>Ga0307515_10020010_pt1 | contig 11985 bp, 4 predicted proteins | sample 17_EM_MG_FD_194513 | JGI IMG/M metagenome (GOLD analysis project Ga0307515, IMG submission 194513) | Populus trichocarpa ectomycorrhiza microbial communities from riparian zone in the Pacific Northwest, United States - 17_EM | ecosystem: Host-associated > Plants > Roots > Unclassified | place...
GACCTTCATAGGTGAAACTCCTTTTCTCTTTACATATAGAACTTAGGCAATGATCCCAGTAGAAACTAAGTGCCTCAATCACATGGTATTATTTTTCTCCACCGATATGAATAATGAAGAATTGAAAGAAAATCTAGATTTGGTGGAAAAAGTAAGACTTAATGCAACGATAAAAAAAATGAGGTTTTCAGAAACCAAGCTACTCGATACCACAATGCTAAGGTGAATAACAAACATTTCAAAGTAGAGGAAATGGTATTAAGAAAACTGAAGGCAATAGAAAACATTGAAGGAAGAGGAAAGTTGGTGCCACAATGGGGTGACCTATTTAAAGTAGTACGAGCAATTAAATCCAACACCGAGCACTTACAGGACAAGCAAGGAGAAAATCTTCTCTATATGTGGAACTATGACCGTTTAAAGATTTACTTGCTTCTGCTGAAACATCAAGTTTTTAATCTTTATTTTTGTGATGAAATTCTTTTTCCTTGTTTATGCCTCTCTATTAGCACTGGTGATATTTCATTATACTAAGTGCTTTATTTTGACTATGATTCTAGTTTGCCTTATGCTTGCCTATGGATTTTATGTCATCTAAGTTTTTATATCACCTTCATTGTCTCCAAATTATTTATCTACATGTTTGGTTTCCTCCAAATTATTTACCTCCAAGTTTGGTTTCCTCTTAATGATTCTTTTCAGGAATGGACAATCTCCTATAAATAATTGTCTCCATGATTATTTTACATATCCATATTCTTCATGTCTCTATGTGTTTATTGTCTACACATAATCTCCATAGTTAATTAATCTTTATAGCTAAACAAAAAATTTTATTCTACACATTCTACATAGATGGTACAATAGATTACACATAATCTTCATATTGAAGGAGGTTTTGATACAAACAATACATACACACAACCTGAACAATCTAGACTACATGCTTTATTAAGAAACATTCATGCTGATAAAAAAAACATACAACACATGTTAACACATAGGACCACATCACGCTTCATAAGAACACATATTAATGACCATAAGACCACTCAAACAAAATTTATCTTCCTTTTTGTTTTTTCTTTCATTTCTTTATTTTTCTCCACCACGTAGATGCAAAGTGTCATTCTCCCATCCAAACACAATGCATGGTTGCCAACACATATGCCAAGACATTTTTTATACCTTACAGCTCATCACCCACCCTCCTCTTTTCCTTACACACCAATAAAAAAACCATGCATTCCACACCCACAATTTTTACCTCCCAAACCAAACTAATACAAATTATGCCTCCTTTTTTCTAATATTTTTATATAAACTATTGTTCCTTAAATGCATGACACCAAGTTTGAATTTACAACCAGACTAAGATTTCCATTCATAAATGGATTTGTCTTCCTTCTTGTTTTTTTGACATGATAAGTTATTTTTAACACATAACATTAGAAATAACTTGGGAGCAATGTTGGTGAAAAAAAGGGCCAAAGGCCCGCAAGCTACTCGTGTGGTCAACCCAGACGAGTTGGCCATGCCATCGGGTATTTTTTTACTCATTTTGTGTATTTTTTCACATATTTATGTGTATTTTTTATATTATTTGTATGAATATTTTCACACAATTCAATAAATTCAATTCAAGTGATTTTATTGGACAACATACACAACCAATCAGGTTTCGTCCTCTAAACCAATGAAACTCACTGATTATTATTTTACAAGAATCTTTCCACACAATGGGCTATGAATTATTATGTTGCCTCGCCCTATGTTTGACCTTTTTTATTAGGAAAGGTAAAGGTAATCTATGTAACAAGTTTTTTTTATAAAAAAAACTTAGGGACCAGAGTGAGGTAAAAGGATCTAGGATCCATACCAAAAAAAAAAACAATTCATCTTCTTCATTTTCCAAAGAAATCTTTACTTGGTGAACATCTTAACAAAAAACTCAAACTGATTTAAGCATCAAAGTTTTTTTTTTGTTTGTTTACACGTAATTCCAACCATAAAAATACAAGTTTAATCCACTACTAGCAAGAAAAAAGCCCAGAGATTCATTGACGTTTTTATTGACTTCATCACCATCCATGTTTAACAAATATTCTCGTCCTTTTTTTTTTTTCATTTGTGAATGTTTCAACATGTCACACACGGGCGAATAACGTTAGGGGTCAAGAAGTCGCCACTTAATTGTTAGGGTCACTAGGAGACCTGAGTGTACTAGTCTTATAAAAAATTCTATGGTAAGGCACTGATTGTAGCTAGGTAAGGTATTAGCACCCTTAACGTACCTTACCCGAGATAAGCTGCATTGTGTGGTTTTCATATGGTTTAAAGGTTTTGATGAGTTTCTAACCGATGGTTAGTCTATGACTTAAGATAAAGATTTATTCTTATGAATAAATTTGATATTTTAAATTTATTATGGGCTCGTATACCCAGATAAATTCTTATGGAAATGGTCCATGTAGGTGCCTTAACAAGGTTCACCTATCCTAGAAGGCGAAAGGGTTTTCCGCAATTCGTATATTGTAGTGAAAAATACTCACAAATAAAATTTGTGAATATCCAAAATAATTCTAAAAATTTTCTAGTCAACTCCTGATATTTAAATATCAGCCTACTTGTAGGTCCAATATTTATACCAAAATATTGACCATTAATTTTCAGTAATTAAAAATTTTAGAGTTATTGAAATATTGATCAAATCCTTAAGGAATTTTAAAACTTGTTGTAAATCCCAAAAAACAATGCAAAAGAAAATCAACACAAGTATTTTCTAAAACAATACTGTTTTTTATATATATAAATAAAAATGTAATTTTTTATAAGGATTGGGCCGTATGAAATAGACAAAAATTATTTTTTATTAATATTTTTTTTATTATTACCATTTTTTCTTCCTTAGAAAATTGCCAAAATCGATCTAAGGTTGTGTTTTTCAAATACCTCCTTAGACAAAAAATTCTTTTATTAAAACAAATAACAAACCAAACAAAGCCTTAAATATCTGACCCGACTTGGTTGAATCGAAAACAAATAAAAAACAAAGATCAAAGCCAAAAACATATTAAACATAAAAAAAAAAAACTCAAAATATCTTAAACAAAATAGATCAAACACAAAGAAAATGAAGAACATTCAAACCTGACCTAACAACATGAAACGTAACCCATACCAAATTTCAAACAAACAAAGACATGTTTTTATTCGTAAACATGCATAAATCAAGAATCAAGCATCAAATCCCATCGATTATCACTTAAAAGTTAGGATTTGATCAAAATGAGTTTCGTTTCAAAACCAAAATTCTATGATTAAAACTAATTGAGTTTTAAAATTCTAGATTATTGACTAATCGAGTTTCCCAGATGGTTTGCTGCAAAAAAATGGACCAAAACTAGTCCAGATCATGAGGCTAAGCCAATGTTCTTTCGAAGAACACAAGGAACATTGCCTATCAAAAACCTAGAATTGAAGAACAAGCTACCAAACCCAGAAAATAGACTTTTAGGCTTCTAAACCTATTGCTTTTGGTCCTCACATACCACATTATCAATATCAAGCATAGTTGAATAAAAAAAAACTAACAAAAACATCAAATCATCATAAATATGCATTAAGTTTTAATTTTCAAAACTGTTAAATTATAACAAGAAGCATGTTTAACCAATCTGAGGTTCAAAACTAACACTTTAACACTTTTATTGGACTAAAAAAAATTTGGTTGTCTAGAACTCCTCAACGAGCTCTTAAAAGGTGTCAACCTGATCGTCTAGAACTGTCAATGAAGAAGATAAACAGAGGTTGAACAACACATCGTCTATGTTAAATCCTTAGAAATCTGACATATTTCATTTTAGTCCATGTTCTTCTAATTATGGAACATTCACCTTTAATTTACAGAAAAACTTTTAATTGTATTCAATTTAACCCTCGCCAGACTCAAATATGAGCCCCGAAGTTTATTGTCATTTTTATCTTAGTCTTTGATTTCTGATTTGTGCATTTAGACCCCTACCCCAAATAAAAATATTTTCACCAAATAGATCTTTTGTCAATCAGAATTAGTTCGCTAATTTTGCCAATCTTGTACATTCTAGTCTTTCAACTTTTTCACTTGTTATTTTTGTCTTTCATCACCAACTTGGACAATCTTGTGAGCTTTCGTAATGTGTATCCCTCTTGTATTTTTGGATTATTTTTTTTCTTCTCATGATTTTTTGTAGGGTAAAAAATAAATAACAATACAACACGGGGAAATAGATACATATGCTATATCAACATCAACAAATTTCTAGAAGACTACTAATTAATTAAAATATTTTTTTTTACTATTGACTTGATCAAGTCTGGACATGCATGATTTCACTGGATTAATATATTTTCAGGATCAACTTGAAACCCACTTAGATTAAACTTCAGGTTTCAATCAATATTGTTTTTGGCTCTACCTGAAACCGGCACAAGTCAACCAATTTCTCAAATCAACATGTATTGGGTATGGATTTAACAAATATGCTCCAAAGTTTGTTCACATTAGGCAACTTACCATTCAATGTCAACTTTGCATTCAATTGAATTTTTCTTGAAATCACTTGTGGCGGCGGTATCACCAACCATTATTTATTTATTTAATAATCAATTATTAATTTTTATTGGATTCCCATTTGATTTTAACCACCACAATAAAATATATAAATGCTTACAGGACACATTAGATCTTAGCCATCTTCGTTTGTACAATATCAACTTTCGACCACTCTTGAACATATATCACTTGCTGCATATTGATCAAACCATAATAGCTAGCTAGCCACCGTATAACCAAACCCTCATGGCATCCACTGATAAGCCTGACCGTGAATCCATCAAGTCCGAGGAGGCACCTGCAGCCCATCCTCGCCGTTCCAACTATTCTTCTGTTCATGTTGCTCTCAGGTTCTTGTTGTTTGCAGCCTCAGTGACTGCTGTCGTGGTCATGGTCACTGCCAAGCAAACGGAGATTGTTCCTGTGCCTGGATTCCCTATTAGCGTTCCTCTCGAAGCCAAATTCAGCGACTCCCCAGCCTTTCTGTAAGCGGGTTTCTTGCATGTATTAAACTTTAGCTAAAAAAACTGAGCATGATTTATGGTTAGTTTCATAGCATGCCGAAACTATTAGCTAATTACAAACTCCATTAATCATTTCAGTAAAAACACAAAATTAATATTTTTCCATGAATTAATACTTAGGCATGCATGCATTTGATTGAGAGTTATGGTTTTTTAATATGGTTCATGTGTAATTCTTTCCATAAATTATTTATTAATTGAATAATGACATGGTGTGCATGCTTAAACTTTTTTCTTGTCCTGTTTTTTTTAATTTTTTTTAATTTAACTTTATTTTATTAAAACGAAGTTAATTTAAAACCTACAGGACAGGTTAGATTTTTCATCAAGATTTTGAATTTCAAATGATTACCATATTTTCCAATTTAAAACACTTGTAATGTTCTTATCTGTTCATAAATGAGGCAGCGTGCAGCAAGTCCAAAAGGCTCTCAATAATTCATTGCCTGCGTTAATTATTCTAGTCAATCCACCTGTAAAACATGGCGGCTATTCTAATCTGAAACCCAAAAAAAAAAAAAAAATTATTTTGATCTTCACCTTTTCTTTTGTTTATGTTTTCTTTTGGAGAAATGGTCTTCAAGTTCTTGATTGCATGGAATATTGTAATAACTCACCAAGAAGTGTACTTGGAAAGAGATATATATATATATATTTAGTCTCGACTAATGCACAAACTATTTCGAAATATTTTTTATTACTGAATAAAAAATATAATTTATTTTTAAATTAAAGGCAAAAGAAGAAGGAGAAGAAGATATGGAATCCACCATAAGCTGTATTAGTGAACCCTAAAACACTTTCGTAAAATACCCTTTGAGATTAAACGACGATTAGATAGAAAATTGACGTGGGCCGCCACTATAAGTAATAAATAATAAGGCGATGATTGCCGTCGAAGAAAGATAAAGGTCCCATGCGACCATGTCTGCTCCCTTACGGACGCGACGTCGACCACTCTATATTTTTAGAATATTTTTCCGATATTGTTGTTTGATTTTTAGTCGAGTGTTAAATGATTTGTTTTTTTTTTTTAAAAAAAGAAGAAGTTGGTGAGCCACCTCAGTAAGTTTTTATTATCCAGAATGATTGGGTGTAAAGCGTCTGTAGGTAGCTTTTTAAATCTGTTGTTAAATTTTAATTTTGTTTGATTTTGTATTTTAAAAATGTTTTTAAAAAAATTTAATTTTTTTTATTTTTTATTTTATTTTAAATTAATTTTTTAATGTTTTCAAATTATTTTGATGCGCTGATATCAAAAATAATTTTTAAAAAATAAAAAAATATCATCTTGATGTATTTTCGAGTGAAAAACACTTTGAAAAGCAACTATAATTATACTCACAAACAAGCAGTAAGTTGAGTTTCAACTATTGATTAGTAATTAATTACATTGATGAAGCATAAAAGTGATTTAATATTACTATTCTATATTCTAAAATATAGTTCATAAATTTAGGTTATGTTTGCTTTGATTTTTATGAATTGATTTAAATTAGTTTTAGTTGTAATAAAGTTATAAATCAAAAGTTCTTTATAAAAGTGAATCGGGATTTTTATGCAATCAAGAATTAAAAGTTTTAAATCTTACTGCATGTCTTCTTCAAATTAAAGAATTGATTTGATTTATTTATATTAAATATAATTTTAACTTAAAAAGACAACTTAACTTTGAATAATGGAAATTAATATAAGTATGATTCTGTGCAGATACTTTATCTCGGCCTTATCCGTTGCCGGCTTGTATGGCATCCTGACAACCCTAGCAGCAATTTCAATAGTCTTGAAGCCAGCTTACGCAACACGGTTCTTGCTCCATTTTGCTTTGTTGGACGTGGTAAGCTTTCCATTTTGTTAATTATATTTGGTTTTGTTATACATCTTGATAAGTTCAAACATCCCTTTACTTTTCTTAGTTTTTTAATATGGTCCTCCTTCAATTAAGTTTTTTTAATGTCATCCTTTATTTGTACCTCAATAAGACCTTCCATCCAAATCCAAACACTAAATAATTAATAAATATTGAGTTGGCTTGATAAATAGGATATGTTTGCTCCTCCAATTCAAGATTAAGTTGACTTGATATGTCTATCTACACTACAGTTTAACTACAAAACCGTGATAAATATAGATATTATAGTTTTAATGATAAATTAGCTCGCATCTACAACAATAAACAAAAAATACTGTTGATGGTGCAGCTTATGTTGGGAATAGTAGCCTCGGCAACCGGTGCCGCCGGAGGCGTGGCATATGTCGGATTGAAGGGCAACAGTCATGTAAGATGGGGCAAGGTGTGCAATGTGTATGATAAATTCTGTCAACATGTTGGAAGCTCCATTGCAGTTGCATTGTTCGCTTCAGTTCTGCTCGTTTTGCTCACCATGCTCTCAGTCTTCTCCATTTACCGAAAGATCCCCAAGTAGAGCTCTGTGGAAACCAAATTCGTAACCCCATCTTGCTGAGAATTTGTGCACCTAGAAATTGTACGTGTAATTAAGGTTGAGCCTTGCTACTGTTGTGTTGTGTTGGATCAGTTCATAGCTAAGGTTTCTTTTCTGTAAATTGTATGTTTGTGTAACCTGTTTCTTAAATTTGGAATGTAAATGTTCATTGTAACCACATAAAAAAAAAAAAAAACACAAGTACTTGTTTGTAAGTTCTATTCAATTGATATGCATTTGTGCTCCTCTAGAGCTGGACTTGATCTTTTGTGTAAATCATCATCACAAATCCCACTTGTTTTCCTTCCTTCGTCTAGTAGGTTAAGCCTTTGTAATGAGTATTCTAGGAAATGTGATTGCGTGTAGCTGCATGCCATGATGATTATGCAAGTGTTTGATAACAGAACGCAGATGCTTTAATAAAATTATATTTGGGCAGAAAAATCATCAAATTTGATATTAGCATATCAAAAAGCATCTAAAAATTATCAATTTAATGTTTTTTTTCGGTTAAAACACACTTTGAAAAACACTTTTTAAACGCAATCCAAATGCACCATATACAGGTTTCCAGTGCATGTCTCTCAACCTGAAATTTGTGTTGTTTGCCTGCTAGATAGGGGAATTTTAGATGAGGCAGCCATCTATTACACAGTTCAATCATATTAAAATGGAGGAAGCAAAATCAAACACAAATGACTTGATGAAGAACTCATGCCAACAGAAAAATAAAACGGAAGAAAATTAAATGGAGCAGCCAGCTAGCTTTCAGGAATTCCACAAAGTCAGGCAGAATATGCAGAACAGGCAAATCTAGTCATGGATTCAGAAATCAAAAAAGCTTTCGAAATGCTGTGCCTCTCACTTCAATTAACATATATGGACCGATGAGCAACCTGTTATGACCAAGTTCAGTCAAACCTTTTTCTATTTTCTGTGAGATAAAACATAGAAGCTCAGCATACATAAGCTATTTAAAGTCAAGTGGTATATTGGCACTACTAGATACAAAGCTACCATTTACTGCTGTTTTCTGATCTTTCTTATCTTCTCTTTTTCTAGGACTGGGCGTACATGAGCTGATGAATGTACATGGTTGTCGTGGAAGAGTAGAGGCCAAGAGAGTCCATAGATTATATCATTAGTATGAAAAAAAATACATGTTTTGGTCCTATTGGACAGGCCACGAGCGGACTGCATTCAAGCATTAATGTTATCATAAGACCGTCTACAATAGCAAATCTATTACATAAGACTACAATACGAAATCTATTACATCAGGTATTAACCAGTTCACATCTCAACTGAGTTTGAAGACATGAAACACATTTATCTTGGAAAGTTCTAAAACACTAGGAATTCACAATTTTTGTAATCTTTACAAAAGAATTATGCATACAACTCACATTACACACAATAGATTGAAAATGAGTTCAGAGCTCTGCAAATTGCACACCTTTAAGCAGGCTGGGTATCAAAACTGGTTTACTCAATTTAGCATTCAAATTTGCAAACTTCTATTGGATTAGAAGATTGCTTGTTCACCTAATTCCTGACCTGCCATCCCTTCCCTGAGCACTTTTTCAAAGAACTCTTCCAGGGTGTCCTCACCATAACTAGGAGTTCTCTCAGCACTATACTCACCAGTCTCGGGATCCAAAACCAGCATACTTTCAGCTGCATAATACCTTCCAATCTTCCCAAACTCGGCTGCATCTTCCATTGAAGGGAAGATCTTAACGAGGAAATCAAGTACCCCAATGGCAAAATCCATTATCCCAATTGGAACTTTCAAGAAATTCGGTTCCTTACCCAGCAGTCTAAACAACATCTCCCCTTGCTCCAATGGTGTCAAAGCCTTGCCTGGTCCACCAATTGGCAAAATCTGATTAATTTTATCCTCACCCAACACACAATCTGCAATAAACGAAGCTAAATCCTCCTCGCTAATTGGTTTACACGCACACAAATTTCCATCCCCAAACATCACGTAAGGCTTCCCATCCTTAACCAACTCGACCTGACCCCCTAAACTCTTAAAGAATGCAGTTGGCCGTACAATACTATATGTGAAACCACTATCCATTTCAGTTTCTCTCATTAGTTCAGCCTCGAATTTAAGCTTTGCTCTCTGAAATTCAAGAAGGGGTTTTTGCACACAGATTGCAGAAAGCAACACAAAATGTTTAGCCCCAAGTTTTTTTCCAGCAACAAGACTATTCTTTGTTGCCTCATAATCAATCTTCCATGAATCTTTAACACCCCCAGTACGACTAGCAAGACATGAAACTACAACATCAACTGAAACACCAAAATCATTCAAAGATTTTTCTAAAGTTTCCAACTTCGTCACATCAGAGAAGCACACATTTGCTCCTTGTAACTGATTCAAAGTCTCTTCTTCGCTATTCTTACCTCTAATGCCACTCTTTTCTCTTGCAACGGCTATAACATTAAACCCTCTATTAACTAACTCTTTAACAACAAACTTTCCAATATATCCAGTTGAACCCGCAACCAAAATGTTAATATCTTTTGGATTCTTGTTTCTAAATGAAGATTGAGTAGCTTCAACACTTGTTGCTGTTGAAGATCTAATGGGGTTGATTCTTTTTACACTAAACTTAAAGGGAAGCGATGAATTCAAAGGAAAAGATGGTAATGAATGTGAGAGTGAATTTACCTGAATTTGATTGATGAATTGAGAATAGAAATGAGCTTTGTGGCTTTGATACTTTGGTGAGTTGAGAGAGGACACATTGCAAGAAAAATAAAGGGACATCTTCTCTTTTTTTTTCAAATTTTTTACAAAGAAAATAAAAGATGGGATTTTTTTTAGTATTTATAGGACAATCAGAGAAGGAAAAGAAAGTGAAGGAAAATGTGAGGTGGGTAGTGGGGAAGAGTGAACTTTCATGGTTGTTGTTTGTTGCTCTATCAAAGGAGAATCTAAAAACGATAGGTGGATAACTCTTTGTTGGATTTTATTAGCAGAATTTTGTAAAATAGCAGCTTGGGCTTTTCTTTTTGTTAGAGGAGGAAGCGACTGGGGACTGGGGTAGTTTGTTGGGGAAGAGCCCAATCCTTAATGAAGAGGTAATTAACAGCAAGGTTATTTTGATAGATATTTTGTTTTTTTAATTGAAATAGAATATTTCAGCTTCAAAATATTTTGACGTGTCGTTTTGAAGTTATACTGTTCATATATATATATTTAACAAACATAATTCAAATTCAAGATAAATTAATTATAAATTATGCAATACAAATATAATGCTAAACAAATATAATTTCAAAATTTAAAATATTCCTAAATAGTCAAAATTAAATAGGTTTTTAACTTAAAGTAATTCAACTTAAATAAAATATCAAAATATTATGAAAATAAAATGTTTTAACACAAATATTTTAAATATAAAGTTATGTCAATGTTATCAAGGCTAATGAAATCTAAAACATCCCTTGTTTTGCTCAAATTCCTACAAAGTATAAACATGAAAAAAACAACATGAATATAAACAATATATATTAGTGATAAATCTAATTTTAAAAAATTAATATCATTATTAATAAAAATAGTAATAATAATTTTCAATATTATTATCAATATCATTGTTATTGAAAATAGTAATGAAAAACAGCTTTTTATATTTGGATGATTTAATTAATTAAATTGAACAAGGTTCAATTTGATTCAATGGCTTTTCAAGAGCGGAACGGAACATGTGGAATGAAACCGGAACGTTCCGGGCGGAATTTAGCTGAAAAATCCGGAACGGACCGAGATTTAAAATGAGATGAAATTTGTTCCGTTTTGTTCTGTTTTTTGAATTGATATGGAATGTTTCGGCCATTCCAGACGAAACGGAACGGAATTGACAACCTTAATCAACAGTGTTATTACATCGGCACCAGCCCAACAAGTCAACTATTTAACTCATGTTTCGTGTGCGAGTAGTAATATTTTTTTAAAAAATACCAGTTATATAGGTTGTTTTAATGTATTTTATAAGATAAAATAAGTCAAAGTATAAATTGAAAAGCCTATACAAATATCTCATTAAATAAATTAATAATCATTTATATAAATAAATGAGAAAAAAATTTGTTAACAATAACCAAAAGAGAAATTGATAAAATTGAGAGATGTAAATCAAGATATTCAACCACACAAAATAAGATATTCACCTGATTATTTTTACTGAACTTGTTTATTAAAATTAATAAAAGATAAATCCACGGCCTAAAACACTCTTGACTTAAAAGATAAACATAAATGAAACTGACAAATAAACTCATGTCCAAAAACAATATTATGCAAGGTCAAACATATCAGCAATATTATTTAAAAATAAATATTTTTTATTTTTAAAAATCAACTTCATTTGTATAAAACAAAAAAAAAATTCTAAATGAATCAGCA
>Ga0307515_10020011_pt1 | contig 11985 bp, 5 predicted proteins | sample 17_EM_MG_FD_194513 | JGI IMG/M metagenome (GOLD analysis project Ga0307515, IMG submission 194513) | Populus trichocarpa ectomycorrhiza microbial communities from riparian zone in the Pacific Northwest, United States - 17_EM | ecosystem: Host-associated > Plants > Roots > Unclassified | place...
TACTAAAACACCAAACTTGCTAGGACTCCCATGTTTAGAGGAATTAATACTTGAAGATTGTGAGAGATTAGTTGAAGTGCATGAATCTATTTGCCTATTGAAGAGACTTGTTTCCTTGAATTTGAACAAATGTTCGGGACTTAAATCGCTTCCTTCTGGCATTAGCGGGCTTTTGAAGCTGGAGAGTTTGCTGCTTGAGCACTGCACAGATCTTCGGTCGATCTCAGAGCTTCCCTCGAGTTTAGAGACATTGGATGCGGACGGCTGTGAGAAATTAACAGAGATTCAGGGCATTGAAGATGTTTCTGACTGTCACTTTTCTTTATTGGGCAGCAACAGTTTGTCAAAAGAATTTAAGAAGAGTCTTGCTGAGGTACTCTCATCTTTCTGTCTCTCTGGCACATCCAAATACTTAACATTAGCAAGTACGTATATATGTTGAATAAGGTCTAAATTTCACCTTTGCTTGAAATCAATAGGCATTGTGCAAGCGTTATGAGTATTCGATTTGCCTGGATGGTGGTTCTTTACCAGAATGGTTCATCAGCAATCCTGAAGAAGGTTATTCGTTATCATTTCAGGCACCCCCATCTGCAGATTCGGATGGTAAAGTCCGACTTGTTATTTGGGTTGTCTGTGCTTGCGAGATTGAATCCGCAGAGTGTGAGCTTGGTATCAACATCTCAACAGATGGTTTTCGGTTGCTTAAAGATTCCATATCTCCTAAGAGTGATAACTGTTCGTGGATAAAGTATATAGTGTTGGAAGGTATAGAAGCTGGAGATCAATTGGAACTGTCTGTGGAAATAATCAAGGGTGACAATATTGTACAAGAGCTTGGGTTCTATCTGATTGAAGAGAAGCCAAATGTTGAAGAGGAGGACAACGGGGAAAGCCGAGAAAGTGCACCCAAGGGAAAGCCAAATGTTGATAAGCGGAATGACAGGCGAGCAATAGCATATTCCTCTATTGATGATGAAGAGGATGGGAGTGACAGCCACATGGTAGCTTCCGCTATTGATGATAAAGAGGAGGACAGTGACGTCCAGGAAACATTCCCGGAAAAGCTGTATGTTGAGGAAAGCGATGACAGCGAAGCCACATCCTCTATCGATGATGAAGAGGAGAATGGAAGTGACGGCCAAGAAACAGCCAAAGAAAAGCCATATGTTAAGAGGCGGGATTACAGGCAAAGAATGGCATCCTCTATTGACAATGAAGAGGAAGATGGCAACGACGACCGAGAAACAGCCCACGGAAAACCAGATGTTGAAGAGGAGGATGAAAATGGCGAAGGCAGTGTCAATCAAGGAACAACATTGCATATTTATAATGAGCGGTTGAATAATTATTTAAGAAAGGAGTTGTCAAAATGGAATATCTTGGAATTTTCTGTATGCAGCGAAGACACAGCATACTTGAATTATGATGAAGACTGGGAAGATGATGACAGCGACAGCGAGGAAGGTGATCAGTAACATCTGATGACTGATATTGATGATATTGGAGATGCTAGCTAGAATGGGATATTTTCCCCGTGTAAATGCATTACCCTGGATTCATGGAACAAGGCTTCTATATATGAAGGAAAAATGTGCAAATAGCAACTTTGCAAGGCTTCTTCATCCATTACTTCAATGTAACTTTACAGTTGAGATGAACATGGTGTTCACAGTCGAGCCAAGGAAGTGTAGTTTATTTATTTTTTTAGCTTTGCACCTGATAATTTAGTCAGCAAGAATGTTGTTGGGTTTTCATTATATAAATAAAGCTTTATTCAGTTTCGAAATAATTAGAAAACCCTGAAGTTGATGCTTCGTATAAGTTCTTTTTTCTCTTCTTTACTTTACCTTTTACTATTGATCTTACTTTTTACTCTTAAAATTTAATAAAATATAAAATATATATATAAATAATAAACTAATAGTTTACAACAGTCATCTATATTTTTCTTTTTCAAATTTTAATATTAATTAATTATTAAAAAATTAACGGCGGGATTTATTATCATTTTTTCATGTCTATGGAAATTGAGAGTAGGTGTAAATTCTACCGATTTATGTCCATTATACAATCTGTTATATGAATAGTAAATGCTCTTTATTGTCGTGCTTGCACGCGTCATCGCGGGACATTGAAATCAAGGAATCGTCACCTAGTTATTTAGTTTAGGGTCGCTAGGAGACCCTAAACTAATTTGCATCTATATTTTTCTTTTTCAAATTGTAATATTAATTAATTATTAAAAAATTAACAGCAGGATTTATTATCATTTTTGCATGTCTATGGAAATTGAGAGTAGGTGCAAATTCTACCGATTTATGTCCACCATACAATCTGTTATATGAATAGTAAATGCTCTTTATTGTCGTGCTTGCACGCGTCATGGTGGGATATTGAAGTCAAGGAATCGTCACCTAGTTATTTAGTTTAGGGTCGCTAGGAGACCCTAAACTAATTTGCATCTATATTTTTCTTTTTCAAATTTTAATATTAATTAATTATTAAAAAATTAACGGCAGGATTTATTATCATTTTTGCATGTCTATGAAAATTGAGAGTAGGTGCAAATTCTACCGATTTATGTTCACCACACAATCTGTTATATGAATAGTAAATGCTCTTTATTGTCATGCTTGCACGCGTCATGGCGGGACATCGAAGTCAAGGAGTCGTCACCTAGTTATTTAGTTTAGGGTCGCTAGGAGACCCGGGTGAACTGATCTCATTGGAAATTTCAGAATAAGGGACTAGTTATTGTAAAGATATCAACAGCTCTACGTTTGCCAAGTGTCAGAAGATTAGCAATTAATATTGTTAGAATGTTGTTAGTATTGTTTGTTAGAAAAGAGAATCTGTTAGCATTATATTGAGTGAACATTCTTCGTGTGGTATCTTTCCAATAATGCATATATAAACTGAGGATGAGTAATGTAAACACTTAAGCAAAAGCAATAATGTAACAGTGCATGAATTTCGTCTTCTGCTTCTCTGTATAAACAGATTCATTCTCTATTCTTCTTCCTTTCTACTCTCTGCTCTTTCTTCATTTCTGTTTCATTTATATATAAATATCATTGTCTATCATGGTATCAGAGCTTTCCACTCCTCCACAAATAACACATCAACCTTGAAAGGATCCGTAGTTGCACTCATCACAAACTCGCACAAGTGTGCAAGGATGTACATAGGAATCGCAGATTACACATTTTCCATCACACTTCTCACAAAGGTGTCCAATAGCAATTCCTGGCTACTTCCGGCACATAATCAAATCAGGATGATGCTTGGCCATGATCTCTTCAAGATCTTAGTGTTACTGCGTGCACCTGCTGGAATCGATTTGAGACTCTGTTGCTTCTCTTTCAGCAGAGAGAGGGAAACCTGGAGAAACTTCTGCACTCTATGATTTTTTTTTTTTTACTATTGTTTCTGAATTTTGGCTTTATTCTCATTCTCTTCATGAAATTCATGTGTATTTGTTGATATGCCTATCATCTGTTTGATATATTGTCAAACTGAAAAAAAAAAATTCTTCTTCAACTCTCTTCTCAAATCTGTGATTCTCTTCCTCTCTGTCTCTTGAATTCTAAAAAATGGTGACTACTTCTCAACTTCAAAGCTTCTTATATCTTGCTAATCTCTGTTTCTGGCATTATTATCGCCTTATTAAACCAATTCTCTCATAAAAATCAATCTACCTATCATCTGTTTGATATATTGTCAAACTGAAAAATTCTTCTTCAAATCTTCAACTTCCTGCAAGATTCTTCCTTCTCAATCTTTGATTCTCTTCTTTTCTATTTCTTTCCTACTAAAAGATTCCTCCTTAACATTAGCAATTTGAAGTTCAATCTGCTCAAGTATACTCGCAGGGTCCATGTTTCCAGATTCTATGGCTTCAATAGCATATTCTTCTACTGATCAATTTGCTGCTATCCTCACCAAAGGTCTTTCCATTTTTTTGTTTCAGCATCATTGTTCCAATCTCATGCTTGGCTCCTCCAAGCCTGCGATTGAGGGGGCATGTAAAGATATCAACGGCTCTACATCTGCCAAGTGTCAGAAGATTAGCAATTAATATTGTTAGAATGCTGTTAGTATTGTTTGTTAGAAAAGAGAATCTGTTAGCATTATATTGAGTGAACATTCTTCGTGTGGTATCTTTCCAATACTGCATATATAAACTGAGGATGAGTAATGTAAACACTTAAGCAAAAACAATAATGTAACAGTGCATGAATTTCGTCTTCTGCTTCTCTGTATAAACAGATTCATTCTCTATTCTTCTTCCTTTCTACTCTCTGCTCTTTCTTCATTTTTGTTTAATTTATATATAAATATCACTGTCTATCAGTTATGACTATAAAAGGTATTAGCACTCTTGACATACCTTACTTGAGGTAAGCTGCATTTTTTGGTCTGAATGTAGTTTAAAGGTGTTGATGGGTTTCTAATTGGTGGTTCATATATGGCTCAGAACAAAGATTTACGTGCGTGACTAAATTTGGCATTTTGAATTTATTATGGGCTTGTATGCCCAAATAAATTCTTAATAAAAGAATTCATGTAGGTGCCTTGAGAGGGTTCACCTATCCTAGAAGGAAAAAGCGTTTTCCACAACTTGTATATTGTGGTGAAAAATACTCTCAATTAAAATTGATGAACATTCAAAATAATTCTTAGAATTTTCTAGTTAACTCCTGATATTTAAATATCAGCCTACTTATAAGTCCAGCATTTATACCAGAATGTTAACCATTGATTTTCAAGAAAAAAAATTAGTCTTATTGAAATATTGGCCAAATCTTTAAGAAATTTTACAAACTTATTGTAAATTCCACAAAAAATGTAAAGAAATACAAAAAACTTCTAAAAAAAATGCTAAGAACATATTTTTCTCTTTCTTTTAAATAAAGTGCAATTTTTATTTTTTTATTTTTTTGTAAGGATTAAGCCATATGCAACAAGAAAAAATTATTTTTTTAAGGTTTTATTTGGTAAAAATTTATTTTTTTCTAAAATCAAAACTATCAAAATAGGCTTAGAGAATACTTGACAAACATATTCTTAAACCAAAAAAAATCTTTAATAAAAATTTTATCTGTCAATTAAGGTATTAACCACTCATCTTTTTATCCTAAATACACTTTCGCAAGAGATATGTGCAGCGTCCTTTTTTTCTTTTCTTTTTCTTTTTCTTCTTTCTTCTTTCTTTTTGTTTCGAGAAATAAAAATTACCGAAGTCGGCAAAAGAATCAAACCTATATTGGTCGGACTCAAATATAGGTGTTATACATGATATGGATCAGGATGTCGAAATTTGTTAAATTTAAAATTTAAAATTTGAGAAAGCTTTTACATCTAGATTTGTAGTCAATCTAAATACAATAGAATTTTCTGTACAGGGAATAGTTAGAGACTTAAAGTTCATCAAAGGTCTAAAATCGACATAAAATTAAAAAAAAGACACAATATGCAGCAGACTCGTAATATCTTGGACTTTCTTTTTCATGAAACCAACAACCTTTATCAATCTTTATCTAATTTTCTGTATAGGAAATAGTTAGAGACTTAAAGTTCATCGAAGGTCTAAAATCGACTGAAAATTCAAAAAAGAGACTATATGCAGCAGACTCACAATATCTTCACTCTCTTTATAACAGTTAGAGAATAATATAAATTATATCTTGAAATCTTATCCAAAAGCTAAAATTATTGGGTTGAAATGGGTCTTTGACATGATATCAAAGCTTTGATGACTAAGCGATCATGAGTTCGAATCTCATCATCCTTATTTATTTGATAAAAATTAAACATAAGGTAATGTAGGTTTGTGCAAGTTTCAAGTCCAAATGACTTTTACTTTAATGGGTGTATTAGAGAATAATATAAATCATATCTTGGGATCTCACCTAAAAATTTAAACTATTGGGTTGATATGATTCTTTGATAAGAACTTTCATCTTCATAAAACCAACAACCTTTATCAATCTTTATCCGATTTTTTGTATAGGAAATAGTTAGAGACTTAAAGTTCATTGAAGGTCTAAAATCAGCAAAAAAATTACAAAAAAAAAAAAACATAATATGCAGCAGGCTCATAATATCTTCAATCTTTGGGGATTTTTTTCTTCACGAAACCAACAACATTTATCAATCTTTATCCTTGCTCCCTCATTGTTAGATCTTGAAACTCTAGCATGATAAAATTTCTTATATCAACTTAACAGTTCCTAGGATATCCATTACACCTGCCTTACTCAAAAATTAGATGGACACCACATGATGCAGGTGGAATGGTTAAGAGATGTGTTTATGAATCAAAATAGACAAGTTCAGGTCCAAGAAGAAGTCTTGAATCGTCAATGATCTTTCTGACAAAAACATGACTAACGTTTGATTGAGAATAGATTTTGTTGAGAGATTCTACCGGACATATCCTATAGTGGTTTGACTTTTTATAATCAGCTAAGTTTTGGAAGACCCACTAAGTAGACCTAGAAGATTCTATTTCTCCAATTTTCTTGAGGTACCTATTTAAACTATTGTATGTTTTTTATAAAAGAAAATATTACGAATATATTTTTATCGAGAATAAATAGTATGGCTAAGGTTTCTTAGGCCATTTTTGTGATACGAAAAGATTGGGAGTTTGATGATAAGCAACAAAAAAAAATGATCAAATAATATAATAAAAGAACAAATAAACGAGGAAAAAAAATAAAAAGGGATCTTTTTTTTTTACAAAATAGATATTCAAGTAAAACTATAAAAATTGTAGGAAGGGATCTTGTACAGTAAAAAAACAAAAATAAATTAATACTTAACCATAAAATTTTCATATTAAAAATTCTTATTCAAAAAATAAATAATATAATAGATTTTCAATATTATTAGTTTTGGTTTTTCCTATTTTGATAGTAACTCCAACACCATAAATTAGGGCATATGATACACATTAGAGACACCAGAAAACCCTAGAGAAGACATATTTGAACCCTAGAGAAATAGATTAGAAAAACACTAGAGAGACACACTAGACAACACCAGGAAAACATTAGAAAACATGAGAACACCCTAGAGAAAAAAGACTAGGAAAAAAAAAGGCATTTTTTTAGGCTCTTGTTGGGACTATTCCTTGGTATGTTCTATGATCCCCGTTTCTTGTCACTCATCCTTATAATTTCGTAACTAAGTCAAGATTTCCTGCACATTAGGTCTCCCCAATGGGGTATTACATGGAGAAATCCTAGATGAGAGTTTTATCAATTGCATATAAGATAGGTTAAATTGGTCTCAAAAGATCCCCTGCTGCTCTATTAAGTTGAACCAAGGCCTTCAAAGTGCGAAGAATATGGACCGGGGGTGAAGATTTTAATTTATCAAAGGCAATTTCTTTAAAATTCCACAATCATCGGTCAATCAAAGCAAGAAGTTTTGATTTATCGAAAGCTAATAATTAACAAAGAGAAAAGAAAAGGAAGGTAAAGACTGAAACTACTTTCCAAATTTTCCTGTGTTTATTTGCCATTAAAAAGTTAGTCAACGAAAAACACTTTCCAGTTAAAGAAAAATTTGGTTTGGTTTCTAGGAAAGTGTTTTCATGAAAAATTTAGGCGGAAAACACTTTCCGGAAGTTGTGAAAAATTTAGAAATGTCATATTATTTGCTGATTATATCAAATTTGGTCCTCAAACTTTTGATTGCTATATATATTTTGTTTTGAATATTTATTTTTCAATTTCATCTCTTAAAATTTAATTTTTATATTAATTTTGGTCCTCATTTTTATAATTGTTATTTGCTTTTTTCTTATCATTTTTTTATTAAAATTTTTTATGTATCAAATTTGGTCCTCATTCTTTCGATTGTTACTTATTTTATTTGAAATAATTTATGAAATGTTAATTATTATTATTTTTATTTCTTCATCTTTTTTTTTTAGATTTGATCTCTATTATTTTGATTATTATTTATTTTATTTGAGATAATTTATGAAATTATATTTTTTTTCAATTTCATTCTCATTCAACTTTTTAATCTGTAAGATTTGTTCCTCGTTATTTTAATAAACTTGAGAAAAATAAAACATTAATAAGTTATTTTTCAGCTCATTTTCCATGACATAACCAAACACTAGAAAGTGTTTTCCAATTTATTTTCTATTACACTACCAAATATCAAAAAATAATTCACTTTTTCGGAATTCACTTTCTTGAAATTCATTCTCCAAAAAAAATTACTTTCCAGCAAGTAAACAGATCTTAAAAAGAAAAGTAGGAAAAATAATATCTCAAAAACAAGGTAAGCTACATTCTTCCCCTCTTTTATATTTTTTTTTATAATTGTTATTGTAATGTAATTTAATAAGTAATTCAAGAAGAGAGAGAGAGAGAGAGAGAGAAATGACGGGACGGGACGTATTAATTAAGAACATTACTATTTTACCTAGCAACGATCTCATATTTATCATTTGCAATAAACAATTAAAAATCATATCTTATATGTGTACTTTTTTCTTACGACACCATCATTCCGTTTTTTTCAAGATATTTGTTCGTATATGAATTTCTTGAATAAAAAATTGCGAGGTAGCAAAATCAAATCAATTCAAAAGATTGACCCCATACTTAAGAAAATATGCTCTTTATTTATTTATTTATTTATTTGGTTCAGATTCTAGTGTCAGCTCCTAAGAGAATTATTAAATCTCTCAAGAGTGGTTCATTTAGAAAAATAAAGATATTAGTAGCTTATTTTGATTTAAAGTTGTATTATATAGATGTGTAAACAATATTTTTAAATAAAATTTGGATGAAAAAATCTATTTGAATTAATCTGAAGGTTTTTGTGATGAAACAAATAGCTATTTTTTTTAAGTTAAGAAAATTTATAAAGCAGACCTCTTTATAGTGGTATATTAAATTTCATAATGTTGTAGTTTCATACTATTTTATTGAGAATATTGTTAATCAATATATATACCTTAAGGTTAATGGAAGCAAATATATATTTTCTATATATAGATGATATTCTATTTAAAAGTAGTGACTTGAATTTGCTACATGAGACAAAGTAATTTCTTTCTCAAAACTTTGATATGAAGTATTTGGGTGAAACTTCTTATGTCATTGACATAGAGATTCACATAGACAAATCTAAAATTACATTAAAATTATCTCAAAAGATCTATATTGAAAAGGTTTTAGAAAGATTCAGAATGTCAAATTGCACATCTTCAATTACACCCATTGTCAAAATTAGGAGTGAGCAAAAAAACTGAAAAAACCAAACAGTGAAAAAAAACCGATAAAACCGATTAAAATTTTGAAAAAACCGACCGGTTCAGTTCGGTTTCGGTTTTATAAGCCTAAATCCGAACCGAACCGAACCCGAACCCAAAAAAAACCGAGCCAAACCGGCAAAAAACCGAGCCCAACTGAAAAAACCGAGCCAAGCCGGTTTGAACCGGTTTTTGTCCTAAAAAACCAAATCAAAACCGGTCGATTTGAATCGGTTTCGGTTCAGTTTCAGGTTTTTTTTTCAAAAAAAAAATTCGGTTTGGTTACTTTTTTTTTATAAAAACCGAACCAAACCGAAAATGATCACCCCTAGTCAAAATGGACAAATTCAATCGGAATCAATACCCACAAAATACATTGAAAAATTAGTAAATAAGTAACATTTTCTATGCATTTGCAGTTGGCAGTTTGATATATACACAAGTCTTTAAAAAACCTAACTTGGAATTTTTAATAGGAATGTTGAGAAGGTTCCAGAGTAATTCAGGAATAAACCATTAAAAGGCTGCTAAAAAATCATTAGGCACTTACAAAGAATCAAGGATTACAAGTTGACTTATAGACATATTGATCACCTTGAGGTGATTGGTTAATCAGATTTGAATTTTGTTGGTCGCGTGGACATAAGAAAGTCTACTTCAGGATACATTTTTTCTTCTTGTATAAGGAGTTATATCTTGAAAAAGTACTAAGCAAACTATTATTGTTTCATCTACTATGGAAGCAGAATTCATTGCATGCTATGAAACAACACGGGTGATCTGGTTAATGAATTTTATTTGTGGTCTTAAAGTTATCAATTCCATATCAAGATCAATAAAGATATATTATGATAATTCAGCTACAATTTTCTTCTCTAAAAATAATAGGACTAGAAGTTGAAATAAGAATATCGACACATTATTTTATTGTGAGAAAGAAAGCGAAGGAATATGAAGTGTTCATTAAGCATATTAGCACCAATCTAATTATTACGGATCCTATGACTAAAGCACTGCCAACAAATCAGTATAAAGATCACGGGGATGGTCTACTTAACCCATTTGATGTTTGACTTTATTTTCTTTTAATTGATTGCTGAATATTTTTATGTTATTCTTAGAGATTAAAGTGAATTTTTATGCACATAAAATATTATTTTCAATATCTGTTGGAATATATAAAGTTAGACTCGAATGATTTATTGGGAGTTCATTCATAAAGTTTATTTGTGAATGCAATATATTGTAATACATTGAAAGAAGTATTTGATTATAAAATGCGACCGCTATGATTTGAGGATACAGTATATTCATATATTATACTCTTGATTTAAGTGTCAGTGTGTACACTCACTAAATATTTTAAACTCTATAAAGATATTATTACTTTTCAGGTTGTGTTACATGGCTAAGTGAAAAAATAGTGGAAAATATTATTAAAATGATTTATGTGTCATGAAGATTTTAAATTAATTGACAATTAAGGTTTAAACTATGAGCCAAACACATTCATGATGGATAAAAATGCAAAAATTAAGTTATATATAAAAAGTTTCTAGTGTAGTTAATGAAAAGTTTTATGTCTTTCATCTATACAGAATAACCTAAAAAATTTGGCATAGATAAAAGACTTTTTATTCTTAACAGCACAAGGATTCTTTAGCACTTACTTCAACTCTTAATCAATCATGAGATATATATCCTATTAATTTTCAACTGCGTTTATATGATTAGCATATAAAAAATTATCTTACGATAGGCTTTTTTATATATAATTATCTTACAATAGGCTCTAATACCATAATAGAGCAATGAAGAGAAATAGCTTGAAAGGAAGGGAGATTTAGCTTGAGAGAAAAAGAAGAAATTACTGTAAACTAATCTTATAGTTGTTGTTAATAGACTATAATATAAAAAATACAGTACTACTAATACAATAATTATACCTGAGATTATGTTCAAACATATTGAATTAGCTAGAAAACCTACACCCACTCAGTTGGATCAGTGCCGTGATTCATAGGCGCTGGTGCCTAGTCTTTTGAGTTGTCTTTTCTGCCTTTGAAGGAATTCGCAACGTTTTATGAAAGACATGGGCAAGGGAAATTATTCGTGAAACGTCACCTAGCATCTTGGCAAATGCAATAAAATCTAGTTTCATGACTACTCAGCAAGCATATGGTAAGAACTAGATGCGCACATACAGTCTTGTACGTTAAGAATACAGTCTTTTCTACTTTTGCTGTCAAACTTTCAGTAAATTTCAACACTTCCATGTCCTCAAAATTTTGTGGTACCCCAAGAATGACTATGAATGCTTGCCCTCAGACTCACTTCAAACGAGAGATAATTAAGAGAGAATCACAGTTTTTGCTAGCCATGATGAAAGCATACTAAAAAATGAACAGAATATGGATTTTATTGAAGTGACTGAAAGAGGATTGTAGCACCAGATCAAGCAATACAGCATTCCAGTGACAAAAAGTGTCAAGAACTATGATATACTATGCTAGACAGATTCTTCTCAATATAGAGAAGCCTCTATTCTAGGCGTGCAGCTGGCGCACTAGTAAAATAAAACAACTACATTATCTCAACAACAGCTCTACTGACAATTTTTCCCTGGTTGAGATCCTGGAATGCTTTGCCAGCCTCCTCAAAACCATATTTTCTCGTAACAGCATCAGTAAGATTGAATA
>Ga0307515_10020015_pt1 | contig 11982 bp, 12 predicted proteins | sample 17_EM_MG_FD_194513 | JGI IMG/M metagenome (GOLD analysis project Ga0307515, IMG submission 194513) | Populus trichocarpa ectomycorrhiza microbial communities from riparian zone in the Pacific Northwest, United States - 17_EM | ecosystem: Host-associated > Plants > Roots > Unclassified | place...
CGACGGACTTGAAATTGAACTTGCCGGTGTCGCCGAGCGGTTCCCACAGCTCGTCCTCGCCACCCGTCCAGTCCCCGACGGTCCACGGCTCGGCCTGCCCGGTGCCGGCGGGCACCTTGAGGACCTGGTCGGGGTCTGCGGCGAGCCGGAGGCTGATCTGGGCCGGCATCCCCGACTCCTCCGAGGCCGCCGCCGGGCTCACCGGCAACGACGCCAGGGCCACCGACGCGGTGACGGCCACGACTGTCAACGCTTTGCGTGAAATGCGCATTCGCTCCCCTTCGATGGGCATTTGCCGGATCGAAGCTAACACCCGGACACCGCCGCGACCGGGACAGCCGGAAACTGCACCCGGCCGGGGAGGGAACGCCGTAAAGGGATCCGCCGGTCTTGGCGAGCCCCTTCCGAGCAGGCGACCTGCGCCACAGGAAATCCCGCAGCGCGAAACCCCCTAAACGTTGAACCGGAACTCCACCACATCCCCGTCCCGCATCACGTACTCCTTGCCCTCGATGCGCACCTTCCCCCGCGACTTCGCCTCCGCCATCGAGCCGGCGTCAATGAGCTCGTCGAACGAAACGATCTCCGCTTTGATGAACCCGCGCTGGAAGTCCGTGTGGATCTCCCCCGCCGCCTCGGGCGCCGTGGCGCCCCGCCGGATCGTCCACGCCCTCGTCTCCTTGGGCCCGGCGGTGAGGTAGGTCTGCAAGCCCAGGGTGTGGAAGCCGATGCGGGCGAGCTGGTCGAGGCCGGGTTCCGACTGGCCGGTCGACTGGAGCAGCTCCAGCGCCTCTTCGGCGTCGAGGTCGATCAGCTCGGACTCGATCTTGGCGTCCAGGAACACCGCGTCGGCCGGGGCGACGAGGGCGCGGAGCTCATCCAGGAGAGTCTCGTTGCCGAGCTGCGACTCATCGACGTTGAACACGTACAGGAACGGCTTGGCCGTCAGCAGGTGCAGCTCGCGGAGCGCCTCCAGGTCGAGCCCTGCCGAGAAGACCGTGCGCCCTTCGTTCAGGATCTCCCGTGCGCCCTTGATCGCCGCCAGGCGCGCCTGGAGCTCCTTGTCGTTGCCCTTGACGCGGGCTTCCTTCTCCAGCCTCGGCAGCGCCTTGTCGATCGTCTGGATGTCGGCGAGGATCAGCTCGGTGTTGATCGTCTCGATGTCGTCCGACGGGGAGACGCGACCGTCGACGTGCGTCACGTTGTCGTCGGTGAAGACGCGCACGACCTGGCAGATGGCATTCGCCTCGCGGATGTGGGCGAGGAACTGGTTGCCCTTCCCGAGCCCTTCCGACGCGCCGCGCACCAGGCCGGCGATGTCGACGAACGTGACCGTCGCCGGGAGGATGCGGGCCGACCCGAACACCTCGGCGAGCCTCGCCAGACGCGGATCGGGCACGCCGACGACACCGGTGTTCGGCTCGATCGTGGCGAACGGGTAGTTCGCCGCCAGGATGTCCGAGCGGGTCAGGGCGTTGAAGAGGGTGCTCTTGCCGACGTTGGGCAGGCCCACGATGCCGATGGTGAGTTTCACCCGGCCATTGTCCCCGGAGGCGCACTATGACGCCCACCACGGGGTCAGGGTGTGCCCGCTTGCATTGATGCGCCAGGATGGGGGGCCACAAGCGAGACCCACAGCACACCCCAACCCCTAAACCCCGCATGGGAGGGCCCAATGCGGCACGTTCTCAGTCTTATCTACGGCCTCTTCGGCGCCTTGGCCGCTTGGCTGGCCGCGGCGATCGGCGCCAACGCCTTCGCTTACCACGCCATGGAGTCCGCCGGAGCGCCTATTCCGGACGGCGCGTGGGCCAAGACCAAGCTCATCGGATACGCGGGCCTCGCCGTCGCCGGGCTGATCCTCGGCTTCCTGGCGACGCTGCGCCTGTCGCCGGCCGGACCGATCCTCGCCGGCGTCATCCTGATCGGCGGCCAGGTCGTCTACGAGTACAAGGCGAACTGGCTGGAGTTCAAGGCGCTCACCGACGGGCTCAAGCTCGACCCGGCAGCCCTGACGCTCCCGTCGGCGACCTACGCGCCGATCATCGTCGGCGCGATCCTGCTGACCGCCGGGTTCAGCTTCTCCCGCTGGCGCAACCCCAAGGCCGTCACCGAGACGACCGACTACCTCCCGGCGGAGGCCCCGCTCGGTTCCGCCGCGCTCAACGACACCTTCGGCCAGCAGCCGATCGACCCCTTCGCGCCCACCGCGCCGACCTACGAGCCGGCTCCGGCGGCGCCCGCGCAGCCGTCGATGTACGTCGACGACGGCGAAGGAGCCACCACGCAACTCCCGCACAACCCCGCGGGGCAGCAGAAGCCCCCGGCGTACGGGGCTTAGCCGCAACGAGAAGAGGCCCGGGACGACATGTCGTCCCGGCCCTTCTCACGTCTCGATCAGTAGCGGTAGTGCTCGGGCTTGTACGGGCCCTCGACCGGGATGCCCAGGTACGAGGCCTGCTCGCCCGACAGCTCGGTCAGCCTGACGCCGAGGGCGTCGAGGTGCAGCCGCGCGACCTTCTCGTCGAGGGTCTTCGGCAGCGTGTACACGCCGATCGGGTACTGGTCGGTCTTGGCGAACAGCTCGATCTGCGCCAGCACCTGGTTGGCGAAGCTGTTGCTCATCACGAAGCTGGGGTGACCGGTGGCGTTGCCGAGGTTCAGCAGGCGCCCCTCCGACAGGATGATCACCTTGTGGCCGTCGCCGAAGGTCCAGACGTCGACCTGCGGCTTGATGTTGTCCCTGGACACGTCGGTGCGGGCGGTCAGCCCGGCCATGTCGATCTCGTTGTCGAAGTGGCCGATGTTGCCGACGATCGCCTGGTGCTTCATGCGCGCCATGTGCTCATGGGTGATGACGTCCTTGCACCCGGTCGCGGTCACGAAGATGTCGGCGGTCTCGACGACGTCGTCCAGCGTGGCGACCTGGTATCCGTCCATCGCGGCCTGGAGCGCGCAGATCGGATCGACCTCGGTGACGATGACGCGCGCGCCCTGGCCCCGCAGCGACTCCGCGCAGCCCTTGCCGACGTCGCCGTAGCCGCACACGACGGCGGTCTTGCCGCCGATGAGCACGTCGGTGGCGCGGTTGATGCCGTCGATGAGCGAGTGGCGGCAGCCGTACTTGTTGTCGAACTTGCTCTTGGTGACCGAGTCGTTGACGTTGATCGCCGGGAAACGCAGGGCGCCGTCGCGCTGCATCTCGTAGAGGCGGTGCACGCCGGTCGTGGTCTCCTCGGTGACGCCCTTGATCGTGTCGGCCATGCGCGAGAAGCGCTGCCCGTCCTCTTTCAGTGAACGGTTGAGGAGCGTCAGGATGACCTGGAACTCCTCGCTGTCGGCCGTCGAGGGGTCCGGCGCCGAACCGGCCTTCTCGAACTCGGCTCCCTTGTGGACGAGGAGCGTGGCGTCACCGCCGTCGTCGAGGATCATGTTGGGCTCTTCGGTGCCCCAGTCGAGCGCGCGCTCGGTGCACCACCAGTACTCCTCAAGCGTCTCGCCCTTCCAGGCGAAGACCGGGACGCCCGCGGGGTCCTCCGGGGTGCCCTCGGGACCGACGGCGATGGCCGCGGCGGCGTGGTCCTGGGTGGAGAAGATGTTGCAGCTGCACCAGCGGACGCGCGCACCCAGCGCGACGAGCGTCTCGATGAGGACGGCCGTCTGGACGGTCATGTGCAGCGAGCCCGTGATGCGCGCGCCCGCCAGGGGCTGCGACGCGGCGAATTCGCGGCGGACGGCCATCAGGCCGGGCATCTCGTGCTCGGCGAGGGTGATCTCCTTGCGACCGAAAGCCGCGAGCGAGAGGTCGGCGACCTTGAAGTCGGCGGCCGAATCCGTGGAAGGCGTGGTCTGCGGCAACGTACTCGTCATGCCACGCATGATATGCCCCGTTGATCCTCTGGGGCCATCGCGCGGCACCGCGTGTGCTCCGCGGGTCACATTGGGGAGCGGGCGGACACCGCGCGGCGCCGGGGAAGAGCCCGTGGGAAGCGCCTTCCCCGGCGCCATGCCGGGTAGGGGAGGTCAGTGCCTACTGGAAGTTGAGGTCCGAGCACTGGTAGAACGCGTTGCCCGTGTCGTTGATCGTCCACACGGCGAGCATCATGTGCCGACCGGAGAGGTTGGGCAGGGTGACCGGGTGCGAGACCTGGAACGGGGGCTGCGCGCCGCCGTAGCCGACGGTCTTGATCGGGGTGAGGTTGAGCGCCGACCGGGTCAGCTTCGCGGTCTGGTTCCAGCCGGGTTTGGTGATGTAGTACTTGAAGTCGGTCGTCGAGTGCGCGGCCGTGAGCGTCCAGTTGACGTTGTAGCTGGAGCCGGCGCGCACGTTGTTGACGGGCCATGCGCCGCCGCGCTGGTCGTTCAGCTGGTCGAACTGGCCGAGGCCGGCGCTACAGAGCTTCGTGTCGGCGGGACCGCCGTTGGGGAAGCCCTTGGGACCTTCGACGCTCTGCGGCTCCCACTGGATCGGACCGCAGTTCGTGGCCTGGCCGAGCTTGCAGAAGTAGGCGCGGCTCGTGGGGGTCGTGGTGTATCCGTGTGCGTAGGCGCCCGAGCTGCCGACGAGCAGGAGCATCAGCGAGGCGACGACCGTCGCGGCGAAGCCGATGGCGATACGGGCGGTTCTTCGACCTAACATGGCGAATCCTTTCGGTGACCTCACGGTAAAAGAAAGCTTCTTTAGGGTAGGGCAAAGCGGACTTTCGGTCTAGATACAGTTAAGTGACCGTACGACTACCGAGAGCGGGCAGAATGCCCAGAGATGCCCAGGTGCACCGAAGCGGATTGCGTGAAGAGATGAGCGCGCGCTGGAAATGGGGCTCCCGCCCGTCAGACTCTGCCGCGCCTCGCGGCAAGCGAGCCGGAGGCGCGGGACTAAGCCGCGCAGCGGCTGAGCCCCCAAAAAAGCATACGTACGGGGCGGTTGGTGATCGGCGGACTAACCGCTCGACTTCCCAACCGCCCCGTACTCCCCCCGGTTTGGTTCCCCCGCGCGTGGCTCGGACTCTCGTCGCGATGACGCTGCGTACTTAGATAGTTACACTCGGACGTTCGGCCGTCAAGGGGAAAGCCGAAAAGATCGAAAATTTCTACATAAGGGTTATTTCCCCGCAAAACGCAGCCAAAAAGGCGCGCCTCTGCTAGCGACCCGAGCCGAAATCCGCCACAACCCAATATGGACGGCCCGATCCCCTAAGCCGTCGAAGCCTGGAAGAACTCCCCGAACCCCGTCGCCACAACGGGTCCCGTCGCCTCGGCCGACACGAACGCGGCCTGCCCCGGCAGCAGGGTCAGCGGCTGCACGCCGTCGTCGAAGCGCACCTGGCCCGACCAGCACAGCAGGATCCGCGGTCCGCCGTTGTGCAGCGTCACCGACTCCCGCAGCCCGCCGACCGACCCGCGGGTGAGCCGGAACTCCGGCATCGGCGTCGGCCACTCGCGCACACCCGGCGACACCTCGACCGGCGCCACACGCGGCTCGTCCAGGACCTCGTAGCGCAGCACGCGCAGCAGCTCCGGCACGTCGACGTGCTTGCCGGTCAGGCCGCCGCGCAGGACGTTGTCGCTGGCCGCCATGATCTCGACGCCGACACCGCGCAGGTAGGCGTGCGCGTTGCCCGCCGGCATGTAGATGGCCTCGCCCGGCTGGAGCACGACGTGGTTGAGCAGCAGCGCCACCAGCACGCCGATGTCACCCGGGTAGGTCTTGCCCAGGGACGCCGCCATCGCGTAGACCGCGCCGCCCGGCCCATCGCCGGCCAGCTCCGAGCAGGCGGTGGCGACCTGGCCGAGCAGCTCGCCCCGCAGCGTCTCCGGGACGGTCATGACCGTCGCGACGGCCTCGCGCAGCGCCTGCGCCGGGTCGTCCTGGCGCAGCAGGTCGACGGTCCCCGACAGGCCCGCGACGTTGAGCCGCGCGAGCAGCTCCGCCGACTCGGCCGGGTCTCGGAAACCGCACAGGCACTCGTACTCCGACACCGCGCACAGCAGCTCGGGCTTGTGGAACGGGTCGACGTAATTGCGGACGGTCGCGTCGACGGGGATGCCCTGCGCGTCCTCCTCGTCGAACCCCGCGCGCGCCTGCGCGGCATCCGGGTGCGCCTGGATCGACAGCGGCGCCTCGGCCGCGAGGACCTTGAACAGGAAGGGAAGGCGCTCGCCGAAGCGGCGGACGTTCGCGGCGCCGAGGACCCCGTCGGGGTCCTCGGCGATCACGTCGATGAGCGTCCGGCCGTCCTCCACAGTGGACGGATCACCGGGATGCGCCCCCATCCACAGTTCCGCCTCCGGACCCTCGGTCGGGATGTGGCGCCCCTGCACCGCGGCGATGGCGGTGTGCGAGCCCCAGGCGTACGGTCGGATCGGATTGCGCAGCAGTTCCACGGTTGTATCGTCCTCCGGCGAAGGTCCGGTGAGTGAGCGGACTACTTGGCGGTGGTGTCCGCCCGGTCGATGTCCGGTTCGAGGTAGATGACCCGCGCGATCGGAACGGCCGCGCGGACCCGCGCCTCCGCCTTGTCGATCCCGCGTGCGATCTCGGCGGCCGTATCGTCGTGGCGTACCGCGATCTTGGCGGCGACCATGAGCTCCTCGGGCCCCAGGTGCAGGGTCTTCATGTGGATGATGTGGTCGACCTCTTCGCCGACGAGGGCGTTCTCGATCGCCTTGACGTGCTCGTCGGTGGCCGACTCGCCCAGCAGGAGGCTCTTGGTCTCCAGCGCCAGGATGATCGCCACGATGACCAGCAGCACGCCGATCGCGACGGTGAAGATGCCGTCGTAGATCCCGTCCTCGGTGATCAGCGTCAGCCCCACACCGAACAGCGCGAGGACCAGGCCGACCAGCGCCGCGAGGTCCTCCAGCAGCACGACCGGCAGCTCGGGCGCCTTGGCGTTGCGCACGAAGGACTTCCACGACGACTTGCCGCGCACGGCGTTCGACTCGACGATCGCCGTCCGGAACGAGAAGGTCTCCAGCCCGATGGCGATGGTCAGCACGACCAGCGGCACCCACCACCACCGCGATTCGAGCAGGTCGTTGGGCAGACCGGCGAGCGTGTCGTGGATCTTGTGGTAACCCTCGTAGACCGCGAAGAGCCCACCGACGCTGAACAGCACGATCGACACGATGAACGCGTAGATGTAGCGCTCGCGGCCGAACCCGAAGGGGTGCTGCGGGGTCGCCTTGCGTGCGGCGCGCTTCCCGCCGACGAGCAGTAGCGCCTGGTTGCCGGAGTCGGCGACCGAGTGGATGCCCTCGGCGAGCATCGACGACGACCCGGTGAGGGCGTACGCGACGAACTTGGTCACCGCGATGCCCATGTTCGCACCGAGTGCGGCCACGATGGCCTTGGTGCCGCCGCCTGCGCTCACGTGTTGTCCTCCATGACGTTGCTCAGTTCCTTCATCTCCGAAACGGCGGGCACCGACATCGGGTCGAGCCCGTGCGCGAGCGCCAGGTACACCGACGCGAAGTCGGGCACGGCGATCAGCGACGCGAGCCGCTCCAGCGCCGAGGCGCCCTCGGCGTTGATGACGTCGCAACGGATGCCGCGTCGGCCGGTCAGCTCGACGACCGCGTCGGCCCGCTTGGAGTCCTTCGGCGTGCCCGACTCGTCGCCGTCGAGGCCGTCGTCGCGCAGCAGCAGGATACGAAGGCGGGTCGAGTCCGGCTCGTCGTCCGGGTCGGCGAAGATGTCGCGGTCCTGCTCGGCGAGGGTGCCGAACACCCCGTCGAGGAGGCCGACGCGTCCGCGCCCGGCCTCGCCGAGCTCACCGGCGACGACGGGGTAGCGGGCGTTGGCGGCGAGCATGTCGCCGAAGCGGCGGGCGGCCACACCGGCGAGCGGTGACGAACCCCACACGACCGGGATGGAGTTGCCCAGGTCGAGGGCGAGCGCCTTGCCCGGGTTGACGAAGGACTCGGCGCTCGGCTTGCAGCGTTCGGCGTCGGCGTCGAGGCGTGCGGCGGTCTCGGCGATGTCGGCCTCGTTGAGGCGGATCAGGCCGAAGGACTTGGCGGCCATGAGGACCGGGATCGTCAGCGCCCACAGGCTCATGCGCGCGGGCGCGCGCCTGGGCACGGGGATGTAGGGAGCGCGGGCGCGTTCGGCGACGGCCTGCAACTCGGTGTCGGGGGCGCCGATCGCGACGAGGCGGGCGCCCCGGCGGGCGGCGGCTTCGGCGGCGGCGAGCGCCTCGGGGCTGCGTCCGGAGGCCGACACGGCGATGACCACGTCGGCGGCGCCGACCCAGCCGGGGATGCCGGCGCTGCGGTGGGCGACGACGGGCACGGGCGCGCGCGGTCCGGCGACGGTGGACAGGATGTCGCCGGTGCGGGCGGCGGTGCCGACGCCCGCGACGACGACCGCGCGGGGGCGGCCTTCGTCGGCGAGGGAGACCAGGTTCGCGTCGGCCGCCAGGGAGGCGGCCTCACGCAGCTGCGGTCCGGCGGAGGCGACGGCGCGCAGCGCGTCGCTGGGGTCGCCGGCGGTGATGGCCTCGACCGAGCCGAGGCGGTCCTCGTCGATCTGGCACTGCCCGGTCACTCCGGCGGTGCCGTCGTCCCTGCGCTTGCTCACGCGGCACCGGCCTTCGGGCCGGACACGGCCTCGTCGAGGAGCAGGACGGGGATGCCGTCGCGGATCGGGAAGACGCGTGCGCACTCGGTGCAGGTCAGCGTCTGCGCTTCGGCGTCGTAGGTCAGTGGCGCGTGATGCTCGGCCGGGCAGGCGAGGACCTCAAGAAGTTTCGCATCGAGTGTCACAGTGGCTCCTTTGAAAACCTGTGTTTCGTGTTCAGCCGCGGACGATGGCCAGGACCGAGTCGCGGAGGGTCTCCATGCGTAGCCGGGTCGAGGCTTCGACGTTGAGACGCAGCAGGGGCTCGGTGTTCGAGGCGCGGATGTTGATCGTGGCGCCGTCGGTCATCGTGATGGTGAGCCCGTCGAGCTCGTCGAGCTCCTCGTCGCCGTAGGCCTCCTCGACGGCGGCCAGGCGCGCGGCCTGGTCGTCGACCCTGGAGTTGATCTCGCCTGAGGCGACGTAGCGCTCGTAGTCGGCGGCCAGCTCGGACAGCGGCTTGTCGTCGCCGCCGAGGGCGGCGAGGGTGTGCATCGCGGCGAGCAGGCCGGTGTCGGCGAACCAGAAGTCGCGGAAGTAGTAGTGCGCGGAGTGCTCGCCGCCGAAGATCGCGTTGGTGCGCGCCATCTCGGCCTTGATGAAGGAGTGGCCGACGCGGGTGCGGACCGGGACGCCGCCGTGCTCGGCGACGATCTCGGGGACCGCGCGCGAGGTGATCAGGTTGTGGATGATCGTGGCGCCCGGGTCGCGGGCGAGCTCGCGCGTGGCGACCAGCGCGGTGATCGCCGACGGGGAGACCGGGTCGCCCTTCTCGTCGATGACGAAGCAGCGGTCGGCGTCGCCGTCGAAGGCGAGGCCGATGTCGGCGCCGACCTCGACGACCTTCTTCTGGAGGTCCACCAGGTTCTTCGGTTCGAGGGGGTTGGCCTCGTGGTTGGGGAAGGTCCCGTCGAGTTCGAAGTACATGGGGACGACCTTGATCGGCAGCCCCTCGAACGCGGTGGGGACGGTGTGGCCGCCCATGCCGTTGCCCGCGTCGACGGCGACGGTCAGCGGGCGGATGCCCGACAGGTCGACGAGCGTGCGCAGGTGCGCGACGTAGCCGGCGAGGAAGTCGCGTTCGGTGAGGGTGCCCGGTGTGTCGGCGGTGGTGGGCTCGGCGCCGTCGAGGATCTCCTGGGCGCGGTCGCGGATGTCGGCGCCGCCGGTGTCGAGGCTGACCGGGCGCGCGCCCGCCAGACACGTCTTGATGCCGTTGTACTCGGCCGGGTTGTGGCTCGCGGTGAACATCGCGCCGGGGACGTCGAGGCTCCCGGAGATGAAGTAGAGCTCGTCGGTCGAGCAGAGCCCCGCGAAGACCACGTCGAGGCCCGCGCGTGTGATCGCGCCGGCGAATGCCCGCGCGAGGGCGGGCCCGGTGTCGCGCATGTCGTGGGCGACGGCGACCTTGGTCGCGCCGTGGCCGCGGACGAGGTCGGCGAAGCCTGTGCCGAGGGCGGCCGCGGCCGCCTCGTCGAACTGCTCGGGGACGGTCCCGCGGATGTCGTACGCCTTGACGATGCTGGCCAGATCCGGCACTGGTGCCCCTCCTGTGTCGCGTGGATGACCACAGACATCCTCCCTTGCCTGGCCGCGAGGGGTGAGCGCGGGTGCCGGTGCCCGGCGGGCGGGCGTGCGCGGCGACGGGCGTCGGCGCAGGTGGGCGGGGCGGGTCAGCGGTCGTCGACGATGCGCAGGTGGCCCCGGCGTCCGGTGTTGGCGTCCCGGGGCGCGGGGGGCTGCGGCGACGGCTGCGTGGCCGAGCCCGCCGACGGGCGCGCGGGGGTGTCGGGGAAGGGGAGTTCGGGCGGTGTCTCGTCGCGCGGGCGGGCGGCCTCGCGGACGGCCTCGGCGAGCGCGACGAGGTCGTCGGTGCTCGGCTCGGGGGTCGCGTACTCGCCTTCGTGGCGCACCAGATCCCAGCCCAGGGGGGCGGTCAGCCGGGTGGCGTGCGCCTCGCACAGGTCATAGGAGTGGGGCTCATCGGAGGTGGAGAGCGGACCGACCACCGCGGTGGAGTCCACATAGATGTACGTCAAGGTGGCGACCGCCGCTTCGCGGCAGCCGTTCCGGGAACACAACCGATGTGACCTCACGGCCCGAACGGTATCGCCCCGTGCTCGGCGGCCGCATCCGATATCGGTCCGACACGCCGAGCGGGCGCCGTGTAAGGCCGCCGAACCGGCCGGATCTAGTCTTGCGACATGACCCGAGGACCCCGACCCGCGCGACGCGGGCACCGCGACCGGCGCGGCCGTGGGCTGCGTGGTCGCCTGGTGCCCGCGTCGGTGCCCATGGCCCGCACGCGGGCCGAGACGTTCGACGAGCTGGTGCTGTCGGCGGTCGACCAGCTGGAGCGGCACCTCGTCGGCCGCGACACCGATGAGCATCGCAAGGCGGCGAGGCAGCTGCGCGAGGTCGAGTTCGCCGTCGAGGACGTGCCCGGCGAGTTCAACGTGTACGACACCGACGTGCTGGAGGACGGGCAGGTCCCCCTCGCGCGTCTGCTGCCTGCGCAGCCGGGTACCGCGGGGGCGCTGCCGCGGATCGTGCTGTACCGCAGGCCCCTCGAACTGCGCGGTGACGGCGACGAGCTGGCCGCGCTCATCAAGGATGTGCTCACCGAGCAGGTCGCCAACCTGCTGGGCATCGACCCGTCGGACTTCGACCCGCCGGAGTAGCCACCGCGCCACCCCGGGGATCGAGGTCACGCCGCCTGCGGCGTCGTCTGTTCCGTTTCGAGTACCGGTGCCGGGGTCATGACCTGCATGACGGGCGCGGTCAGAGCGGCCGCCGCGGCCGCGGCGGCGAGTCGCACCTCATTGGCGCGCCTTTTGATCTTTCGCCGTTCCCGTTCGGACATGCCACCCCAGATGCCGAACCGTTCATCGTGCTGCATCGCGTACTCAAGGCATTCGGTCGTCACCTCGCAGCGCGAACAGATTCGTTTCGCCTCACGTGTCGAGCCCCCCTTCTCCGGGAAGAACGCCTCCGGGTCGGTCTGCGCGCACAACGCGCGCTCCTGCCACTCGGGGACGCTTCCCAGCAGGTCGGCCAGGATGTCGTGGCCGTCCATTATGTACGCCTCCTCGCTCACCTATCGGCGGTAATTGGCGCCAACCCCCCGCTGTTGCCGGAACCGCCGTGAGTGACGACGGTCCACTGCGACGGGTTTCCGTCACACCCCTTTGATGAATTACACGCGTGTCATCCGTCCTTCGTCAAGCAGAACCTGGTAATAGACCCGTTCGGGCAGCAGAATTAGCAGATTTTGCTCAGCACAAAGCACGCTGCGACGTGTTGGCACCGACCGATAACGGACAGTAGTGCACTCGGGTCACGGGGGGTTTGGTGGGGTGGGG
>Ga0307515_10020016_pt1 | contig 11982 bp, 14 predicted proteins | sample 17_EM_MG_FD_194513 | JGI IMG/M metagenome (GOLD analysis project Ga0307515, IMG submission 194513) | Populus trichocarpa ectomycorrhiza microbial communities from riparian zone in the Pacific Northwest, United States - 17_EM | ecosystem: Host-associated > Plants > Roots > Unclassified | place...
AAATAGCCCCTATTACCCCTAAAACCTCCTATTTAGGTAATTTGCCACTCTCAGCCCTAAGCAACAGTAAGAAAGGGGTTGTTTGAGCACGTGGTCTTCATGATTTCCTCTCTTTACGTTCACTTACCCAAGGTTCACCGACCTTTAATAAGTCTACTATAAGTTACTCAATATATGTAACCTTAAAAAGCAAGTTAAGAACTGGAAAGAGGGTGCTCTGCTCGATTTTTCGTCACATGATAGTGTAATATAGAGTTGGTGAGCGGCGTTTAGACAATAACATAACAGTTCCTTAAGTAATCCAAGAACAGAGGGGGGCGAGGGCGGGGCGTCACTGACTATCACTCGACAAATCTATGTGAGTAGTGCTGTGTCAAGCTGTGACTAAGAGTAAAAATAACTGAGTTCGTTATAAGAAGATCAAGACAAAAGAATACGTTAACACAAGTATTGCGCACCAGTCCTGTAAACCCAAATATTTCCCGGCATGGCATCAGCTGGAAACTGCAGAAAGCATCTCAGCAACCCATTGCTTCAAAGCCTGTCCTCCCTCCATCGTCGACTGCTCTTTCCATTTATCCCATTACCTACCCTTTCCATCACAACTGAGCTTGAGACTCACTGCGCGACCTCTTGAACCTAGAAGCCAGGACGTCCTCAATAGACCTCTTCAGGTTCTCCGTCTTCTCCAATAATGCCTCTATGGTACCGTACAGCACATCATTCACTAGAATTGATTGGTCGAGCTCCTCTTGCAGGGCTATGAGGGTCATTTTGCTACGTTGACGGAAGGCTATTTGAGAGATACGGTTTTGCTGCCTGCGTCTTTCTGACTTGTCGGCTGCTGGTGGAGATTTTGCAATTTGGCCCCGCCCCTGTGAACGACTCGTTTGGCCACGAACGGTTCTTGGAGACGAGGAAACTTTCGAAGCGTTATTTCCCGCTGGAGGTGAAAGTTGAGTCCCAGCTACTTCAGATGCTGTGGGTGCCTCCTTAACTTGGGAGCTTGAGGGGGAGCCGTATTGCAAAGTTTCGTGTTCTAACTGGTGATATTATGTTAGCCCCGATGATTTCACTCAGGTTGGGCACTCGTAGTGTAACAAGGAGAAATACCCAGAGTAGAGGATCAAGGGACATTGATTGACAATTTATCTCATAGTCGGGTGGCCCAAGTCTTGCAAGTGTTGTTGGATATTGAAAACTAGTGTGTTGAGTGTCCCAACCACAGTATTGACCGTATCCGTCTGTCATGGTTCTGAGGATTTATCTCGAACCGAAGACATCAGAGTCTTTATGTCGCTCGATGGAGCTTCGAAGGATTTCATAGTTTCTATATTCTCTATTGAGGCTCGTCGGCCTAGCAAACTTGTGAGAAATGCAGAAGGCATTTTTAAATCCGATCTCGTTTACTCTTAAAGTTTTGAATATCCTTTATTGGCGATCCCGAAGAGCCTCGCGTTGACTTAGGTCATCAAACGATAAAGAGTAATTGTGTGAGTAGTTTGTGGTCATGTTTCAAATCACGAGCCTTTGTGCGAATCAGAAGCAATACTTGAAAGATCGAGATTTAGGGATGCCTCTAAACGGCAATTCAGATAAAAACCAAGTTTAAGATGCATTATTCAGCTACGTGCATCATGTAGAGCGCCATGGAGTGAACGCTAAGCAGATACGGAAGTGGGTGTCCGTTTTTGTGAGGTTTCCCGTGGCTGCCGCTCAAGCGCGTGAGACGTAACTAATCAGAGCATTGAGTTCATCACAGCCTTATCACATTCCTTGGAAAAAGAAACTTTCTGGGGAGTCACAGAGTTTTTGGGCTCACGGCCTCTGCCCCAAAAAATTTCATGGCCTTCTTCTGCCTCCTGCCGAGGTGTACTGCTGCAAGTGGTGAGGAGACTTGATGCGACGCTGACTCGAAAAGGCAAACAAGACAAGTACCACATTCTTCAACCCCTTTTTTTGGAAACTCAAATGAACGCAGCATGCTTCAACCCACCTGTCTGCAAGCGCAATCCTCCCAGTTATCCGAAACAGAGGAGTCATCATCGCTTTCGGACAGTGGGGGGCCATTCCAGCATTTAGAATTCATTGCAGAAGAAGTCCATGTGAATGACCCAAACCAATCACGTAGGGAAACCCATATGTCTGCACAACTGATTATACATTGCTAACCTCATATCTCGATCGAGCATAGTGCAGTCCCCAGTGGTAGGTTCCTCGATCCCTTTCAGTTCTTTCACCTCAGTGGACCTTACCTATCCCGCATGAAGCTAAAATTGGCATCCAGAATCTACATTTCGTCCCTGAAACGGGGACAGCCCGTCCCCGCGGTACACTGCGAGAACTGATCCGTTCCAATGCACGGCGTAAGGCACGTCATCGGCCAAGACAGTCGAGCCGAGCAAAGCTCAAACCCCGAAACGAGGAGAGCGGCAGCAAGGATGAGGATGAAGTCAGGTTAACCGGAAGAAGCTCTGCCATTCAATGTCAGTTGGAAGTCACAAATGCCCGTTTGCATCGCGGTCCAGAATGTAATGCAATGGATCCTTTCTATACCTTGCCCATTTCAGAGGTTGGCCAAACTCAATTTTTGACCTATCATTGTGAGTTTCTACCCAATCTTTACTTTGAACCGGCCGCATCAAAATCTAAATTAGCAATCTGATGCAATTAAACTCCCAACCCCACTTTGCTGCCATTTCCAGTTCGTTGCATTTGAACTGATCAAATACTTGGTGGCAGATCAAACAGTATTCGCTGAAAGCGATTGCGCAGTCAACCCAAGGAAAGAGTGGATACCCTTTGCTATGACAGACCCAGCACTTTTGCACGCAACCTTACTGTTTTCGGCATGGCAACTGGTGGCCCTTCAAGGGAAACCACCTCCCCCAGTAGTAATGTATCACAAAGCAGAGTCAATCCGTTGGCTAAACAAAAGTCTTATGAAGACAAACAATATTGCCACAGATGCATCAATTGCCGTTGTGGCATGCTTGACTATGTTTGAGGTCTTTAACCAATCCCGCCACAGCTTGATACTTAACTGATAATCTGGTGTTAGAACCTAGCAGCCAACGCACCGGGGGTCAAAGTACACAGTACGTAAAGAACGTATTTCTTTATCTCTTACCCCGAGCTCCTATTTTCCCCTGTTCAGAGAGATGCCTCATCCTCCCGGCTCCCTCCCGGCTCTACTCCCCAAGTAAATGTGTTGCTAAGTTGTCTTAGTGGACGGTCTAGAGGCATTGATAAAAACCAGAGGTGGAATACAAGCCCTGCTTGTGCATTCACTTACAAGAAAATTTGTCACCTGGTTAGTGAAAGCCCTATTCTTTCTATCCATTATGATATTTCCTAATTATTTACCTACATAGGGCGGACGTCCTGGCCGCAAATGTAATGGAAACTCAGCCACGCTTCAAATTACACATACAGGATGACGAAGAACGACCGGAAGATTGGGGACTGTACAGTTCACTGGCCATGTTATACGAAGCTAAGCTGTTCCATCTCACTGGCTTGCAAGATCTCAGCAGGGAGACGATGCGGGTGTATTGGGCCATACACAATCTCTCCTCTCTGAAAGATTCCGCGATTCACTTAACTCGGAAGGTTGAATTCCCCTCGTGGAGTGACATGGTGGAAAGGATTGGTAAGCTTGTTTCCATATCAATTTGATAGCAACTCCGTTTGAGAGCTGAGTGCCTTGGGACTTGTTGGGAACTACCGTGGCCGTTCATGTTGGGGAATTGGCTCATCCACCCCCGAGATCTCTCTTGAATGTAAGTGAGTTATATATACTAACTTGACTTTTAAGAACGTCGAGTGGTCGCATTGCTCCTGTCCGAAGTCGTCAGATCTGGCAAGCCGAGACTGTCTATATTCATACTCTTCGCGAACGCCATCATATTCCACATCAATATGTTCATGCGAGATCTTCCGCGGGTCTTACCCTTGTATAACCTACTCTCCGGTCGATTACGGGTTAACTTAGAGTCTGTCGACCTAGTATATCTGCATAAGGAGTATCCTGAAATGGTACTTTGGATTCTGCTGATGGGTGGTTTGGGGAGCTCGGGCACTCCGAATAGTCTATGGTACGCTAAACTTTTCGCTGAGATCTGTATATCTTCGGGGCTACGGGGAGGGAATGCAATTTCACATGCGTTGGCCGGGTTCCTCTGGACTGAATTATATCGGACACCAGTAACTATTGGGTTCTGGAGTGATGTTGCTAGGGCTCAGGGAATTGAGGGAGGTTACGACGTAAGGAAACTAACAGCTCATGTCTCAGTGGCTGTGTTTAATGCACCTCCGGATATGTCAGAATAATCATCATTACTTCCAAGTCCACTCCTTCCCTCATTGCCAACTTTCTCCTCGGACCCCCTGTCTCCTGTCTACATCATTGCCCTCGATTCTCGTGTTCCCTTAAACTAACTTGAGGATTGCAATTCACTACGCTCTTATACAAATACAGTTTACGAGCTCTCAAGAGCTTCCTATACTTCCATTCTGTAGGAAAGATTAGGTAAATAGATAGGGGCTCGCTTATTTTAGCGAGCCCCCTGTGCAGGGTTCGGATATCAACGAGGCTAAGTTAATATTGCATCCTCGCATGGGTTCTTCGCTTGTCTGCAGCCTCGACGATAAAGGAACCAACATCTCGACCCACCGCGCCTCGCCCCCCAGGGATCATTAATTTATAGTAGACTTACTCTCTCTTCCTCTCTTCTCTTTTCCCCTTCAAGGTCTCATCCCCGATCAGATTCGTAGAGGGAAAGAAGCTAATGTGTATTTGGGATTAGTCTACGTCGAAAGAGGCTGCAAGGGCTCCTCTACAACCTCCAGGCGGGCGGTGGCTTATTATTCGGTGTGTGTTCTCCACTCCGGGAATCATTTCCCTGGCCACACCTTTAGTGTGAAGACTAGGTATTTGGAGTTCTATTTCAGTGGACTGCTGGAATGTGAAGACAGCTGCCGAAGCTTTAGCATGGGACGGTAGAGGAGTTTTCTTGAAATTGTGGTGGAATTTGAACAGTATAACTCAAACAAGCTCGATATCGATCATAGATAGCCACTGTCGTTGAAATTCCTCCGCCACCTCTCCGCCCATCCACCCATGGACATAACACTCCCCAATAAACTCGTACTTCTGACCCCATCTCTTCGAACACTCAAAATCAGGGTGAGTCAACACCCGCCGAATAACACATGGCAGCTTTGCACCACGGAACACGGCGATCTGATCACCTTGTTGTGTTCCTGGGGACAAAGTCCAATATACCCGGCTGCTGTGAGCAAGACACCCCTTCCAAATGCAACTTGCATGCGAGAAGAGAAGCGCCTTGGGAGGCCTGCATGTTTTGAGGCTAGGAGAGGGGCGCGGTGTTTTTCTGGTAAGGCCGTCAGGCCTGGGTCAACAAGGTCCCAGTATGCTGCAAAGTCCGCCAGAAATGATTGGCTTGGGTGTTTGTCTGGGGATTTCTCGCTGCCGATAATAAAGTCAAAGCGTCCGGCGACAAGAGTGGATAGGAATGCCTCGAGGAGATCCTCGCCATTGGGATACTGCTCAAGATCAACAACGAAGCGCTGCCAGATGTACAGAAGCGCATCAGTAGGAATTCCGAAGCCTACTTGAATGGAAGGGCTTCGATATGGTTGCCTAAAGACCAAAGTATGTATTGTTCCATCTACCATAAGATTTGGAACACGATCCACGACATCAACCAGATGTCCTTGAAGCCGGAGGATGTGCCAAGGAGTAGAATGGTCCACAAAAGTTGTTAAGTTTCCCAATACCGAGCCTCGAACCCAGTACCACAGTAGGACCTGAATCTCGGAAGTCTGCGCGTACGTGATCGGGAAAGCCGCAGGTGAAAAAGTGCCCAGAAGGTCAGGAACCCAGGATGGACAGCCGGTCGGATTTCTCCTCTTTCCATCGGCTACCATTCTGCCCGCTGGAGATAATATGCACAGTGACTTGCTGAATTGGACGAGGCTGCGTGTGAACTCAGCGAAGACGATTTGAACTGGGCGCGTGTAATCTGCTAGAAGACCCGGATGGAGCCTTTGAAGGTTATGAAGGGTCTTGACGGGATCCTTCTCTGTGAAGGTAAGGGTGATCATCGCAAATAAAGCGTATATCTTGTCGTGATTTTCAGAAGCATTAAACGCCCTGGCTGAGAAAAGTAAATCCTCCATATTCCATACGTAGTGATTGCGCGCCCCAGGCTGAAAGGTAGAATCTATCCTCCGCGTGGCAGCACTCATCCAAAGACTAGGCAAACTCGTCTTCCGTGTTAGAACTTCGATATGATGGTCATCTAGCTCCAACTGATGCCATGTGGAAGACGAGTACCGCTTGAGCCATAGATCCAGAAGGACCCACGGCATAGCTCGGTGGCCCCAGTGAAACGTCACTGTCTTGCCGTTGTAAACTTCTTGGATAACCCATACACGCCTGAACCAGTCGCGTTGGAACAACGTCTGCAGACTTTTCTGCAACAGAGCCAGGGTATCAGCGTCCAAGCTGGATTCGAAGACTTCGAATACTTTGGTCAACTGAGGCACTACCAAGTTCAAGAGCTTTTCTCCCCAGAGGCGATATGCATCAACACCCGTCAGTACCTCAACAAGACTACTCATTCTGTGCCCCATGTCGATGACTAAATCGGTATTTTCGTCTTCAGCTCCTACATAGATGAGCGTGCCAAACGCTTTCTGGTAAATATGTCTCATGATTTGGACTTGGGAGGCTCGTTCTGACAAGTTATGCTGGTCAATGCAGATTGCATCAATCCACAATAATCGGAAATTCGTGGGATGGCGTAGCTGTCGTAACGCAGACTCGAGGTTTAAGGTGACGTTGAATTCGTGATCGTGTAATAGAATAGACTTTCTTACATTCGGGTCGCCCCAACAGTAGGAAAGAGCTTCGTAGGGCTCAATGTCGTAGTCTAGTAGAGACACCCTGCGAATGAACCGACATTCGATCGGGGATTCGAGCTGGCCCGGTAGCAAAGCTAACATTCTAACCTCGAGTTTTGAAGTATCTAGGGGTTCATATGTCAATTGCTGCGGAGTCGAACTCGTTTGTGAAGCTTGTAAGTAAGGTGTAGGAACAACTCCGTGAGGCTCCATAAATACTTCGGGGCCCACGGTATCTGAAGCAGAGTGAGTATGTGCGAGATCTAATCCCTCCCATCCCAAGCGGTGCTCATGGTTGTCCAATAGCAATCCACCCTCGTTGTTGTTCGAGGTAAAGATGGAAGGTCCTAGATCCAGGTCATCAGGAATATCAAAGATCTCGGAGGGCTTAGAGGTTCGATATCCAAATATAGGGAAGCCTTTGATAACCGGCGAAAAGCCCCGAGATAATTGAGAGGGCCATTCCACTTCCTTGGCACAGGCGAGTTGCACCAGATCCAAAGCATCGAGAACTGACGGGAGTTGAGGGTCCATGCTGCAGGAAAATTGGAAAACAGGTACAAGCAACGGTGGAGTATGTGCACAAGGGTCCGAAAGCAATTTGCATCGTAACGCTATGCTAACGCATAAGCCCCTACTCTTCAATCGCGAAGACGAGAATAGCAAGACTCTTACCTTTAAGAGTTCTTTCTAGCCTTGTGCTGTTGTTATATAACTCTCAGCAGCCTTGTGCCAAGGACCGCCACCCGCTTTGGTGACGTGTCGTAAGGTCATGTGAAAGCCCCTCACTCATACAATCTCGATCAGTCCCATCGAGCGTACGCAAATTGAAACTTATCTCCTAAGTTTCTTTAACTTAAAAAATATAGTATCCTAACACAAGATGCAAAGACGTTGGCTGGCTGGAGAATTGGCCTTTGGAAACACGACAACGTACGTACTCCTCTCTCCTCCCTTGCCTGCGCTTTCACACCCAATATCAATTACTCGGAGACTTGTTCTCAACAGTGCAAGACACTCTCCAGTGGCACCTCGCAGACTTGCTACATAACAATGAGCACTGAACTCGCTGCCTCGGGACGAGACATCTACCACGAAATGTGCAACTGGGGCCAGGACTCAGTCTGGACCGGGGGGCTGAAGGCTGCCAACTCCAGGCGCGTCTCGTCCGACGTCACGAACAAGTGGTCGTCAATCGTCAGCATCGCGTCCGGTGCTCAGGCATACGCATCGTATGCTGGACCCGGAGGTTTCAACGACTTCGATATGCTGGAGGTGATGAATGGGGGCCTGACAGCGGTGCAAGAAAGGGCAAATTTTGGAATTTTGGCGCTTGCCAAAAGCCCATTGCTGATCGGGACGGATTTTAATGAAGATCAGTAAAACGAGCTTGGCTATGTTGTTGAATAAGATTCATCTACCGCCTCTACCAAGTTTCAAATTTGGAGATGAGAATGATGCGCAGGACCTGGACTGACTGAGAAAACAGGACGTCATCTCAATCGACCAGGACTCTCTGGGAATACCCGCAACATACTTCACACCGCCCGGCAAGTCTGCACCTATCTCTGGTCTGTTGTATCCGTACTGGTCCGGCCGAATCAGCACCGACTACGTGATGGTCTTGTCGCGTCAACTGGTGCAGCCACCCTCTCAGACAACTTTTCCGACATTCTCGGCCATTGAGTAGGTACATATTCGTGGAAAGATTGCTACACCAATGCCACAGGAACCGGAACATCTGCCTCAGCAGCACTGGCCGCGCACGAGATGGCGCTCTTCAAGATCGCTGAAAGCTGAAGTCAGCTTGTCCACGACGATTTTAAATTGTGTCCAGTGCTGAGATCTGCAACAAACGGCTCGAGGGACAAACTACTTGATATGTGGATATCCGGTCTGATGGTTAGGCAGGATAAAGCATTGATTTAGGATGCTTATTCAAATTCTTCTGTCAAGGGTGGTGTTTTGATCAAGCTGTCCAATGAATCAAACTGCTATTATACAAATTAAGGTTCCACGGTCAGAAAGCCTTCCCAATATTTCATACTCATTATCATTTCTGTTGCTGCCAGAAGCAGGTCTATGTCAGAAGTAGAAGCCCATTTCCCTATACACCAACCAGTAAAACCAATGAGACAACCAGAAACCACATCAGCCATCCCGCCCCTCCCATAAAAGCAGCTCCACTCGCCACCCCATCAATCCACCCCTTCGATTTCGCTTCCAAAAGCCCCTTATACCACGCTTGTGCCATAATAGTGTAGCCCACATCATCGGGGTGGACAACATCGACTTCCATTCCCACCGTAACTTTAGACATCGATACGACCAATGTCCTATTCCCCGCCTTCGCCCTCTTACTCACGACACCCGCCACCTGCCCATTAAAGACCTCAATTTTATCTTGTGTAGTATTAAGTGCAGACGGCGTTAAAGTTGCTACCAAAACTGCGGCTTTTGGCCACGCAGTGACGATTTCGTCAATGAGAGCCCCTAATCGCACAGGTGCTTCACTAGGCGAGATGTTCGCGTTGAACATATCGTTCGTCCCGGCCATGAGCAATACGATGTCTCCTTCTAATGTTCCATTCCAACTTAGGGGAACTTTTGCGTAGTCACCTATTTGTGAGATCAGAGCTCCAATGTGTCCTTCATTGGCATTGTTTGGTGGAGGGAGATTTCCAGAGGTCAATGAGCCGATGTAGGTTATTTTTGGTTTTGAAGTTGTAAAAGAAGAGTTAGGTGAAGTGAGCAGAGTGAGTAAGGGAGCTCGATAACCAGAGCCGTTCGTGCTGCCAGCGCCCCAGGTTATTGAGTCCCCGAGAGGGAGGATGCGAAGATGTGTTATTGCTTGCGCAGGTGATAAGAGTACTGTGGGCTGTTAGTGAAGTACTGGCAAATGGAGATTAATGTATGAACTTACAAGTTACTGCCAAAAGGAGGAGATGGGACATAGTAGGCGTTGAATTTGTTATCATCGTAAATAAATGCCCCTTGACAATTCCGTGCCAAGATAAGAAGCGACCGTAGAAAGGCTAGCAACTGATGCAGGAACCTCACTGTAAACGAGCACCGGGGAACAGCATTTCTATGAGAAGAGATGAGGGATTAAATCGAGAAAGATAAGGGGGGGACACCGTATTCCAAATCTAGTATTTGGTTAATGTTGTGCCGCGTGTTTTATGCAGTGATTCTGTTCAGGCCCAGTCTGTGCAGTCTGTGCAGATCATATCAATATGACGCTAATTTTTGAAGATTGTGGCGTGCTGCCCGGACCTCTCCAAGCCACCCCCGCTATTGATGGACCCTCAATAGCGGACCCCGCGGACCCCGCATGCTTGCTCTTCTCGGGATTCGGGAATATAATTCGCCTGCTAAGGCGAGAGAATATGCTGCACAAAACCCAAAGAAGCCACATCAACAAATGGAGACTTCCTTTTGATGTTCCGTGGTCCAATTGACTTTACGATTCGTATCGCATTGCACTGCTGACCGAGGAGCGGCTTAACGTTCTTGCGCCTCGCCCAATCCCTTCCCAGCCAGACGAGCCCGTCACCAACAGAGCTCCATCCAATGAGCCACAAATCCTACGGATCCTGTATCCATTGTTGCCGTCCAAACCTGAGCTTCCCTTGACGTTTGCGCAGGTCAAAAGTAGTCTTGATTGCTCTCAGACTTCTATGCTCAGGTATTAAGCCACTCTCGTCACTCTCTTCTAGCTCCATGATAGCAGTGGCAAATGTGCTCGTTACTTTGGAATCCCAAATTCCCTCTCGCCTTGACATGGATCGCAGATAATTTATCGCTTCGGTGCGAATAGGCTTCTCTCGGCACTTTGAGGCAATGAAGAATAGCGACTTGATTAAAATCGACGAAACCACGAAGGTATTCCCCCCAATTTGGTGGCAGCAACGTCAAAGAGTGTACCTGTATGAAAGCGCCGTTCGAAATTCCGAAACATAGGTATCATATGTGAGCTCTGGGCCAATGCAACAATGCAGAGCTACAGCGCTGCAATAAAATTAAGGACGAGTGTCTTGGCGACTAAGAGATCCTTTCCTCCTAGTTTCAAAGACCGGGTAAGAACAGGTTGGAAAGCCTTACGCCAGGAAGTGAGTCCTTGTTTGAGGAAATCTACGCGTTGTTGTTGATAAATTGGTGGAACAATTGCGCCAGTTGGATTGCCGACTTGTATTACTGGTCCTGGTTCGCTCGAGGGATCCGAATAATCCCACCATCGCTCATCGATATTGTACACGAACCTGCCGACTTGCGATAACAAGATATCGAAAAACTTCCGTGCCGCGTTCAGGTCGAAAAACTCCTGGGTGGGAATGGCTTGGATGATTGCCGCAGCGACGTTCTTGAGGTCTGGGTGCATTTCGATAAGATTCGCCTTGTACCATGAATATATGTCACGCTCGAGACGAGTGAAGATCGAAATGAACTCGTCTTCTATTATTCCCCGGAGGAATTGCTGTCCACCAAATGAGGTTAAATGCATGAGACTTAGGAACCATTCATCAACTGCGCCAATTTCGGTTAGCCTATCCGTGACAAGGCCACAGGCTGACTCGACCAAGCATAGTCAAGTGGAGATTTATTTATGGAGCATAGCTAGAGAGACGGGAACTTACTTAACCTGATGCCATTTTGGACGTGGGCTATTGCCAAGTCTAAGTTCCCGTGATAGCACTCAAAACAGACGGCGAGTAGACAAGCAATCAGAATTGTCCTCTTGCATTTGCGCTGTTCTTGGCATGCTTTGCGTATTCCTTGAATGGATTTGCCGTAGTGTCGAAAGGCAAGCTGATGGTGGGTGCTTCCAGCTACCAAAGTCCTTCCAGACAAGTTTCCGATGGCCGCTGTGACATCGTGGCTCTTGTTCAAGGCTCCAAGAGCAATAATTGCATGTTTGATAAATTTATCTTGTTCTGAAGCTTGAAGTACATATGGCACCATATAGGTGTGTCGAGATACTCTCCAAGATTGCGGGAAGTGGTACTAACAAATACTTTGAAATAGCTCAATTCCTGATCGTTGGTGGACAAT
>Ga0307515_10020017_pt1 | contig 11982 bp, 14 predicted proteins | sample 17_EM_MG_FD_194513 | JGI IMG/M metagenome (GOLD analysis project Ga0307515, IMG submission 194513) | Populus trichocarpa ectomycorrhiza microbial communities from riparian zone in the Pacific Northwest, United States - 17_EM | ecosystem: Host-associated > Plants > Roots > Unclassified | place...
ATGGGCCATAACTTCACAACGAATACAGATACTGGTCACAATCACTGATAAATTTACAGCAGATACAGTCCATCAGCATTTTTTAAAAAGAGATGGAAATAGCATATTCATCAATGAATTTATAAATGGATACTATTCGTCAGCATTTCACTGGAAGCTCAAAAATATTTATTGGATATGCGATTATCAATGATAGAATAAATCCATCCATATATTTTCAATTAAAATTTTTTTTGCATGTATTTTCTATCCGTAAAACAATCAACAAATGTTTTTTACCAATATCATTAGTAATGGAATGTGATATTACCGATAAAGAGGATGTTGATGGACTCTTTCCGTCAGTGATGTGATCGGTAACCATATGGTTATCATATAAGTTTATGCAATCAAGGTATTGGTGAGGATGTCCTGGCCGGTGATTTGCATCATATATAATTAAGTGACCCCCTCCCCCACCATATTTTCCGGTGTAAGGTGGATAAATTATTGTTACTCTAATATAATAAAATAAAATAAGAGGTTGTAAATGATTGTTACTCGTAAGAGAACAAGGTGGATAAAAATATATATTTTTTTATTTTTTTAAAATAATAATAATTTATAATGAACTCGTTTATGTCGTTGAATTATATATTCAAACGTACAAGACAGTGCTGATATCTTTTTGGTTGTTGTGGAACTTCAGCTACTCACTGCTCTCCTAAACGTCAAAGTAAGCTCACCTCAAATTTTGGAACTTCCTGCCAGGACGTTCCTGGCAACCTGTTATCGTTTCTATTCACTAACAACAGCTGGCTAGTTTTGTCAGTCGAGTCACAACCTGTGAAGGTGGAAGTTATTTAACAGCTGGCTAGTATTGTCGCTAGCTACTACATGACGTCTATAATTTCCAAAGAATTAAATTCTAGTCGTATGTACCCCGACATGGATTCCATTAACAAATCTAAAACTCACGCTGGTATTGTTCTGCTTTAAGAAACAGTTTATTATTCATTATGATTGATCCTATATTGTTTTTTAGTTAATTTATCTTTGGTTTTGTTTCGGGATAGGGTGATTTTTTTCCATGAAATAAATATCTTTTAAAATTGAATAGGATTATTTTAGTAATTGCGTTTTAAAATGTAATCTTAGAATAAAATAATTCAATGCTTTCTGTACAAGAATGTTTTTGTATTTTCATGTTTGATAGAACAATGAAATGACAACATTACCCATGCCGTTCCAATTTTTTAGCTATGAATTTAGGGGCTTGATTGTAATTTCCTCATGGTTTATTTGTTATTGTTGATTGGTCTTAGGGGCATTTTTGGTTTTGTACAAATAAAAAAAACAAAAAAGTTAGCGTGTCAACGCGCCGTCAACTTTGGGTGGCACGTGCGACTGACTCTGGTGGTTGTAATGACACTTCCGCCACGTCATTTGATTCATCTCAACGTCCTTTTCCTCCCTGGATTGCACATATTTTGGTGGTTTAGCAAGGTTTGACCATAATTTGGCTTTTTTTCTCTTTATTTTCCTTCTTTTTCTTCCTAAAACACGTGTTGGCCATGCGAAAAGTCATATTAGCTTATCAATTTATTTTTTTTCTTTGGATTTAGTCCTTTTTTTATTTGCAATTTTTTGTATTTACATTGATTATTTCTAATTGAATTTTATATTTGATTTCATCACTCCTCATTTGATTTTTGAATTTTGTTTTTCAAATTTGGTACCCATTCTTTGAATTGGTATTTGTTTTGTTTTGAATCATTTTCTTGATTGATTTTTTTTACAATTCTACCCCTAGACATTTATTTCATTTACTTTTTGCGTCAAATTTGGTCATGTTGTTTTCTAATTATTTTCTTAATGGGCTGGTTTTTTAGAATTCCATCCATGAATATTTAATTTCATTTGATTTTTATGTCAAATTTAGTCCTAATTATTTTAATTGCTATTTTTTTGCATCATTGTTTTTTATTGATTTTTTTCTCAATTTCATGCGTCGATGTTTGTTTGGTTAAGAACCTGGCTTCTTTGTTTTTTGGGTTTGCCTTTAATGGGGTCACACTAGTCTCATGACTCGGTTCATAGATCTAAAAGATTAGCCCAAGTCGACTTTTGTCAACATTTAAGCATTTGGCAATTTGATATCTGTATTAACACAATACGATAACATTCATGATAAAGTATTTCATAATTCAACGTTATGAAAAAGAAAGGTGAAAGTCACCTACCTGCTCCACTTGCAGGTTGTCCTTGTCCTGACGGTGGTCCTATCCCGACCGCACAACCTAAGACATCAATGGTCACAAATCAGTATATTTGTATCTTTGAATCACATTCATCACCATACTTATTTCAAGAGTTCATATGTTCACATTCAAGTGTTCCAAAATTTACACCATCATACAATGAAATTGTTACAAGCATTTGAGTCATTTCTGTCCGGGAGGCCTATTGTAGAAATCGGCAGCAAAAACTGACTCGCTGCAGGCCGGACAATTCAGCAGTGACTATTACTTTGCTGCAGCGAGCGCTAATTCACTGCAGAAAACTCAATTCTGGTAGCGAGTCATAAATTCGCACAACTTCGGCAGTGAATCACAATTTCGTTGCAGAACACACCATTCGACAGCGAATGTTAATTCACTGCAAACAACTTAATTTCAGCAGCGAATTACCAAGTCGTTGCAGACAATTCAACTTCAGCAGCAAATCTCAAAGTCACTACAGAACAAACAATTCGGCAGCGAATTACAAATTCGCTACAGAAAATACAATTTCGAAACACACAATTCGGCAGACAACTCAATTTCAGCAGCAAATTACAAATTTCCTACAGACCATACAACTTCAACAGGGAATCAAAACTTGTTGCAGTACACACAATTCGGCAGTGAATGCTAATTCACTGCAGACAACTCAGTTTCGACAACGAATCAAAATTTTCCTGCAGACAATACAACTTCGTCAGTGAATCGCAAATTCACTACAGAACACACAATTTGGCAGCGAATGCTATTTCGCTGTAGAGAACTCAGTTTCGGTAGCAAATCAAAAATTCACTCCAGACAACTCACCTTCGGCAGCGAATCACAAATTTGGTGCAGACAACTCAGTTTCGGCAACGAATCACAATTCCAGTGCAGACAACATACCTTCAGGAGTGAATTGCAAAGTCGCCGTAGAACACACAATTCAGTAGTGAATACTAATTCGCTTTAGAGAACTCATTTTCGACAGCAAATCACAAATTCGCTGCAGACAACTCAACTTCGGCAGCGAATCGCAAATTTACCGTAGAACACACAATTCGGCAGCGAATACTAATTCGCTGCAGAGAACTCAGTTTCTGCAGCAAATCACAAATTCGTTGCCAGCTTCGACAGAGGATCATAAATTTGTTGCCGACAACACAACTTCAGTAGCGAATTATAGGCAGGGAATCACAAATTCGCTGCAAAACACACAATTCAACAACGAATGCTAATTCAGTGCAGCAACACAACTTCAACAGCAAATCACAACATCGCCATAGAACACACAATTCAGCAGTGAATACTAATTTGCTGAAGAGAACTCAGTTTCGGCAGTGAATCATAAATTCACTGTAGACAACTCAACTTCGGTAACGAATCAGAAATTCATTGCAAACAACTCAACTTCGGGAGCGAATCACAAATTCGCTACAGACAACTTAGTTTTGACAGCGAATCATAATTTCACTGCCGACAATACAACTTCGGCACCGAATCATAAATTCACTCCAGAACACACAATTTGGCAGCAAATGCTAATTCGCTTCAGACAACTCAGTTTCGGCAACAAATCACAATTTCGCTACAGGCAATACAATTTCAGAAGCGAATCATAAATTCACTACAGAACACACAATTCAGCAGCAAATCACAAATTCACTGTAGAACACACAATTTGTCATTAGGTTCCAACAAGCTCACATGATTTCAGCATGAACACACACATACGCATGCAATAATCAATCCCAGCACATAAACTGTCACTAAATTCCAGCAGAATACACACTTGCAATAATCAATTCCACCATAAAATCTTTCATCAAATTCCAGCAGAACACACACATGCATGGTGTCCAACCCCATAACTAAGGGCGATTAGATGTTCTGGAAATTGGCCTCATTTTGTTTCTGTTTCCTTATCCTCTTAGTTAATTTCAGTTTCCTTCACAACTAGCTTAGGTCTTAGGTCAGTTTTCTTAGGATCTTCTTCTTCATTCCCAATGGTGTTTACATACGACTCTTGGATGTTAGCCAAGCCCAATAGAGCTTTTTGTGGAGACCCACGTGCAGAGTGAAAATTACCAAAAGGGGATGCAATAATTCATCGACAACCGCACTCAACATTTTGTTGTATGTTCATTCAACCATTTTCTTTCGTAAGTTATTATTTTTCTTGAGTTCAATTTGATGCTTTTAGTTTTTATTTTCAGGAGACATAAAATAGTTGGTTGAGAGAGAGATACGGGGACGATCCTTCGACCCACCGGAATTTTGATTCGGATTTGTGGACGGAGACAGGATCGTCTGGTGGACTCGATAGAAATCAGGTCTCCAACACTACGATCGAGAACTAGTGGATGACCTGTAGTGTCCCAACCATTGGGAACTTGCAATCGGTATCGAGTACCAAGTCTCAGGAGTTCGTGGCCTTGCAACAACATACGACTCATCTCACCGAAAAATATGAGCAACTCTCGGCGGATTATGAACAACTGTGCCAAATGATCATAGACATGAGATCACAGATGGGTGCTACATATGTACCCCATTTTTGGCCGTATAGTCCCGGGAATGACCAGCCTTCTCCTCCTCCTCCTCCAACAGTGCCATTGTTCTAGTTTAATTTTTATTTGAACATATAATTTTGTAACAAGTATTTGGATTTAATTTTTATATGAACAACATACAATTATTTTTAATTATTTTTTTTGTTCAAAAGATTTTTTTAAAAAATTATTTTTTAATTATTACAGACGGATATATCGTTGGACATAATCCGTCGGTATATTCTAGAGGCAAGGGGAACAATTTACTTCATATGCCACTACAACACTGTTACATCATCGATGAAATTATTTCGTCGGTATTTTACAGAGGATTGAATGACATTACTGATGAACAATTGTCATTCGTAAATCTGTCAGTAAAAATGTTGCCGACAGAATGTTAGTGTAAATACCGATAAAAAATTTCGTCGGTAAAACTATTAAATCTACTAAATGCTTTCAATATATGAGTTTTACATGGTTTAAATGCTTTAAAGTCAAATTGAAGAATCTACTAAGTGGAGTGATTGATTTTACATGTCGATCTTATATTTTCGAGCTTCATTTGATGTATTTTTGTTCCACTAGTTTAGATGGCTTTTGAGGTACATTTCCAAATGTTTTCCACCATGATCCTAAGCCCCATTACAAACCTTGAAAAGTCTAATAAATTCTTTATGTTGTTCCATCACAAAGACTTAAGGGGTAATTAATAAGTCTAGAATTCACACTTCAACACCAGGGCCAAGTCATAGTGTATGAGGTAAGGCCTAAACCCAAAGCCTAAATGATCATGGATTGCATTAGGAGGTCTAGAGCCCGAGTGCACATTTTACATTTTTTAAGCCTAGATAGACCATATGACCTAATGTTGTCTTAAACTTGGGATAGGTTGCTTAATTTCCCATGATTCTAATTGATCCAACTGGCCTACAATCACTTATTCTCCAAGATGGGTTCGGTTTCTTCACCAAGTCTAACAATGAAATGCACCCTAGATAACAAACCCAAACAGAAACCCGAAGGCACTAGGCAAGGCTTGGTAAGTAAAGTCCGACCAACAATATTTGCACCCAACTTTTGTGTAGTTAGTATTTAGCATTAAATGCTATCATATCCTCATATTATAATGGAGGATTCGTATGTCAATGTCCTTTCGATTCAACAATACACTACCAACTATATATTATGGGCTATTATCTTAAATGATTGATTTCAAACCAAGTATTAAAGTATTTTTCACACTTTACCCTTATCTATATGTAGGTTAGAGTGATTCATCACTTTTTAAATATTCATAAATCACGAGTTAAGGTAGGTTTTAACGTCATATTTTTTGGCATTGTTTTATTATCTTCTTGGTCACTTTTCTTGTAAACACAACCCTTAAAGTGTTATTATTCTTACAACCTCACTAACTTTAGTATCAGAGAATCTTCTACTTTACAGGTTTTCACGATTTTTGATGATTACTAAGCTCAACAAGTCTATTTCAACATTTCATACCATTACCAGTTTCGCTGACGATTATGTGTTCCAGCTAATCAATTCGCTAATGAGTTTGCGTCTCCAGCAAACCAATCTCAAGGGTTTGATATCCAGAAAGGATTTGATATCATTATACTTCTTTGTCCTCCAACCTTTATCTCAAGGGTCGTTAACTCTGCCCCACATTTCATTTTCTTAGGAAGGGAATCGTGGAGTCAGCCCTACCATATATGTTTGGATTGCCCTCAGCTTAATAATGCCCTTAAGTGTTCAAATTGGGTTTTCTTTAGGGATGAGACTATGTGAAAGAAGCTCTAGTTATTTACAAGATTTCTGGGTGTATAGGTTACCTTTCTATGTGATCACTTGAATTTTCAGAATTTGTTTGTTTGGACAAACACCAATATGATTTCTGTCTCGTACCAAAAACTTTGAATTCCCAAAAAATCTTTGTGAACATGTGACATCATGTATAATTTTGGAAGAAAAAGGAAAAACACGCTAGTGGTTTCGTGAGTAAAGGTTATGCTCAATGTTTATTTGCATGAAACAAAACAAAAAAAGGCATATCATGAACACAAGAAAACACATGATCTTATTAATAAAACAAGGCTTATGAACAAAGAAAATCTTGCGACATGAGCAAGTTGTGGACAAGACTACAAGAGGTTGAAATCAAAATAAAAAAGAAGCTTTGCAGGCATGATCAAACAGAGGTAGTTATTTTTGTACACAACAAGAACAGGCTCCATTCTCCAACTCTGGTAAAATTCCCTTTCGATCAGCCTTCCCATAAAAGTTTTTTCAGAAATGCTGGATTGTGTTGAGGCTCTTAACCATGTTTGCCCCTTATTTCTTTGGGTTGAGTCGTTGTTGGGGTCTGAATGAAAGTGACAGGTTAGGTCGAAGGACCTTCACCAAAGGCATTTCCTAGTATTTGCTCGAGTAAGTTAGAGGCGAGCCACGCTTGTCTTCAGAGACTCCAACTCTTCTTTAAAATGGGCTTCATGGTGAGCACACTCTTCATCTTCAATGTTTCTCGTTCAAATTCGAGTGTGTGAATGGATGTATGTGTATAGATGCAAATATATATACATGCGCATTAGGGAGCTCATACTTTAAGGATATGTTTTGGGCTATTACATGATGGGTAGGCTTTCTACCTAGTCTCAAAATGGTCTCATATCCGCCCAGTGATGGTCTTCGTAAAGATAGTATGGGGACGTTGCAAGAAATAATTAAGGCACGTATGCCCACCATTACCAAGCAGGCACTCAGATATGAGTTGGGTGATTCACGCATCTGAAACTTGACCAATAGTCATAGGGCAGATCGTTAATCCCCCACCTAACTTATAAACTTGTGTGTACTTCCCAAAAATTAAAGCGTGATGCATGAGGCAATTCTATACAATGCATGAGCAAATATGTATAAAATTTAAAGTGAGTAAGAAAATACATATTAATAGTAAATTCACAAACCAAACAAAAAAATACAATGATCAGACAAAAAAAAAGCTTAGTCTACGAGGTCCCCGACAGAGTTGCCATTCTACTGCACGTGTGTAGCATCATGGCGAATAGCGTCCACTCTTAGGTGTGTGTATATTTGTCTAGCAAATATGGGGTAGACAAGGAAATCTTGTCTTTTATCAGTGGAATGGAGGAATGGCAGTCGCCACTAGTATTTTGGTCACTAGGAACCCTAACTAATCTCAGAGATCAGGTACGAGGACTTGTTACGCAAAGGGAAGGTATTAGCACTCCAAATACGCCCTACCTAAGGTAAGCTGCATTGTTTTATTATCTGATATATGCTAAGGTTTCATTGTATTTCTAACTGTTGGTTCGTCTACGGTTTAAGAAAAGTCCTCCTCATTAAGGAGGTCCTTATCTTATTGGGTAAAAATCTAATCGTTCTAATGTCTATAAAAGAACTATTTTTTTTAATATCGGGAATACGTTTTATGTATAAATTCGTAATCCCCGATACTAAAACAAAACAATATATTTTTTGGATTTTGTTTGAAATATTGGCCTGATTCTCATGACTTTAATAAACTGGTTATTAAAGCCAAAATGCTTGTTAAAACATATTTTGAATTTTTTTTATGAAAATACGATATAATGTTTTTTTGAGAGACTTGACCGTATGCAAAAAAGCAAGACATTTTTTTTTTGTTTTTTATAATTTTCATTTTGCAACATGTTAGAGAAAGCCGGGTATTTTAATATCGGATTTGTATCTTTACAGTATAAAAATACAAACCAATATTAAGCAAAATTCAGTAAAAATACGAGGAAAATAAAAAAAAATTAAAAAGGATTTTTTGGAATTTTTTTTTTGGAATGGGCTGGACCCAACCCAATGCATTTTGGTCTGGGTCGGTGCTATCCAGCCTAGTAAATAGTGGTGCAGCTCTCCACTATTCATGCAGAACAGTGGAACAGCCGGGGAATGAAGAAGAAGAAGAAGAAAGGGAAAGGAAGGAAGGCTGACCTACGGTTGCTCGCGGTGCTGCTGGTGGCGGTGGGGAGGAAGAACAGTGGTGGTTCGCAGCAAGGAACTGTGGCAGCTGCTGCAGTGTAATTTGGCGTTCTGCTTCTGTTTCTTCTTCCTTTTTTATGTTTTTTTTCTTGTCTTTGCTTCTGCTCTGTTTCTATTCTTTTTCCTTCCTGTGTAGAGGCGCAAGCCTCTGTGTTTTCCTCCTGGTTATTCTTCCTTTTTTTGTCTTCTGTTTCTGTGTTCTACCCCTTCTTCTTTCAGTTCCTATTTCTCTCATTTCTTTGTTTTGCATATGTTTATCTTCTCTCTATATCCCTATGTTTTTCAAGCAATTCTTCCTCTCTCCCACTCGTCCCCCTGTCAACTCTACTATTTTTTTGTTTCTCTCTTTCTTTCGGTATTTATAAGCAAAAAGTGGGGAGAGAGGTCTACTACCCATGTCCAGTCATGGCACAGGGGTAGGGGGTGTCCGGGCGGCCACGGGGCAGTTGCCCGCAGGGCTTGTCCCCTCTGTTTTTTTCATCTGGTGCCAGGTGAGGGACATGGGTCATTTCAGGGTTTGGGCAAGTGAGGAGAAAGAAATCGGGAAAAAATACAAGGGAGCAAACCTCTTCTTCCCCTGCCTTTGCATGTGTAGGGGAAGAAGGAGAATAGTGTCGTTTTGAACGGCACTGTTTCAGTTTTTTTTTTTAAGAAAAGAAAATGAATTTGGGAATAACCCAAAAATAGGTTATGACAATACAATAGGTGTTGTTTTGGGCCAAAGAATTGGAAAAGCATCTCATGTCATTTATTATGCTTCAAGGGCTTTGAATGATGCCCAAAGAAATTACTCTATTACTGAAAAATAACTTTTAGTTGTTGCTTCTGCTTTGGAAATTTGTTTTTATCTTATTTACTTGGTACTAAAGTTATTGTTTATTCTTATGATGCAACTCTTCGTTATTTGATGACAAATAAAGAGGCAAAACTAAGATTAATAAGATGGATACTTTTTTTGATTGAATTTAATGTGGATCTCAAAGACAAAGGAGGGACTGAAAATCATGTTGCAGATCATTTGAGTCATTTAGTTCATGTGGAGGGTGAAATTTATCTGCAAGAAACATCTCCTCATAAGCAATTGTTCTTCACGAGTGTGATACTACCTTGATATGCGAATATTGTAAATTATTTAGTTACTAATATGTTACCTCCATATATGTCTAAGGCTCAAAGAGATAAGGTTAAGAGTGATGTCAAATACTTTATATGGGATGATGTATATTTATGGAAGCATTGTGCTGATCAAGTGATAATAAGATACATTTCTAAAAATGAGATTATTTCTATTCTCACCTTTTGTTATTCCTATACTTGTGAAGGTCACTTTAGAGCTAATAGGGCAATGAGAAAAGTGTTAGAATATGGTTTATACCAAGGTTGTCAATTCCGTTTCGGTAGGTGTTTCGTTTTTTCAATTGGAATGGAATGTTTCAGTTTCGGAGTTTTTTGGCGTGCCATTTCGGGGCTGTACTCTTCATATATATATATATATTCAACAAACATAATTCAAATTCAAGATAAATTAGTGATAAATCTAAGTATCCCTTGTTTTGCTCAAATTCCTACAAAGTATAAACATGAAATAAAACAACATAAATATAAACCATATATATTAGTGATAAATCTAATTTTAAAAAATTAATATCATTGTTAATGAAAATAGTAATAATAATTTTCAATATTATTATTAATATCATTGTTATTGAAAATAGTAATGAAAAAGAGCTTTTTATACTTGGGTGGTTTAATTAATTAAATTGAACAAGGTTCAATTTGTTCAATGACTTTTCAAGAGCGGAACGGAACATGTGGAATGAAGCCGGAACGTTCCGGCCGAAATTTAGTCGAAAAATCTGGAACGGACCGAGATTTAAAATGAGATGAAAATTGTTTTGTTTTGTTCCGTTTTTTGAATTGGTATGGAATGTTTCGGCCATTCCGGGCAAAACAGAACGGAATTGACAACCTTTCTATAAACCTATAACAAAAAAAGGAGTAGAGGAGGTAACATTTTCATTAGAAAAAAAAACAGAATCGAAGATTTTAGATTTTGTATTAAAATCCCTAAATTCATAGAAACTTTACAAGAAAAAGAGTTAATAAATTAGATGAATGGGGTTGAATGGATTTTTTTAATACAAGGAGGTTCCCAAATAGATAGAAGTAAAGTTGATTGCATTTAGATTTAAAGGCTGGGCTTTTGCTTGGTGGAAACAATTGAAGAGGAAACAAGAGAGGCAAAGAAAGCCAATAATCAATGATTGAGAAAAGATGAAGGAGCCTTTTCTTTCATTCATGTATACTCAAACTTTGTATCAATGACTCCATACATTGAAACAAGATGGGAGAACTATTGATGAAAACATTGATGATTTCTATCAACTGGTGGCTTGGAATGATTTATTAGAAACTAAAGAGTATTTGGTTGTGAGACACCTAAGTGAATTACAATGGTTCATCCAAGATATGTTGTTTTTGTAATCTTTATGGATAGTTTCAAAAGCTTATCAAATGACTTTAACTGTGGAGAAATAAAAGGTTGATAGGGTAACTAACCAAGGTGGTTTTCTATTTGACTAGAATAATAAAGAGATGTGAACCAAAGAACATAAATAATCCATTTGACTTGAATTAGTAGCTGAAGAAACCATAAATCAGGGTTCTAGTTTTAAATTTTAATGTTCATATATGTTAAGCTGAGGTATCAAATTAATGAGTGCAATAAGCTAGAGAGTCATCCAAGTAAAAATATGTTGGTAGAATAACCTAATGATAAGGCAGGTGATCCTATTTTTCAAGATTTTAATGGTAATAAGGGTTTTTGCAAAGCGATAGGTGTGCTAACTTGGTCATTTAAAAAAACTTATTTGCTTTTAAGGGTGATTTAGATAAAGATTGGCTATACACTAATCTATTCTATTCAACTGGTACCATTAAAGACAGGGTATAAAAATTGATCATTAACAGTGGTACTTATGAGAATATGGTGTCAACTAAGGTAATAAAGAAGATGCAGCTTAAGATTAAAAAAAAAAAAAAACCTTAGCCCTACAAATTAAAGTGGCTAAATCAAGATAACAAGGTAATCATGTATGAACGTTGTCTTATTTTGTTTTCTATAGACAAAAGTTATTTATAGTGTTTGGTGTGAT
>Ga0307515_10020018_pt1 | contig 11981 bp, 8 predicted proteins | sample 17_EM_MG_FD_194513 | JGI IMG/M metagenome (GOLD analysis project Ga0307515, IMG submission 194513) | Populus trichocarpa ectomycorrhiza microbial communities from riparian zone in the Pacific Northwest, United States - 17_EM | ecosystem: Host-associated > Plants > Roots > Unclassified | place...
TTAGTTGCTTTAAGCTTATTATAAATCTTAGAATATATGTGACGGCTGGTTAGTTTTTATTATGAATTTTGTGTTTAATTGTGATGCTTGTGTTTCGATAAAAAAAATTAAAAATTTTCTTGTATGTTGCATACGGCCAATACCCTAATATTTTTTTAACATTCTTTTAAAAAAAAAATATTGGAAGTTTTAAAAATGTGTTTTCGCATAGATTCTTAAACACAACAAAAATTATTTTCTTGTATTTCTAGATTTTACAACATGTTTGTAAAACTCCAAAAGGTATTGGCCAATATTCCAAAAAATACAAAAAAATTATTTTGATGGGAATTCATCTATTATTCACCGTTAATGTTTGGATAAAGAAATCTCAAAGGGACGAATATCCAAAATATTATTGGGAATAACTTGTTATTATTCACTGTTAATATTTGGATAAAGAAACTCTAAGTGGTAAATATCCAAAATAATTTTCTAGGAATAATAAGTCATCACACATGCTTGAAAGAAGCCTTGATTATAATTGAGGACATTTCAATTTTTTTTACCCTACGGTTTATGAGCCGTAAGAGTATAAAACACTAAGACAAAAATAGGCTTTTAAAGCGCCCTAGATTTCTAAAATTTTATCCCTCCTCCTTGCGATTTACGAGTCGCAAACTCTTGAAATACTAAGGGAAAAATAAGATTTTAAAGCACATGGAATCTCTTTGGATTTCTATCTTAATAAATTTAGTTTGAATCAAACCAAAAAAACCTGATGGGATTAGAAAACACCAACACCATAGCAATTATAAGATAAACCAAACACTAAGCAGCTTACCTTAGGTAGGGCGTACTAGGGGTGCTAATACCTTCCCTTTACGCAACCAATCCCTTGCCTTAGAATCTCTGAAAGACCAGTTAGGTTTCTTAGTGACCATAATACTAGGTGGCGACTCCCTTATTCACACAAAGACAAAAAAAACCGAAATCAATTGAGGGTCGTCGCGACACCTCACTCCGCCGTGAGAGTGCGACATACATAGTTATTAAATTTTTATTTATATTAGATTTGTTAAATTTTTAAAGGGATTAATTAATATGATTTATTTTAAGAAATAAAAAATATTTATTTCTTATGATATTTTTAATATGTATAGCCTTGGATAATATATTTTTACTTTTTATTTTATCCAATAAATCTTTTGTGTGTGTCAATTTTTTTTTGACATTGAATTTAATTAAAAAATTCATTAAACACAATCATGTAAAATTAGTAAAATTACCCATATCAAGATATTAAATATCTTGATCTATATTTGTCTCTCGGTGTAATATTTTAATATAAAAGAGAAAGAATTGATAGGATAAGACAACAATGCCCTTGGATGGATAGATATTAAATATAAAGGAATGAGGGTCATTAAGGTAATTGCATATGAGTTGATAAATATAAATAGGAAAAAAAGAAAGAGGACTATAAAGAGAGAAAGAAAGGAGAAAAGGGAAGAGAATTAGAAGAAATAAGTTGTTAATGTATGATTTATGATTTAATATGTATTAGCTTTGATTTTGAATTTGTTGAAGATTAGAGTTTTGAAGATTTTATTTTGGGTTTGATTGATGAGTTGATTGGAATAATATGGGTTAATTGTTATGGATAATGGTTTATTTAGTTGATTTTGGAAGATTTTTGGTAAGGATGATGATTTTAAGTTATGATTTATTTAAATGATGAATTTGAGTTAGAGATTTTGGTAGACCAGTAGGTGATTTGTGGAAAAATCTGGATTTGAGGTTGAAGATGATGAAATTTCAGCTTGGTCCCTTAATTTGTGAAAATTATAGTTTGGTACGTGGAGCAAAATTCAAGATTCTGGATAGAATTGAAGATAAATTATGGGCAAAACTTCAGTATAGTTATGAATTTATGACATTTTCAGTTTGGTTCTATAATTTGATAAATTATATTTTGACCCTTAAAATTTGATAAAATTCCATATTGGTCCCTAGCTGTAATTTTAGTTTTTCAAATTGGTTTGATGAATAATTGAGGTTTGTTTGGTGAATTATTATCAATTTTTATGATAACTGCATAATTTATTTTTATTCAATATTAGATTGGTTAAAAAATAAACTGCATAACTTATTTTTATTGCTTTCTATAGGGTTATTATTGTCTCAAATAAGTGTCTATTTTAGATTGATGTTTAATTTTGTGAGCATATATTTTTATTATAAAATTATAAAAAAGTTCATAAAAAATATTAAACTTAATATAGTCCATGACACGTGTCATTAGGGGACTGAGATCAATCCAATCTGTCATTGTCTCAATAATTTTTTTTTAAAAAAAGTTGTCATCTTGAAGCCGGTCATCAAGATTGCATTTGGATCAATGAAATCAATTAATTTAATGACAACTTTTTTATTAAAAAAAAGTTGTCATCTTGAAGTCGGTCATCAAGATTGCATTTGAATCAATGAAATCAATTAATTTAATTCGTGTTAACTCCTACGCGGTTTAATTGAAAACTTAAGTTAGACAAACAACTAAATTGTGAGATTTTAAAATTAATCCATTAAACTATGTTTAATAACACATTTAAAAAATTCTTCATACTTTCAATAATTTTTTAATATTTTAAAAAAATTATCCAACTCGAGGTAAATAGCAGGCAATATACTTGCAATATGGATAAAACGCATAAATATGAAGAAACCAACGCAACTAATTAGACTTATATTATGACAAGTAACAAACAACCAGAAACTTTAAAGTGAAATAAAAGAAGGTCTGGAGATGCCCATCCTTTTGTATGTTATCAATTAAGCTGGCCAACGATGGATGCGAGGCACAGAAAGATTGGACAGATATTTGCTCAGAGGTGTGGATCTATTTAAGGGTTATCCACAGCTATAAGAACTTGACGATTGTTCTGTACATGGAAATGGAATTTGTTCAACGTATATTTTATATGTTAGAAATAGCTTTATGACAGCTTCTTAGCATGTGCAAACGGCTATTCCGTGTACCGGTATAAGTAATAAAACTTAAAATAATATTGCATCCTTGACTTATATCTTGTTTTGTAGGCTATATTAAGGCTTAAAACAACTACTATAAAACTCTCATCACTTAGTGAAACCGATATCAATTTTAACATGTTTGGTGGTCACAATTGTCATCAATGAAGAGTTTTCTCTCTCTTTACTGGAATCCAGCGACTCCTCTCTATCCTTCCATGAAAAAAAAGACTGGAAAATGAAAAAAATAAAGTTTGGAACCAAAATATAATTTAAAAAAATTAAAGGGATCGGTCCACTTGATAGAAAAAAAAAATTAGGGGACTAAAATGTAATTCACAAACAAATTTGAAAGCACCATCTATTTTACCCGTGTTTTTCACTTTAATTCTCTATTTTTCAATTAAACACTTCCTCCTAAAAAAACATGTAATTAGGTGCTAATTTTAGCTTGAAAGAGCTCAATTGTGAAAAAAAAAATTAAAAATCAAATTGAAAATTAAAAAAAATATATTATTCCAATGCACAATGATTTATGAAAAAATAAAATGTGATTCCACAATCTTTAGTTCTTGATAATGATGTGGTAATTGGATCGATAACAAGGCATCATCACAACTTCATTCAAGCAATGAATCACATATGAAGTTACCATATAGCATGAAAACATCGAAGCAACTGGTAAACCATACATAGCATATACACAATGGTTATATGAGATTTAAAGACGAAAATTACAGGAAGGAAAAAAGCAATCCACACGCTAGACTAGATTGTTTCTCACTTCTGATTAAAAGGGTGTTTGGTAGTGTGGTAGCGGTTGCTTTTTAAATAACTTTTGGTACCGAAATGCATACCAATGATATTTTTTTATTTTTTAAAAATTATTTTTAACACCAGCACATCAAAACGATCCAAAACATACAAACCATATTAAATTTTTTACAAACATGGTTTGCACCGCATTCCCAAACATGTTCTAAGTATACTACATTACCTATTCATCAGCCATGGCCAGCTCCAAGGCAAAGTCATCTCTTTCCTGTGGCATTGAAGCATTTAGAGTAAGATAGCCCTCCAAAAAAAGCCAAATGTTGGATGCACCCACCCACTTCGAACTCCCATTTCTTACACAGAATGCACGAAGTATTGTTTCAAAGGGGCTAAAATAAAAGAAAAAATCATTTTATTGGTAATTTTTCAAGTATATGAAGAGGTAATATAAGTTGCATAATTAAATATGAACATTTTTTAAAGGTAAAATATAAAAATGAACTCATTAGTCTTGAAAAAAATTAGCTTTGGTCATTTGTCTGTCAAAAATGCACTTATATGTACATTTTCAAAAAATAATAATCTGGGACCACTAATATTATATCAATTATAAACAGAGACAGTGGCAAAACGCTACATACAGTTGAGCGTGATTAGAAAACTTGTCTTGCAGTTTTATCAAAAGGGCCAAGCCTTTACAGCAAAACCACTGCTCACTCCAAATAATAGAATATTGACAACTAAAAATGAATCAAGGAAATCAGCGGCCTCATTTCAGAGGGAAAAGGAGGCTCAATCACAGTTGTTGACAAGGCTAATGAAGCAGTGATTTCATTTCAAATTGGCTAGAATAACTAGCAAATGATATCATCTCCCCGCAAAGTCCTCTGTCTCACAACAGCATTCCAAAACTTCTAGCACCTAATCTCATATGAGCCTGCTTTAGTAATATAACGAACCCAATCAACTGTGTTGTACCCACTTTTCTCCCATACCTGCATAAAATCACTTAGGTCATAGCTGCTTCTTTACACATAAAGAAAGTAACATGGCTTTTAACTAAGATTTGTACCTTTAGAAAACGAACGCGTAAACCAGATGCTGTAAACATCGGAACCTGGAACTCCATCTGAATTGGAGGCCTCGTCCAAGACTTCTTTTCTGCCATTGTGGATATCAGCTCAACTTCTGCGCTCATGGTTGGCTCAGTTTGTCCAGGAAATTTTCTTATCCTAAACAGCTCCAAAAACATGCCCATAAGCAACAGCACTAGGAGTACAATTTAAAAAGGACAAATTTACAATAGAGCATATCCGTACAATAAAGCTAACACGCACGAATTAGTAAATGTACTGAGGTAATAAGATAGCAAGCACAAATTAGTAAATGTACTAGCGTAGGAGTTGATCAATCAAGGCATGCCCAAAGTTGCATGACACCATTGAGTGACTCCTATTTGGGCCAAATGCATGACAGCAGGACATCTTATAAACCATCTAAACTATGGGAAATCAATTTTGGGCTCAATAACAATATTCACCGAGATGTTATCTCAATTACACAGAATAAATATGATAAAGCCATTTCTTCAGATTTTCCCTTTTCTGTAAACATGTCAAAATTAGAACATCAAAACTTCCAAGTTAGTATTAACATGACCTTTATGAAGTAGGAGAGATGGGGGTGTCAGAGATGACAAATACTTCCTTATTGCAACTCAGATCAATCTAAGGTTACATGTGTTCACACTAGTGTTGCTGGTTCCAGTCCTGATGTGCAGTGTAAGAGACAATGCCTAAAATGTCAAATGTTTTTTTTTTTAAGAAATTAATAGAGGCTGCAATCAGCATCTTATTTGCTTCTTCACATACACAAAAACCTTCAGGTTTATTAACATTGTAGGCATTGCAGGCACACAGACTGTCATTTCAGTACAATCCTCAGAAAGGCATCTGATGAATCTATATGTACTGCCTGGGCTCAATGGCCTCAAATAAATTAAATAATCTTACCCTTCCATTAATACAGATTTCATAAGAAGTTAATTTGTATACAACTATTCATAAAAGGTCATCCAACCTCAAGACTAGCCTCTGCCTGTTGGTATTATTTTCTGTGTAATGGAGCTTCAGAGGCTATGAAAGAATAGGTGGTATATAATTATTGAACCTAAGAAGAAGAAATAAACTAAATCAGTATAAAGGATCATTCTTGGATCAGAATGTCACAATAAACTAAGGCCATTTCCATGCAGCTTCACATTTGAAATGAAGGAAAGACTAACAACTTTATGAATGTGATATTGAAAGGGATAAATCCAACATTGCAGTTCTTATAAAGAGAACATAGAGAACAACCATCCAAAGAACCTAAGAAAAAAAAAATGTACACATTTAACAAGCTAAGCATACTTACTTCCAAACTATGCAATCAATCGCAGCATTGTACTTCGCTCGACCAGATGTAACTTGGAAACTTGTTTTAGCAGTTTGTTTTGGAACAGGAATTTTGATGACAACCCCAAGTGCAAACATTTTTGCACCATAGACACTCTTAACCTGAAAATTAGTCCATAAGATAACTGCACCACAGCAAACATCCACATAATGCATGATAACTGAACAGAAAAGAACAAACCTTGACATTCACTTCCATGCGAGTTCGACCCAGTTCCTTGATTGTCGGCAATACCCGAAATGGAAGATTAACCCCTTCAGTAATTCGATACCTAGGGAAAAAATGAATCACCAAGCAATTATACATCAAAACTTCAAAAATTATAGAAGGACAGGAGATTAAAAAAAGGAAATATATATGTGTATTCAAGCAAGTCTAGATTTGGGGAATGAAGATATAACAGTCTATGCAAATTCATCAAAAAAAGAAAAGAAAAAAAGAACAGTCTATGCAAAGTAGAGCCTCCAGATAGACCGTGGAGAAGCAAAATCAAGACACAATCAATTGTCAAGCATAGAAGGTAGTAACTTGCCATGATTAATGCAACTGAAATCCTTTGAGAAGTATGTTATGCTCCAGAGTCCAGACCTTTTATTTTTTTTTTTTGGATAAATTCCAGAGTCCAGACTATTATCAGACCAAAAGTGAAAAAAATAATATCTATATTTTTATTCTTTTTTGGGACATACCATACAACTTTTTTTGATAAATTAATAATTCATTTGAAAAGACAAAGATGCAACAGGCACACCAACTGCTATATATTTTTATTATCAAATTCCAAAATTCACAAGGGTAGCTTGAGTATTTGAGCATAAACTTCAGGCATACAACAAATCATGAGAAAGATTTCTTCAGCTTACTTCATCAATTCAAATTCACCATCTGGTGGAACAAAACTAACAGTCTTCTCTGAGTTAAACCTTGTCAAATTTACACATTGATGGAATGTAACATCATCAAGCTCAATTGTTTTGCCACTGCATAAAACAGCACATTTAAAGACCGGGTTAATGAAACAAACATGATGGTAGCACCTTGCAGTCTAAAATCAACAGAACATAATTATGTGTTTAACAAGAATCGATTTCTCAGAAATGTGAAATGAACAGATCAAATTTAGACAAAAGTAGATTTAAAGAAGAGAAGTCGCAAAACAAAGCAGAAAAGACTAGCTAAGGCTATTCCAAACCCAGCAATGAATTTTATAGCTGCTCCAAATTTCCAATAGTTCACAAATTTTGCTTATGGTCTAAGTTCTAGAGAAAGCAGATGGCAAAAGATAAATGAACAAAAGCACAAGAGGAAATGAAATATTGCTGCAGTTCATAACTGTTTGATGATACATGATAGATGTGGGGGGGGTACTGTTCATCCCAGGAAAGGTATTTGTATGTTGGTATGGATACATTAGGGTGAATAAACCAGTGTAGGCCAAGTATACTATTATGACATTTTTCAAATGGATTACAATAGCAAGATGAGCCCCAGGTTCATTTACAGAAAAAAAAAATTATGTGCAAGGAGAGCACTTCACATCCTAACTAATTGGAAAAGATAGAAAGGAAAACAAATCAGAAAAATAGAATGATGCATTACGCTACAAAAGGAGGCTCATAAAGAAATATGAGAACTAAAGGGAAAGGACAGAATTGTCGAGGATAATACTTTGTTGAGGGTACGGAATGGAGGGGATGATACTTATGTACCATGAAAAACTACCTTTTAGTAGCACGGGATTTCAGTTGTGACTCTTTCTCGAGGCCAATTTTATCATTTAAACCCAGCTTCAAATCAGGCATTCCGGAGAGGAAGCACTTCATAAGGATCTTCCCCGTTACATCACATCGCAGAACATTACCTATAATGACCAAGTTGTTTATGAGCAACCAAGTCAGTGGTTGCATTATATCCAAAATAACAGATACAGAAAATCTTGAAGAAAAAAAATCATAACCCACCTTTTGAAGACATAAGAAGGTTTACACTTTCCACAATATCCAGAAAAACCTATATGTAAATAATGTGAAAATCCTGCCAAATGGCCAAACCACAATGAAGTGAGAGGCAAGAAAAATTGAATCACCTCATTCTTCTTATAAACAAGGCCTTCTCTGCGCCAACCAACAGCACCGGTGACTTGTAAAGTTGCATTGGGGACAGGTATGTCTGTAGGCTATTTTTTTCCAATGGTAAAAACACAAGAAAAGGGTCAATGGCTATTAACACAACATTTGCATTGACGAGAGGCCAATGCTGGAAATTAAAAATAGAATTGGAAATAAATGTCCAGCATTAATTCTTCTGAATGACAGTTGTTGAAACAAACATCTAACCTTGGATGAAAAGGGTGAGCGCACTCCTTCTTGAGTGATGTAAAGCTTTAAAATCTCAGGAGAAAGATTTTGTGGGTAACCAAAGTCCATGATTTCTGCAATTTCAATGTAGATACCAATAAATCACTAATTTACATAACATTCCAGTTCTGAAAAGAAATCACATTTAACCTTTCACTTGTTGGATAATGACAAGTGGAATCACCCCATGAGGGAAACAGTAATAAAGTAGATTTCATCGAATTTCAAAAAAAATAAAAATTCAAAAAAAATTAAAATAAGGGAAAGTACAAATATGCAATCATAAGAGTCTATTGGCTTCAAGTGAATACCATCCAGCAGCTCATAAATCAAAACAAAATTATTTCTGATGGCATCTTCATCAAAAGCCCCACCGAAGTACGATTTGAACAACGCAACAGCCTGCATGCAGCCAGAGAATAGCAGTGTCAACAACTGAAGAAACAATTAACTTTTAGTCTCCTGCAAATAAAATATCTGAAAGAAATACTATTTGATCACTGGGCATGTAATGGCTTAAGACTTAATTGGCACCAAAAGTACAATCTAATTTGGCATTTGTAGTAACGCGAATAATAGCTGAACAATGTAATCATGTTGGTAAGAGAATCATCCTACAAAGAGAGAAATATTATGATCAGTGCAGGATGCTCATCATTTTGTAAGTAGCATTTTTTTATTATTATTATTCCATTGGATCATTCATTGCCTGAAAGCAATTTCCATCAGCCTTTTGAAAGACCAACTAGGCCAATCCTCAAATGGATTAAAAGCTAAACCTAAAAAAGAAAGTAACTACTAAGAAAGAGCTAACTACCTCAACAACAAACTTGAATGCACAAGCTACATTAGCGTTGCTACTGACAACAATCACAATGTAGACATTGCTAATTCTCATATAAAAAAAAGAGCAACCTCCAATCTGCCGCACCGGACATGTACCGAGTTCTTTCGTTTGCATTATATGCAAACGGAAGGCATCCACCATATTTCCACTGAAAGAAATTGAAAAAATTTAGCATCCACTGAAGATTACAAAATGCAAAGCGCCACATTTTAATGCAGCCTAGACACAAACATGAGGACTAAGACAGAAAATGAATAAATGGGAAAATGAGAAGAACAGGCTAAAAAGAAAAAGGAAAAGAAATGGAGGCATTGTTTCCCACTAAAAGCAAGAGGATGCTTTTGATGAATCACAGGGGAATGATATAAAATCGATAGAGAAGGTGTAGCATCCTGTGTTCATCTTCCAACAGTGTGTTTGGCTCCAATCATGCAGTTCCTCTCCCTCTCATGAAAAGGAAAAGAATTCAAAAGCCGATGCTTAGCAAGCATTACCTACTGCAATGCTTTATTACACAACAGCTGTGGCCTCTACCACTCAAGGAATACCAAATTCTGTCTTCTTCGCAAAAGTAAAGGAGAAATTATTTACTCTGGATATTCTTTGGAGGGGAAAAGATAGCCTTGTATGATTCAAAACGTTGCAGTGGAGCCTTGGAGGTTCGATTCCTTTTGAAGACACGAAATTGAGAATGTTCACGCCTCATTGAATATCTCAAAAGCAAACTACAAGCAAAGTAGCAGGATGAAGTTGCGGCTGTGTGAATCATTTGATGCTTTCGGCGGGACTTATTTTTATAGAATAAGAACTATGATGAAGAAATTGCACTGTGCAATTATTCTTTTAAACTGTGAAACAACTTATCATATGTTCTGAGTGACGATTATTCATTGAAGCAATTTCGTGGAAAAAATCATTCCGATATCCACGGCATAAAACAATAACATTTACTTGTTACTGGCATAAATTTTAATCGAAATATAATCTATCGGACGATTAGAGTTAATCTGGCAAGCGATGGCACATAATCTAAGCTAAATGAGAAATGATTTAATAACAAAAGATACATTACACGGCAAGGTTCCTAAAAGTTCAATATATATATATATATATATGAATGAATGAATGAAAGCAGATATTAAGAGATTACCCGACATCGTCGCGATAGAGGCGATTGATAAGGACATCGCCTCGAAGATTCAAGAAGTAGATGGCGGAAGCAGCCACCGGCATCTCTGATCCAGTTGATCGGCGCCTCAAATATTAGTCCAACAACCCCTTGTCTCCGGTAACCGACGGCGGATGGAGGTTGGAAATGCAGATCTAGAGGTTGATGAACGGTGATGATTCGGTAATCGGTGATGTGAGAGATTTTTGAAGTTTTATTTTATTAATTTGTTTTGAGATGGAGAGTTGCAGAGTTCGTTTTGTTTGAAGTCAAGAATAATGAACACACCGGTCTTTCTTTCTTTTTGGCTCGCGAAGGTGTCCGGCACGTGCGTTCTTACGTTTCTTTTAACTATGCTAAGTTTTTGCATTACTATTAAGATTAAGGTTGTATTTGTTTTTATGGTATAATTATTTAAACAAAAAATTATTTTTTATTTTAAATTAATTTTTTTATATGTTTATATTAAAAATATTTTTTAAAAAAATATTTTAATATAATTTCAAAAACAAATTTTTTAAAAAAAATTCTACTACAATTTCAAATACCATTTAAAATTATATACGACATAACTTCTTATATATAGATTATAATATCGGATTTACAGGGCCTTTTGGCCCTTTCTATTGGACTGTCTAAAATTTTAATAAATTTTAGATGGAATGGTAATTTTGCTTTCCTTTAGGCTTTTTGCTCTTCCTAGAAAAAAAAACTTTCTTGATCTATTAGATTAATTGGTTGTCTGAGAGTGTGTTTACGGTTACTTTTCAAAATATTTTTTGTGTTGAAATACATTAAAATGATATTTTTTTATTTTTTTAAAATTATTTTTGAGATCAACGCATCAAAACGATCGAAAACATATCAAAAAATTAATTTTTAATCAAAATAAAAGTTAAATTTTTTGAAAACACGGATACAACCGCATTTCCAAACGCTCACTAATTTTTTTAAGCAAACGCTCACTTCTCTTTGCTGTAAACATTAGCATAATAAACAATTTTGAATGTAGAACTAAAAAAATTCAGGTGTTTTTCTAGTTCTATCAAATGGCTCTTTGATTTATACTTTTCTTGATAAATGATTTTAAAAATAAGTATAAATCATTAATGTGTTTCATAATATTGATCCTATTTATGACTTTTTATCTTATCTTTTTTTTTTGTTTGATTTCAGTTAATTAATTCTCTTTTAGATTAGCCACTAATTGTATTTTTTCTCTAAATATTATTTAAATTTCTTTAAAAAAATCATTTAATTTATCATGTTAGCTATGGCTTTGCCGTTTCTTTGATAATCATGACACTTCCAAAGTTTTTTTTTTAAAAAATCAATACTTGATTTTATAGTTGATTTTAAGGATGATCTA
>Ga0307515_10020019_pt1 | contig 11981 bp, 3 predicted proteins | sample 17_EM_MG_FD_194513 | JGI IMG/M metagenome (GOLD analysis project Ga0307515, IMG submission 194513) | Populus trichocarpa ectomycorrhiza microbial communities from riparian zone in the Pacific Northwest, United States - 17_EM | ecosystem: Host-associated > Plants > Roots > Unclassified | place...
TATCTAAAATAATATAATTTATTTTGCACTAACTGCGTAGGAAGAATAATACTTATTTATTGCTTAAAGTAAGTAAGATATATAGAATGCGCGAGAAGGGCATTATGTACAGAATGTGCGAGGAGGGCATTATGTACAGAATGCGCAAAATGCGTAATTAGCTGCACTGCATTGTTAAATACAGCAGTATGCCGCACTGCATTATTAAATATAGCAGTATGCCGCACTGCATTGTTAAATATAGCAGTATGCCGCACCTTAGTCGATACTATACGCTACACGTTATAGTGCGCGGAATGCGCATTTGGCGGCCAAATGATGCCAAATGCTGCAAAAATGCTAGTAAATTTTTTCCTAACGTACTAAGTTTTACCAAGTTCTATTAGGATATTAACTTCTACTAAATTCTGCTAGGTTACCAACTTCTGGTAAATTCTACTAGGTTGCTAAAGTTCTACTAAATTCTATTAAGTTATTAAATTCTACTAAGTTACTAAAATTTTACTAAATTCTATTAGGTTACTAAGACTCTACTAAATTCTATTAGGTTACTAAAGTTTTGCTAACTTTAATTAGATTGCCGAATTTTACTAAATTCTGCTAGGTTAATAAGTTCTACTAAATTCTGCTAGGTTAATAAGTTCTACTAAATTCTGCTAGGTTACTAGAGTTCTGTTAACTTCTGCTAAGTTACTACTTATAAAATTCTGCTATATTCTGCTATCCCTATAGTATTTATCCTCTGCCTCTTAAAGCACTTCCTAACCTCCTCTTTTTATCCTAGCTAGCTCTTTAGCAAATAAAAGGTGTAGTAAGAGGTTTATCTATATAAACCAGTCCGCAACTACCTTAGTAGCCTTTAGCTTAGTTAAGAGCTCTTTATATAAGGATGTTCCAGCATAGTAATACATTTCCGCCCGGTTAGCAGTATACCTAGGGTAGAATACCACTACGTGCATCGTTAATTATTAGCTGTGGCCGCATAGGCAGGCCGGAGTTGGGTACCCTAGTACTTTTTAGTAGTAGAGGTATTTATTAAGCCCTATATACTTAGTTCTAAGCAGCGTATTAATTATACTCTCTACCTTTATAAGCCTCGCGTGGCGTTTAAAGACTTCCTTATTTTATAGCTCGGCCTAGGCCGTTATATAGTAGGTAAGCGTACTCTAGTACTTTTCCCATTCCCTTTTCCACCGCTCCTTAAACGCCTCTTATACCCCAGCCCTTCTACTTCTCTTATACTGCTCTTTAGATAAGTCTATTAGCCGTATATTTATCCCTAAGATAGCGCCCGCCATTCTCTTAAGCTTATCCCATCTAGTAGGCCGTATTAGTAGCTTTATTCTAGGCCGGAGTTAGTGGGCTATCGTGGCCCGTATGGTATTGCACTCCCTTTTAATGTGCTCTCTTATCGGTCCTTCTAGCGTCCTCTCTACGTAGGCTATAGCTAGCTCTTTAAGGTATATCTAGAGCGGCGGAAACCCCGTCTCGTCTAGGTTTCTATAGTCTTTTATTTTATTTTCTTAATTCTTTAGTACTACTTAGGTCTATTAGCTCTACGCTATACTATAGCCTAAACACTTACTATATTTTACTAAACGAGTTACTTTAGTATAGCTAATTATCTACTTTAGTAGCTTATTTAATTAACTCTCTTATATCGCTTAGATTATCCATTAGTATTATAATAGCTTAAACTTTAGCCTTTAGTCCTCTTCTATACTATGCTATTAACGCTCTTTAGTTCTACTTAGTCTATACTACTAGTATCTAGAACTATATTATATAGTCTATTACTAATCCCTTCTATATAAGTTAATATAGCTTTCTTTTAGCCGTTACTATTAATTCCGGATCTCTATATATCTATATTAGTCTACTAGTAAATCCTTCCTAGCTTAAGAATATATACCACGCCTCTAGGTTAGTAATTGCTAATCTATTAGCCTATATCTCTATAAGATAAGGTTTAAACCACTTTAATACTCTAACTATTAAAAATAGTTTTGTATATATTACTTAATCCACTAGTTTTACTAGCTTAGTTCCTTTATACTAAAGTTTTAGTCTTATTTATATTAGAAATCCCTTTAGGTTATGTTTTTCTTCTATAAACCTTTTAATTAATAGTATCTTAATTTTCTCCCTCTTTATATCTTAAAGCTATCAGAGTAGTACCTAATTATTCGCGTTATTTTATTCCATAACACTTCTAAGTTAATTTATTATAACTACTTGTAAGTTATCGTCCCTTATACTAGTATCCCCTCTAAATTCTAAAGCAGTTACTACCGTAAATAGCGTCGTGGCTACTGCTTTAGGTGGCATGTTATTTAACTTTATTAATATTATAACTAGGTAATAAATATATAATAAAGACTTATAGGAAATACTACGATAGACTTATTAATGGGCTAGGTATATAGATAAATAAGAAGTTAATAACATAAATATAATTAGTAGAGTAGGTTACCTAATAAATTAACTCTAATTATAATTTAAGATTTACTATAAAGAAAATTATCTAGGTAGGGACTATAGTCTTTTAAGTATATAACACTGCGCCTAAGAAATATACTAAGTATATTACGTTTCTGCGTTCCTATATTCCTATGTTCTAAACTTATAATATAACTAGCTATATAACTTAGCTACTTCTTATCCTATAGCTCGATCAGTTCCAGCGCCTCCCGTGTTACAGACGCTTTAAGTACAATGTTGCGACTACTTGGAAAAGAGACGGAAGAAGCTAGTTAGTTGATCCAGGCACGGTCCAAAATGGAGCCGGTAGAACTATATGACGAGGAATGGTAACTAAGGTCACATAATATGCTATATATTAAACGAGAGGAACGTGAAGGAACTCACGTACCTTACGTATAAGACGTACATCACGTATAAGAAGGATTTCATAGGAGTACGGTTGTGTATTTAAGGACCCTTAGTCCCTACCTAAATAGTTCCTTCCTTGTAGTAATTCTTAGAATATAATTAGAGTTAATCTATTAGGCAACTACTCCACTAGTTATTATTTGTTGTTAACTTTAACTTACTTTACCTATATACCTAGCCTATTAACGAGCCTATCGTAGTTCTTGCTACAAGGTTCCGTTATATAATTACTACCTGGTTATGGTAATAAGTATAGAAAGTCGGACAACATGCCACCAAAAGCAGCTACCACAACGCCATTGACGGCAGCAACTACTTCGAGGTTAGGTAACGACACTAGTATAGCAGACACTGACTTATAGCAACCTATAATGGTCGGACAGCTATAAGAGATAATCGACCAGTTAACAGAAAATAATGCGACGTTAGAAAATAGGATTAACGGGATAGGCGCAGCAAAGGTTAAGTTACCATCAATCGAAAGGTACTTAGGAGAGAGATTGAAGCTTAAAGGATTCCTAACGCAAATGCACTTTAAGGTAGCATAGGAAGGAGCGAAGCTGGCAACACCTATGGATTAAATAGCCTATGCAGGACTATTCTTAACAGGAAGAGCACTTAAATAGTTTAAGTCTTACCTTATAGAAATATAAGCGAACGGTATAACAACCACTAACCAAGAGGTACGGTTTATATTCTTAAGCTAGAATAGATTCGTTAAGTAACTTATATAAATATTTAGAGACCTAGAGGCAGTAACTACGGCGGAAAGAAAACTCCAAGATATTATATAACAAACCTTAGCAATTAAGTATACAACGTAGTTCCAGACATTAGTAATATAAGTAAAGTGGAACAATAGGGCGCTTATGGCACAGTATAAATAAGGACTTAAGGCTAAAGTCTAGGACGTAATTATCCTAATAGAAGATGCGGACACCCTAAGGGAACTAATAGATTAGGCGATTAAGATTAATAACCGGATCTACTAAAGGGAACAGGCTAAGAGAGGCTAGGATAGAGTTTTATAGTTATATAAGGCGTAGAGCACGTAATAACAAAAGCTAAGTTAGAAACTATGGTATGGCGTAGAGCTAATAGACCTAAGTGGTACTAAAGAAGCCTATAAGAGATAGAGTAAACCGTAGAAACCTAGAGGATAAGGATTAAGTAATTAAAGGTTTAAGGAGCAGAGGCTAAATTAGGGATCTTAATAGCAGAAGACATTTAGGCGGACTCCATAGCAAGAAAAATGGTTTAAAGAAGGAGCTTATATAAATTGCGGAAAATAGGGTCATTACGTTAGAGACTATAGAAGTGGGCAGAGTTACTATATAGTAAAAGGCACGAGACCAGCAGACGATATACACGTATAGAGGGACAACAATGTGCTGTAAGGAACAAAGGAATGTTTAATTAGAAGTTTTGCGTTTTGTTATAACAACGTATACTAAATTCATAAGGACGCTAAGTATAGCGCAAGCTATTAGCTATAGGAGCCAGCACCTATAGGATATAGAGGAACCAATGAACCAGCTCGCAGATCGGATATTAAGGACAATAATTTTAACACAGGCAAAGCATTCCGTAACGATAAGGTAATAAAGGCGGTCTACTGGGGACACGTAGCTATTAGAGATATTACACTAGAAGTAAAGGATAATTCTACTATAGAATAGGGAACATCAGTAGGGATTAAGACACTATTAAATACGATGTCTATTACTTCACAAGACGTAAGAGAAGTAGGACAGCGAATTACTTTGGCACTTAATAAAGGCAAAAGGCCAAAGGCTTAAGATTCTTAAGATAAGATGCGAGACGACTAAGATTCTCAAGACGAGATAAGGCAAGCTCAAGGACCTATAACGGACGATAACCGATAAAGCAGAGCAACGGCTTAGTTTAGTAATATACGAATGAGCTTAGGACGAAGTTTCCTACAGGCATAAGACTCTTAAGATAAGATAAGTGAGATTCAAGACTCTTAAGACGAGATGAGAACACTAAGTAAGCCTAGTTAGACTAAAGCTGGAGCTAAGCTTAAGTTAGAAGCAAGCTTAGGATTAAAGAATCCAAGGGGTTAAGAATTTAGAGTATAAATTAGGATACTCACAAGTAAGAGGTAAGGAGCTTCTTTATAGATCAGAGAATCTATAGCATAAATAGTAATTAGACTAGGAGACGAGTACATAGACCTAGAAGACTTACTAGTAGAATATATTGTTCGGACTAAAGATCGAAAAGTCAATACTAAGATTAAGAAGTAAGAGAACTTTAAGGACCTAAGCGTAAGACGCAAACTAAAAGAAACCATGGAAGAGTTTAGGTAAAGAATTATCGTATAGTAAGAACAGAAACTAGATAAGAGATCTAGCATATTAGGACGTATAAGGGACAGAGCGCTAGTATAAAGAATCACTAATAGGCCTAGGGCAGGCACACTAAGAGCTAAGTGGCTTACTAAACTAGAAGATAAAGAGGATTTAGGGATTCTAACTAGGTTTGAAGAACGACACATAAAGGGCTGTCACGATATAGTAATAAGAAGATACTTCCTTACAGACAGACCGTATACACTCTAGCAGCTGTACTAAAAGTAGTATAGATAAAGGCACAATAACGAGTGGGAAGATTTCTACATATAGTTGGATAAGAAAGTAATTTAAGACTACCCGATTATAGAGAAGGCTATAACTTATATTAAAGGAGCCTTAATTATAACGTTAAAGGATCTAGAGGAATGTTTAGAGGACTAGAGAAGCGAGAGACGTATCTTAGTACCTGCGAAAGAAGTCGCAACGTTTAGATCGGCACGATAGAGGTTTAAACTTAGAGACGAAGACAAGTTAAAAGTTAACCTAAAGCACCTAGCACACTATACGTTATTATGGATTGCGTGCGTAGACAATATATACGAGATGTATAAGAATCCGAAAGAAAAGAATCGGAAATACCCTATAAGGATATACTGGATAATAGACGAGCGATAGTACAGGAATGCCAAATATATATATGGATGGCATCCAGCAGAGGTTTAAGAGGAAGGAAGCTTAGTACTTTAACCAGGAAGATTCCTTATAGAAGAATGCCTAGACGGACGGCAGTGGTGGGAATGCCCAGAGAACACGTATCTATGGTATATTAAGGATAAAAAGCGAACTAGGCATTGGCTAAAGAACGAGCTAAGTGTATAAGAATTAAGCAGCTAATAGTTGGGAAAAGTAGAGGCCCACGGGACCAGAGGGAGCCAGTGGTAGAGCCTTAGACCCTTAAAGGAATTTAAGGATGACACCTAAATTTATAAGTTAAATAGCAAGATTAGCAGTTTGAAGCGCTAATAGATAGTGGAGTAACGCGAAACCATATCTTACTAGCAGTAGTTAAGAGAATGGGACTACCTTATAGACGAAAGGAGGAACCTTATTTATTAGTAACGATTTTAGGAGATCCGATAGCCTATAGAGGAGGCATTATTAATCTTAAAACAGGACCTATTTAGATAACTATTAAAGGAAGATAAATTGAGATGTCTTTTAATATCCTACTATTAGGACGGGACGAGGCAGTATTAGGTATGCCTTAGTTACAGAAATATAATCTAAGGATCGATTGGATTATAGGTTAGGTCGATATTAGGGATACTTAACGCCGTAAGATGTGATAATAAGCTAAGTTGGTATAGTACTAAGTAGGAGCAACCTATAAAGAAATAGAAAAAGGACTAAGTTATATACTAAAGAGATACTATAAGTATGGCAAGAAACTATGGTCACCAGAAAGCAAAAAGCTGTTAGAATATACAGTATAGGACTATAAGATAGAATTGGAACTAGGAACGAGTCTAAAGTTCTTTCTAATCTATAAGCTTACCGAAGAAGAAGGTAGAGCATTAAAAGAGTTTATCTAGGAAAACCTACGAAAGGGATATATTAGACCATCGCAGTTATTAGTAGGATATCCAGTACTATTTATACTAAAGAAGAATGGTAAACTAAGGCTATATATTAACTATAGATAGTTAAACAGCATCACTAGGAAGGATAGGTATCCTTTACCCTTAATTAGCGAAATCTAAGATAGGATAGGCAACGCGCAAATCTTTATAAAGATAGATCTGAGATAGGCGTACTATTAGATTAGGATTAAGGAAGGCAACAAATAAAAGGCAGCCTTTAGGTTAAAGGAAGGACTATATAAACCATTAGTTATGCAATTTAGGCTTATAAACGCACTAGCAACGTTCCAGAAGCGTATTAATAATATATTAGGGGAACACTTGGATAAGTTTGTTATGGTATACCTTAACGATATTATTATCTACTTAATAACTAAGGAAGAGCACGAGGAATACGTTAAATGGGTTTTAAAGAGACTATAAGAAGAATAGATACTAATAGCAATTAAGAAATACGAGTTCTTTACTAGGAAGACCGATTTCGTTAGATTTATTATTAAACTAGGCTAACTCAGCATAGATCTAAAGAAGATTGAGGCTATAGTAAATTGGCAAGAACCAGAGAATGTTACGCAGTTAAGATTGTTTCTAGGGTTTTGTAATTACTGCAGAAGGTTTATAGCGTAATGGTTAAAAGACATTAAGTTATTTACGCGGTTAATAAAGAAAGAAGAACTATAGGCATAGGGAGAGGAATAAAGGGAACTCTTTAAGAAAGTTAAAGAGTTATTTACCTAAGAGCTAGTTCTTAAGATCTATTAACTAGGTCTAGAGACGGTTGTAGAAATAAACGTATTAGACTATACACTAGGAGTATATTTTATATAAAGACATTAAGATAGATAGCACCTAGTAGCATACTATAGTCGGAAGATAATACTACTAGAGTTAAACTATAACATTTATAATAAGGAGTTATTAGGTATAGTTACAGCATTAAAGGAATAGAGAGTATTCTTACAAGGTATAGAGAAACTATTTATAGTTAAGACGGATTATAAGAACCTAACAGGATTCCTAATAATAAAGGAACTCAACTAAAGACAGGTTAGATGGGTAGAGATACTTACGGAATACCATTTTAAGATTTAGTATACTAAGGGTATAAACAATACGCGGGTAGACGCTCTAAGCTATAAAGCTAAACTATAAAACAACAAAAAGCCATTAGGGGCTTTACTGCGGAAAGATATAGACGGATTAATTAGGTATAATTATCTAAAGATTATAGCAACATAAGAAGAACTAAAAAGAGTTTATAAGATACCGGAAAGCTTTTAGGAATAAAGAATTCTAAAAGTACAGCTAGAGGATCCATAGATGGATATATACAAGAATTAAGAAGTAAAGTATATCCTAAGAAGCATAGCAGAGCAATTTATGGAAGAATTCTATAAGGGATTGACTTAAGGATATAATGGAGCTATAGGCTTAGTGTTAAGACTTTAGGAAGAGTATATTATTAACAAAATCTAGAGAATAGCTAGGAGGGTTACTAGAGAGTGTCTAGATTGCTAAAGGAATAAACTAATAAGGTATAAGCTATACGGAGGGCTATAACCTATTAAGACACCAGAGAGACTATAGGAGGTTATATTATAGGACTTTATTGTTAAGTTGCTAAAGTTAAGAAATCCTATCACCGGATAAGATTATAACGCGATTTTAGTAATAGTAGATAAGCTTATAAAGTGGGGATACTTTATAGCATGCACAGAAGAAATCTTAGCGGAAGATGTCGCTAGAATCTATATTAAAAAAGTGTTCATAAGATATAGAGTACTAAGTAAGATTATATCGAATAGAGATCTAAGATTTATAGCAGCATTTTAGGAGGTATTCTTAGTGAAGCAAGGAGTTAGAGCAGCAACTTCTACCGCATATTATCCACAGACAGACGGTTAAACGGAAAGATTAAATTAGACGCTAGAGCAGTATCTAAGGCATTATATCAATTATGCACAGAATAATTGGATATCGCTATTACTAGTTATATAGTTTGCATATAATACAACACCTTAAGAAGGAATAGGCACATTACTATTTAAGGCAAATTATAGATATAAGCTAAGAACATTATTATTACTATAGTAAGTGAAGAAAACAAATAGTATAGCTAAAGAAAGAATAAAGACGTTAATAAATCTTTATGTAGACCTTATAGAATTAGCGAAAAAGGTATAAGAGAGAATAAAAAAGTACTATAACGCTAGGAGATCTAAGGGACTAGATCTTAAGGAGGGAGATAAAGTATAGCTACTATACAAAAATTTTAAGAGTTAACGACTAAGTAAGAAGTTGGACTACGTTAGACTAGGACCTTTTAAAATTATATAGAGGATTTTACCGGTTATATTTAAGTTAAACCTACTAGCTAAAATAAAGATCTACCCTATACAGCATATTGCAATGCTAAAGCCAGCATATAGGAATATTAAGCCACCGGTTTATAAAGCAGACACGTATAGAGGATAGGAAGAAGATAAATGGCAAGTTTTAAGGATCGTTAGTTATAAGGACGTTGACGATAAAATATAGTATAAGGTTAAGTAAATAGGCTATACTAAGACTACCTAAGAACTACTAAAGAATTTAAAGAACGCTATAGGAAAGGTATAGGAGTATTGGAAGAGATTAGGTTAGGTAGTATTAATAAAGAAGGATCACTAAAGAATAAGTCACCTAAGGGGGACCCAAGAAGAGCAGTTGCCAAACTACTTGGATTTATTTCCTTCTCTATTAGAAGAGAATCCGTTTTTTTATTACTAAGTTCCTATAAACCTTATTCTATAAGTTTCTACTTCTTAAAACGTACCTTCTTACAAACCTTCTTAAGACAGATTAACCGAGCGGACGCCGTAAGACGAGACTTAAGAGCCCGTTGCTAAGCATTGGTAGCCTCCCATTCCGCGTTATAAGAACGGCGTAGTTCCGCCAGAGTAATAGACAGTTTATTATCTAGCTACGTAGCAGTAGATTAAATATAAGACCCTAAAACAAATCGATTAGGGAACCAGACGACTATTAAGAGTAATAGGTCGCGCATATTTAGCATCAGAGGTAGAGCGAACGTCGCAGGACGAATAAATATTCGCTTTAGTGCACTCCGAACAAGAGGACGGTTATCGCGAAGATGGACTCGCCAATATAATATAAACTAACCCCTCTTTTAAACAACGAGAATACGGAGACGGTATAATCTCACTAAGAGACAATATTGCAGCTATAGTGCGAGCACGACATTAGGCGTGTAAAGAAGAAATTGCTTTAGGTATAATAAGTAAAGATATTAACCAAATTAATTAAACGGATATTATACCTCTAGTAAACGACTTAAAGATATTTCAAATCTTTAAAAACGAAGATAAAGAGGAGGGAGATGGTGTTACGGACGCTTTAAGTATAATGTTGTAACTACTTGGAAAAGAGACGGAAGAAGCTAGTTGGTTAATCTAGGCACGGTTTAAAATAAAGCCGGTAGAACTATATAACGAGGAATGGTAACCAAGGTTATATAATATACTACGTATTAAACAAGAGGAACGCGAAGGAACTCACGTACCTTACGTACAAGACGTATATCACGTATAAGAAGGATTTTATAGGAGTACGGTTGTGTATTTAAGGACCCTTAGTCCCTACCTAAATAGTTCCTTCCTTGTAGTAATTCTTAGAATATAATTAGAGTTAATCTATTAGGCAACCACTCTACTAGTTATTATTCGTTGTTAACTTTAACTTGCTTTACCTATATACCTAGCCCATTAACGAGCCTATCGTAGTTCTTGCTACAAGGTTCCGTTACATCCCGTACTATTTTAACTAACCTATTTATATCTTTTTTTTAATAGTTGTACTACTGCTAATATAAGGTCTATAACACCTAGTCTATTAAGCGGTATCTATTTCTATATTAGATTATAGATATAACCTAAATATATACTTGCGCTACTTATATAAGAGTTATTATAGTTATTCTCTAGAAGCTACATCGGCAAAATATTGTCCCCTATCAATGGCCTTAATGGTCGGTGGTTGACGCAATTGGCAATTTTATTATAGTATTATAAATAAAACTCTCCTTAGGTAAACTTTTTATAAAAAAATTATTACGTAATTATTATTTTCCCGATATAATAGGGATTTAGCGACAGCTAATATAGCTTAGTTAGATTAAGATAATAATATAAATAGAATATTAATAAATATCTCTCTTACTTTAGATTGATAATTCTCTAAGGTTTATAGCTATATTAGATCTTTAATAAAACCTTAATATAATCTTAATATAAGCTCCTAAAACTTACACTCGCCTATATTATTACTTAGCCCTTTTAAAGTATTTAATTAAAACCCTTAAGTAGCTTTATTAATGTTATAATCAAAATATAATTCTATTATTAACTCTAAACGTAATATAAGAGTTAAATTATATAGCAAGTGTGGCTGTGTCGGCGTCAGATTATCAACACTAGCCGAGGTTTTAGCGCCTTGGCGGACACTAACGGAGCTTTCGGCAACACTGGTAGAGTTGTATGCTCGGTTTTAGCACCTTGGCGAGCACCAACGGAGCTTTCGGCAACACTGGTCGAGCTGTATGCTCTGGAAGCTGGTCGTGCACATCGCTGTACATGAGATAGGTGGCGAAAGACTGATGACGGTGCTGACGACAACGATTTGTAATTGCCACTCAGTCGTTACATTGCCACCACGGTCGACAAGATCCGGAAGCCCTTGTTAATCGTTCAGTGGAGGAATGTGTAGAAATTATGCAAAAATTGGTTATGCATGCGTACGGGATCCATGCCCCACACCTGCTCTTCACCGAACTGGGCCTAAAACTGCAGGAGGATTGCGAAATAGTTAAAGTGATTGGTTTCCGGACCCCTTCACTATCTCTGACAATACACCTCCCTCTTACAATCCGGTTGCAGGTTCAACTCGGTCGACCAAAGAATCAAGACATATTGGGATATCCTTGAGGGCTTGGGCAGCATAACAAGTCACGTTCTCTAGAAGTCAGGGCCACCTCTCGCACAGTGCCACCTCTCGCACACTTTTCCTCACCAAAATATACCTTTTTAGACCACCTATAACTTAATAACCTTTCTATAGAATTTTATAAAAATTT
>Ga0307515_10020020_pt1 | contig 11980 bp, 11 predicted proteins | sample 17_EM_MG_FD_194513 | JGI IMG/M metagenome (GOLD analysis project Ga0307515, IMG submission 194513) | Populus trichocarpa ectomycorrhiza microbial communities from riparian zone in the Pacific Northwest, United States - 17_EM | ecosystem: Host-associated > Plants > Roots > Unclassified | place...
CATTTTTGTTCTTATGAATATTGATGAAAATTTGTAACGAAATTCTGAAATCTGAATTGTTATACTACACATTTTGCCTCAAACAAAAACTGAAGTAACAAATTATTTAGTTTAGTTGTTTATTCATCTTTGTTGGTAATTTGGATTTTCATACTCTTCTTTCTTCAGTTAAATAATTTACGAATTTAGATGGAATAGGATGGCACCTCTGAGACTCTAGTTTGGGTTGTGAACATGGTTGTTTTTGTTCATTGGCAATCCAGTGGGAATGCAGCTCTGTAAAGTGAATGCATTTGAATTTTCAGTTGCTGGTTATTAAGAACCACTGTCAAACTTGATAGCATAGCAATCAGATTTGTCATGTAATCTTGCTAGACAACATCTTTTAAGTCTTTGTTTTTGTTGCTGTTTATTCCCTAGTAAAGACAAGATTTTACACTTGTGAACTTTGATGCTTTCTATAGTTTTAAGTACCTCCAAGAAATATTATTCAAGGTACTTAAAAATCTTAATATTTATTTGACCAGAAAAGGAGAATGGTCCAAGGACATTGAAGGATGTCAAGTTAATTAGTGCAGGAAAAATACTGGAAAACAACAGAACAGTAGGGGAATGCCGGAGCCCACTGTGTGATATCCCTGGTGGTGTTACAACCATGCATGTTGTTGTTCAGCCATCTTCTGTAGAGAAAGGTACAAGCATTATCCATCACCCGACAATAATGATGGCCAAATTTTTAAATATATTCTTTCTTTCCAATCGTTTGTTTCTTGGAGCCTTTTGGAAATAAATTATTATTTTTTATTTGAGCACTGTGCAACTAGCATGGCTTGTTTTGTTTTTTGTATAATTTTTGTAGATTCCCATATTTTGTTTTTGTGAAAAAGCCTAGTTTGTGGTTTTGAGAATGGTACCCTGTCCAATTCTTTACCCTCTTTTGGTCTACTATGTTAGACAGATGGCTATTTTTGTGGCTTCGTATACCTTGTTATGTTACAGACCAGGGATGGCATATAAAAATGGTTGCATTTCATTGAGTTCCCAAGCATCTTATAAATTATCAATGCAATAGTTTATGTCAATTCAACTCAATTATTGGCCATTTCAAAGCAACATTGATGGAAAGCTAACTTTTGCAAACTATACGGCGATTACATAATTTTTTTTGGCATTTCCCTGTTGTATAGTATATTTGAATATCGATTTTATTTCTAGTGTCTTATTAAAATTTGTATCCCTTTGTGGCGGAGCAGGGAAGAAAGGGGCAAATCAAGCAAAGCAAAGCAAATGCGTTTGTGTTATATTATAATTTGCACCACCAAGAGCAGGAATGACATAAAGGTAAATTAGATACATGACAGTCCATGTCGTCTTCAATAAAACATGGTGCTCTTTAAGTTGATTTTTGTGTTTCTTTTTCCTCCTTCTGTGTTTCTACAGGAAGAGAGTTTGGTGCTGTTATGAGATAACAAAGTTAGCAAGTTGTGGATTTGATGAGAAGCAATGACATTATGAACTTTTATAATAGATCATACATAGGTCAGGTCATACCCAACCCATTTGGTATACGATGATTGTAGTTAAGTCAATTCAACTCTACTTTGAGGCAACTAAATCTCATATTTAGTTGAAAATTTCACACAGGCACGTATCCCAGATTTTACATTTTGAATTTGTGTCACCTTGTCATGTTTCGGTCATAGTTGTACAATCTGAGTAGGTATTACAATTCATGTTGGCGGTCATCATTTACCTAGTTGAATGATGAAAAGCTCATGACTGTTCTGGAATGCAATAAAATTCTTGTTTCATTCTTGATCAAGTGGATGGGGTTTCAAAGTCTAAGGTCAAATGTAGTTTATGAGTATTGCTTTCTTAAAGAACTTTCATAGTATGAGTTTGTTGGTTTTCCAGTAATTATTCCGTGCCTGAGAACCTTATATTTGCCTTTAACGTTTGTTGCACTTAATTGTCCCAAAGCTACAACATGTGTATAAAATACCATGCAAGAAACCAGGTCTCCACTTGGTGCCTCCAGTAGACTTGTCAAATTTTGATGCAGCTATCAAATACCAACTACCAACCTTTACCACTTTCTTAGTTTTTTCTCAGGTTCTTACAACCTTCTTGCCCAATTTGATTGATGTTCTGGTTGTTTACGGCCACCTATTTGAATCGCACATGCATATTGGTGGAAGGTTTTGTCTAGATGCTGGCTGTCAAGCTTCTATCTTCTATATGCTTGGTGGCAAACTGGTCATAGATCTAAAATAACCATTGATGGGTCAAAAGCAGAGAGCTAATCCTAACTTTTCCTTCATGGTGAAGGTAAATTATGTGTAGGTGAGTATGAATCATGAAAATGTCAAATATGGTGGGTTGATGTGATTTTGGCGCATTCAAAATAGATTCATGACATGGTTTACATGTTTACTTGATGATCACTTTCCTTGCTTTTGCATCCAATCACTCTTAGATCCACTCTTTGAGGGTCAAGATATTAATTAATTTCTCGGAGATTAACAATATCTTTTTCTTTCATTTTTAAATCAGTATGATCCATCTGTTGATGTGCTTAAATGTGGATCTATTGAAGAAGTCTATTATATTCGAAGATCATCATCTCCATTGAACCCCAAATAACAATTGTTGCTAAGATATTCGGATGTTAAAGACAATAAAAAAGACACGAAAATCTTTTGTAGGCCCAATAGATAGATATCTTGAGTTTGATTTCCACATTTCATGATTTTCATCTAAGAAAAGACCATAATACAAATAGACAAAAACTGAGATAGACAACAATCTTGTCAGTCGACTCAGGCCACCTCTTAAGCCCAAGCATCACAAAATTACTTCACATGGTCCAGACAACCTCTTATGCAAACTACTCAAGTGGGCATATTTGGGCAAAATTAAGAGTGGATTAATTTGAGGTTAAGATTTTATTGGAAAGCTTTCTCCAGCATAAGATATATAAAATACAATATTATTATGTTTAAAATCAATTATAGATGAATGAAATATTGATTTTGGTTGGCAAAATTATAAAGCTTAATCCCATGTTAAAAGATTACAAACTTTTTTAGTAGCTGATATAATGGTGTCTTGGAATGTAAAAATAGATCTTATGGCATCAAAATTTTTGATAGGCAGACAACCAGGGTAATATGGGCTTTTGTGTTAAAAAATTTATAAAGCAGCCCATGCTAGCACTAGTAACTACAACAGCAAGGCTGCAGCAGCAAGAAGAAGATAGGGTTAGAATTATAATTATGCCCCTGATTTTTGTTTAGGGTTTTTTTAAGGGTATTCTACCCCTGTAACTTATATCTGATTAATTTTAGATATATTTGGAGCTGAAATTATTATAGTTTTAAAACTCGACCCAACAGGTCGACCTGGGATTAGAACCGGGTCGGGTTTAAGAAAAAATAGGAAAATTCAAAACCTGGGGTGACCCGGCGACCTGGTTGACCCGGCAGGACCCTGTCAAAAACCCGGTTGCAACCTATTAACTTTGTTTTTTTTTTTTACTAAAACGACGTCGTTTGATTTAAAAAAAATCAGAATTGACCCGGTCAAAACCCGGTGACCTAGTCAAAACTCGGAACCCGGGCCTTGGACCGGGCCGACTTTAAAAACTTTGAAAATTATGATTTTAGCTTTTCATATATAAAATAATGATTTTATATTATAATTGTAACCCTAAATTAAATTAATTATATAATTAAGTTTTCTAATTAGATTAGGATTGAATTAAAATGTTTAATTCAAAATTTTTTTAGTCTTCTCGTGTCCTAATAAGATTAAGATTTAATTAAATGGTTTAATTAAAAAAATATTTAGAAAAATAGTTTTTATAAAATAATGAGAGTTTTTTAAGTTGGAATATCTTATTTAGTTAATCCTAAAATAGTCCAGGATATTAATAAGAATTTTAATGAGATTAATTTTCTTATTAAATTTTGAAAAATGTTTTTCATGGAATTTATGTTAAATAAAATTTGTTTTGTTTGAGAAATTATTCAATTAGATTTAATTGAATATTTATAAGTGTTAGAAATATTATTTTATAGTAGCATATAAATCCAATAATTAGAATTGAAGTATGCAATGTAATTTATCCTGATATTAAAATGTTGTTATACATGATGGATGATTATGGACATTAAAGACCAATGTGATTGTGTTTTTATTTGATGTTTGAATGGTTGTGATTTTTATTAAATAGGACCTGCGTGTCCTGCCTTATCTTTATTTTTCTTCTGAGTTGTAAATTCTTTTCTCATCTAACTCCCCTCAAACGTAACTCGAGGTTTCTTAATTAATTATGTACATGTTATGTAATTTAGAAATATAAAAATTTAGATAGAAAATTATTTTGTAATCCAAGAAAAATAAAGAAATGACAATAAAGAACCGAGGTGCTTACAAGGGACTTATGAAGATTTGCAGCTGCTACCTAGAATTTGACCATCTAATTCCCTTCAATGGATCGAGAGAATTAGCTTAGATATGTTCATAATCATCCAATTAGAATGACATGAAAGAGGTGTATGTTTATATATAAATTGTTATGTATGAAATATATATCTATTATGACATGTTTTGAATAAGACTTATTTAATTATTAAATCCATCATTAAAATATTAAGTACATGTTTGAGAACTTGAAAAGCTACTTTCCAATTTTATATGCATAAAACCAGAGTTTTATTTATGGATAACTTGTTGAGTCACTCAAGTTTACTGTCAATGTAAAATGTTTAATGCTATAAAATTAGGTTCTACTTAACTAACCTATATAATTTAGATGAGTCACTCATGATCATATAAGGTTAGAGGCACGAGTTAGGCAAAACATATAAGATATGTTTAGACAAAAAGTTATTACCTAACCGATTTAGGAGCCATATAAAGATGTAATTGATAAACTATGTTATCTACCTAATTTAATTTTTTTGATTTATTGAGTCACTCAAAGTCGGATAAATTAAATAGGATCCTAGCTCACTAGGAAAATCTAAGCGAGATTTTCCAAATTAATAGGGAGGGATATTAATTTGCAAGAAAATAGTGGGATACCAAATTAGAATTAAAGACTTTATCTAAATTAGAATTTAAATATGTACGCATGAAACTAATACTCTCTATCTTTACATAAATAGGTTGATAGATCAAAATAAGTAGTAACATATCCTTACGAATCATACTTGATGCTAACAAATTGACTTGATCAAATTTCATGGATTGGCACCGAAATGTAAGAATTATTCTCAAGCAAAAAAAGAGGTTGTATGTTCTTGAAAATCAAATTTCAAATGCCCATGCTAAGGATGCTGAAGAAGAAGTTAGGAATGAACATCAACGTCATGTTGATGACGATGAACAAATAACAATTCTAAAACTAATGTAAGTTGTCGCACACTATGAATAAAAAAACAATTGTTGAATGAAATCGTATGAAAATGGTTTTTGGCCAAATAGGATGTGGTGACACCCCTTAGGATCCAAAAACAAACAAGGAAATAATTCTTCCTTAGGCTCTTATGTTTCCATAAATAATAAGAAACCCTCCTATAATTTTGGAATCTATAAAACACTTGGAAACACGTGACTCTATAGTTGTTGAATGGTCCTCTATGGATAACCAATTATGCAGAAATTAATTAAGCCCAGGAAGTAGATGAACCAAACAATTTATATATATATATATTAAGTTGACTAGAGTCTTATCATCACTTATTAAAGTTGTAGCCTTTTTTAAACTTACTTTGACCCAAATACTCTGAATAAGCCCATTGAATATATTTTTGAGCTATTTTGCTTTTGATCTTGTAATTGACCCATCTAAAACTTCTAATGGATCTTTTGATGTAGTTTGAATCATATTATCCCATCTCTCATTAAAAGAGCTTGATCTTGAATCTTCAACTACATCAAACAAATAGAGATAAAAAAAAACATTAAAAGTAACAATAACATTATACTCATCTAGTAGATCTATTTTATAGGTATTATCATTAATTCTTTCAAGGACTTAAAATAGATCATCTCCTCTTGGCATCAATTTAGATCTTCTACGTTTAGGAAACCTCTCCTTGTATATATGCACATAAACCTAATCACTTGGTTTAAAGATAAACCTTTTTCAGCCTTTATTAACTTTAAACGCATATTACTCATTCTTTTTTTGTATTTACCATTGTACACTCTCATTGAGAACCTTCACTACTCGTGCTTTTCATTTCCATTAAAATTAACCCTTTCATCGATAGATAAAAGAATCAAATCCAAAAAAGTTAAGGGATAAAGCCATAAACAATTTTAAAATGTGAATAATCTATAATAGAATACACTCTTATTATATGCAAATTTAACAAATGACAAACAATCTTCCTAGTTCTTCAAAAAAAATTTAATGACAACTATTAATAATATAGTTAAAGTCTTATTAATTACTTTAGTTTAACCATTTATCCATGGATGACAAGTGGTAGAAAATAATAATGTTGTTCGTAACTTACCCCAAAAGATCTTCCAAAAAAAGCTAAGAAATTTAACATCACGATCAGAAGTAATACTTTTAGGAACCCTATGAAGCTGGGCTATCTCCCTAAAGAATAAGTCCACCATGTTAGTTGTATTGTTGATTTTATGACAAGATATAAAATGTGTCTTAGAAAACCTATCTACAACCATAAAAATAAAATCCCTGTCCTTTTTTGACCTAGGCAAACTTAAAACAAAATCCATAGATATATCAACCCAAGGTTCCATAGGCACTGATAAAGAAGTATACAAACCATAAGGTAAAACTTTAGACTTAGTTTGTTTATTATTATGCACCTATCAAAAATTCTTTACATATTGTTTTTCGTTTTAGGTTAATAAAAGTGCTCATGCAAAATATTTAAAGTCTTAGTAACCCTAAAGAGTCCCATTAAACCACCCCGTGAGCTTCATAAATAAGTAATTCATGTATGGAACAATTAACACATAATATTTTTTTTCTTTAAATAGATAACCATCAAACTTATAAAATTTATCAAATGCCAAATTCTCACATGCTTTATATACCTTGCCAAAATCAACATCATCAAGATACAAGTCTTTCACATAATCAAATTCTAATTATTTAGTACTCAAAGTTGAAATAAGTACATACCTTCTTGATAGTTCATTAACCACTATCTTCTTTACTTTGCTTGTATTTTATCATATATGGGAATGTTTTTATAAACTCAATCCACTTGACATACCAACAATTTAGCTTCCTTGGCTTTTCAGATGTTTCAATGATTCATGATTTAAATGGATCACAAATTCTTTAGACTATAAGTAATGTTGTCGAGTTTTCAATACCCTAATTAAAGTGTAAAGCTCCTTATCATAGACAAGATAATTCAAGATTGCACCATTGAGCTTTTAACTAAAATAATGTATTTTTTATTTATTAAAATAGCTCTAATACCTATCTTGGGTGCATCACATTCAATCTCAAAAGATTTCATAAACTCAGGTAATGATAACAATGAAGCCAAAATCAATTTTTCCTTTAACAAGTTAAATGCATGCTCTTGTTATTTACTCCATTTAAATCATATTGACTTCTTAACAATTCAATTAAAGGTGTGACTAGAGTATTGGAACCTTTAACCAATATCCAATAAAAACTAGCCAAACTATGAAAACTTTTTACCTCTATGATTGACTTAGGTGAAGACCCTTCTTGGATAGCTCTTACTTTTTTCTCATCAATCTTAATATCTTTTACACTAACAACATAACAAAAAAAGATAGATTTTTTCCATGTAAAAGTTATATTTTTTTTATATTAGCATATAAACATTCTTTTCCTAAAACATCCAATACATTCTTTAAATGTTTAATATGCTCATCTAAACTCTTGTTATAAATTAGAATATCATCGAAATAAACCACAAAAAATCTACCTATAAAATTACATAAAATATGATTGATTAATCTCATGAAAGTACTAGATGCATTAGTAAGTTCAAAATGTATAACTAATCATGCATACAAACCATATTTAGTTTTAAAGACAGTTTTACATTCATTTCCCTCTTTCATTCTAATTTGATGATATCTATTTTTCAAATCAATTTTAGAAAACACATAGGATCCATACAATTCATATAACATATCATTAAGTATAAGAATTAAATGTTTATATTTTACCATAATATTATTGATTGCATGAAAATCAATACACATTCTCTGAGTCGTATCCTTTTTTGGTACCAATGTCATTGAAATTGCACACAGACTCATACTTTATCTTATATAACCCTTTGACATTAGCTCATCCACTTGCATTTGAATTTCTTTTATCTCGTCAAGATTACTTCTATAGACTGATTGGTTAGATATTGTTTCTTCAGGTACAAGATCAATTTGATGTTCAATTCACCTAATATGTGGCAACCCACTAAGAGTCTTATTAGAGAAAATATCCTCATAATCATACAATAAAGAAACATAAATACTAGGAATACAATAATTAAGTTTTTAGTGTTAAATTTCTTTTTATACACAATTAAAATCATAGGCATGTCAGAAAAATAAACATTTTTAATCTCATTCATTTTTGCATAAAAACTAACTTGTTTCTTTATTTTTTTCATATTTTTTTTCCTCACCCTTTCTTCTCTCATCTCTCTATCAAAACCCTATTTTTCTTCACTCTGGACTAATATTTTCTCTTAATATTCCCATTATTTTCACTCTTCCTCACATCCTCACATAGTTGTTCTGAACTTTTAGCTTCACCTTTTTTTTTCATCTTTAATTGATCTTCATAAATATGTCTAGGTGACAATGACATAAATGAGAAAATCTTTTCATCCTTTACAATAGAATATCTAGTCTTAAACCCATAATGCATTATCTTCATAAATATGCCCCAATAATAAATAAGTAACATGTATATAAATCACATCACATAAAATCTCAACCTTGTATTTTCCAACCGAGAAAAAAACCAAAACCTATTTAGTAACTCTTACTTTACAACATTCATTACCATTGAAGCTTGTAAGGTATTTCATACTTAATAATATTCAGATTTAATTTTCTAACAAGTAAAACACTAACAACATTAACACAACTTCCATTATCAATTATCATACCACATACCTTATTATTTATATGACATCTAGTATAAAGATATTATCTCTTTGTTGCTTTATATCACCATTTTTAATCTGAATATTAAGTGATCTCCAAATTAACAAAGCTTCTTTATCAATTGGATACTTAATATCACTATAATTCTCAAGTGGTGACATCCATCTTCTTTAGATTTGTCACTTTCAAATTCAATATCTTAATGTTCTCTCATAACCATAACCCTTTTGTTTGAATATTATGAAACTACATATCTATTTTCCAAACACTGAAACACTTAATATCATGGTTATAATTAGTTTGAGTTTTGATTTACCTTTTAGTTTATTGGCTAAATATCTCCTCAATATCTTAAGTGATTCAATTTTGCTTTCCATGGTATTCAACTTTGATGGGGCAACTCCTCTTTTCTATAATTCGACCTCCAAGCTAAAAAAAAACCCAAATTATGTTATTAACGTGTACTGTGATTTCTCTTTAACTACCTTTCTATCTTAGTAGTCATGTGAACCATATCTTCTAGCTCAATATAATGTTGTAATTCAACCATATTAGTTATCTCTCTATTCAAACAATTCAAAAACCTTGTCATTATAGCCTCTTTATCCTTCACAACATTAGCTTTAATCATAACAATTTTCATCTGCTTATGGTAATCGTCCACACTTTTAAACCCTTAAGTCAAATTCTATAATATCTGAAATAATTCCGTATAACAATGTTTAGGAATGAACCTTTTTCTTATGGTTGCTTTTATCTTATCCCAAGTATTTACGGGTCTCTCAATTTATTCTTCAACCCAAAATAATTTGATCCCACCATATTAGCATAGTTAGTAAACTCAATAACAACAAAGTTTACCTTCTTTTCCTCATAGTAATGATGGTAACAAAAAATCAACTCTACTTTCTTCTTCCATTTCAAATATGCTTCAGAATCGTTTCTATCCAAAAAAACAATCTTCATCTTAACACTCCCCAAATTTATGTCCAAACCGTCATGAAAATCATCCTTCTTATTTGCTCTCCTATGGTCGAAAAAATCATGTGGCTAAACTCCTTAATTTCTAGGCTTTCGAATCCTAATACCATGTTCATGATTAAAATTCCCAGCCTTCTCATCTGTATTTTTTACTATAAACTCATTTAGAGGTGAAATAACTCATCTTATAGGCTTTCTACCCTTAGGACCCTATGGACTGACCCATATCGAAGCCTAACTACTTTGGTTCTTAATAAAGCCATTCCATTCATAACCTCCTCTCTAGACCTCAAGTTCATCATCTCTAATTATTGTTGCATATCTAATTATTCTCATTCCAAATTATTCTTATCTTTTAACGATGATGATACACTTTTAGTTGACATCATCAAGATCCGAAAATCATGTTAGTAGCAAGAAAATATATCATCACACCTCATCATGTATTTACACTCAATAGATGTCACTTCTCTCGTGTTTCACATAAAGTTTTAGTTTTTTACTATAATAAGCTCACCTTTCATCTTTCACCACTCAATCTAAAAAATTTTAGTTCTTTAAGGAACTAATTAACAACAAATCAAAAAATTAACAACTTATTAGCCCAATCCAAAAAAAAAAAAAATGGTCTCAAGAAGCAATGAAAAAAAAGTAAAAAATACAAATACAAAAATAAAAACAAAAAATGAATTCGTGCGAAATATGAACAATACGAAGACATAAAAAATACAAAATTAAGAAAACTAATGAAATAAGATTCAAATAACCCAAACTAAGAAGTACAATATTTTTGTGTAGCAAACTCGAAATCAACATCAAAAGAAATTTTTTTCACATAAAGCTACATGTTAAGAATTTGTTTTTTATAATTTCCAAAATAACCCAACAAAATATATCCAAATAATCCTAAATCAATATATGACACTAAGATATCCCAAAAATCAAGAATTTTTAGATTTGAGTTGATGAATCTAAGATTTGATGAAAAACCCTAATTCCAACCTAAACCCTTCTTCTTCTTCTTTTTCCTTTGATGATTTCTTTGATCGTTCTTCCTTTCTTTTAATTGTAGACAAACAAATAAAAAATTCTTTTATTTTTTTTAATTTTATTGCAATTAGATGTTAGACGACGACAACAATAAAATAATATGAAAATAAAAGATAAATGGATATAAGCTGATTCTAGAGCCTTAGTATAATATTAACTTATGTGAACCCTGTGGATTTAAAAATCCAGAAACTTACAATCAAATCAACCTTTCCCAGTAAAGCTAATTCAAGTTTGTGATTGAACTTGACATAATGATAACTTATATTGAGGAACCAAAAATGCTAGGCATATGAGTTTTGCCTTCTAGGCTCATTCACGCCTAACCTTTTTTTTTTTAAAAAAAAAATTATTTATTTTTAATTAATACCTTTTTTATTTTAAAATTGTGTATTGTATGTATATAGCGAGTAAAATTAACCTCACAAATAAATAAATAAAAACATATGAAATAAAAAGGATAACTAAGATAAAACATTTGCACATATATTTATTTTGTTTATTTTTTTACAAAGAATATTATTTTTTATTCGATTTAATTTAATCCCTTAATTTTAAAATTCATATTACAAAAAAAAGTCTATAATAGCATTGACATTTTTTTATATTAAAAATTAACTTAAAATATTAGCAATCCGTGAAAAAACGAAAAGCCCAAATCATTATAAAATGAAATATCTCCATCGCATCAAAAGTTCATGCGTTCATTCCACCATCAAAGTGCCACGTGTTCGAACACAGTAAAATCACGCTTTTCTACCAGTTTTGAGAGCTTTCAAGAAGTCTGCCGGGGGGG
>Ga0307515_10020021_pt1 | contig 11980 bp, 8 predicted proteins | sample 17_EM_MG_FD_194513 | JGI IMG/M metagenome (GOLD analysis project Ga0307515, IMG submission 194513) | Populus trichocarpa ectomycorrhiza microbial communities from riparian zone in the Pacific Northwest, United States - 17_EM | ecosystem: Host-associated > Plants > Roots > Unclassified | place...
AGATTTTATGTATTGTTAAGGTTTACTTTTGTTGTATTGGAAAGTAATGGAACTTGGTGTTCGTTGTTTGAAGCATGCTGCTTGTGATACTGTTAGGTGAAATTTTGAGAAAATTTCTTCCTTTTTCTCCCCTTTTGTTGCCTAGTTAGTAATAGGGTGGCGGCTTGCGTTTCTGCCAATGCTGGCTTCCATATGTTGGATCTTTGCGAAAATCATGTGTAGACCTATGAAGTTTCAGTCTTTATTTTCTCCTGTTGTTTCTTGTATTTTTGTTGAGTTGCCTTTGCTTTTGTGCAGAAAGAATCACCATTGGGGTTGCCTACTGAATCTGCTCATCCAGGTAATAAATTTCATTAACATGCTATAATAAATTTGTGTCAATTTCACAAATGGATGTTTGTCTAGGTGGTGGTAGTCATTTGTTTTCATCCCTTGTTTCCTCATTTCTGCATATTCTAGGCTTGGGTATTTCTTTCTTTCGTTCTATTTTCTTTATTTAAAACAGTAGTACTCTCTGTTTTATGAATTCTACATTTCAATAATGCCAGAAGTACCAACGAAAATGTAAATGTTATGTAACTGGAAGAAGCTCTCAGGGCTAATTGCTTTGTTGCTTTGTGTTATTCGATGTCATATTTTCAGATGTGCTGTTTTGGAAATCGTTTCCCTAATTCACATCTACGATTTTTTTGCAAGTCAAATTATTTTTACAATGTCACAACTGGTTTTACTCCTGATAAAATTTCTTTAAAGGTTTGTGTTTGCATGTATCAAATGATTTTGGATTTGATCGATGCGTCCGGTTGAGTGGTGACTAGATAAATTGGTTCAAAGATGCATGCAGTGACTTTTCTTTATTGCCTCACGAATGTGAGGAACTGTTATGTCCTGCCTATATGGTTTATTCTAGAATTTTACTGACAAAAAGACTTTACATGTATTGAGCTTGATCATCACTTCTGGATAACCCTCTCCTATCGCTATTTAGTTAGTACATTCTATACAAATTTCACTTTTTATTGAGCTTTTCCATTTTCAAATTGCAGCCCGCTTCTCCCCCGATGACAAATACTCAAGGCAAAGATTTCTTTTGAAGAAGCGCTTTGGATTGTTGCCAACCCAACAGTCACCTCTGAAGTACTAAGATTATTGCGAGCATCTAGTTTTCCCTCGTGAAGTGTTTGAAGTTGGAGCTTTCCTTTGCGGATGCTGAAGGTTGCTCTAGCTTTCCATCTTTCTTTGGTTGCTGAATGTAGGTTATTTGCCACCCTATGGTAGCAGAAATGGATGTAGCCTCTATTCATAGATAGAAAAAAAGAAAAACGTCTAAATGGATCTTTTGTGAAACCATGAGGTGCTAACAATATTTCCTGGATTTGATCAACTTTTGCTGCTAAAAGACATGCTCGCCTTCCTATAGTTACACGCATGGATGGAAGCCTGGTGGTATGAACACCATTTTGTCTTCTAAGTTTTCACTATCTATAAACCTCTTTCATAATATTTCTCTTTCTCACCAAGGCAATGACGTGCTTTTTTTCTTATTAATGGGCTGTTTGTGTTTTCATTTGCCGTTGAAACTGCATGTGAACCGTGAATTTTAAAATTATATTTTTTTATTAAAAATAATTTTTTTATGATTTTAGATTATTTTAATATGTCGATGTTAAAAATAATTTTAAAAAAATAAAAAAAATTATTTTAATGTATTTTTAAGTAAAATATTTTTTAAAAATAAAAATTATTACTTGCTGTTGAAATTGGATGTTATGATTTTTTTAAAAAATAATTTATGTTTTTGAATTGTTTTAATATAATAATTTAAAAATAATTTTTAAAAATTAAAAAATATTATCTTAACAGACTAGATGTCCCATGGCCCCCTAAGCTTGTGTCAATGCCCCAGACTTCACCTTTTCAATGCATGGTGGGTTTTGTAGTGTATTACTTCGGGAGCAGCGGCAATTTGTTTTACTTCCTCCATGAGAAGTTGATTCAAGATTTATTTTGATATTCTACCGTAACAAGTTTTTTAATAATATTTATTATTTAAAAATATATTAAAATAATATTTTTTTAAAACATTAATTTAATTTTTTTAAAAAAATACTTTTAAAACTAATCTAAGAGGGTTTTTGGGAGTGTGATAGTAGTTGTTTTTCAAAGTGTTTTTCATTCTAAAACACATTAAAATAATATTTTTTATTTTTTAAAAATTATTTTTAATATCATCACATCTGATTTAAAAATATTAAAAATATATTAATTTAAAATAAAATAAAAATAAAATATTTTCAAAATTTTTCACAAACACTTTCTAACAACAGCGTTAAACACTGCATAGATACTGGTAGAAATACAATATCAAATGCTCACCCAACCAAGTTATTCACTGGTTACATGATTTGAATTGAATTGGTTTAATAATTATTATTCACTTGTTACGTGATTTGATCGATAAATATGTGATATTGATTAATGATTTAAAATATTAACTGAGTTGGTTTTATGATGTTTGAGATTATAATATAAAATAATTTTTTATTTAAAAATATATTAAAATTATTATTTTTTATTTTTAATATCAACAAATCAAAATTATAAAAAAACATTAGAAAAACATTACCTTAATCCTTTTTAATCCAAAAATACTTTGAGTAGCCCTAGCAGTCCCACGCCTCTTTCTTTGGGCCTTCTCCGAAAAATTATCTCGATCTCTTTTTTTCTCTCCTAGGCTTTGCACTGGGCTACATTCAGGTTAATTGAATACCCAAAACGCCCGAAGGCCACCCACCAATGGTGACTCATCTTGCCACACAACGCCCTCTGATTGGACGAGATCAGGCAGGTGGCAACACTTGATACGCCACATCTACTCAACCCTGTGTACATAACGGGTATTCATGAGATATTCATGGGCACTTTCGGAACCAAGTGAAAACAGAGGTCTCTAGTCCCGAGTGAGAGAGTCCAGGCTCGAAGAGAGGAGAGAAGAGAGGGCGGTGACTTTTACAGTCCACGCACCCGCAGACTCAAACCGCTTAAGATTTTTATACACAGACGCGAGTGTCAATGTCTCTGTAACACAATTTATTTCTTTTATAAGCAGCTTTCGTTTAATTTTTATTGCACAAAAATGGCAAGAAATCTTGGAGGATTTCTGGTTCTGATCGCTGCGGCATTGATCTACTCATCCGCCCTCGCTTCTTATATCTTTCAACCGATCTCCGATTTACACCGATCTGCTGCTTTAGAGCTCTTCAATCCTCTCGGTGGATCTTTTCCCAGGTTTTCAAAAACCCCTTTAATCCTCTCAATTTCTTATTTTGTTCATTAATTAGAGGAACAGGATTTGATTTTCATGAGATATCAAAATTTTACTAATTACTGAATTTAAGCTTTCCTTTGTTCATTTGCTATATGAGATCTGGTTAGTCTATAGAACTGAAATTGGTTGTTACGCCTGTTTGGATGATGAGAGAATGGTAAAAGTTGTCTCTTGTGGTAATCCTTGTTGGTGTTTGCACTTGCCTGTGTTCGTTTACATTTTCGTGTCGGCCTAAGCAAGAAAGAGTGATCTGACTAGATGTTGTGTGTGCTGCCAGCGTAGAAGAAACATACGAGGAACTTAGAACGTTTGAGGTTCTTGGAATTGATAAAAGGTCTGATATCAGCACAGCTGCTTGCCAGTCTGTATCGGAAATCCTTGGGTCGTCTTCTTCTACTTTGAAGGATTTATTCTACGCCTTAAAAGTCAACGGAATATTAAAGTGTGACATCAAAGAGGATGTTTTTGAGGTATCGTTTTGTTCTGTGCTGTTTTTTTTATTTCAAAGGTATTAACTTTATGTGACAACTTGCTAACAATGTGTGATGATGGGTTAATTTCTCTCTTAAAGGGTGTTGCTTCAAGGCTACAAGCTGCTGTCAGTGGTGCAAGTGCTTTGCTTGATTTCTACTATTCTGTGGGAGGTTTAGCTCTTATCAAGGTAATTAATATATATAAACACCTTTAGATGTTATGGGTTTCGAGCTTGATTCTCATTTTTTATGCATTTGCTAATTTGGGAATTATTCTTTTCTTTCTACAATGCAAGGGAGAGGTAATTAGTGATAAGTTTTAGGTTGAAACTTTTGTAAGCAGATTTTGTCTGAAATCATGAAATTTCAGCAGTGTTAATTGCTAGGTATTTATTTACTCAACTTCCTGATAGAGAATACGATTTTCAAGCTGTTGTCATGTAGCATAAGCCTTGCCAGTTTTTTACTAAACCTTGAAGCTGATATTTTTCTCAATGCAGGGTCAAACTACCAAAGATGATCTTTATCTTGCTGATGCTGAAGGAGTTTTTCAGTCCATCAAGGTTTATTATTGCTTGGAGTTATTGTTAGAGTGAAGATTTGAACTTGACAGTGGACTGTTGTATGAGTGTGAAAAAAATAACTCATTAGTGGACCACCCTTGCCAGGAACTCTCCCACATTGAGCAGGGCCCTTTTGGGACTAGTTGCTGATGTGGTCAGAGTTGGTGGGTGTGTAGGTCCAGCACTGGTCTGCTTAGAAGTTTATTTCACAATGTTTTGGTTGGCTTTTGGTTTGAATTTTCTTTTCCTACTTCAAATACAATTTTCGGCACGTGTAATGGTTGACTTGCTAATTATTGGCAGGCTCTGAGCCAGAGTGATGGAAGATGGCGCTATAATTCTAATAATCCCGAGTCTAGTACCCTTGCTGCTGGTATGTTCTATAAGTGTTTTGTACACCACAATGACTTTTCTAGCGCCCGCGCCTTGTCATATATATTCTATGCTTTTCTTGCAAGGGGATATGCAATTATCACATTAACACTTGGAAACCACATAAATACTTGCTCCAGTTTTATTTTTATAATTATCTAAGCATAAATTTGTGGACATAACTAAGGATATGTGCTTAGAAATAGTAATGGGCAAGGAGTTCGGAACATCCTGAAAATGGGAAGGAAATAATTGAATGGAGAGTGTATCATATTTTACATTAAATGCGTAAATTGTGCTGTATTGCTGAAATTAGCACTCTAAGCCATGCTAATTCTTCCACCTACATTGGCTTATATCCATTTGCTTGATCATGTTTCTTTTCAGGTCTAGCACTTGAAGCACTTGCTGGTATTGTCTCATTATCATCTTCCAAGATAGATCAATCTCTGGTAATTTGGAAGTTTTGCTGACTTTGCCCCAATAGAACTTTTAGTTTTTTCTTGATCCAGAAATTATCACCAATGTTTCTCTTATATTTAGAATAAGGACACTTCCTGTTTATTTCATTATCAGCATCAAACATGTTGGTATCTGGTGATTTTATGTTACTCCATAATTAGTGATTGTAGGTGAAATAGGTTATATGATTGTTTTTTTCTTAAAGCATATGCTTATTGGTGATTTTTAGTCTACATTCTTTTTCTGAGCCGTATTTTTCCTATTTATTTTATTTTTCAAGTTTGTGCGTGGTCTATATTAGTTTGTTTATTGCTAGTGCTTCAGGTTATGTAGCAGATTTATGTCTGCAATAGATCCTGCATTTTGAAAATGCACCCATAGCTTAGCCTATCCAGATTTTGATATAGCATTTCCTTTTAGAAACATAGCTACAATTTCCCATTGCATAGAACTTTCTTTTATGCTATGGAATCTACTTTTCCCTTGTTGGCTTATCTAACTGTATAAACTTATATTAACAATTTTCTGGTTATGATGAGGGGGTTTTTGTTTCTATTGTATAATATATGGTATCTTCCAATATACTTGTTGCTGCTGTCTTGTGGTGTTCATTGTAATATGTTGTTTCTTACATTTGCTTACCATGGGCAGATCAGAACAACTAAAAATGATATATTGAAGCTGTTTGACAGCATTGAGAAGTATGGTATGCATCTCTCTCTCTCTCTCTGGTACATTATAATTTTTTGGTGCTTATGCACCGAAACAATTTCTTAGTATGGTGGCAATTGTGTTTATCTTGCTTATGCCAGAACTTTTAATTCTACTGATATGAAGTTGTCAAGAAACAGTTTGGTAATCTATCATGTCTTAGAGTTAATTTGGCAAAAATTAAATCCTTTCAAACATGAAAACTTCACCAGCTTTACATGTAGGCCATGCTCCATTCACCTAGCTGCCAGCTGCTATTTTATTCTATTCCAGAACTTACTTAGTTAGCTGCAACTCTTTATTGTAGATGATGGGGCCTTTTACTTTGATGAGAAGCTGGTTGGTGCACATGAACATCAAGGTGCTCTCTCAACTACATCCTCTGTTGTTAGAGGACTGACAGCATTTGCAGCTGTGACTTCAGGAAGCTTGAATGTGAGTTAGGTTTGTTGGTGTTGCTGGTCTTTGTACCAGTAATTCTCTATCACAAAAAGAGTTTAATGCTCTTTTCTTTGCTTGCTTTATTCTTTTTTGATTTTCAGCTTCCAAGTGGCAAAATATTGGGTTTGGCAAAATTTTTCCTCGCCATTGGAATTCCAGGTGATGCCAAAGACTTGTTCAACCAAGTAGATTCCCTGGCTTTCCTAGAGAGCAATACGTGAGTGTGTTCTTTACTTAGTTCACTATGATTATCTTTTTTCATTTTATATTTATGTTATGTAAAACTCATTTTGATAGTTGTTTTCCTGATATAAAGAACTTTTTAATATGTGATTGGTCTTTTAAAAGAAAACAAATTTCCAGTGACAGCAGCTCCAGAAAAAAGAAGATTTTATGGAATAATCCTTTTTCATTAGTGTATTTTTCAAAATGAGAGCATCAGTTTGGTGCTCGAAGAAAATGTGCTGTTTTCATGAAAAACTTTTAAAGTTTGTTTCATTAGCTGCTGGCTGTCTTTTGCAGCTAGGAGCAGAAGTTTGTCCTTAAAGAAAAAATTTAAGGCACTTTTATATACTTGAACATTGTGGTTATTTTGCTGTGTTTGGGTGCTACTGTTCCTCAGTTTTATATGTTTTCCTTGTTCTCTTTTGGTTGAGAAAAGCAACAAGTAGGATAACTGATGAGGCTAAATGGTTTAATATTAAGTGCTGAATTTACTGAAGAAGTTTGCAAGTAACTTCCTTATTGTTTTTTTTCTTCTAATTATTACAGTTTTGGTTTCTGGTCCAGGGTTTCCATTCCACTGATTCTATCGCTTCCGGCTACAGTGCTTTCATTGACTAAGAAGGATGCACTTAAGGTGTGTTGCTGTGTGCATGATAAGTATTTTTTTGTGTGTTTGTGTCTATATGTGCGCTCGTGTGCATGCAAGTTGTTAAACTTTTTTGGTTATCTCATATTTGCTTGATCACATATTACTTCCTTCATCTTGTTTCTTACTGTATTCTGGCTATTTTGGGAATAAGCTAAAATTGTTAATGATATTATTCTCATCCTATACATTTCCTGGGATTTGCATGATTGCGAAGTTTCTGCACACCTTGAACCTTTTCCTTTTACGCAATTTTATTTAAATTGACTTTCCATGTAAATCTAACCAGGTTAAGGTGAATACTGTGCTTGGTTCAAATGCACCTCCGTTGACAGTGAATCTTCTACGAGTTTTCAGATCTGGTTCAAAGGATACTTTGTTAACTGAGAGTCAGGTAAAACCTTTTTCTGCATTTTTTTACCTTGTTGAGTGCATTTCGATTCTTTTGTCTACCTTTTGGGTATTGTAGCCTGCCCAGTCAATTTGGTGATTTTCTGGATGACCAATATTAATTGTGTGATATAGGAACTCAAGTTTGACCCTGCAAACGCTGTCTATACCTTGGATGCTTTGCCAAAGAGTGTTGATGTTGGAAAATACACTTTTGTTTTTGAGGTATCCTTGTTTTCTTTGATGCATAAATGCTGCCTTTCATCTTTCTTTACATCCATATATGACAAGCCCAAATTCTTGCAGACGGTGCTTCATGATTCAGACCACAAAAACTTATATGCCACTGGAGGCCAAACTCGGATTCCAATATTTGTGACTGGAATTATCGAAGTTGACACTGCAGAAATTGCAGTGCTTGATAGTGATCTTGGGAGCATAGAAACCAAGAAGAAGTATGTTTTTAACATTTCCCAGTTCCAAAACTGGGTGTTTATTAACTGATGCCATGTTGGATGCTTGTCATTGTGACCATTTTTGGGATGTGTTTAAATTTTTATTTACAATACTCAGCTCTGCTTTACCGAGTTTGAACTTTATGACTTTAGTTTGAGTATGATTCTAGTCATGGATCCATGCAGGATAGATTTAGCTGGAGATAATACTGTATCATTATCTGCAAACCACCTTCAGAAGCTGCGCCTCTCTTTCCAGTTGTCTACTCCTCTTGGCCATGCATTTAAGCCACATCAGGTTTGTAATTCTGCCTGTCTTCCTCTAGAATTGTTATATCTGTGATTCAGTTATTCAGAGTTTTTTGGCTACCAGGCAATTCTAAAATTGACGCATGAGACTAAGGTCGAGCATATCTTTTTGATGGGGAGCTCTGGAAAAGAGTTTGAGATTATTCTGGTAAGTTCCTTCTGCAATGTTTTGCTCCCCCTTGTTCCTCACTCATGGATGGGTTTTTTGCGACTTTATAGTTAAGAACAAAATCTATCAAATATGCCCAAATGTTGACTTTTGGATTTATCATTGAATTCAAATTTGGCTGGGTTGACTATTGTCAACAATCAATTAACTTGGTTCTTAGCAATTCATTTTCCATCTTAAATTTGTGCATTGCGGACCAATTTTCCTCTTACCTGAAATGAAGTTAATTTTGTTATCACATGGTAATTATAGACTGAATAAAGTAAGATTTATGAATCAGGACTTGAATACTCGTCCAGAGACATTGCACGCTATTGAATATCTACTAGAAATAAAACTGAATATTTTTTCAATGAAATTACTGTTCAATATTTGCTTAACTATCATGTATTGTTTTAAGGTGCACCATGAAAATGGCTCTTTATGTTATGTCAAATGAATAAACCTCCAGCTGAAGTAGTTTGAGTGGCAGTCAGTTTAAGCCTCTCTTGCTGGACATTATAATGTTTATGCACATGGCAATATTTGTTACTACCTTTTCAAATGCTCCTGCTGTGCATCACTGCTGATTGCTTGGAAACAGACTCACTAGAACATATCATTCAACCACCCATATTCTGTTTCTTCTGAACTTTTGTTATTTTCCTCATATTTGGCAATGTCTTGCAGGATTTCCTTGGACTAGTTGAGAAATTTTTCTATTTATCAGGGAGATATAATGTTCAACTCACTGTGGGTGATGCTGTTATGGTAGGTTTGATTTTGCTTTCAAAGGTTTTAATTTTTGTATGGGTTATACAACATGAGCATGATACAATTTGTTTTGCTTGTCTTTTTCAGGAGAACTCTTTCTTAAAGGCTGTTGGTCACATTGACCTGGATCTACCCGAAGCACCTGAGAAGGCACCACAGCCTCCAGCACAGCCTCTTGATCCAAACTTGATATATGGTCCTAAAGCAGAGATAGCTCACATCTTCAGGGTTCCTGAAAAGCTTCCACCTAAGGAGCTTTCTCTTACTTTCTTGGGTCTTACGCTTTTGCCATTTCTTGGATTCTTACTTGGGGTGAGTATTATATTATATATCTGTCAGAAATTCTGAAAACTTGAGCATTAACATTATTTCTCTCTTTTGAGGTCAATGATGTCTGGAATTGATTGAAATTGAACCTTCCTAGTTAGCATTATAATTCATTGGCTCTTTCTAAATTGTCTCGCCTTTGGATGCCCCATATAGTACTTCTAGTATTATCAAGGTTTGTCTATGGATTTGAATGCTAATGTTGGAAAGATCTTTTGATCTGTGTTAATGTAGACACTGCTAGCGTACATGTGTTTGATTGAAGTTTCTGGTTGAAATTGTTTAGTTGAACTTGTTGGGGTAAAATCTTATTGGTGGAACTTGCCAAGTGACCTCAGGAGTTTAGACTACCCCTTTCTATTTATTAGGACAGGAAGTGGTATTGCACATTGCATTAATCGACATAGTCAGGATTTCAAGTGCTCTATGTCATTCTTTCTGCCTAGTTTTCTCGTGTCATCGTCTCTTCTCTATAAATGGGGACAACATAGGGAATGGGAATGAGTGGCATATGTTAACATGCCTTTTCCTTTTGACAGCTATTGCGTTTAGGGGTGAACTTGAAGAACTTCCCTTCCTCATCTGTTCCCGCCATGTTCGCTGCCCTCTTCCATCTTGGCATAGCAGCTGTTTTGTTGCTCTACGTGCTTTTCTGGCTGAAGGTCAGTTTCCCACTTCGTTCTTTTTGTTCACCTCTATTTGATAAATTTGTGATTCCTGCAAGATTTCCAGGGCTTGTATTCACCCATGTTTGATATGCAGCCTTCGATTGTTTGCTAGGATATTAGTGAAATCATGCTCTTTTATTTTGCTTCTATTCAATGAGAAAATTTGGATTGCTAGGGTATTTGTGGTGTTAAGAGGAATTTACCCTTCTTTTTTTCTTTTTTTAATTTGAGCAGTTGGATCTATTCACAACACTGAAAGCACTTGGTTTCTTGGGAGCTTTCCTGATGTTTGTTGGACACAGAATCCTCTCTCACCTGGCCTCATCATCATCCAAGTTGAAATCTGCCTGAGTAGGAGAGAATTTTCTGTTTCAAAACAGTTAGACATTGACCCAATTTTGTAGGGGAAGTAAACTATTGAGTATGTTATACCTGTTAAGACTTTGGGCATGCAATGAAATAGGGTTTATCTATGTTTTGGGTTTTTCTCCTTTCACTGCTTGAACCACACCTCACTGTCTTTCCCTTGGTGGTCCGTCAGCTGGTTTGTTAACGGCGTTTACTTAGTTCAGCCATGATGAATATTTCCAAGATAAAAGATTTGCCTTTTTCAGAGTTTCCTAAGTGGATGAATAAAATCCCTTTGTTTAGATTCTGGTAATATAATCCTTTATTTCAGTTAAAACGACCACCTGTGGTCATGTACGATGTCACAATTCCATCTGATATTTTTGTGGTGATTTTCAATGATAGTTATAAGAGCTAATAACTAGGGATTTACTTGGTTCAAGCCTTGCGGGTTGGTGGGTTGATTAAGACGGTGTTCGGGAATGTGGTAGATGTTATTTTTTAAAATGTTTTTTTTTAAATAATATGTTTTTTTATTTTTAAAAAATTATTTTTAATATTAACGTGTTAAAATGATATGAAAATATTAAAAAATATTAATTTAAAGTAAAGAGAAAAACTAAAAAATTTTCGTTTTTTTTTACAATGTTTTTAAAATGGGAAAGCAAATAAGTTTTAAGATTAACGAGTCATGATTTAAAAAAAAAAAAAAGACTGAAATGATATCAATTTAAAAATAAAATGCAGGTTATTAGATTGACTTATTAAACCTCTATTAGGTTGATCTATTGTGCTAAATGGAAGTTGTACGAGAAGCTTGTTAAATAATAAATATAGTGTTTTTAAAAATATTTTTACTTGAAAATAATTAAAATAATATATATTTATTTGATATTATCACATTAAAATTATGAGAAAACATTAAAAAAAAGTATTAATTTGATATTTTTTAAGTTAAATGTATTTTTAAAACTCATTTAATAACAGTTTTAAATGCAAAAATAAACTGTGATGTCAAGCCCCTTCCCCAGTTTACAAGATATTTAAAAAACCAAGGCCTGTATACGAGACCAAATTTTCATGGCTGAAAAAGATGAGTTCAGTAACAGCCTGCTTCCTCTAAGGAGATTCGTGTAGGGTGCTGTTTCCTTATTTCCTATTCTAGTTTTGTCAGTAGCGTCAAGAAGAAGAAGAAGAAGAAGAAGAACTACTATTTTGAGCTGACAACAATCGAAGCACCGGAAGAGTTTTACAGATTGAGGTTTCAGAGCCTATGATGTTTGTAAGACAAGAAGTTCTCGTGCATGAGGTTGCATCGCAGCTTCTCCTACGCCATTTCT
>Ga0307515_10020022_pt1 | contig 11980 bp, 5 predicted proteins | sample 17_EM_MG_FD_194513 | JGI IMG/M metagenome (GOLD analysis project Ga0307515, IMG submission 194513) | Populus trichocarpa ectomycorrhiza microbial communities from riparian zone in the Pacific Northwest, United States - 17_EM | ecosystem: Host-associated > Plants > Roots > Unclassified | place...
CATCCAGATTTCGATCCAGATTTGTGGATGGAGGTGGGATCGTCTGGTGGACCCGATAAAAATCGGGTCTACGGGCTCTCCAACACTACGGCTGAAAACTTGCGTTCGGCTCGTAGTGTCTCAACCGTTGGGAGCACTCCATCAGTATCGAGCACCCGGTCTGAGGAGCTCACTGCCTTGAAACAACAATACCAACAACTCTCGACGAATTATAATGAGCTTCGTCACATAGTCATGGAGATGAGATCAAAGATGAGTGATGATACTTGTGCAGGGTCTTTTTGGTCGTACGGTCCCGGGAACAACCAGCCTCCTCCTCCTCCTCCTCCTCCAGCTCCGCCGCTATCCTAGTTTAATTTTGTTTTTTAAACACATTAAATTTGTAATGAATATTTTGATGAATATTATTTAACATTATTTTAATATTTTTAATGTTTAATCCAATTTTATTTGTTTATTAGAGTTTTACTATTAATAAATTATTATTTTTATATATTTTAAATAGATACCGACGGCGTTACCGACGGATATTATCCGTCGGTAATTCACAGAGAGTTGCCAAACAATTACCAGCCATGCCGTCATTACCGACGGATACTATCCGTCGGTGATAACATACAGACGACTTTACCGACGGATATTATCCGTCGGTATTTCACAGAGAGTTGCCACACAATTACCACGGATACCATAATTACCGACGGATTGTCCGTCGGTAATTACCGTTGAAAATTCAGACGGATTGATTTCGTCAGTAATGTTCCCGCCAGAAATTTTTTTTCTTTGGCGCACGTATCCATCTGTAAGATCGTCGGTGGGTTGTTTTTTTTATTTGCGACAGAATTAGCGATGGAAAGGGAAATTACCGACGACTATTATACCGACGGACGTGTTCCGTCAGTAAGGCCGTCGGTAATTATTTCACCGACGGAGTTCATTCCTGTCACCAACGGAATGAGTCCGTCGGTAAAACTGATTAATGGTGTAGTGTATACATATATGTGTGTGTGTGTGTGTGTGTATTATTTTCTTTTTTATTGAAATAAGTTTTGCCTTTTTTTATACTTGAGAAGGGTAAAAAAGTAAATTATGACATTCACCATGGAGGATATAATAATTCATTATACTTCTTATTATGCTTTGGCTAATAGGCAAGTGAAATCAACCAATAAAAATATGATCCTTAACATATAAATTAATCAAAACAATCATAAGATTTGGCAAGATTCATTATTATGAGAATTATTATAAGCATATTAAACTTCACATAATATTGTCTAAGAAGCCTTACCATTTACTTTGACTTAAAACATTGATCTCATATATATTACCCCATGGAACTTGTAGCACAATCACTTAAACATGAACAATATACATTATCAAGAAAACTTGTTATGCTTGTAGAATTAAAGGATTTGGATGCTCACAAGAAAAAGGTTGAAAGGGCATATATCAAGTAATGTTTAGCTCCAATTTTACAATAAGGTTTGATACAACATGAACATGACTTAACAAGGTGAACAAACCAAATCCTTAGTAGCGCCAAACCTTCACAAACAGTTTAGTTTTTAGTTGCGAAAATCGTAGGATTAATAATGGCTATGAAAAGGGATTTGCAAGAAAATTATCTTAGGTCCTAAGATTTGATTAAACCTCTTAACTTCCCAGCTCCACTGATCATAATACCTACCATTTGTCTATGATGAGCTCACATGGCGAGGTTAAAACAGGCAAATGGTGCAACATGACTAAGCTTGATTTAACTCCAAAATCTGGATCTTGCTTCCAAAATACCAAGCTAGCAATCATCCATATCGTTGAACACAAAACATTTGCTTCCAAGAGACTGTCACTCGACGGAGACAGGTTGCTCCTCCAAAAGTTTCATCCTTTCCACCAACCTCCATGGTTCATCATCATCCCGGGGACCCACCTCTTTTGAAATCCAATTGACCTTGTTCCATCCGACATGACATGGATACAGCATCATCCCATGTGGCCGGTGGCGTGTATTACACCTGGCATCACCTCATTGGTGTACTGTAACCCCACTTCGGCTCCACTTTTGTAGCCTAGCCCACCGCCCAAAACCTGAACCAAGACCTAAAAGACAAGCCCTTTACACCTTTCAGAACAGCTCCTTTCACAGGAGACTTCTCGAGTTCTTGTAGCTCTCCCCTATTCTATTTGGGGAATGAAATGAAACGGCACGACGAGCAACAATCATTCCATGCTGCAAACGCATCTCGATGTAGAAATGGGTGCCTGCTACCGTACGAAGTTTTCAATTAGGGTTTATTGGCATGGAGATCCACAAAAAACTATACAAAATTCATGGCATTATCGCCTTACGGTGGTAATGTCGGATTTTAACGATGCCCGTTCCCAATTGTTGATCCGTACACAAAAATGCATGCTGCTATTATTCTTACAGGAAGGGTTCACGTGATCCTACATCATCAATTTTATGTTGATGATGAGTTAATTAAATGCAACATGTTAGGGTTCAGAAGATTTGAGATGCATTATCATCGTCATTTTTGTTATCTAATGTTAACCAAAAGTACTATTATGGCTCGGTAAAATATTTTAGGACTATCGGTCTGTTTGTTTCCTGTTACAGGGAAATATTTTTTTAATTTTTCTTTGTGTTTATTTTTAAAAAATATTTTTTTATATTTATTTCTCGTGAAATATTTTACAGTTAATTTTCAAACTTAATTCATTTTATGTAATATATTTTCACATCATAAAATTCTATAAAATATTTTATAAATAGTAGTAATTCAATTATAATATTATAAAATTATTTTAACCACTTTTTTTATTTTACCACCACCTCCTTTTCACCATCACCACCACCTCACAACCTCCTCCTCCATCACCATTATATTTTCTTTTACTATTACTCTAATTACCTCACAATCACCTCCACCATTATTATTATTATGTCAACACCAACATCTTCATCTTTATCATAATTTTTTTTCAGTATTATTTTCATTAAAAAATGTTTACATTTAAAATATTTGATGTAAAAGTATTTTTCAATAGCGACGAGGAAGAGGAACTTTTAAAATTTGGATACCCAGAGCTATCGGTTCACCCCTTCAAATGGCCATGGCTAAGACCTTTGTTACCTCGCGTGCAACACCTAGGTTTCGTTGCTCCTCTTCTTATACAATAGATGAGTATGCCCAGATTATCCCGTAATTTTTCAAGTTTTTTTATAGTAAGCGCTGCAACTATCATATGATCTTAAGTACTGAGATAAGTTATGTCTCTTTTTATCTGAAAAATATAAGGAGTATTGCTCTGAGAAAGACGATCCTGAAGGTCTTTTTTGACATCCTGGGCAGTGGTAAAAAAATAAAATGTTGTCAGAAAGATTTGGTGTGAAAAATTTATAATTAAGGATAAAATCATGTCATTGCATTTTCGGTAAGGATAAAATTTCTAGTTTTGTGAAAAATCAAGGAAGATTTGGTGTGAGAAAATATATAATGAAGCTTTGATAACATGTAAAGAGAAAAGAACTCTCAACAATTTATAATTATATAATGTTATCGATAAATACATTATTATTATTAATCTTATTAAATTGATTATTTTTTTTATTATTATTAACGTGAGTGTCCAGACTAGTTTGTACGTACCTCGACTAATCCCACGGGTTCTAAAATTAACAACCATGTAAGTCTTCAGTAGCCTAAAGATTTGTGAGATTTAAATTAATGATTTTTAAATAACAAATCTAGATATTGATCAGTTGAACTACCTCCCTCATAATTATAAATTGACCTTCCTTGACTTAATATGATGTTGATAGTCTTGTTAATCTTAACATTTTTAACAGTTTTCAAACTGTAGCCAATGTTTCGTTCTTGGAGGCTTGGATCCATCTGGAAAAGTAGAAGAAAATAAAAAAAAAATACTGTTGACACGTAATCGACAGCTACGAAATCCGTGGACATGGCCGTCCACCAACTCCAGCTCAGCTGATCCAGTCCTTCACTAATGTTGCTATCCCTGCATCTCGTGGGATCCGCCGACTTTAAATAGCGTTTGATAATGTGATAGCTTGTTTATTAAAGTATTTTTAATTTAAAGATATATTAAAATAGTATTTTTTATTTTAAAAGTTATTTTTAATATTAATATATTAAAACTATTTAAAAAAAATTAAATTTTTTATGAAATACCATAATTGATGAAGCAATGGCCGAGAGAGAGCGTGGGACCAACTTAAATTTCCACGTCAGAGTTTTATTCGTTTGTTTGAAGTAAATTATGCCTATTGGTTAAGGGTGATTATTATTATTATTATTATTATTTAACATGAGAAAATCACAGTACTAGTTTATAGTGCAAGCAAATATTGAGAAATATTAAAAAAAAAATAAAGATAGCTTTTTTTGAAAGTTCTTTTGGTCAATTGCTTTTATTTCTTAAATATTATTAATAATTTTAGTGACCCAGCATTGATGGAATTTTTTATTTCTAAAATTTTTGACAAATTATTTTCATTATTTTCTTAAAAAATTAATTCATTTATCCTTAAAAAAAAAGAAAAAAAAAAGGGAGGAGTTGTTAAGGACGAATGGCAAGTTGAGAACATGAATGAATGATAATCAGGTCACCTACATGACCGACTGCACAAAGCACATCAGCACACACGACCAAAAGAAGATGATGGCTAAGATGAAAATGGCCTCCATTATTTTAGCTTTTTCAAATTAAATCGTGTGCCCAAATGGAGATTTGTTAAAATTTAATTTTTTTTATCTTTTTAATATTATAATATATTTATAAATAAAAAATATTCTAAAAAGCAATTCACTTTCATCGATTCTTTAATGACATCAGCTGTGGTCTCAAATCCCAAGATTCCTCGAACGGTAGCTCTCTTCTCTCACTCACTCACTCACTCACTCGCTCGCTCGAGTGAGCCCCCTACATCTCTATATAAATACACCCTCGTTCATCAGTACTCTGCATCAAATATTCAAAGCAATTTCTTCATCCTCTTCTGTGATAATCACTCCTACCTTTTTGCTTCTTACAGTTTTCTTTTGTATCCCAGCTGTGCTTTATTTTCCTTCTAGTTCCAATGGCCACTGTTGAGGTAACTCATTCACTAAGAATGATTTAATCTCCCTCTTGAGAAGTTTATTTAACAGATTTCATCTATATACTTCTTCCAAGTCATTAAATATATTTATATATATAATTAACTCTGATAAGTTTTATGCTGATGGATTGTACATCAAGATCAACACCTCCATCTTAATTATGATCTTTAATTCGTGGATGTTCATATTTGAAAACTCGTATATTCATCTCTATATATATAACAAATGGTAAGACCTCATCAGCATTTTGGTGAGCATTCTTTTCTTTTAATAACGTATCCTGCAGGTTGTGTCAGCGCAGAATGCACTTGTAGAGGAAAAAAATGAACAACCAATCAAGGTTGAGACCACCACAGAAGAAGCGGTCACTGCAGCACCAGAGGCAGTAACTCATGAAGAGCCAAAAGAAGCAGAGAAAGTTGCAGCATCTGAGGAGCCCGTGGCACCAGAGCCCGAGGCCCCAGCTGAAGCTGAAACTAAAGAGGTGCTCGAAGAGAACAAGATCGCTGCAGAAGAGCCAACAGTACTAGAGAAAACTGAGGAGGAGACACCTAAGGAAACACCAGAGCCGGTTGCTGAGGAGACAAAAGAGGAGCCGGAAGTACCCGTAGAGCCTGTTGTCGAGGAGGCTAAAGAGACTACAGAGCCTGGTGAGGCACCGGCAGAAGAAACGGAGGTTGCAGTCGAAGCCCCAAAGGAAGAAGAAGTAAAGGAAGAACAGAAGCCTGTTGAAACAGAGGAGAAGGTTGAAACAGAAACCCCAGTAGAAAAGACTGAGTAATGAGGTCATCACGGGAGAATGCTGCATGGTTCCAGTGGAAGTCTATCTAGTGGGTTCTTGTGTGTAGGTTGAATCTTGCACGTCTAGCTAGTGGTTTAATAAAGGATTGTTATGCTAATGGGGGTGTAGGTATGGAAATGTTCCACTTGGATCAAACCAATGCGAACTCACCGCATGGATGCATTTGATCTTTGATTTGGAGCAGAGATGCCTTGTGGGATGTTCTTGTTGGTTCCAAGTAGGTTGATGAATTTTATATTAATGGTTTGGTATGTAATAAAATAAGCAGCATCTTGTGCTGCTTTGTTTGATAATTGGAGCACATATTCTGCCTTGCTTTTACGCTTCTCCGCTTGACGAGACCATGTTTTGTGGTTCATCATCAACTCCTTCATTCCTGAGAATTTCCCATGAATGTGGAAATACAAGTACAGGACAACAATCATCAATGCCTCCATTAGTAATTGAAATTTGTTGCAAGTAGCAAAGCCAACGGCTACAAATGTATAGAATCCTCCTTCAATGTTACCCGTTAGACAAATCAACTAAGAGACTGGATGTAAGAAAATATTCCTTAAACACAGACACATGATAAAAAGATCCAGACCAGTTGACAACCAGTCTTTAAACGAACGATTGAGCAAAAACGCCCATCTTAGCTGACTATGTACAGGCCCAATTATTATAGCGTAAACTAGTAGCATTACAGCAGCTCCAGTGGAGAATATATCCGCATGCAACTTTTCAATTTTGTTTCTGTTTTCTTGCATTCTTCTTTATAGGACGCCTCTAACATAAGTGTACTGTGACTTTTCGGGAAAAAAACAGCAGCTGCTCAAAGTATGTTAGTGGCATCTTCTCAAAGCACTTCAGAGGTGCTGCCGCCGGCCATAACAGTTGCTATTATCTAGGGTTTATAAACAGCATATCATCACATCTGCTTGAAAATCACCAACACCGATTATCTTTTCTGAAAGGATAGGGACTCTTGGTGCCACAAGAGATTAACTTATTTTGAGCACATTGATCATGTCCTTATCGACAGATGTGCTGTCTTCGGTGTTTGATTGCAAAACCTCTCGGGACATATGGTGCGCGCTCTTGCTGCAGCATTGGCATCTCCATCGAAAACGCAAATAATGGCTCTTCACTCTACCTTGTTAGAACTGCGTCAACATCCTGATGAAACCATGAAAACGTGTTTACAATGAGTTCAAAAATACGGTGACAAACTCACTACTGTTGGAAAGTCGTTCGATCCAACAGATTTCAATTTATATTTATTGAAAGGATTACGTTTCAAATTTTTAAAGATCTTGTCACAAACATTAACTACTCGCCCTAAGCTAGTTTCTCTTTCCAGACTTCATAATCTACTTCTTAGTCATGAATCCCTTCGTAAGGATGAGTTTCGGCAGCTCACTGTTAGTGGGACTAGCGTTGATAATTCGATCCAACCAACATTACAGGTGGGGCAACTAGTGGAGGTTTTGGAAATTCGTCTAGAAACGCAAGAGCTCACTATTAATTTGTCATATGCTTAGCTCACACAATTTTCTCTCGGTCTAATGCTCCTAATGACAAACGGAGTTCATTGATGTTGCATGAAACATGGTGCTAAAAGAAAGTGATAGAGACATGCAACAGCAAGAAACTGGTATAGAAACATGATGAGAGTTGAAGGCTTACGGCCACTATGTTAAATAAAGAATGAACAAACTTGCAATTTGAATTCAAAAAAAGGAAAATAGTAAAATTAAATATTTATTTATAGGATTATTTGAAGAGATCTGTTCCAGAAATCAAGAACGATGACAAATTGGAGAAAGAATTCATATGAACATATCTGCAGATTTGATTTCTAGTGACATAAACAAGTACAGAGAGTGAAAGGGGAGACTGAAAAATCAGCATTCGAAGAATATGGGAGCAAAATTGATGAGGATGAGGAAAAATTAAGCAAAGGATGGAATAATTCTATCTCTTCTTTTATGGCCATCGACATTGCCACTCTATAATCGATAAAGGTACAGCAGCTAATAGTCCTGTGATTGAAATGCAGCTAATGTATAACTAGCTTGGACCTTAATATTTTTTGTTTAAAATCTTTTATACTAGATAATTCCATATCTCTATGCATAAAGATAACTAATTTGATCGTTGTGCTCGCACTCCATTATAGATTTTTAACCACTTTCTCCAAAATACTTTCTTATCTCTTCTTTTTTTGATTTGGGGTTATAGAAGAAGGAACCAAAACCAAAGATATTGGCAACAAGTCTTATTATGGAATAATTTATGATGTTAATTTTACGTCAATCTCATATAATAAGTGTCCAAATCTCTATATATATATATATATATATATATATATATATAAACTCACACACACACACACACTAACTAGTATATATATAAACAAAAATTACATTGGATATTTTTTTATAAGAGTTTGCCAACTCATAAATACTAGTTATTTAACTAGATGCAATAATTCAATGAATGTCGGATAATGTTTTTGAGCAAAAATAGGTATATGTGTATCTTTATACCATGTTTTTTTTTTACAAAAACAATTTCTCATCATAAATAGAAAAACTTTATGCCTGCATTTAATAAAATAAGATAAAAATTATATATGTCAGGAATTGTTTTTCAAAAAGTATTAACGTGTATATTTAACTTGCTTCGCTACAGGCTGAATATTTTTTTCTACACAAAAAAATGAATATGTATGTGTTGGTAATGTGTTTTTAGAAATTAAGAAAAAAAAATAGATCTATAAATCTAAAACTCGATTCTTACATATTATTGTTATCTATTTTTGGGTTCCCACACAAAAAAAATATCAAAAGTAAAAAAATATACATTCGAAAGAAAACTTAAAAAAATAATAGTACTAAGAAAAAGATGTCGGAGTACCCAAAAAATGGTTATAGATTAGTTGAGGAAGTTCAAAAAAAAAAAAGATTGAAATTTGACAGCATATTTTTTATTGATGAAGATTTTAATATTGACAAAGAAAATTTAATTTATGAAAGAAAAGTTCAAGATCAAATGTTTAAGAACTCAATTAGATTTTGTTGAAAGATTAATTGAGTTTATGAAGGGTTTGATTGCAAGAAAAATTGATTTGTAAGGCTTTAATTGAAAGAAATTAAATTTGGGAGTCAATTTGATCAAATAATTTGAAGAATTAACAAGTTTGGGGACTTAATTAAATTTTTATTTAATTAATTAATGCAATCAAGGACTTAATTGAAAAAACACCAAAGTTTGGGGCTGATTTGGGTCAACATTGCAAGAAATTAATGTCCAAGGACCAAAGTGAAAAGATGAGAGTACTGTAGGGAGCTTAATTGATTTTTTCAGGGGTAATTGTGAAAACATTAAAAGTTGAAGAGTCAATTAAAGAATGAATTGAATAATTCAGAAACCAATGACTGTTTTGTGAATAAGGCTATAATCCAGGGGTCCAATTGCAAATTACCTAGGGGCGAAATTAAAAACAAAAAGAAGAGGGAATTTCCTGATTAAGGGGTTTAATTACCAAACGTCAAATACTCAGTGACCAAACTGAAAATGATCACTCTCATCCCAAAACGACGCCGTTTCAAAGAAGATTATTCATCTTCTTCTTCTTACCCGACAGGGAAAAAAAGGGACGCCCCGCCGGCGCCCCACGATGCGTCTCCATTATCACTGTAACTGTCATGTGAGTCCGTTTCGTTTGCTTTACCAACGCATGGCATTCTCTGGCTTTATATAAGCCAGAGAAAAGCCACAAGAAGAAGGGAGAGAACTGGGGGGGAACAAACCAGAGAAGCAGAGAAGAGGAAGAAAAAAAACAGTAGAGAGAGAGAGAGGGAAACCCAGGAAATCAACACACAGAGAGAACAAGAACGAACAATACAGGGACAGAACAGAGAGAACATAGACACGAGAGACACAGAAGAAAGACCAAAAAACAGAGACAGAAGAGGGAGATACAGAGAAAAATACAGAAAGATAAGGAACAAATAGAATACGAAGACAAAAAGAACAAAAAAAAGAAGGAAGATCACAGAAGAAACCAAGGAAATGGAAGAGAAATTAGCAGCAGTCGATCGCCCGCAACTTCGTCTTCATCTTCAGTAGCAGCAGCACAGGTAAGTGCTTTTCGTCTTCCCCAGCTTTACAATTTCAGTTCACTCACTGTGCAGTGTGCACCTTGAATTTTAATTACTCTTCCACTGTTCATGCACGCGTGATTTGGTTAACGCGTGTCTCCTGCTTGGCCCAGCCGGGTCCTAATTACCCGGGCCTGCTGTGTCTAGTCCAAAAAAAAAAAAACAGTAGTTGGGCTGGGCCTTTGGCCCATTGTTTTTATTTTTATTTTTTTTATATTAGACCAAACGAGTTTTTTTTTAATATCAGAAAAATCTAAGGACCCTCTTAAATTTATTTATAGGTTCCCATGTTTTTATTTAAGTATTTCACTATATAATTGATATGTAGATTTTAACTGTAAAAGGTAAATTCAATTTACAATATATTTTACTAGAAGGCGACTCATTGAATTTTTGTTGACCAGTTGGGGTTACTAGTGACCATAATACTAGATAATAACTCACTAAACTACACATTTCTTATTGAAGAATAAGATGTCAGAAACTTGTTTTTAATTTTGAATTTTAAAGGTTGTCGTGATGTTGGGTACGACACATAATAAAATAAAGTGAGAATTATATGCATTAATAAATAAATAAAAAAAATTGTTAAAGCAACACCGCATGTAGGATCTTAAGTTTATTTTTAACATAGTGAAAAAATAGGATAATATTGCAATTATTTTTCACTATATCATAATTCTTTTAATTGAGAAATGTAAAGAGATTGTTTATGCTAAACTAAATAAATCATAAAATATATGAATTAATAAAGTGGAAAAGAGCTACTAATGCAAATAAAATTCTAAAATGAAAAGATTATCTTTTTTTATAAAAGTAAAAGAAAGATCAGTATAATATTTAACCTCAACTTTTAGCTATAATGCACAAGTTTTTTTTATTATTATTATCTTAAAGGTTACCTTTTCCTATCTAAGAAAAAATAATTTTTAATTTTATAAACACATCATGAAAATAAAATTTATTTATATAAAATATAAAAAAGATTTATGGATAAATTAGAAATATCTCTTTGAAACGTAAAATATGTACAAAATATTTTTTTTAAACAAAACTACTATTTAAAAAATACTAAATAAATAATCTAAAAAATCATAGAGAATACATATAAAAAATATCAATTAAAAAATTAAAATTAAAAAGAAAAAAAAAAGGTCAGACACTGTTGGTTCTGGCAAACCAAACCCACGTGCTAGCCCTTAATTTTTTTTATTTGGTAATGGGGTGGATGATACATTGTTCACCTTAGAGTTTCTTGATAAAAAATAAAGGTAGGTGACACGTCGCCTACTTCAGCTCAAATTTCAGTATAATTGTGTTTTTTAGACCTATAAAACTAATTTCTCTCAATCTATTTTTGATCAAAAACACATATAAAACACCTGATACACCTCAATAAATCCTTATATGACCACCAATAACCTAAAAAGCGGTCTATAAACTCAAAATCAACCCTATACTAAAAAACTTTATGATATCAAAATTGCCATTTCAGATGATGAGAAGGCTAAAAAACACCTAAGACTCTCCTCATTGAATGAAACTCATTAATACCAAGATCAAAGTTTTTTGTGGTTTAAATAAGTGTCAATTAAGTCTTTTTCTCTCTACCAGATTTTTCAGCCTTTTACACTTTAATCCTTCATCTTTTAATTCTGTCCTTGTTCAATAAATCAAACCTAATTTGCTATCAATTTAGCGATTAAAGTACTGAATCGATGAGAAAACATCTTAGATGACCATAAAAATAAAAATAAAAACCATCGTGCGGGGAAAAGTAATTTCCTCACCCCTTTTAAAGTTTCTTGGTTAGCTAATAAAAACCTTTTTAGGGAGTCAAAGCCTGAAAGCTACTATGTGAGTGTATTTTCTGTATACTTTATTGGGTTGCTATATCG
>Ga0307515_10020023_pt1 | contig 11980 bp, 12 predicted proteins | sample 17_EM_MG_FD_194513 | JGI IMG/M metagenome (GOLD analysis project Ga0307515, IMG submission 194513) | Populus trichocarpa ectomycorrhiza microbial communities from riparian zone in the Pacific Northwest, United States - 17_EM | ecosystem: Host-associated > Plants > Roots > Unclassified | place...
GTCTATGACATCTGGGTAGCTATGCAAGAATTGCAATCCAAATAAGCGAATTTTCCCCGGAACTGCGTCATTTTCACCCGACTTGAGCAAAATGACGCGATGCACGCGCAATAAAATTGCGCGTGCCGTGGCAGCTGCGCTAAGAGTGTTGCCGGGCAATACCTTCCAAGCCGAGCCTATCTCAAGGAACCCCAAAGGAACCGGACCGCGTGTCGAAGAATCTCGACGAAATCGACCTTAGAATTCTTTCCGAAATCCAGGCCGATGGCCGAATCACCAACGTCGAACTGGCCAAGCGGGTCGGCATCTCACCGCCGCCGTGCCTGCGCCGGGTCCGGACGCTGGAGGAGGAGGGCTACATCCAAGGCTATCGCGGGCTGCTGGATCCGCGCCGGCTCGGCTTCGACGTCACCGTGTTTGCCTCCGTGCACCTGTCGAGCCAAGCCGAAGCGGACTTGCGCGCATTCGAGGAATTTGTCCGCGCCGAGCCGTTGGTGCGCGAATGCTGGATGCTGTCTGGCGAAGTGGATTTTATCCTGAAATGCGTGGCGCCCGACATGGCGACGTTCCAGGATTTCGTCACCCATCTGACGTCGGCGCCGCATGTGCGCAATGTCAGGACGTCGCTGGTGCTGCACAATTCGAAATACGAAGCGGCCGTGCCGCTCGATCTGAAGGTGACGGGCTGAGAATCAGCCCGTCATCCCGGGGCGATGCGAAGCATCGAACCTCAGGTGCGCAATTGCGCACCGGGGGATCTCGAGATTCCGGGTTCGCGCTATCGCGCGCCCCGGAATGACGGCATTAGCTGAAGTGACCCGCGCCTTACCGCTTCTTTCCCATCATCGCATCCAGGCTCCACACGCCGCCGCCGGCGAAGGTGAAGTAAAGGCAGGCGAAGCAGAACAGGATCGCGGCGTTGCCGCCGTTGATCAGCGGGATGAAGCCTTTGGGATAGTGCCCCATGAAATAGGCGAACGCCATTTCACCGGACAGGATGAAGGCCACGGGCCGGGTCAGAAGACCGAGCATAAGCAGTGCGCCGAGCACCAGTTCGAGCGAGCCGGCAGCGCCGTACAGCGACATCAGTTCGACCTTGGCGAACATCGGCAGCGGCGGATATTTGAACAGCTTGGCGATGCCGTATTGAAACAGCAGCAATCCGGTCATGAAACGGAAGACGCTGAGAACCATCGGCTCGCCGCTGGCGAGCATCTTGTTGATCTTGTCCATTGTCTGCTCCTCAAGCCCGCTTGGTTGCTGCGTCGACGCTCCACGGACCTGCGCCCGCAGTCGACAGATACAGACAGGTGAAGCAGTACAGGGCCGCCAGCGTGCCGCCGTTGACCAGCGGATGAAAGCCCTTCGGGAAGTGGCCGATGAAATAAGCAAAGGCCATCATGCCGGAGAGAACGAAGGCGACGGGCCGCGTGCACAGGCCGATTATCAGCAGCGCGCCGCCGATCAGTTCGAGGAAGCCGGCGGTGCCGACCAGCGAGAACGGCTGCACGTTGGCGTAGGCGGGATATACCGGGAATCCGATGATCTTGCCCATGCCATGTTGGATGATCAGCAGACCGGTGATGATGCGCAATATACTCAATACGCGCGGCGACCACGCCGCGAGTGCCTCTGTCATGATAGTCCCCCAAGTTGGATCGAGGGCCAATTGGTATCGTGTCGCGGCTTGGAGGAAAAGCGCGCGGCGGCCTGAATCCGATGACGTTTTGCGGAGCAGCAAGGGAATAATGCGGGTGTGTGGAGTGTTTGCCGCGGTTACTTCAAGGTGACTTCACGCTGCGGCACTCTGACGCTAGTCGCTGAGATGCCGGCCTGGCGCGGGATAATCGCGAAGCGCTTGCCCCGAGACGGCTGCACCCCCGGATCTTAGTGCGCCGCGAGGCAGCGGATGGCTTTGGGTTGGCAGGCAAAGCCGATGTTGGAGCATGTCGGCGGCGCGCCACCGGCGCCGCGCGCGCAGTTGACGCAGTCGTCGGTCCATCGGCTGCAATTCGGCGGACCGGCCTGCATCGAAATATCGTTGGGCACTTTGGGCGTGCTGCGCGGCGGGATCGCAAGCTCGGCCGCCGCCGCGGCGTTGCATCCGGCGATGAGGATCGTCAGTGCGAAAGTGAGGCGGGCAACGAGATTGTGATCTGGCCGCATGCCGTCTACCTCAAGGCGATGAACGCACGTCCCCGGCGGGCGATGCCCGCCGAAGAAAGCCCGCTCAGGCTCGCCACTCGACCTTGGTGATCTCGTAGGCCTTGGCGCCGCCGGGAGCCACGACCTCGACGGTCGCACCCTTCTTCTTGCCGATCAGCGCGCGCGCCAGCGGCGAGGTGATGGAGATGCGGCCCTTCTTGGCATCGGCCTCCGGCTCGCCGACGATCTGCCACACCGCTTTCTTTTCGGTGTCCTCGTCGACCAGCGTCACGGTAGCTCCGAACATGATGGTGTCGCCGGAGAGCTTCGAGATGTCGATGATGTCGGCGCGCGCGAGCTTGTCTTCGATCTCGGCGATACGGCCTTCATTATGCGACTGCTCTTCCTTGGCGGCGTGATATTCCGCGTTCTCCGAAAGGTCGCCATGCGAACGCGCCTCGGCAATATGCTCGATGATGCGCGGCCGGTCCTCGGACTGGCGCTTCTTCAACTCGACCTCAAGGGCGGCATAGCCGCCGGCGGTCATCGGAACCTTTTCCATCATCTCTTCCGTCCTTCGCTCGTGCGAGCCGCTACGAGGCCACGCGCACAAGGCACTCTTTTCGATTTCGATTCGGGGGCTTTGCGGGCCCAAAACGCGAGCTCGCCAGCTGATTAATTATCGGCCCGTCAAGGGCCGATACAACATCCAAACGAGCGGTGGGTTCCAGCCATACCGGCTTTGTTGCCAATCGTTTAGCGGGCAATTTGGCCCGGCGAACGATCAGTTTTCGGAAAAGTAACTCTGCAGCGTGCGGACCTCAAGGTCCCCGCCCAGATAGGCGCGGATGCCCTGTGCGGCCGCCACAGCACCCGAAAGAGTGGTGTAATATGGCACTTTATGCAAGAGGGCAGCCCGCCGCAACGAACGGCTGTCGGCCAGCGCCTGCGGCCCTTCGGTGGTGTTGAAGACGAGCTGGATGTCGCCATTGGTGATGGCGTCTACGATGTGCGGCCGGCCTTCCAGCACCTTGTTCACTTTTTCGGTAGGCACGCCGCTGTCGGCGAGGAAGCGCTGGGTGCCTGAGGTGGCCATCACCTTGAAGCCGAGCGAGTGCAACAGCCTCACCGCGTCCGCAATGCGGGTCTTGTCGCTCTCGCGCACCGAGACGAACACAGTGCCCTTGCGCGGCACGCGGGTGCCGCCGCCGAGCTGGCTTTTGGCGAAGGCGACTTCGAACGAGCGGTCGATGCCCATCACCTCGCCGGTCGAGCGCATCTCGGGACCGAGCACAGTGTCGACGCCGGGGAAGCGCGCGAACGGGAAGACCGATTCCTTGACGCCGACATGGCCGAGCTTGCGCTTCTTCAGATTGAAGTCCGCGAGCTTCTCGCCGGCCATGATCCGTGCCGCGATCTTCGCCACCGGCGTGCCGACCACCTTGGCGACGAACGGCACGGTGCGCGACGCCCGCGGGTTGACCTCGAGCACATAGATCTCGCCGTCCTTGATGGCGTATTGCACGTTCATCAGGCCGACCACGTCGAGGCCGAGCGCCAGTTCGCGCGTCTGCCGTTCGAGCTCGCCGATCATCGCCGCATCCAGCGAATGCGGCGGCAGCGAACAGGCGGAATCGCCGGAGTGAATGCCGGCTTCCTCGATATGCTCCATGATGCCGACGATGAAGGTGTCCTTGCCGTCGCACAGGCAGTCGACGTCGATCTCGGTGGCATCGGAGAGGTAACGATCGAACAGCAGCGGATTGGTGCCGAGCACGGTATTGATCTGGCCGGTCTTGTCGTTCGGGTAGCGCGCCTTGACGTCGCCTGGCACCAGCTCCGGCAAGGTGCCGAGCAGATAATTGTTGAGTTGCTCTTCCTCGCGGATGATCTGCATCGCGCGGCCGCCCAGCACGTAGGACGGGCGCACCACCAGCGGCAGGCCGAGATCGCCCGCGACCAGCCGCGCCTGTTCGACCGAATAGGCGATGCCGTTCTTGGGCTGCTTCAGGCGCAGCTTGTCGAGCACGCGCTTGAAGCGGTCGCGGTCTTCGGCCAGGTCGATGGCGTCGGGCGAGGTGCCGAGGATCGGCACATCGGCGGCTTCCAGCGCGCGGGCGAGTTTGAGCGGGGTCTGGCCGCCGAACTGCACGATCACGCCGTGCAGCGTGCCGTTGGTCCGTTCGGTGGCGATGATCTCCAGCACGTCTTCGGCGGTGAGCGGTTCGAAGTACAGCCTGTCCGCGGTGTCGTAGTCGGTCGACACGGTTTCCGGATTGCAGTTGACCATGATGGTCTCATAGCCGGCGTCATGCAGCGCAAAGCAGGCGTGACAGCAGCAATAGTCGAACTCGATGCCTTGGCCGATCCGGTTCGGACCGCCGCCCAGGATGATGACCTTCTTCTTGTCCGACGGCGCGCTCTCATCGGCGACTGCGCCCGCGAACGGCGATTCATAGGTCGAGTACATATAGGCCGTGGGGGAAGCGAACTCCGCAGCACAGGTGTCGATGCGCTTGAACACCGGACGAACCCCGAGCGCGTGGCGCTTGGCGGTGATTTCGGCCTCGGTGCTCTCGGACAGCACGGCGAGCCGTGCATCCGAAAAGCCCATCGCCTTCAGCGTCCGCATGCCGAACGCGTTGCCGGGCAAGCCGTTGGCCTTGATCTTGGCTTCCATGTCGACGATGCCGCGCATCTCGGCCAGGAACCACGGATCGATCTTGCAGGAATTGAAGATTTCCTCGTTGGACCAGCCGAGCCGCATCGCCTGCGCGACCTGCAGGATCCGGTTTGGCGTCGGCGTGCCCAAAGCGGCGCGGATCGCGTTCTTGTCGTCGCCGCGGCCGAGGTCGTCGATCTCGATCTCGTCGAGGCCGGTTAAGCCCGTCTCGAGCCCGCGCAGCGCCTTCTGCAGGCTTTCCTGGAAGGTGCGGCCGATCGCCATCACTTCGCCGACCGACTTCATCGACGTCGTCAGCGTGGTAGAGGCGCCGGGAAATTTTTCGAACGCAAACCGCGGGATCTTGACCACGACATAGTCGATGGTCGGCTCGAACGAGGCGGGCGTGGCGCCGCCGGTGATGTCGTTGGCGATTTCATCGAGCGTGTAGCCGACCGCGAGCTTGGCCGCGACTTTTGCAATCGGAAAGCCGGTGGCCTTCGAAGCAAGGGCAGACGAGCGCGATACGCGCGGATTCATCTCGATCACGACCATGCGGCCGTCGACGGGGTTGATGCCAAACTGCACGTTGGAGCCGCCGGTCTCGACACCGATCTCGCGCAGCACCGCCAGCGAGGCGTCGCGCATGATCTGGTATTCCTTGTCGGTCAGCGTCAAAGCCGGCGCGATGGTGATGGAATCGCCGGTATGCACGCCCATCGGATCGAGGTTTTCGATCGAGCAGATGATGATGCAATTATCCTTTTTATCGCGCACCACCTCCATCTCGTACTCTTTCCAGCCGAGCACGCTCTCCTCGATCAGCACTTCATTGGTCGGAGACGCATCGAGCCCGCGCTCGATGATGTCCATGAATTCTTCCTTGTTGTAGGCAATGCCGCCGCCGGTGCCGCCCATGGTGAAGGAGGGCCGGATAATGGCAGGCAAGCCGATCTCGGACAGCGCCATCAGCGCTTCGCCGAATGCGTGCTCCTGGTAGCGCTTGCGGCGGTCGTTCTCGCCGAGCGTCCACTGCCTTTCCAGTTCTTCAAGTGCCGCCCCGGACGCCTTCTCCCGCTCGGCGAGGTATTTGTCGCGAAACGACTTCTTCAGCGCCGAGGCATTGGCGAGCCGCGATTTCGGCGTCTCCAGACCGATCTTGGTCATACACTCGCGGAACAGCTGGCGGTCCTCGGCCTTGTCGATGGCGTCCGCGGTGGCGCCGATCATCTCGACGTCGAACTTGTCGAGGGTGCCCTGACGACGCAACGACAGCGCGCAGTTCAGCGCGGTCTGGCCGCCCATGGTGGGCAGCAGCGCAAAGCCGCCGGGCAGGACGTGGCGCTCCTTCTCGATGATCTTGCCGACGATTTCGGGTGTGATCGGCTCGATATAGGTGGCGTCAGCCAGTTCCGGGTCCGTCATGATGGTGGCCGGATTGGAATTGACCAGGACGACCCGGTATCCCTCTTCCTTCAGCGCCTTCACCGCCTGGGTGCCCGAATAGTCGAACTCGCAGGCCTGGCCGATCACGATGGGACCGGCGCCGATGATCAGGATGGTGGAGATGTCGGTTCTTTTGGGCATCAGGTCTCGCGAACTGGAATTTGGGCACAAAAAAAGGGCGCGCATGCTGCGCGTCCCTCGAGCCAAGAGCGCGGGTTACCCTCGCGCGCGGGGTGGTCTTTAGACCAGATTCCGCACCCGCGAAACCCCCAAAAAGCCCCCATCAACCGCGATTTTGGGTGGAATTTGGCCTGCGGGCTGAAATTGGCTGCCCCTCTTCAAGCCACGGTGCGGATCCAGTCCGTCTACGCTTTCGCTGCGCTCAAGCTACTCCGGACACGCTTCGCCCTTACGGTCCTCGCGTGGCTGCGCCACGCGTAGCCCGTCAGGGCGAAGCGTGGAGGCCCGGCCTGGATTTGAACCAGGATAAAGAACGATGCACCGTTCCCGCGTCGTCGCTTCCGCCACCGGGCCGCGGCGATTATTTCCGATCGGGGGAGGGCGAGCCATGCTTGCCGCTTATTAACCCTACCGTCCGGTTCACCGTACCACCGGCTGGCGCGCCACGAACGTCATGCGCCAGGGATTGTGGCCGATATTGTTTTGGGCCCGCGAGGCGGAGAAGCCGGCGCGGCCGAGTTTGGCGATCATCTCGCTTTCGCTGTAGCGCTGCAGGCCGACACGGGTGCGCAATTGCCGGTAATCCGACAGCGCGGTAGAGGCGAGGCCGTACAGCGCGTCCGTCAGGAAGCCGTGGGAGCCTGCGAATTTGAGCAGCGCCAGCACGTCTCTGGCCATGCCGACCTCGGGCCGCAGGATATCGCCCACCACCAATCGCCCGTTTGGCTTCAACAACCGGCGAATGACGATGAAGGCGGAATCCAGTTCTTCCTGCGTCATATACTGCGCCACCGAGTTCATGACGACGAGATCGATCGACTTCTCGTCCATCTTGCGCAGGTCATCCAGCGAGCGGACGCGGATTTTCGTATTCGGTGCAAAGCGCGCGATCAGCCGGCCGCGCACACCGGGGGCGGGTTCGGCGAGATAGAGCTTTGCGCAGGCGTCCGCCACCTTGGCCGCGGACAGCGCCTCGCCGCAGGCATAGTCCAGCACCACCGTATCAGGGGACGAGATGTAGCCGATGATGTCGCGCGCAATGATCTGGAAATGCAGGTCGCGATGCAGCTTGCTCGCATAGATCGTATGCGTGGAATCGTAATAGTCGATCCATTCGTCCATCGTGGTTGCATCCGGCAAAACAGGTGTTCCGGCGCAGGAACTGCCGGGAAACTGATGCGTTAGGGTGTTCGACGGCCAATGTCCATTGCCGCCGTGTCCGGTTCCTAACAGGAAGGTTCAACGTGAGCAAAGCCAACAAATCAGAAAAGATCTCCCCCGATCTCGATACACCGACCGACCTGCCGCAGGCCGCCGTGGACAAGATCTCGGCGTCGCTCAATGTGCTGCTGGCCGATGCCTTCGCGCTCTACATGAAGACCAAGAATTTCCACTGGCACGTCTCGGGCCGGCAATTCCGCGACTATCATCTGATGCTGGACGAGCAGTCGGAGGCGATTTTCGCCACCACCGACCAGCTCGCCGAACGGGTGCGCAAGCTCGGCGGTACCACGCTGCATTCGATCGGCGAGGTCGCGAAATTGCAGACCATCCAGGATAATAACGAGGCCTTTGTCCCGCCGCGCGAAATGCTGCGCGAGCTGATGGAAGACAACAAGCACGTCGCGGCCGCGTTGCGCAAAGCCCACAAACTCGCCGACGAGCACGAGGATTCCGGCACCGCCGGCCTGCTCGAATTGTTCATCGACGAGACTGAGCGCCGGACGTGGTTTTTGTTCGAAGCCAGCCGCCAGGAAGGCAGCAACGCGGCGTAGCGATTGCGATTTGTAGGGTGGGCAAAGGCGCACTTGCGCCGTGCCCACCATTCTTGCGCGACGTAAGATGGTGGGCACGCTTCGCTTTGCCCACCCTACGATCTACGATCTAAATCTTGAACTTCATTACCTCTTCCTTGAACTGGAGCCCGTGTCCGGGCCGCTCCGGCGCCGTGATCATGCCGTTGGCAATCTCTGGCGGATCGACCCAGAGGTCGTCGATCAGTCCCATGTTCTCGCACCAGATGCCGTTCGGGATCGAGGCCAAGAGGTGCACGTTGAGCTCGGGAAACAGATGCGGCGCGATGGTGATGCCCCAGGTGTCGGCTAGCGCTGCGATCTTGCGCAGATCGGTCATGCCGCCACGCATCGGATCGGGCTGCAGGATCGGCAGGCATGGATTGACGAAGAACGGCCGCAGATCGTAGCGCGTGAAATGCGTCTCGCCGCCGACGACGCGCATATCGAGCGCTGCGGCGATGCGCTGGTAGCCGGCAAAGTCGTCGGCCGGCACCGGCTCCTCGAGCCAGTAGATGTCGTACTTCTCGAACTTGCGGCCCATCTCGATCGCGACATCGGCGCTCCAGCCCATATTGACGTCGATCATGATGTCGATGTCGGGCCCGAGCGCCTCGCGCATGCGCCGCACATTGTCGAGGTCCTGCGCTGGCGTGTGGACATGCGCGACCTGCATCTTGATCGCGGTGTAGCCCTGTTTGACGAAGTGCAGCGCCTTCTCGATCATCCCATCGCCGCCGGCGCCGCGGAAACAGCCGGAGCCGTAGATCGGGATTTCCGAGCGATAATGTCCCCAGAGCCTATGCAGCGGCAGGCCGGCGCGCTTGCCCACCGTATCCCACAGCGCGATGTCGATCGCCGACATCGCCATCGCGGCGATGCCGCCGCGGCCATAGGTCATCGTCGCCGTCCACAGGTCACGCCAGATCGCCTCAATCGCCGTGGCGTCCTTGCCCTTCACGCGCGGGATGATGCACTCGTCGAGACAGGCCGCGATCGACTGCATCCCTGGACGGAATACGAACAGATAGCCCATGCCGGTGATGCCGCCTGCGGTCTCGACCTCGCAGATCAGAATGTCGCGCGTTGCGCCCAGCGCATGACCTTTCAGCCAGGGATCGTCGGCCCAGGGCAGGCGCAGCATCGTCACGCGGATGTCGCGGATGGTCATGTCTGGGTTGGCGGTCATCGGGCGTTTCCCTTTGCTGGCCGGATCATGTTTGCCTGATCTCGGAGAGGGAAAGTCAATCACAGAACGACGGCGCTAAGCCAGCGTCGTCCGTCATGGCTCCAATGCGGAGCGGATTCAGATCGAGGTTTAGCCGCGCTTCCAAAGCCGCACGAGCGGGCCGTTTTCGCCCAGCACCGGATCGGTCCTCGGCAGCTTCACGTTCGGAATCGTCTTCAACGCTTTCGCGTGGTTCTCCGGCGTCGCGCGCGTGATCTCGACGGGCGGGCCGGGCGGATAGGCGCCGACGACGGAAAAATCATCGCTCGACGAAAGGCATTGATGTCCGGTGCCGGCGGGCAGGATGGCGACGTCGCCGGCGGCGATCGCAAGCTCCGTGCCCTTGTCGCCGCCGAACCGCACGATAGCGTTGCCGCGTGCGACTCCCAGCACTTCATGCACGGTGGCGTGGTAGTGCAGGTAATCATAAACGCCGTTGCGCCACATCGCGCCCCAGCCATTGGCGCCGAACAGGCCTTCGATGGTTTTTTCGGGGTGATCGTTGTCGACGTCGATCGCGCGTTTGTAGACCAGGAACGGCATCTTGCTGTTCGGCACCAGGCTATCATCGACGAAGTCGAAGGCAAGCGGCTGAAGTTGTTCGCTGACGACGGACATGCCTTCTCCGAAATCGTAGGGTGAGCAAAGGCGCGCCTTCGCGCCGTGCCCACCATTGCTACCACAAGCAAGATGGTGGGCACGCTTTCGCTTTGCCCACCCTACGATTTCAACCGCTGTCAGCGCCCCGCGTTCCCCTGCGGGTTATCCCTTCGGGATCTCGAACACCAGGCAGGTCGTGGTGGCGTGGGCGAACAGGCGGCCCTTGGAATCGGTGATGCGCGCCTCCGCGGTCGCGGCGCGGCGGCCGACGCTGAGCGTGCGGCCTTCCGACTTCACCGGGCCGGTATCCTTGGTCATGCCCTTGATGAAGGAGATCTTGAATTCCAGCGTGGTGTAGCCGGTGCCGGCCGGCAGCGTGGTGTGGACGGCGAGCCCCATCGCCGAATCCAGCAGGATCGCGGCGTAGCCGCCATGCACCGAGCCGATCGGGTTGTAATGCCGGAAGCCCGGCACACTATAAAACGTCACGACGCCGTTCTCGGCCGTGGAGTCGAACGGTTCGACATTCTCCATGATCGGCGGCGCCGGCAGTTTGCCCTCAAAGATGGCGCGGACGAATTCGAGACCCGTCATCGACGCCATCACGCTCGTCGGCGTCACGCCGTATTCGACCTTGGGGGCGGCGGAGGTGTCCATGGGGCGGTTCCTGTGTCTTAGATGTCGATGATCATACTATAGCAAATAGCGCGGCAACGGCGCTTTCGTCGAATGATATCTCGTCATACCCGGGCATCGATCCGGTCATGGATCACATCTCAATGGGGCCAGATTCGCAGGGGCAAATATTGTTCGCTCCTCTGCGATCGGACAGAGGAGAGCAAATCCGACAAGACGCCTATAGGTAGCTGTGAGGATGCCCATGCAGAACGTGATGCTGCCCCAACCCTTCTTGAAGCCCTTTCCCGCGGCAGAAGCTGTCTTTGTCGACCCGGTGGCGCGATATGAGCGCCATTTGAACCCGCTGGTTTCAGTCGATCTTTCCGCAGTTGATGCTGGTCTAACGGGGTGGGTTCATTTAGTCAGCCCGATCGAACCCTATGACGGTTTTTTGGGTGACAATGGTGAGGAGGGCTGGGGACCCTACCTGCAGCCGAACTGGATCGGCTTTCGACTTACATCCGACCATCGCTATGAGCTCCTGGGCGACTTCCGGTTTTTTGCGGTCGAGAATATGGAGGGTGCGGCGCGCTATCGTGGTGCCCGCGCGGCGGTTGCCGAATCCTACGATGGGCAGCACGCTAGTTTTTCTGCCCATAAAGCGGCGTTCCGGCGAACCGGACAGGTCTGTCGGATTAGATCTGCGGCCGATCCCCTGCCTGTAGCGGCATTGTCCCAGCTCGGCGGCGATGCTCCAATTGGCAATATGCGGTGGTCAAACGTGGCAGGGGCTGCATTCACCTATTCCGATGACGATACGGCGCCTAAGACAAGGGACGGCCGATTGTACCGGTTCATCGCGTCTGTTCCCGGTTGGCACTATCGCGATTCCGGTGCCGACGAAATTCTTCTCTACTATGATCCAGTCGAACGCATTGTCCTGGAGACTTTTGTCTTTACCTGATCGACGACGTTCCGTTGGAAATGTCCGAGACGGCCGCAGCACGGCGCGGCCGTCACGCCCGCTTGTTCGCCCGCATCAGGTCGGTGAACCGCTTGAACAAATAGTGCGAGTCGCGCGGGCCGGGTGAGGCTTCCGGGTGGTACTGCACCGAGAACACCGGCTTGCCGTCGAGCTGGATGCCGCAATTGGAGCCGTCGAACAACGAGATGTGGGTCTGGGTGGCGCCATCAGGCAGCGTCTTTTCGTCGACCGCGAAACCATGGTTCATCGAGGTGATTTCGACCTTGCCGGTGGTCTCGTCCTTGACCGGATGATTGGCGCCATGATGGCCCTGGTGCATCTTC
>Ga0307515_10020024_pt1 | contig 11980 bp, 11 predicted proteins | sample 17_EM_MG_FD_194513 | JGI IMG/M metagenome (GOLD analysis project Ga0307515, IMG submission 194513) | Populus trichocarpa ectomycorrhiza microbial communities from riparian zone in the Pacific Northwest, United States - 17_EM | ecosystem: Host-associated > Plants > Roots > Unclassified | place...
GCGCCAAGACATCGGCGAGACTCATAGTCCCGTATTCCGCGAGCATCGTCATGAGACCGCCAGGCGTTCCTGGCGTCACGGCGGCAAGCGGCCCGGTCTCCGGCGGATAGTTCATCTTCTTGTCGCGAAAGAATTTGGGCGTTGCTCCCGTCGGCGCGACGCCAAGCGCATTGATGCCGATGACCTTGCCAGTTGTCGGGTTGTAGATGAGAGCTTGCGTCTCACCGCCCCACGACAGCACATCCCACATTGTGGATGTCGCCGCGATCATCGCGCAGGCCGAATCCACGGCGTTTCCGCCTTTCTGGAAGATGCTTGCGCCCGCCGTCGCGGCGAGTGGCTTGCCGGTGATCGCCATCCAGTGTTGACCGTGCAGGGGAGGCTTCTGAGTACGCGCGGTTGCGGTCCGCCCGTCGAGCAACACACCGGCCAAAAGACATGCTGAAACGGCCATTTTGGCGGCCAGGCTGATCCGTAGCATCGATGCTCCCTGAAGAATTCCAATCGCCGCAGCATATGGCAGACTGCGTTTTCACGCACGTGGATGGAATCATGACGACCGTCGAGGAGCTGCACATATATCCGGTGAAGGGATGCCATGGCATCGCGCTCCAGTCCGTCAAACTGGTTCAAACAGGATTTGAATGGGATCGACACTGGATGATCGTCGACGCCACCAATGCGTTCATCACTCAGCGCACGCATCCTCAACTTGCTCGGATTCGCCCTACGCTCAATGACGAAAATCTCACACTGAACGCGCAAGGCTTTACGCCCTGCGAAATCTCCTTGCTGCCCTTCGGTGTGCCGACTGAAGTCATGGCGTGCGCAGACCGTTGTACGGTGATGGACCAAGGTGACCAAGCCAGCGAGTGGCTCAGCGATGCCGTGAAAGATCACGTGCGGCTGGTACGACTGATCATGCCGACCACACGCACGGCGAACGTGGAATTTGTTGGACGGGATCCCGTCCCCATTACTTTCGTCGATGCCTATCCGTTGCTCATCTGCAATCGTTCGTCACTCGACGATCTGAATCAGCGCATGCCCGAGCCGATCCCGATGAGCCGCTTCAGACCCAACCTGGTCGTCGCGGGTTTACCCGCATTCGCTGAAGACCGCATTGCTGCGTTTCGCATCGGCAGCGCCACGCTCAGATTGGTGAAGCCGTGCACCCACACCGTTGTCGCATCAACGGACCAGGAAACGGGTCAACGATCGACAAATCCTCTTCCGGCCCTCAGGCAATTCCGATTCGACAAAGCGCTGCTCGGAGTCACATTCGGCGAGAATGCCGTGATTGCGGCGGGCATCGGTCATTCACTCGAGCGGGGAGCAAGGTGCGCCTCGCGCCTCGACGAGCCCGCGAACAACCCAGCGTAATCGGCTCGTTTGATGCCCTGCACAGCGCACGCGAGCAGCTAGGCTCCTCCTACCCGTGCCACTGTTTGCCGGCTGATCACTGTCAATAATCTCGAGCCGATTCGGGATTTGCCAATTTGTGCACATTCAAAGTGCTCGGGCACGGTGGTTTTGTGAGTGGCGCACACTCGACAACTGTCTTATTCGGCCAGACTGCCTACGTTCCAAAGGGAGTGAAAGAGGTTACAGCCCGGCGCCGCGGAGATACGCAGCTCGCCGGTCAATATAACGATGGACGAGCCACGCGCTGACAGCCGCTCAAGACTGACGATTCAGCAGGCACTGATCGGCGCGGTCATTGCTGCCTTTATATCGATAGCGCTCGGGCTCTTCATCTGGCACGCAGTTTGGCTCAATCGAATTCGTCTCATCGCGAATGGCTCACTGCAGCCCAAGGAAGCCTTGCAGGCTTTGGAAGGCACGGCGGTTGGATTCATGATCGCACTGTTCGTACTGGGCGCCTCGCTCGGCGCGCTCTTTTTCCGTTCCCGCAGCTATAACACCGAATCTCGATATCGCGAGTTGCTCGAGCAATCACCGAATGGCGTGTTTCTCGTCTATGCCGCGAATCTCAGGGTTGTCGATGCCAATCCGGCGGCGCAGCGCAGTCTAGGATTCTCGCTGGAAGAGCTGCGCGCTATGACTTTGGATCAGCTCTTTGACGAGCCCGGCGCGGATCCGGACTCGGTGCTGCGAAAGCTTCGCAATCCCGAGCCACGCACTGCACTGAACCTGCAGCAGCGCTGCAAAGGCGGCGTGGTCGTCGACGTGGAGGTGAGCGGGCACCGACTGGATTTAGGCGGCAAAGCGGCGCTGGCCTTCACCGTGAATGACGTGAGCGTGCGCAGAAAGATCGAAGCTCAGCTTCTCGAAAAGCAGCAGCACCTGGATCACCTTGCGCACCACGATCAACTCACGGGCCTGCCCAACCGCTTATATCTCGCCGCACACCTCCCGGGCGCGATCGAAGGAGCTCGTAGCGCCGGCTCGATGCTCGCCGTGCTGTTCCTGGATCTCGACCGCTTCAAGCATATCAACGACTCTCGCGGTCATGAGACCGGCGATAAGTTGCTGAAGACCGTCGCTCAGCGAGTGCGTGCCACCGTGCGCGAGGAAGATGTCGTCGTGCGAATGGGTGGCGACGAATTCATCGTGGTTCTAAAGACGGTCAAGCACCCCACGCTCATTAACGAGACTGCCGGTCGCATCAACGAGGCGCTGTCTGAGCCGGTTATGGTGGACGGCCGGCCGCTCGTCACGACGGTGAGCATCGGCGTAAGCCTGTTTCCGCGCGACGGCGCCGACATGGGCGAATTGCTGCGCCACTCCGATACCGCCATGTATCAAGCTAAAGATCGCGGCCGAAACAATTTTCAGCTCTTCAGCCCTGTGATGGATCGCAAGCTGAAAGAGCGTGTCGCCATCGAGCAAAGTCTGCGCGCGGCACTCACCCTCGGGCAGCTCGATGTGCACTATCAGCCGATCATCGATATCGAATCGCATCACGTCGTCGCGCTCGAAGCGCTGCTGCGTTGGAATCATCCGACGCAAGGATTCATTCCGCCGGGCCGCTTCGTCGCGGTGGCTGAGGAAACCAGCCTCATCGTTCCAATCGGCGACTTCGTGATGCAGCGAGTGTTTCAAGATATAAGCACCTGGCGTAACGCGGGCTCGAAGATCGTACCCGTCTCGGTAAACGTCTCGGCAGTGCAGCTGCAGCGATCGAATCTTCGCGAAACCATTCTGGCATTAACTAAGACCCACGGCCTGACCCCGCAAATATTGCAGCTCGAGCTCACTGAGAGTGCGATGTTCGAGCGTCGCGATCGCGATGTGCGCGGCAACGACTCGCGCCTGGATGCGATCTCGCAGCTTCGCGAGATCGGCGTCAGGATCGCTATCGACGACTTCGGTACCGGCTATTCCAGCCTTAGCTACTTGAAGAAGTGGCATGTGGACTATCTCAAAATCGATCGCAGCTTCGTCCGCGATCTCGTGACCGACATGAGCGACCTTGCGATCGTCAGCGCCATAGTCGCGCTAGCCCGCCACCTCAACATCCAAGTCGTTGCGGAAGGCATCGAAGGTTGGCAACAGCTAGAGAAACTGCGTGCGCTCGGCTGCGGCCTCGCGCAAGGCTATTTGTTTGCGAAACCGGCGCCCGCTATTCAATGCCGCCGGCTATTGAACGGCATGCCTCTTGACATCATTTCGGACGACGCACTGAAAGGCTCGTTCGAGCTGACAGACCCCGGCGCGATTCAATTCAAAGAATCGCCGTCGATGGTGCTCAAAGTACTTTCCGGCTAGGTAGTGGACTGACACGCACCGGCGCTGCCGCGTAGATTCGATTGTCCGCGCAATGGCCTGTTCTCGAAACTGCAGTTATCTCACGCACGCTCGCCATGCGCTTTCAGCACATCGTGCAGATTCTCGATGCTGTCCGCCTCCGGCGCCGGCTTGTCCACTCGCCACCGCAGGATGCGCGGAAGACGTAGCGTGATGCCGGACTTGTGCCGCGCCGACGCGGCGATGCCTTCGAAGGCCAATTCGAAGACCTGCGACGGCTCGACTTTGCGAACCGGCCCGAACTTCTCCTGCGTGTGCGCGCGAATCCAACGATCCAGCGCCTCGATCTCGCGGTCGTTCAATCCCGAATACGCCTTTGCGACCGGCACCAACTCCCCACCGCGCCACACACCGAAGGTATAGTCGGTATACAAATTCGAGCGCCGACCGTGTCCCGGCTGCGCATACAGCATCACGCCGTCAAACGAGTAAGGATCGATCTTCCACTTCCACCACGAGCCCCGCTGCCGGCCTGTGCCGTACGGCGAATCGAGCGACTTCAGCATCAGGCCTTCAACTCCGCGCGAGCGCGACTGATCGCGGATGGTCTCGAGCTCGCGCCAGTCCACGGCCGCAACGGCCGGAGACATTCGAATGATCTCGGGTAAGCCCGTAAGCACTGCTTGCAGCTTCTCGCGTCGCTCGCGCAAAGGCAAAGCGCGCAAATCGTCACCCTCATACTCGATCAAGTCGTAGGCCAGAAAGCGCACCGGTACGTCTTCCAGAATTTGTGCCGAGAGTTTTTTGCGGCCGATCCGCTGCTGCAGCTCCGCGAACGGGTGCACGGTGCCGTTGCGCCATACGACCAGCTCACCATCCAGCACCGTGCCATCGGGCAAGCCCGCTGCCGCAGCTGCCACTTCCGGAAACCGATCCGTCACCACCTCGTCGCCGCGCGACCACATGAAACACTGACCATTGCGGCGAATGAGTTGCCCGCGAATGCCGTCCCATTTCCACTCGACGAGCCAGGTCGAGATGTCCCCAAGTTCGGAAGGCGTGCTCCCTAGCGCCGACGCCAAGTAAAACGGATACGGCGTGGAAGGATCGAGGTCCGCCACATCGCTGGATTTCAGCACCGCCCAGAATTCCGCACTCGGCTTCCAATCTCCCATGAGTTTGCGCACGACATCCGTTCGGGAGATGTTCAACACTTCGGACAATGCGCTTGTCAACTGCGGCTCCGACACGCCAACATGCAGTGAGCCCGTCAACAGCTTGTTGACGAGAAAACATTCGCGATACGGCAGCGTTTGCCACCACATGACGACTTCTTCACGCTGCCGATCCTCAGTTGCATCGCGCAGGGGCAAAATGCGCTCGTCAATCCAAGTGGAGAGCCGAACATCCGGGACGATAGAGTCACGCGCCGCATCCGTTTCCATCAAGAGCGCGATGGACTCCGCGAGATCCCCCACGCTGGCGTGAGCTTCATCGACGAGCCATTGGGGTATTCCCGAAGCTTCGATGAGCCAGTGCATGAGGGTAGCCGGCTCGATGAAGCGCTTCGGACGGCGGCCGGACAGGATGTAAGCCGCCCATGCCGCATCGGCCGGCGCAGCATTGCGAAAGTAACGCGCCATCGCGTCGACCTTCAGATTCGTCGACGTCGTTGTGTCTATCTCGTCGTACAATTCGCTGAACGCGCGCATCATTCCTCGGCCCCGAAGGCCGTTTCCAATGCGCCGGCTTCGACCCCTTGCTCGTTCAGATAGCGCGCGAGCGCATGGGAGTAACCGTGTGTCAGCAAGATTCGCCGCGCGCGAGTTTCGGAGCACGTGCGCACGAGTGAAGGCCAGTCAGCGTGATCGGAAATCACAAAGCCTCGGTCGTACCCACGCCGGCGGCGATCGCCTCGGACGCGCATCCATCCTGAGCAAAAGCCGCTGGAGTGTTCGCCGAAGCGCTTCATCCAAGACGATCCGGCTGCGCTCGGCGGGGCCAAGATCAGCGCACCGCGATAGTCCGCCTTGCGTTCCACCATGACGGGTTCGGTGGGTACCATAGCCACCCCCGCCTCGCGATAAACATCGACCAGCGTTCTCACCGCGCCATGTACATGCACCGGCTCGTCGGTAAATGCCAGCAACTCGGCGAGTACCCGCTGCGCCTTCCCTAACGCGTAACAAAACAAAACCGACGCGATGCCGCGCTCCCGGTTCGCATGCCACCAGCGCACAATTTCCTCCGCAACCTGTGGTGTTGAGGGCCAGCGATATACCGGCAGTGCGAAGGTGGCTTCGCTGATGAACACGTCGCACTCCACCGGCTCGAAGGGCTCGCAAGTGGGGTCCGGCTGGCGTTTGTAGTCTCCAGAGACCACCCAAACGCGGCCCTCGTGCTCGATACGAACCTGTGCCGAGCCGAGAATATGGCCGGCGGGATGTAGGGAAACCCTAGTCGACCCCAGAGTGAAGGGCGTGCGGTATTCGACCGCCCCGATGTCGCGGTCGCCAGACAAGCGTGTGCGTGCGATGGCGCGGCCCGAACGTGCGAGAATGTAACGCGCGCTACCTTGTCGCAGATGATCGCCGTGACCGTGAGTGATCACAGCGTTCTGCACGGGCCGCCACGGGTCGATATAAAAATCGCCGGGCGGACAATACAAGCCGCGCGAGGTCGTGAGAACGAGCGGTTCGGAGCTGGAGCTCATAGCCAATTGTCACAGCAACAGTGTTCAAATGCGGTGCTGATGATTAGGCCCGCAGCTTTCGATTACAACCCGGAAACGGCGGCGACTAACCGCATGCAGCAGCGCGCGGCTCATGGCACCGTACTGGCCTCCGAGATGGCGCACGCCGAGTTCGATGGTTTCGTGCTTGCGCTCGAAAGCGAAGGCATTCGCGTATGCGTGGCTGAGGACACGCTCGAGCCCCCGAAGCCGGACGCCGTTTTTCCCAACAACTGGGTCAGCTTTCATCAAGATGGCACGGCGGTCTTATATCCGATGCAAGCGGACAGCCGCCGTCGCGAGCGCCGGCGGGAAGTCATCGATGCCGTGTGCGATAAGCTCGGCTATGTTGTAAAGCGCATGGTCGATCTGACCCATCACGAGCAGCAAGGCTTGTTTCTCGAAGGCACAGGTAGTCTTGTGCTGGATAACGTGAACCGCGTGGCGTACGCCTGCCGCTCGCCGCGTACGCACACCAAAGTGCTTGCAGAGTGGTGCGAGGCCTTAGGCTACGAGGCGGTCATGTTCGACGCCCTCGATCGCAACGGTGTGCCGCTGTACCACACTAATGTTTTGATGTGCATCGGCTCCGGCGCAGTGGTCGTCGGCGCTGAATGCATCGTGTCGAGCGATCGAGAGCAAGTTCTCGAGCGATTGCAAGCAACCGGTCGCGAGCTCATCGCACTGGGTCACGAGCAAATCGCATCGTTCGCCGGCAACATGCTCGAGCTGGCGAGTTGGGATGAAGCGCTCGGCGATTTCCGAGTGCTTGTGATGTCGGCCAACGCGCGGCAGTCTCTCGGTCCTGATGCTTTCGCGAAACTCAGCGCCTGCACGGATTCGATCCTGGCGGCGCCCGTTCCCACCATCGAAAAGCTCGGCGGCGGCAGCGTGCGCTGCATGCTGGCCGAAGTGTTCCTCCCTCCATGACTGATCTCCTCATCAAAGTCATCGCGAGTTATCTCGTCGGGTCGCTCATCGGCAGCCTCATCGTGGGCCGCTTGTGCGGCGGTGTGGACATCCGCTCGCTCGGTAGCGGCAATGCCGGCGGCACCAACGCGCTCAGGACTCAGGGCAAGATGTTTGCGCTTTGGGTCATTGTCATTGATGTGGGCAAAGGCTGGGTCGTCACGCGACTGTTGCCGCAGTTTGCCTTGCCCGGAGTGCCACTGGCCGCGAGCCCATTTCGTGAGTGGGTGCCCGTGGCTTGCGGTACGGCTGCGATCTTGGGGCATGTGTATCCCCTCTGGTATCGCTTTCGAGGTGGTAAGGGCGTAGCCACACTCGTCGGCGTTCTCTTAGGTTTGGGGCCAAAACTGGTGCTACCGGTCTTCGCCGTTTGGGTCATCGCGGTCACGGCCACGGGCTTCGTTAGCTTGGCATCGATCTCAGCCGCGGCCAGCGTGCCGCTGTTCGTGCAATTCGAAGACTTGGAGCCGCATGTGCCGCTGCTTTGTTTCGGCATCTTCGTAGCGCTGCTGATAGTGCTCACGCACCGGGCCAACATCTCGCGTATGCGCGCCGGCATTGAGCCTAGGGCCCGCAAGCTTTGGTTGCTCGGCCGCCGAGCGGGTCGTGAGAACGCAGGATCGTCTTCGTGACGCAGCCGCCGGTGCGTACCGAGTCCAGCTCCGCTCAGGAAACTCCCCTCGCCGCCAAAGTGTATTCACTCTTGGTCGATGGCAAGTTCCGCTCCGGCGAAGATCTCGCGGCTGCGCTGAGCGTCAGTCGCAGCGCCGTTTGGAAAGCGGCCGTCACGCTTCGGGCGCTAGGTGTCGTCATTCACGCTGTCCGCAATCGCGGTTATCGATTGGCCACACCGAGCGAGCTGCTGGATGCGACCCAGATTCGGCAGGGTCTCTCACGCGACGGACGCTCTCGAGTGCGGCAGATTGATGTCGCCTGGTCGCTGCCTTCGACCAACACCGAGCTGCTGGGGCGGGCGGATCTGACTTACGGTAAGAGCGACGTTTATCTGGCCGAATATCAAACAGCCGGGCGCGGTCGCCGCGGGCGCTCGTGGCTTGCGCCGCCGGGCGCTTCCATTTGCCTATCTCTGAACTGGCAGTTTCCCGAAGCGCCGCGAGATCTCGGTGCGTTGAGTCTCGTCGCCGGTGTTTGCGCGCTGCGCGCCTTGCAGGCCCACCAGCTCGAAGGCATTCGCCTGAAGTGGCCGAACGATCTGCTGTTCGAGGGCCGCAAGCTCGGAGGCATCCTCATCGAGATGCGGGCCGAGTCGGCTGGGCCTACTTATGTCGTATTGGGAATAGGCGTCAATGTGTCTCTCGGCGCGAGCCTGCTGAAGCAAATCGCCGTCGCGGGCACGGAGGCCGCCGATCTAAAATCCGCGGGCCTGAAGTCGCTGTCGCGTAACGCCATCGTCTCGAGCCTTATCGACTCCTTATTGCAGGGTCTCGTCGAGTTCGAGAAGGAAGGCCTGCGCGCGTTTATCGAGGAGTGGCGCAAGGCGGACGCGCTGCGCGGGCACATGGTGAATGTGATCGCGGGAGAACAGTCGGCGCAGGGACTGGCGAGGGGCGTCGACATCGGCGGCGCCTTGCTCGTCGAGACGACACAAGGCCTGAGAAAATTTGTCAGCGGCGAAGTGAGTGTGAGGCCCGAGGCGTGACGGAACTGTTGATTGATATCGGCAACACACGGATCAAGTGGGCGCTCTTAAGCAACGGGAAATTGAGTCGGCAAGAAGCGACGCCACACGCTAAGTGGACGCCCATGGATTTTCAGCGTCGCGTTCTGCAGAGCGCGCCCGGCATCGAGCGCATTCTCGTCGTGAGTGTCGCAAGCGAGGTGGTGAATAAAACGATCACCGAAGTCGCGCAACGCTCCCTCAAGCTCACACCGGAGTTTTTTGTCAGCGCGCGAGCCGTCGGAGGCGTGACGACGCGCTATTTCGACCCCTGGCGCCTGGGTGTCGATCGTTTTGCGGCCGTGATCGGCGCGCATGCGCGCGCCAAGAAGCGCGCAGCGTGCGTCATCGATGCCGGCACTGCGATTACTATCGATCTCGTCGATTCGAAGGGCCTGCACCGCGGTGGCGCCATCGTGCCCGGTCCCGAACTGATGGTGAAAAGTCTCTTAAAAAATACAACCGGCATCGAGACACGCGCGCATGGCGGCTCGCGCGGCAAGGGCGTGTTTGCACGAGAAACGAGCGCTGCGATCGAACAAGGTGCAGCGTATGCGGCCGCGGCCGTCGTCGATCGAGCAGTAATCGAAGCGCGTACCGCACTCAGGAATGCGCCTCTCGTGTACCTCACTGGTGGTGCCGCCAAACAGATACACCCATTGCTGCACTCCACACATGTAAGTATCCCGGACCTTGTACTGAGAGGTTTAGCAGTGAGTTTCGGCTTGCGTGTGAAGTAGAATGCGCGCCATGCGATCTGCCTTCTTCATGCTGCTTGCCGCCAATCTCGCCTTCATGGCCTGGGCCGGTTGGATCGACCGACCCGCGGAAGCGCGAGTCGTTGAGTCCGCAACGCGATTGCCGCGTCTTTGGTTCGCCGGAGAAACTCCCGGTGCCGAGCGCGCAGACCGGAGTGAAACAAGCTCGAACGGCACTACGCAGCCGCGTAAAGCTGCGGCGCAGAGAAATGGCGCGGGTCCGCAGACACGCAATTCGGCTCCGCCGGCAAATGAGCGTCCCGTAAATGCTTCCGGCGCGACTCGTACGCCGGAACCGGCTCGCTCAGAACCGCGCGCTACCAGCGGTTCCGCGACGGGCGGGGGCGCGAACCCGCGCAGCGGTCGCACTACAGCGCCACCAACCCGCACGACGAACAGTGCGGCTTCGGGCTCGGGCACTACGTCATCAGCAGCACAGAGGGAAGCGACACCCACACAGCTTGCGGCGGCTCTACGCCAGGCATTGCCCCTCAATGGTCGATCGTTCGCCACCGCGGTCCGTCCAGGCACCGGTGCGCGTTGCCTGACCGTCGGTCCTTTCAAAGATGTCTCGCGTTCCGACCGGGCCATCTCACTCTTGCGTGATCGCGGCTTTGAGCCGTCGCCACGCACGGAGAGCGGCAGCGCATGGGCCGGGTATTGGGTATACGTGGGCGACCTCAAATCCGAAGCCGAGCAAGCAGAGGTGCTTCGTAAGCTCGAGGCCGCCGGCATCATGGACGCGCACTCGATGCCCGACACAGGCAGCGGCCTGCAAGTATCGGTAGGTTTGTTCAGCGATCGCGGCGGCGCTGATCGCCGCCAACGCTCGGTCGAGCGCATGGGCTTGAGCGCCGCCATGATGGAGAAGAACCAGAACGGCACGCTCTACTGGGTCGATCTCAATCCGGACTCAAGCAGGCAACCCGTCCCAACGGAGGGCCTCATCGCGTTGGAAGAGGCAGGGTCGCGCCTGGAAATGAAGGTCTGTCCCCGCGGCGCGTAGCGCTTCCGGCCCAGCAAGGTTCACGACGGGCCAGCCGGTACAGGCCGCAGGGGCGGTCGTCCGCAAAAATCCAAGAGCGCGTCCGTCGAGCACTTCGCTCCACATCTCGGTAGAATTACGCGCTCGCATGCGCCGGCTTAGCTCAGGGGTAGAGCAGCGGTTTTGTAAACCGCTGGTCGGGGGTTCAAATCCCTCAGCCGGCATACTTCCTTGGCCTCCGCCAGCTAAAGGCAGGCATTTCTAGACTCCGATGCGCCCGGTCCGCTCTTCGATCATTGCCAAAACAGCGCAATCCACCTGGTCCGGTCAATTTCTCACTCTCGCGCAGCGAGTTCCTTGCGCTGCGAGTAGGCCGTCACATGCAACGTACGGTCCTGAACCTCGCCTACGAGGTTGCCGTAACGAGCGCCGGTCTCTTTCTTGATGGCTGACCATTCCTGATCTGCCATGAACTTCGCCCAGCGATCCTTCATCGTCTGCTCGTCGGGCCACTCAAGCAAGTAGATGAACTCGGTGCGCACGCCGTTCTTCGCCTCCCACATCGCCACGATGTTGAAGTCGTACTTCGCCATGATGCGCATCGCGTGATCGCGAAAGCGATCGTGGAACGCTTGTTTGTTGTTGTCGAATATCTCGTAGATGCGCAGCTGATGAACCACGCTGGCTTGCTCGGGGCGTGAGATCGGTGTGGCGGCAAGAGTTACCAGCGGCAGCCAAACCAAGCAGAGAAGAGTCGGACCGACTCCTGACCTACGGGAGCGCAGTCTATTGTTTGTCGTCACCGATTCCCTCCTTAGAGCTTCGACGTGCGAGTAAAGGGCTCACTTCGCGACCCGCCATTCATTGGCCTATGCGTCGCCGAGCCAGTACTCGTGAGTTCACGTTCGCGTATTGATTGATCATCCGCGGCTGGATTTCGGATAAACAAGAATTCCAGCATGCCTCCGAAGCTTTGCTCCCGACGAGGCCGCGCAAGTTGCGAAGGCGGCTTCATGCTAAGCCTGTCGCTGAAGGAGCGCTACTTTACCCTGACCCTCACGGGCACTGCCGGAACAGCACAAATCGTCCAGCCGGCAAATTTCCAGCGTTTGTCCTGGGCGCGTCACGCGGTGTCTGTACGACGCGAA
>Ga0307515_10020025_pt1 | contig 11979 bp, 4 predicted proteins | sample 17_EM_MG_FD_194513 | JGI IMG/M metagenome (GOLD analysis project Ga0307515, IMG submission 194513) | Populus trichocarpa ectomycorrhiza microbial communities from riparian zone in the Pacific Northwest, United States - 17_EM | ecosystem: Host-associated > Plants > Roots > Unclassified | place...
TTTGTATGCATATCACTTGAAAACTCTTTTAAAATCTTGGGTATGAAAAAAAAAAAATTTATAGTTTTTCTTGAACTTATTTGATTAATCTTTGATTTATCAATGTTCCACTTCTACCCTTACTGTTTTAAATTTCCCAATGTTTCCCTTTAGTTTCCTAAGAGTAGTTTCAATTTATCATGAACCATTAAATATAAACCCTACTTTGTTTTTTTAACTTGGTTTTTGCTTTGTTTTAAGTTTCTAATTGTTTTTTGTTTGATATTATAACATATGTGTGGACTAGCAAGGAATAATTAATTGAGTGAAAAATAAGAAACAATTAAATAAAAATCTGAAAAAATAGCTTTTATTACTTATTTAGTAATAAAAAGAAAAAAATGAAACTTTTTAAGAATATTCATATATAAGGGTAATATTGAAAAACTTTAAACTATAGAGGTAAAAAAAAATACCGATAAGTTAAATCTATTTTGGTAAAAATATACGCTATATAAAACTATATACAAAGCTGCTATCAGTACCATGTGCATATGCTATATTTATGTTATTATGGAGTCAAACAAGTGTATATGGTGTCTAATTATTTCATTTCCTAAAACTAAGTAAGATTTTGCACTACTTTTTAGTCAAATGATCATTATGTGTATGGTTAAGAAAACACAAGGTGATTAACGGTGACTTGCCAGAATGTGGGAGGAATATATTAGCACTAATAATTAATTAAAACATAATTAAATTTGTGATTAAGTGTGAGGATTCATGTGCCATGTCTAATATAAAAATGTAGTAGAGCACTGTTGGTTTAGATAAACAAGAAAAACTTGTTCAACCACATCTCATAATTAAGAAGCACCATGCACATGTTCATCCCCCTAATCATAATTCCATTTTTTTAGTCGAAGCCCACCTGACCCTTTGTCTCCTCTCTCCACCACCAACTTGGAAGACTAAATCTATGTGTGGAGTCAGTGTGATGGTGGTGCTGGCTTAGTTATTGGCCATATATATGGAGGAGAAGGGGGGCGGCACCTAGGATTAAGAGAAGGCATTAGAAAATTCACCCTCGAATTCTTCCAACATTTTTCTTGGTATAACTTAATAATAATATAGAAAACAATGCTGCCACATGCAACCCTTTGGTTGCTCCAGGTGCAATGATCCTAACACTGCAACTTGCAAGAGCAGCAACTAAACTTCAATCAAACTGTTTTACCGACCTCATCAACCGAATATTGCCATCGGGAAATGTTCATTTGTTCTTTTTTTTTTCTATTTTTTTTTTGTTAGGAGAGAGAGAGAGGGGGGTATAAATTTTTATACCTATACTTGACCAAGTTTTGGATACTCATCAAATATTTATAACCTGAATTTGAATTCGAATGTTATAATTTATAATTATTTATTATATAATTAGCTTGGTATATATATGTAATTGTTTTATTTTAAAAAAATTAAGGTTATTTAATTATTTTGGGTCAGGTATATTGATATTTATATATGTTAGAGAATAATATAAATTATATCTTGAAATTTTACTTAATTAATAACTTAAGTTTTTAAGTTGAGATAATTCTTTAATATTATATCAGAGCCTTGTGACCAAGCGATCACGAGTTCGAATCTCAGCATCCATATTTATTTGATAAAAATTAAGCATAATGTACTCTGAGTTTATATAAGTTTTAAGCCCAAAAAACTTTCACTTGAGAGGGTGCGTTAGAGAATAATATAAATCATATCTTGAAACCTCACCTAACCGCTTAAACTTTAAGGTTGAATTGACTCTTCGACAACATACAACTAAAAACTTGATTTTTTTCCTTTGAGTTTTATCCAAACTCGACCGGGTCTAAAAATTTTCTACTAATTTAAGTTGGTTTAGTTGATATCCATCGAGTTTAGATAAAATTACCATAGAAATGTTATTTGAAACAAAGGAATTGAATGGAGAATGAGGTCAACCATATTCTCATGCTCGATGATTTTACAACAGTCGATCACAACCCCTTGTTATTGCAAACTAAGGTTGCTGTTAACTAATAAAATTATACTTCTGATTTCAACAATTTTATTAATATTTTATTTAAGAATTAGTTAGGGCATGTTCTATTCCATGTGATTAACATATTTAAATATTGGTTCCATATTGATATTTCAATTATTTGAAGTTTAACGTATTCCATTTATATAACCACGTCAATTTTATTATTTCAGTGCATAGCTAGAGTTTTGTAAATTAATTAGATCATGAATGATTTTAATTTTTCGTTATTTTTTGTGTGTAGTTGTGTTTATAGTTATTTGATTTTGGTTAAAATTGTTATTTTTACTTTGTGTTTTCATCAATCCGTTAAAAAAATCATTTTATTATCAACTTGATTAATTAACTATATGTATTTTTTATTTCAATCATTTGAATATAATTATTCAAAATATAATTATTTATTTAAACTAATTAATTACTTTTCTTCACTACCTGATTCATTATTATTATATCGATAATATAATTTTATCTGTTCAATGTCATATGATATAATTGCTCGTGGTTTTTGTCCCTTTATTTATTTTTATTTTATTTTTGTCAAAGTGCTGAAAATCATCACGAATTTCTCACTGTCTGAAGTTGTGTACGTTGATGATGACAAAATGTGTGGAAATTTTTTTCTTCAAGCATATATTTTTTCAAAATCACAGGAGGCCGATGTTTTATTTAATAAAACAAGCATGACATTGACGATGCCCATCACAACCTAGAGGATGAATGCAATTCCCTCTTCACATATAATAATAGTGAAGCAATTTTGAAAGAGAATTTAAGAATGTGATAATGGGTTCTGGTTAAAAGTAATTTTTCATTTAAAAATATATCAAAATAATATTTTGTTTATATTTTTTAAGATATCAACACATCAAAACGATCTAAAAACATAAAAAAATTAATTTTAAATAAAAATATTTTTAATTTTTTTTTTGAAAACACAATAGCTAGCGGTCAGTATCATCATTAATTTTGATATCAAGCTTTTTTGTTGTGAAGGAATAAAAATCAAGCATGGAAGGCGTTCAACTATAATTTTTTAAGATTGCTTGAGTTTTATGATAGAAGAAATACATAAAAAAAAACAAAAATATATTTAGTTGAAGAAATAAAAACATTGACAAAAACATAAAATAAATTGAAATAGTTTTAAAATAAGTTTATATATAATTGTCTTCATCTTTTCTATATTAATCAAACACTACCTCAAAGAAAATGATGGACAAAGTAGTTCTCATTACTCATAAATGTGGTTTATGACAAGAATATTCCCATATCTATTTTTAAGAACCAATCAATATATATATATATTTGGTTCCAATCATAATTACTAAGATTTTATGTTCTCAATCAGAACAAAAATCCAAACATATGCAAGGAAATATTCCAACTAGAATTAATAATTAATTGCTATTGTTAATTATATTATAATTAATTGCTCGAATATAAATGGTGAGATTTAGTGCTTAGTCACATAATGAGATAAAACAAAAGGAGGTCTCCAATACAAAGATCTTTCGAAATCTTTAATTCTAAGCTTCTTGTGTGCCCATTATTCCCTTAAAAGCTCTTCTTTTTTCCCCTCATAGATTTGTTGAGATTTTCTTTGTTGGTATATCTTTAATTTTGCTGAAGCTCTCCCTTCTACGGCACATGCTGTTAATTGACTCCACACATAGATTACAAAGACTAATTACTCCTTGAGATATAATCTATAGTTGAGAAGTTGTGGGTTTTTTTTATATATATATATATATAATCTTCATGTATTCCATACAATGTTAGGTGTGGATCGAAATCCTCTTAATTCTTTTTTTTTTTAATGTTTTATTAATTTCATTACGTCTTATAAATCATTGAATTTGAATGGAATGAACATGATTTTATATATTACAAAAATGATATCAATTTAATTTCTTTTATCTAATCCAAAACTTTTAAATTTAAAATTAACGGTGCGATTTGAAATGTAACAATCATATTTCTGAAAAAAATAACATGAAATGATATAAATAATTCCTCATTTTTATTTTATAAGTGCAAGATCTAGGATTGGAACTATTATGAATGTAATTAAGGGGATATTATAATTCATTAATTAACACTTAAATCTCATTTAATAGATTAATTATTAGGTTCAATGCATTAAGTATAAATCATCAGAAAGGGGGAGGAGAGATTCGTTCTCTTCTATGCGCTGGTCAAATGATTGGATGGATTACAATTGTGAATTGTATTTTTTTTATATAGCTAATAATGAGAGTACAAACATTTAGTGTTATGCCTGCAATGAGTAGTTATGCTTTTGTTGATAATAATAATAATAATAATAATAATAATAATAATAATAATAATATATTTATGCTATTAACATATGAAGGATGAGGAGAAGAACTAAGAGTTTAATCAAGACTATATACGTATAGAACCTCTTGCAATCTCATGGGAATCATGAAGAGAACCTAACCCCTAGATTTTAATACTATATTTTTCACCTAATTAAATAATGTGCTTTCCATATATGACCAAAGATGGTGGACGTAGGCAAAAGAAGACTAGCTACCAAATTTTGCTGAGGAGGAAAATACAAGTGAGAACATACAAGAAGGACACCAACACCAAAATATAAAGGCTAATTATAATATGTATCCCATAATTTATTTATAGCCAACTAGTTATCTTTATACTTGCATTCCATGTGATTCGTGCTAACCTTTTATGCAAAGTGGTCAATATATAACCATGAAAACTTCTATACAATATAAAACCAATAAGTAGTCCTACACTATGGTCAAACTTGGTGGTAACTAAGTTTATTCTATTTATTTTTTAATCCCCGAGTTAGAGAAGCGAGAAAAGATAGTTGGAAAATGATGGGAAAAAAATATTATTGTTTGTCGTGATACCGACAACAAAAATAATTAAACTTGGTGTCAACAAGTTACATTTGATGATGATAATGAGTTTTTTCTATAAACATGTCTGAAAAAGAAAATTGAGTTCCATTTTGATTTTCCAGGTTCGATTGATTCTAGTTTTCTTTGGTGATTTTGAGGTATTTTGAGGCTAATATATGGTTTAGAGGAACTTTTATGATGTTTATTAGGTGTTTGTTTTTTGTGAAAATTGATTGAAAACAGATGTTCAACCTAAAAGAACTCTACCTCGTGATTTTCGAACAACCACTATGGTGTTCAAATCTTGAACTATAATAGATGACGCGTTATCTATCCCAACAACTAACACATATTTTTTTATTTAAATATGTTTAATTTTTTTTATATGTTAGAAAATAATATAAATCATATTTTGGGACCTTACCTAACAGCTTGAGTTATTGGGTTGTGATGGTTCTTTGACATGGTATCAGAGCTTTAATGACCAAGCGGTCACGAGTTCGAATCTCACTACCCTAATTTATTTGATAAAAATTAAATACAAGATAATGTGAGCTTATACAAGTTTTAAGCCCAAAGGGTTTTCACTTGAGGGGGTGTTAGAGAATAATATAAATCATATCTTGAGACCTCACCTAACAGCTTAAACTATTGGGTTAGTTTTTTAACATGTATTGGGTTGAAATGATTCTTTTACACCATATATATATATATATATATATATATATATATTCCACAGCCAGTTTGCATATCTTGATCTGCGTAAACTTTCTGCTTTGTGAAGTTGGCAACCGATGGAGGTTCCAGCATGTCTAAACCCTATAAACTTCTCTAAGAAAGGCATTGAGATAGATATATGATAATGATTTAGCCTTTCTCGAACTTTTTTTCTCTCATACGCGTGACTGATTGATACTCATTATAGATTTCCTCAAGCTTTTCTGCATAATTTAGTTTGCTAATACCACTAAAGATATTCTTCCAAAACACACTCTTCCTAGCAAGCACCGCCGACCACAGAAAGCTAGACGAAAGCCCTAGGATCTTTCCATAAAAGAAGAGGAATTAATTATATATTTATGAAAGATCATATAATAAAATGAAAAGACGTTATTAATTAAGGTGCAAAAATTAAAATACTAGAAAACTTATTCCATCTCATCCTAAAAGTTAAAGAGTTGATCATCAAATGCTACCAAGCTGGCTGTGGAGCATGGCAAGGCTGGTGGGTAGGCTAACGCTCTGTTTATTTTTGCTGTGAGGTGTAATATAATTTGTGTTTTTTTTTAATCACAGATTTAAAAATAAATTTAAAACTTTTTGGTTAAATAATAAATGCTATAATTTTACATAGATTTCACTGAAATGTTTCTTTTTTAAAAAATTAGTTATAAAAAAGCTATAACTTATAATTTTTTTTATTTTTTTTTAAATCACAATTATAAAAACTCATAAATCTATTTGATGGATATTGTGCATGGGATATGATTGCATCTGTGTCTCTCATCATATCTCTTTGTTCTCTTGCATTTGGAGGCTTGTTTTTTTTTCTTGGAGCTTGGGGACTTGCTGTGGAATGATGATGATACTACTCATTCCGAAGAAAAAAATTAATATTATTATGCAAAAAAACAAAAACCTTAGCTAGAAACGCCAAAGTAAACTCATCCCTCTAAATCTTTTCATGAAAAGAAGAGACTCTTATGGAATTCAAGGCATCATGCACATGCTTCCCTCTGCTTTCCCATGAAATTTTAACTTAGTAGCAAGTGGGATAGTGGAGCATACACTGAGTTTCCAACTCAAAACTATCATCCACCTAGCTAGCCACGAAGCTTAATTGTACTTGATAGGCCTATAAAACAAAATATAATGCACAAACCCTAACCCTAACCTTGAAAGCTAGCTTGCAAGCCTTTGTTAATTAATCTCCACCAAAAATTCAAAGTACTCTATATATATTAGTAAAAGCTCAAAACCCACTTTAATTACTTGTTAATCATGATCAGGACGCGTGTCAAAAAGGGTCTTAATATTATATGAACTACCGAAAGGAACATGGTTTGTTAGCCTTCCACGTAGAGCAGAAATCGAAGCCTGCTAAATTAACAAAGGCATATAATTACATATCCATGATTGATAGTCGATGTCCACAGATCTTCTCCATTGATTTAAGAATATATATTTTCTTAAACTCATCGTATGCTGTAACATTAAACAAGTTGTATATGTATCCCCTTTCGTTGAATTATCTGCTGATTTCTTTTTAAGATATATTTTATAAATCAAAGATAAAAGAAATAACAAAAAAAAGTTAATTAAATGTGTTTTTGGTAATGTTGTTGAAAATAGACTTTTTTTTTGTGTTTTCATAAATAAAAAAATCATATTTAGATTTTCTTAAAATATTTTTCAATTATTCAATCTTCAATCTTCAATCAAAACTATCTAAAATCACTTTATTTATTGATATTTTTGGTTGTGAACATTAATATGGTTTGGAAAAAATACTTTCTATCGGTTAGAAAATAATATAAATCATATCTTGAGACTTTATCTAAAACTTTAAGCTATTGGGTTAAAATAATTTTTTGACATGGTATCAGAGCCTTGATGACCAAACGGTCACGAGTTTGAATCTCACCATCCCTATTTATTTGATAAAAAATCAAGCACATGGTAGTGTGGGTCTGTGCAAATTTCAAGCCCAAAGAACTTTCACTTGAGGGGGTGTGTTAGAGAATAATATAAATTATATCTTGAAACCTCACCTAAAAGTTTAAGTTATTAGGTTGAGATGATTTTTTGACACTATGAACATGATTTAAAGATATTCCTTATTTATTAATAAACTTTGACATAATTTGATTGAATATATATATATATATATATATTAGAACTATATAATTAAATTGAAAAAATAAAAAATGAGGTTAATGAAGTGTATCTGATAATGCAGTTAGAAGTATTTTCATTCGAAGAAACACTACTAAATTTATTTATTTTAAATGCTTGAACATCTTCATATTAAAACCATCTAAAATTATTTAAAAAAAACTATAATTTGATATTTTTTTCTAATAAAAAACATTACAACCACAATTCAAAAAGTTACCTTAATTAACAACTCTACTATGCATTTCAATTTATCATTAGTTAGCCAAAATGAAAAACCCTAGCACATGGAAGTTGGCACGTGTGAAAATATTAGGGTTTTAGTTACAAGGGCAAAGAGTAGAAGTAGCAAATTAGAGAGTGGAAGGAACAGATTTTTGGAATGTAGAAATCTGTTCAAAGCAGTGTGTGGAAGTTAGCAAGAAAATAATAAATTCAATTCAAAAGAAGTGGGGTCAACACGTGGCAGTTGGTCCTAGTGGAGTGTGAAATTCTGGTTGGCAGAATGGGCCTTGTGGGCCGAAACAGCTTTACAGGTTGCTATCCTAATGGCTGGAGCCTTCTAGGACCCTATTTTTGCAAGCTGGCCGATCCTCTCATATCCTAGTCAGCTACTCCTGGCTGATGTTCATTTCTAGAGATTTTTGTTTATTTTATTTTTTAATTACTATGAGCACTCCCATCCTCCTTTAGTGGGTCCAATAGAATCAAGATGAGAACGAGGAGTCACTTTCATCGCTTCCTAATTCTCCTTCTTTCATGGCCATGTATATACTACACAAGGGGAAAAAAAAAAAAAAAAACTTGTAAGATTGGATGAATATATTAACTTAAATAAATTAAATAATATTAAAATTGTTAAACACTATTCAACTCGTGATTTGATTTAAAATTTAAATTATATAGATGAACTTGAATTAATTAAAGTGATATCATTTTAATTTTTATAATAAAAAAATTAAATTAGATTTAATTAAATTAATCGTGTTACAAGTTGGGTCAACTCCCATCTAATTTTTTATAAATCAAACTTAAATTAGATATTAAATTCATCTATTAGGCTAAAATAAGCTTTAATAACACAGGTTTAAACACAAAGCAATGATTCAAATAATAGTATCGTGTCAAAGATTCTCGATTCATTTTGCTATAATATGAACTCACACCTTCCATCAAGTTCACTCCAATTATATGATAGAAAGAGAGACCCACCAATTTGGTGGGGCATCACATATATGGAATCTCAAACATGCAACAAAATCTTCGAGCATATGTCAAGTTTTTGGCATCAAAATTCCATACTTCGGGTCGGTAATGGAAGAGTATGCCGAGCATTACTCGGTATTGTATAAATAAAACAACTACTAATTATAAAAACCCTTCCCATCTTGTGATTGTAAAAAGCTTTCCCCGAGGCATATCAAAATATTTCTATTTCTTGTACATTAATTTAGCAAGAAAATATTATTATATACATAACACACACATAGACCTCTCATAATAATATAATTATGTTAGGTTTTAAGATCAATAAAATAATTAATGAAAAGGCAGCCATTAGGCTTATGATTCGAGAATGACCGTCAAGAGGCATAACTCTCCCACTCCTCACATGATCATATGACCCCCTCCAAAGCTAGCTCGCTCCCCTATTTAAAGCACCCCCACCCCTTCTCTCCCTCCATACCAAAACACAATTCACTTCAAACCAACAACAAAGACAACTCTCTCTCTTCTATCTTCAACTCTCTTTGATCCTACAAAATCTACTTTGGCTACTAAGACCTTAAGCTAGCTATAAGCTTGAAAGCAAATCTCACACAAACGCTCAAACTTTATATATATATATATATAGAGACATATACTATTACATCATGGAGAATATGTTTCGCTTAGCTGATCATGAAGATTTCTTCTCTAGAAGATGCATTTGGGTTAATGGTCCGGTCATAGTTGGTGCCGGACCATCAGGGCTAGCCACGGCTGCTTGCCTTAGAGATCAAGGCGTGCCCTTCGCTGTTCTTGAAAAAGAAGACTGCATAGCATCTTTGTGGCAAAAACGCACCTACGACAGGCTTAAACTTCACCTCCCTAAGCAATTCTGCCAGCTCCCTAAACTCCCATTTCCCGAGGATTTCCCCGAGTACCCTACAAAGAAACAGTTCGTTGAGTACCTTGAATCATACGCAAAGCACTTTGAGATCAACCCAAAATTCAATGAGTATGTTCAGTCAGCAAGGTACGATGAGACCAGTGGTTTGTGGAGGGTCAAGACAGTTTCCACAAGCGGCTCAAACCGTACTGAAGTTGAGTACATTTGCCGCTGGCTTGTTGTGGCCACCGGAGAGAATGCAGAGTGTGTAATGCCTGAGATTGAAGGATTGGCTGAGTTCGGTGGTGAGGTTATGCATGCTTGCCAATATAAATCCGGCGAGAAATTCAGCGGGAAGAACGTACTTGTTGTCGGCTGTGGCAATTCTGGCATGGAAGTTTCTCTCGATCTTTGCAACTACAACGCTTCTCCATCAATGGTGGTTCGCAGCTCGGTGAGTTTCAATCAAACATTGCACTTGGTTTCAACAAAATTCTGATGACTTTTTAGCTGTCGATCCTAATGGGATTTTTATTCTTCTTTTGGTTTGCTACAGGTTCATGTTTTGCCAAGAGAAATCATGGGCAAATCAACCTTTGAATTGGCTGTTTTGTTGATGAGTTGGCTACCCCTTTGGCTAGTTGACAAGCTCATGCTGATTATGGCATGGTTGGTGCTAGGAAACACTGACAAGTATGGTCTAAAGAGGCCATCTATGGGTCCATTGACACTCAAGAACACCATGGGCAAGACCCCTGTACTGGACATTGGTGCATTGGAGAAAATCAGATCTGGAGACATTAACGTGGTTCCTGGAATCAAGAGGTTTTCACGTGGTCAAGTTGAGCTTGTCAATGGTGAAATTCTTGATATAGACTCAGTTATTTTGGCTACTGGATACCGCAGCAATGTCCCCTATTGGCTTCAGGTGAGAATATGTTCCAATTCCTCTGTTTATATATCTTTCTTTTTAGAAAAAATATTCTGAAAAGTCAATTTCTTTCCTTTGAAAAAACTTCTTATCCACTATCAGAAAATTGTCAGACAAAGTGTTTTGTCCTATCTCTTTACAAGAAGGAAGACTGTTTCAGAAGCTTCTGCTGTGTTTTTTTTAGATTATTATTTGGTATTGGACAAATGGGCTAATCTTGGTTTGTTACATGATGGATTCAGGAAGGTGAATTCTTCTCCAAAAATGGGTTCCCAAAGGCACCATTCCCAAATGGCTGGAAAGGAAATGCCGGTCTCTATGCTGTTGGGTTCACAAGGAAAGGGCTCTCTGGTGCATCCTCTGATGCCATTAGAATTGCACAAGATATTGGCAAGGTTTGGAAAGAGGAAACTAAGCAAACCAAGAGGGCAACAGCTTGCCATAGACGTTGCATCTCACAGTTTTAAAGTCATTTTTAACTGTAAAAAACTACCCTTTGTATGATATAAAAGAAAAAAAAAAGAAAAAAAAAATTTAGGAAAAGACAGATAGCACACAGATAGAGCCCTCTCCGAAGGCCCAAAGTTTTGAGGTGTTTTGGGCATTTTGTATAACTGAGGACGTAGTGGCTTGTTTTTTCTCCTTTATTTTTTCAGTTTCATACAGCTTTCTTGTATTATAGTCCCAGTGATTTATCTTTAATGAGGAGATTTTCATCTCTTTCGAATCATTGCCTTGTCCCTCCATTGATTTTCAGCTATTCCTTGATGCTATCTGCGCGGTTGACCGCATTAACAAACAAAACTATATAATTTCGAGCAATCAAAAGAATAATAAGAGAGAGTTCCCTTGTTACCTCGTTGTCACCATGATCTTCATACATTGAACATTAATAATGGATGATGAATTTAGTACTGAAATGATTTAATTTTGTTTCAAGAATCTTGAAATAAAATGTTTCTCACACTTAATTAAAGAGGGAATTATTGGCCGTGTTCATCCAATCATTTGACAAGAAAAAAAGAAGAAGGAAAAATCAACATTAATTAGGTAAGTATCAATTCCATTAATATTCTTTACATCGCAAGATGAGATGAAAAAAAAAAAAACATTAGTTTACTGT
>Ga0307515_10020026_pt1 | contig 11979 bp, 9 predicted proteins | sample 17_EM_MG_FD_194513 | JGI IMG/M metagenome (GOLD analysis project Ga0307515, IMG submission 194513) | Populus trichocarpa ectomycorrhiza microbial communities from riparian zone in the Pacific Northwest, United States - 17_EM | ecosystem: Host-associated > Plants > Roots > Unclassified | place...
TTTATATTTTGAATTAATTTATTGATGTTTGTTGTAATATTTATAATTTACTTGTATATTTAAGTATTTTATTTGTTTTATAATGATAATTTCGTTGTATTAATGTATAATTTGTATTTTAGAATTTGTTTAGGATTTAGAAGAAATGAATAATTTGATTTTTCACTTGAGTGTGATTTTATTATTTAGATGTGTTATAATTAAAAAAAATAATAATTAATTTAATAGTACCAATTATGAACTCTTCAGAAGATGGCTTCATGGGTTAATTTTTTTGGGGTGGTCAAAGAATATCCCTTGAACCCATTGAATGAAAAACTATGGCCTCGAACCTATTTGTACAGACAATGAGTTCTTTTTTAGCCTAATACTAAGCGGATGAGTCTAGGCCTTCAATGGAGATGGTGTTTCACACTCATCCATGAGAAGTGATTATTTTTAATTTGGTTTAGTTTTTATATAAAAAAAAAAATTAAATTGATTTTTTTAAAAAACCAAAACCGAACCGAAACCGGTTCAAACCGACCAGTTTCGGTTCGGTTCAGTTTTTTTAGACAAAAACCGGTTTGGCTTGGTTTTTTTGGTTTGGCTCGGTTTTTTTCCGGTTTGGCTCGGTTTTTTTGTTTGGGTTCGGTTTGGTTCAGTTTGGTTTTTTTGATATCAGACTTATAAATCCGAAACCGAACCGGTCGGTTTTTTTTAAATTTTAATTGGTTGAATCGGGTTTTTTTCACGGTTTGGTTTTTTCGGTTATTTGTTTTCTGATTTTCGTAGTTTAATCGGTTTTTCAGTTTTTTTATTCACCCATGCATTCATCCATCTTGATCTTAAAAATAGAAAATCATTTTTTCATCTTCTTCTTTAATCATTAATCTGATTATTTAGACGAATTGCAGCACCAATATTATCCCTTGTTAACTAAAGGTAAAGGAAGAGAAATCGTTTAAACTTCTAATGAATGGAGTGTTATTATCAATTAGAAAAGAAAATGACAACATCATTCATCTATTATTTTAGTAAGAGATGAGACTTTGCAAGAACGTAAATACAAAAAAAATCCACTTGGAGATATTATCCAATATTTTCGGCCTTGGAGGCTGGAAGTTTTGTCTATAAAACAGTGATCAAAGCACTCCATCAAGGCAAATCCACTCGTCATTTATCTCCTAGCCAAAAATAGTCTTTCATGGGACCGTTTATCAGCCAATAAATCTATGTTTCTCAATGGTTCCATAAAAATTTCAACATTGACTACCATCCATTCACTTCCCTTCCTTCTATTAATTCCTCCTCTTGCATACTGTTCTTCATCTCCCTTAGAATTTACTACCTTATCTCAACCATGTTAGCTTCCTCTGTCAAGTTAACAAATCTCGGCGATTTTGTGGAGAATCCAGATGGCTCACTCACTAGAAACAGCGCATTTCCTGACGTACCACCAACTGAAGAAATAACTCCAGGTTCCAAAGAACTTTCGCTCTCGAAAGACATCCCTCTAAACCCCAACAACAAAACATTTCTGCGTTTATTTCGCCCTCTAAATCCTCCTCAAAACGCCAAACTCCCTCTCATTATTTACTATCATGGAGGTGGCTTTGTTCTTTACAGTGCTGCAACCCTTGTTTTCCATCAAACATGCAGTGACATGGCTTCTCACTTCCCCGCTCTCGTCCTGTCTGTTGACTATCGTCTTGCCCCTGAACATCGCCTTCCCGCTGCATATCAAGATGCTATGGAGTCTATCAAGTGGGTCCAAAAACAAGTTTTGGATATCAACGGCCCTTCTTGTGAACCTTGGTTTAAAGAATACCTTGATTTTTCCAGGTGTTTCTTGATGGGCATGAGTGCTGGTGGCAATATCGCTTACCATGCAAACTTGCTTGCCTTGAATATTGAAATCAAACCCTTGAAAATCATTGGTTTGATATTGAATGTCCCCTATTTTTCTGCTGTCACCAAGACTGAATCAGAGAAGAGGTTGTTCAATGATCCGGTTTTCCCATTGGCTATGAGTGATAAGATGTGGGCTCTGTCTTTGCCCGAAGATACCGATCGTGATCATGAGTATTGCAATCCCATTGTTGGCGGGTCTCTTGAAAAGAACAAAATCGAAAGGCTGCCGAGGTGTTTCTTTAGAGGATACGGTGGGGATATACTTGTTGACAAGCAAAAGGAATTGGTGAAGATGTTAGAGTCTCGTGGAGTGGACGTGGTTGCAAGGTTTGATGAGGATGGCTTCCATGGTGTGGAGATTTTTGATCCTGCAAAAGCCAAGGCTTTGTATGACTATGTTAAAGAATTTGTTTGCACAACTGTTTAATGATCATAGTGTATTGGCTACATCAACCGGAAGTAAAAAGGTGTCTGGTTTGATCAGTAAGTACTGTTTCTCTTGATTATAAGTCGCTTGATAACACATGAACCCTTCCGGTCTCAATCACCCCTGTTGGTTTGGCAAAGTTCAAGCTTTGTAATGGAGTTGCCTTCTCTTGTAATGAATTTTGTATAGAAAAGCAATAATATTATGTTTGAAAATAATATAAATTACATTTTTAAAATTAAATTTTTTAATTGAAATAGTTATTTGATATAATATTAAAACTTTAATATATTAATTTAAAAAAATTTAATTTAAATAATTATTTAATATGATATTATAACTTAAATATGTTGATTTGATAAAATTCAAGTGTGGCATTAGAGTTATATTTTTTATAATAAATTTTGTATAGAAAAGCACCAAATTAGTATAATATTATAATCATAATAATACAAATTATATTTCAAGAGTTTTCACCTATCATCCGACCCTCTCTTCCTTGTTAAAAAGCCAGTGAACCATCACATACAAAAACACCAATTCATCACTCGTGATCTGCCTAGAAAATTCAACTTGACAGTCCCGAAATCAACTCAAAAAGTGACTGAAATCACCTCGTTTTCCTTTCCAAAATCAACCCGAAACTAGCCCAACAATTCTTAGAATTCCAGTCGCTAACAGACTCAAAGAGACCATTTGATTTTCTGTGTTCCTACTGGTCCAGTGATGAGTTATTTACTATCAACCATAAAAGAGTCAGGGAAGAAGAGAAGAAGAGATAGAAGTAGAAAGGATTTTATATTATTATCTGCATAATCAAGAACAACCTATTGGTTATATTTTATAGCCCACTAAACTTGGAAAGTTAAACAACATGCTCAAAGATAGGAAAGCACTAACAACACGAAACTAACAATAAAAAAATATCCTCCTACTACACTGTTTCCAGCAACCATCAAAGACCCATTCCTCATACACCCCTCGTACGTGTCCCTCTGCATGCACACACCCACGTACCAGTCCCTCTACATACATAGTCATATCAGTTTCCCCCCCTTAAAATTCCTTGTCCGCAAGGAAATACAGGATAGGACTTACCCAAGTGACGTTCATCTTCCCAAATGGCATCTTCTACTGAGGCTCCCTTCCATTTAATTAGAACCTCAACTTTCAGAAGGTATCTGCCTTTTTGGATGACTCGACCATCAAGAACGGTCTCAGGTTGAGGATGAATGACAATTTCATTAGTCACAGGAGGAAGCTGAGTCGAGATGGTAGTGACGAGTCCAGCATGTTTTCTCAACAGGCTTACATGAAAGATGTTGTGAATCAAAGAACTCAGAGGCAAAGCCAATCGATAAGCCACTGGTCCAACTTTTTCAATGATTTTATATAGACCAAAGTACCTGAGTGACAGCTTCAAAGAGCTGTGAAATGCCACCGATATCTGTCAGTAAGGTTGCAGTTTCAGGTATACAAAGTCGCCCACCTCAAAGATGACCTCACGACGTCGCTGATCCGCTTGACATTTCATCCGCTCCTGAGCTAACGAGAGATTCTTTCTCAACTCGCGCAGGATGGCATCTCGATCACGCAAATATCCATCAACAACCTGTACTTTTAAAGTTCCCCGAACATACATCAATAAACTTGGAGGTGGAACACCATACACTGCTTCAAAAGATGTCATTTTGGTAGATGAATGGACTGAGGTGTTATAGCTAAATTTTGTCCATGGAATCCAGTCAATCCATTTTCTTGGTTGGACCCTGCAAAACACCTCAAGTATTGCTCCAAGACCCGATTAATTATCTCTGTTCGTTTGTCGGTTTGAGAATGGTAATTGAAACTATGCACAACTTAGTCCCCTGAAGCTAAAACAGGGTACGCCAAAAAGAGTTAATAAATACTCGGTCCTTATAACTAACTATGGAAGCTGGTATTCCATGAAGTCGAACTATGTTAATTTGAGACGAAAGCATGTGCAATTGTGGCAGCGGTATATGGATGTTTCATACACTCCCCCCATCTTCTTCTACTCCCTCCATCTTCATTGTTCTGCTAGTGAACAATGAAAAGCCCACTATTCCTAGATTGGACTAGTTCTGGCCCAAACCAAAATTTCTATGTCGGGTCTAGCTCAGTCCCTTTAGAATAAAGTATGTTGGGCAAACATCGGTTAAACCCCTATTTTGGGCCAATATTGACCCAACTCTTTTGAGTTGACCTTGGTTTAATTTATTTTGGTCCGAATCTCAACCCAACCAGGATGGGCTCAACCCATTTAACTAGGTTGGGCCCATCCTAATACTATATTATTGTATATTTATAATAATATATAATATTGTATCATACATAAAAATTAGAAAAATCCAAAAAATTAGAAGAGAGTGAGATTAATTTTAATATTGATTTTAATTTGTCCATAGTATTTGTGTTGCCTTGCGTCCGACATCCAATATATGAGAAATATGAAAAAATTGAATTAGATAAAAGGAATGGTTAATAAATCTATTTGCAACAATAAATTCCTTTTAGAAAATAAAAACATATAAGCCCAATTCAGTGATGTATATTTACCGGTTGAGAAACTATTCAGTGGACAGAACCTTTCCCCAAGTTTGGAGCATTACAGTTTTTTTAAAAAAAGAATAAGTGATGTTGTTGTTGTTTTTTATAGGTAATAAATTGCAAATCTGCAATTCCATAGGTCATCAATTATTCTGAGCCAAGAAAAAAAAAATACATAACTAAGACATCATAGTAACAAATGATGCAGTTTCATGTCCATTCTATAAATTATTTCTTACTAACAGTTACTATCAGGTAAGCCAACAACCTGAATTGCATCAATGACAGTAGTTATTAATTACCAGGTATGCCAACAATTTAAATAGCATCAATGACAGCAACTCAAGATGAGAAGAGGTATTGATTATCCGTGGGTGTTCAAAATGTTTTTCGCTTATAAATATATTAAAATAATATATTTTTTATTTTTTAAAAATTATTGTTGATATTAGCACTTCAAAACAATCTCAAAACATAAAAAAATAAATTTTAACAAAAATATTTAAAATTTAAAAGAACACGGTGCAAACAGGCTGAAAGTAAAACCATGCCGGCCACTCACAATTTTTAGTCACACTTTGTTTTGCAAGATGATAGCCATATAGTTTTTGCATCGCATAGAATATGAAAGAAAGACGCAAAAACCTAGATGCAAGGATATTGTTGTTGATGAAGCAACTAGTTAAAAACAAATCGTGGAAGGAATATGTGAGGCTATTCTCTTTATGTTTACTTAGAATTGCGTAGAATTAAAATTATAAAACTCTTGCAGGAAAAGAAATGAGCATCTACAAAAAAAAAAGAAAGGATTTTACTAATTATCTGTTCCTTTACTTGGAATTATTTCTGAAATGAAAACATATTTATTCATGACAATTTATTTGTTTATTGCAGTACTGACATATCTAGAAGTGCTTTTAATCACTGTTCTGGTTTTCCTACTTGAGCTCCATTAATGATGGCATCGCTTAAGGAGGATTGAAATTTACAAGCACACCTCTTGCTGGACTGACAATAACACTTATCACACCAGCATTTCTCGCCTACACAATCTGAATCTCTTTGGCAACGAAATGTAATCACAGGCCCTCTTGCTTCTCCCACATCTAAACCTGACAATTACAAGAACACAATAATTCTATTTTCTTTTTAATGAAAAGTACACAATAATATTATATATTTTATTTTTGCTATAAATAATATGTGTGTGTTTATTGTCTGAATATAAAAGAGAGAGAGAGAGACTAACAAGAAGCGATGATTAGGAGTGCAAAGACCGAGAAAGTTAGCTTGAATGAAGACTTCTCCATCTCTCTTTCTTTGCTATGAAAATACCTTAGAGATATATATGTAAATGCCAATCACTTGTTTTTTTTTTTATGCAATGAATAAGGATAGGCTCTCCCCTTGTGATTAATGTTATATAGGCGAGGTTATGGGGCTAATAATGGAAAGGTATATCTTAGTGAATTACATACCTTTTTTTCTATATCATATTATCTATAAATTATAATAACGTAAAATCATACAAGGTAAATATTAAGAAGGGAAAAGAGACACCTACCTATTTATTCATGGATTTATGTTGTATTCTAAATAGTTACGTGTTTGGATAAAACTTGCCAACAAGATAAGATTTCAAATTTGAATCATATCTAGGCTAATATGGATCAGATCCAATATTTGGATTATTGTTGATGCATGAATTGTTCAGACTATGTTAATGTGAATTCACCATTTTAATGTGTTTCTTAATTTTATACATTTTTTTTATATAAATTCTTGAATTAATTAAGAATATTTTTAAATATTATTTTATTGAATTTCATTTGATTTTTATTTTGTTCTTGAATAAGATAATATTTATATAATATTAGCAAGTGTTCTTTTTATATAACCTATTATAAAAAAATTATTTCAAATTTTAATAAGTTGATTTAACATGAACACTAATTTTTGTTATCACTAGTTCATTTGTCCGCGCTCCACTGCGGGTTGAACCATGATTTTAAAAACATATAAAAAAAAACTATTAAGAGCTGAGATTTTTTTCATCAAGTGATAAATCTTGTGTTAAAAAAAACATGTGGATAGCTTATCAATCATTGCCTTAACAAAGAATCTTGTGTTTCATGATAAAAGTAAGCGTATTGACACAAGATTTTATTACGTACGAAATTGCATTACAAACTAGTCAAAGTTAAGAATGTGAAGACCCAAGACCAAGTCGCAGATATTTTCACTAAGCCACTTAAACATGATGTTTTTTCCAAGATGAGAGATATGCTAAGAGTTATAGGAAATCAATTTTAAGGGGGATGTTGAAAATAATTTTTTTTTTGTTTTTTTTTGAAAAACAGAGGAACCGGTCAATCAATCAAATTAAATAAACTAGTTTACCAGTTGAGAACTGGATGACCGATTAAGTTGGTAGAATTACTTTTCCTATTCAAAATAGGATTTTCTTTGCTTATTATAATTCCTTGATTATCTAGGACTTTAGACCTATAAATTAAGCATAAAACATAAGTATAATAGAAATAAAATGTGTATATAAAAGAAAACACTTAATGAAACACTCTTTCCTCTTAAATTTTCTTCTTATTCTTTAGCTTTGCTATTTTGCATTATTTTCCATAAGCTTCTGCTACACTAATTTTTCTTCTAACATTGTGGTGGTGTATGTAGGTAGGGATTTGTTGTTGTGAAACTACTATGAATGGATGGAGCAGGGAGGTTATGTTGCTGAGTTTGTTTGCTTTTGCATGGGGTTGTGGGGAAATGACCATATTTGATGTCGTTGGGACAAGAAAGAGGGAGGTTATTGATGGAAAGGTGTGCTAGTCATGGTGGAAGATTGTGTGGGAGAGCTTGGTGGTAGAGGAGGGAAGAAACACTAGTAATGTCAAGCCTACTGTTGTTGGTGTTTCGCTGTTGCAACAGAGAGCTGCTATCGACCAGGTGCTTGGTGGTTGGTGCAACGGGTTGTGAGGGAGATAAGATCATAAGGGATAGGTGAGAGCTGACAGGTTTTCTTTTCTACCCTTATTAGTTCATTTCGTTTTTCTTTTGTGATGGATGCTATTTTAAGAAAGAAGGTGATGAGAGAGGGCTGGTTGGTGCACTGTCTTTTTTTTTTTTTTTCTCGAGGGAGAGACAATGAAGGAGAAAGAGATTAGAGTGAGTGTTGTTAGTTTTCGAAAATGGTTACTAAGTGTTGCACATGTGCGGCGTCGCGACGAATCGTCCACTCTCATGTATTTATCTATCTAGCAAAAATGGGTAGAAAAGGAATTCTTGTCTTTTATTAGTGGAAAACAAAAATAGGAGTCACTACCTAATATTTTGGTCACTAAGAACCCTAACTGGTCTTAGAGATCGGGTACAGAGACTGGTTGCGTAAAGGAAATCTATTAGCACCCTAAATACGCCCTACCAAAGGTAAGCTGCATTGTTTGATTGTCTGATAAAAAGCCAATGTATTGTTGTTTTCTAATTGGTGGTCTGTATAAGGTTTAAGAAAAGTCCTTCTCGGTAAGGAGGTCCTTATCTTATAAGGTGAAACTTAACTGTTCTGATGTCGACCAAAGAAACTAATTTTAATATTAGAAGTATGTCTTACATGTAAGTTCGTAATCCTAGATATTAAAAGAAAACAAAATATTTTTTTTTTAGAATTTTTGAAATGTTGGCCTAGTTGTCGTGACTTTAATAATCTGGTTATTAAAGTCAAACTACATGCTAACACATATTTTTTAATTTTCTTTGTATGAAAATACGATATGATTTTTTTACTTTGTATGAAAATCTTTGAGAAACTTGGTCGTATGCAAGAAAAAAAAACATCCTTTTTTTTTGTAATTTTTTTGCAACATTTCGGAGAAAACCGGGTATTTTAATACTAGATTTGTATCTTTACAATATAAAAATACAAACTAATATTAATCAAAATGGTATAAAAATACACGAAAAAATCACAAATTTCCAAAAGGATTTTTGGAATTTTTTTTGGAATTTGTTGTATACAATATAATAATAATATATTATAAATATAAAGAGATGGGTTGGCCCAAATATATTGGGATGACCCATCATGGCTGGGCTGAAATCGGTCCAGAATAAATTGGACAAGAGGTAGGCCAGCTCGACCCATGAGATATTTTCTTCTTCTTTCTTTTTTGGACTGGGCCAGACCCAACCATTTTGGTCTGGGCCAGTGCGGTTCGGCCCAGGAACAGTGGAGATGCTCTCCACTGTTCACCTGCAACGTGAACAGTGGAGAGTAAATTAATTCAATCTCCACTGTTCACTTGTAGAACAAAACAGTGGAGCAGTTGGGGGCGATGAAAAAGAAAAAAAAGAAAAAGAAAAAGAAAAAAAAGAAAGGGAAGGGGAGGAAGGCTGACTTGCAGTGGCTCATGATGCTGCTGGTGGCGGTGAAGAGGAAGAACAACGGTGGTTCGCGACAAAGAACAGTGGCAGCTGTTGTGGCTCTTCTTCTCCTCCTTTCTGCCCTTCCTTGATTTTCTTCCTTTCTCTTTCATTCCTCTTGTGTTAGTTTTTTCAGTTCTCTCCTCTCTGTTTTTCTTTATTCTCTCCTTTTTGTCTCTTTTTTTTTTCTTTCGGTTTTCTTTTTACCTCTAAAACTCCCTAAAAGTGGCGTGTCAATCCCCCCATCTTCCCTGTTTTTCACCTTTCTTGTAATCTCTTCTTTCTCTGGTCATGTTCTTCTCTCTATAATGTCTCTCTCTATTTTGTTTTTTTTCCCCCTCTTTCTCCCCTGTTTCTTCCTTCAATCTCTCTCGTTCCCCTTAAAATTTCCCCCTTTTTTTTCCTGCCTTTCTCCCCTGCTGTTTATAACGGTGAAAGGGGGAGAGACAGCTATTACCCATGTCCAATCATGGCACAGGGGTAGGGAGGTCGGGCGGTTGCTGGGTAGCCGCCCTAGGGCTTGTCCGTTCTGTTGTTTTTTTTTTTTGTCTTGGCAAGTCAATGTTTTTGGTTTTTGGTTTTTGGGTTTTTGGGAGAAAGAGGGAGAGGAGCAGCGTTGTAGGGGAAGAAAAACTTTCTTCCTTAACCTTTGCACGTTAGGGAAGAAGAAGATATACAATGCGTTTCAAAACGACACTGTTTTGGTTTTTTTTTTTAACAGTGGATGAAACGACACAGTTTTGCCCAAAACACGTCGTTTCATTTAAAAGGAAATGGCGCCAAGACTTTGTCAATTTCCAAATCAATCCTTAATTTGTGAATTGTTCAATCAAGTCCTCGGTTGTAATTTTTATTTTAAGAATCGATATCAGCCCTAAATTTGGCTGCCTCATTCAATTTGATCCTTGGTCTTGGATTTATGCAATTTGACCCTTAATTGATCCATAAACTTCTATTTTTTTCAATTTAGCCCTTGATTCGGTCAATTCCAACCCTTCTATTTACGCGTCTTTTTCCAGTTTGGTCTTTGGTCTTTGGTTTTGGATTTCTTCAATTAAGTCCTTAATTGGCCATCAAACTTCAATATTTATGCAATTAAGCCCCTGATTTGACCAAATCAACTCGAAAAAAATTATAATTTGACCCCAAAACTTTAATTTCTTCCAATTAAAGCCCAAATTGACTTCAAAATCAATTTTTCTTGCAATCAAACCCTTCATAAATTCAATTAAATCTTTAATAAATTTAATTGAGTCAATAAACCTCTAATTTTGGACATTTCTTCCTCAAATTGAATTTTCTTTGTCAACAGGGCTCTCATTAGTCAACAATATACTGTCAAATTTTAATCTTTTTATTTTTGAACCTCCTCAACCAATTTTTGGCCATTTTCTGAGTGCTCCGACATCCTCTTCTAACTGATATTATTTTTTTGTTTTCTTCTGAATATATTTTTTTATTTTTTGTATTTTCTTTTTTTTTGTGGGGTCCAAAAATCAGTAACAACAAAGGTGATGAGAGAGGGCTGGTTGGTGCACTATCTGTTTTTCTTTCTTTCTTTCTTGAGGGAGAGACAATGAAGGAGAAAGAGATTAGAGTGAGTGTTGTTAGTTTTTGAAAATGGTTACTAAGTTTGTGTCTTTAGGATGGAAATTAGATTTTTATTTATTTATTTTACTTTTTATTATGGTGGCCTCTCTCTCTTGTGTTTTCAACTCACTCTCCATGGCAATGGTGGCTAGGCTTTCTCCAGTCCCCTCTTCTCTTGCAAGATTCCTCTAGTATTTATATGTCATAATTTTTTGTCATTTTTTTTAATTGCTTGGTCCTTAAACAACTTGCTTTTCACTTTAGTCCCTTTATCCATTTTACTCTCTATTGTTTTTTCAAAATGCAACATCAATGTCAATTTGATCAAGAAATTAATCGATAATTATGAAATGGATAAGTCAATAGCTGAAATGCTTCAAAAGCTTTTTTTTTTAATTTTGATTTTTTATAGAGATGTTGAAAATATGAAAATGATATTTTGAAAAAAATGGTAAAAAATCAGGTTATGACATGATTCATATAGGTGAAATTGATATTACAAGAAAAGTTAGCGGGGGTTAGTTGTATAAACCAAACTTTAGTGGTGAAATTGAGATACCTGTTGTGAGAGAAAAAAAAAATTATTTATTGAGACCTCATCTAATAATTTTAGTTTTAAAGTTGAGATAACTATTGAGTTATGTTTTTGATAAGATATGAGATTTAATAACCAAACAATCATTTCTCACATATAAATTATATATTGGCACCTCAGCGGATAATAACTAATCTAATCCAATAACCAGATGAATCTTAAGGGATTTGATAGGAAACAATCCAATCTAATGACAAATATAAGTAAATTAATCCATCATTTATGGTAAGAAGCAAACACACCTTTAATGGGAAAATCTAAGGGACAAATATATATATAATCCAGCGAGATACACCTTCCCATTATAAGTAGCATAGCCTCACCTATATAACATTACAATGGGAGAGCCTATCACAGTTCATTTTTAAAAACAAGTAATTGGCTTTTACATATATCACTTAAGCGTTTTCATAGCAAAGAAAAAGAGATGGAGAAGTCTTCATCCAAGTTAACTTGCTTAGTTATACTCTTA
>Ga0307515_10020027_pt1 | contig 11979 bp, 12 predicted proteins | sample 17_EM_MG_FD_194513 | JGI IMG/M metagenome (GOLD analysis project Ga0307515, IMG submission 194513) | Populus trichocarpa ectomycorrhiza microbial communities from riparian zone in the Pacific Northwest, United States - 17_EM | ecosystem: Host-associated > Plants > Roots > Unclassified | place...
CATGTCCTCGCCAGGCACGCCGTCGGCGTCGAGGACGCGTGCCCCGAGCAGGGTGCCCGCCGTCTGCGCGCCCCAGGAGTGGCCGGCGACGGCGACGCGCTCGCGGTCGACGCGGCCCGCGAGGCCGGGCACGGCGGTGACGAGGGTGCCGAGTTCGTCGATGACCCGGACGAGGTCGGTGACGCGGACGCGCCAGATCCCGGGCGTGCGGGGGTCCTCGGCGGGGACCGCGAGAGTCCGGGAGTCGAGGTGCGTGGGCTGGACGACGACGAACCCGGCGGCGGCCCAGTAATCGGCGAGGGGCGCGTAGCCGTCCATCGACCAGCCGAAGCCGTGCGAGAAGACGACGACGGGCAGCTCGCCGCCGGTCGCGGGCGCCGTGATGCGGACCTGGAGGTCGTCGCCGCGGCCCGGGGCGGGCAGGACGACGGGCCGGGCGGACAGCACGGTGGCGGGATCGGACATGGAGGTGCTCCAGTTCTGCGCGCGGATCTGCCATGATGGAAAAACGGAACCTTGCTCCGCCAACGATACGGAACGCGGTTCCATTTTTCAAGGGAGGAGCCCCACGTGCCCGAAACCCGCCCGCCGGGCAGCTCGGCGGCGTCCGGTCGCAAAGACGCCAAGCGCAACCAGCGGACCCTGCTGGAGGCCGCCGTCGCGGTGTTCGTCGCCTCGGGCGTCGACGCGCCGGTCCGCGACATCGCCGCGAAGGCCGGCGTCGGGATAGGCACGATCTACCGCCACTTCCCGACCCGCGCCGACCTCGTCATCGCCGTCTACCGGCACCAGGTCGAGGCCACCGCCGAAGCCGGTCCGGTCCTCCTGGCGGAAGGCCCGACCCCGCACGCCGCCCTGGAGCGCTGGGTGGACCTGTTCGTCGACTTCCTGGTCACCAAGCACGGCCTCGCCGCCGCGATGCGCAACGACGCCGCCGGGTTCGAGACGCTCCACGCCTACTTCATCGACCGGCTCCTGCCGGTGTGCGCCGAGCTCCTCGACGCGGCCTCCGCGGCCGGCGAGGTCCGCCCCGGCCTCGACGCCTACCAGGTCATGCGCGGTGTCGGGAACCTCTGCGTCGGCGCCGAGAGCGACCCCCGCTACGACGCCCGCGCGATGGCCGGGCTCCTCATCGCGGGCCTGCGCCGGACGTGAAGAACCCCGCCGGGCGTCGCCCGGCGGGGTTTCCCGCCTAGATCCCGTGCACGCGCCTGGCCTGCGCGGCCCGCTCGACGTCCTCGGCGACCAGATCGCCGTTGATCGCGATCGCGGCCGCCGAGCCCTGCGCGGTCGCCATGATCACGTTCGCGCGCTGGTCGACGACGTTTCCCGCCGCGTACACACCCGGCACACTCGTCTGCCCCATCCCGTCGACGGTCACCCAACCGTCGACGACATCGCAGCCCAGCCCGCGCAGCAGCCCATCGTGCGGCTCCCACTCCCCGCCGGTGAAGAGCGCGTCGCGCACGACGGCCCTCCCGTCGGCGAGCTCGACGCCGCGGAGCCGGTCGTCCTCGACGACGACCCGCGCGACCTTCCCGTCGACGACCTTGACGCCGCGGGCGGCGAGCTTCTCGCGCTCCTCCGCCGGGATGTCGAGGCCGTTGGTGAACAGGGTCAGGTCCTCGGCCCACTGCCGCACGAGCTGCGCGTGGTGGATCGCCGACGGTGGCGTCGCCGCGATCACGCCCACCGCGCGGTCGCGCACCTCCCAGCCGTGGCAGTACGGGCACTGCATGACGTCGGTGCCCCAGCGTTCGCGCAGGCCGGGGATGTCGGGCAGCCTGTCGGTCAGGCCGGTCGCGACGAGGATCCGCCGCGCCGACAGCACCCGGCCCGAGGACAGCGCGACGGTGAAGCCGCGAGTCACCGAGACCACGCCGTCGGCGATGAACTCGCCGCCGTAGCCGGCGATCTCCTCGCGCCCGGCCTTGAGGAGTTCGAGGGGCGGCATCCCGTCGCGGGACAGGAAGCCGTGCATGTGCGCGGCGGGCGTGTTGCGCGGCTCGCCGGCGTCGACGACGACCACTCTGCGCCGCGCCCGCGCCAGGACCAGGGCCGCGCTCAGTCCGGCGGCTCCACCGCCGACGATCACCGTGTCATAAACGTCATTGCTCGCGCTCATCGCGATCACCTCCAGGCCGAAGCCTGCTCTCGCCCGCGAATCCCGGCAACCTTCGTTGCCGTTTCCGGGAAACGAGCGAGAATGGGTGCATGGAGAACACCGAGCCCGAACTGGCCGAGACCCTCGCCGAGGTCGGCCCGCGCCTGAAGCGCCTGCGCACGTCCCGCAACGTCACGCTCGTCGAGCTGTCGAAGACGACCGGCATCTCCAAGAGCACGCTCTCGCGCCTGGAGTCGGGGCAGCGCAAGCCCAGCCTTGAACTGCTCCTGCCGATCGCCCGCGCCCACCGCGTGCCGCTCGACGAGCTCGTCGGGGCGCCCGAGGTCGGCGACCCGCGCGTGCGGATGCGCCCGATCGAGTCGAACTGGGGATCGACGATCATCCCGCTCACGAAGCAGCCGGGCGCGCCGAAGGCCTTCAAGATGATCATCGAGCCGATCAGGTCCGAACCCGACCCGCGCACCCACGAGGGCTACGAGTGGCTCTACGTCATGTCGGGGAGACTGCGCCTGGTCCTCGCCGAACACGACCTGGTCCTCGGCGCCGGCGAGGCCGCCGAGTTCGACACGCGCACACCGCACTGGTTCGGCGCCGCCGACGGCCGACCCGTCGAGATCCTCAGCGTCTTCGGCCGGCAAGGCGAGCGCATGCACGTCCGCGCCCGCACCACGAGCAAGAAATAGGCCCCGGGAAACCCCGGGGCCTCGATCAGAGTCCGTTCACCGCACCTCGGCGATGAGCTCCAGTTCGACCGGAGCACCCAACGGCAGCTCCGACACACCGACCGCGCTGCGGGCGTGCACACCCGCGTCGCCCAGGAGCTCGCCCAGCAGCTCGCTGGCGCCGTTGATGACGCCCGGCTGCCCGGTGAAGCCCTGCGCGGACGCCACGAAGCCCACGACCTTCACGATCCGCACGATGTTGTCGAGCCCGACGACCGAGTCGACCGCCGCAAGCGCGTTCAGCGCGCACACCGCCGCGAGTTCCTTGGCGTCCTCGGGGCTCACCTCGCCCCCGACGTAACCCGTGCGCAGCAGCGCGCCGTCCTTGAACGGGAGCTGCCCCGCGGTGTACACGTGGTTTCCCGTCCGGACCGCCGGGACGTAGGCCGCCAGCGGCGCGGCGACCTTAGGGAGCTCCAGGCCCAGCTCGGTGAGCTTGTCACGCACGCTCACGCCGGGTCCCCCTTCGGGCGCTTGAAGTAGGCCACCAGGTTCTCCGGGTTCATGCCCGGCACGACTTGGACCAGCTCCCAGCCGTCCTCACCCCAGTTGTCGAGGATCTGCTTCGTCGCGTGGACCAGCACGGGGACGGTCACGTACTCCCATTTCTGCATGGCGCGACGATACCGAAACCGTCACGACCGCTCACCGGCCCGTCACGTTCCCCGACACCGCCGCGTTAGACACGGCAGAGCGTTACCCTGCATACCTAGCCTTCCCTCGGGGGGATCGAATGACGCATGAGCCCGCAGGCGTTGACACCACCGAGCCCCCGTACGAGCCGCCCGCACCCGAGGACCCGCCCGCCCGCAGACCCCGCGGAGGCGCCTACGCCCTCCTCGCCGCGCTCCTCGCGTTCTGCGCCCTCGCGGCCGTCGGCGGCTACCTCCTGATCGACAACCTCGCCGAGCGCGGCCCGTCGAGCCCCAAGCAGGCCGTCGAGGGCTTCCTCGGCGCCCTCCTCACCGACCGCGACCCGCAGGCCGCGCGGCAGTACGTGTGCGCCGACATCCGCGACTCCGACTTCGCCGTCTACCTAGACGCCGTCACCGCCGCCGAGAAGACCACCGGCAGCCAGGTCGAACTCGGCTGGGACGCGGTCACCACAACGAGTGAAACCGCCCGTGACGCCACCGTCACCGCCGACGTGTCCAGCACCACTCCGACCGGCACCGAAGCCCAGACCTGGACGTTCACCGTGGTCAAGGCACAGGAGTGGTATGTGTGCGGCTTGACGACGCCCGCGTGAAAGGCGTCGTAGCCTAGATCCTGATGTCCAAGCAGACCCCGCGCCACAAGCTGGCGAGCACCCGGCTCCACATCGTGACCGGCAAAGGCGGCACCGGAAAGACGACGGTCGCCGCCGCGCTCGCGCTGTCCCTGGCCGCAGGCGGCCGCCGCACCCTCCTCGTGGAGGTCGAGGGCAGGCAGGGCATCGCCCAGCTGTTCGACGTGCCCCCGCTGCCCTACGAGGAGCGGCGCATCGCCCGCGCGCCCGACGGCGGCGCGGTGTACGCGCTGGCCGTCGACGCCGAAGAGGCCCTCCTCGACTACCTGACGATGTTCTACAAACTCGGCCGCGCCGGGCGCGCCCTCAAGAAGCTCGGCGCCATCGACTTCGCCACCACCATCGCCCCCGGCCTGCGCGACATCCTCCTCACCGGCAAGGTCAAGGAGGCCACCACGCGCATGACCAACGGGAAACGCGCCTACGACGCCGTCGTCCTCGACGCGCCCCCGACCGGCCGCATCACGCGCTTCCTCAACGTCACCGCCGAGGCCGCCAAGCTCGCCAAGGTCGGCCCGATCAAGTCGCACAGCGAAGGCGTCGCGGCGATCCTGCGCTCGAAGGCCACCACGGCCGTGCACGTCGTGACCCTCCTTGAGGACATGCCCGTCCAGGAGACCGCCGACGCCATCACCGAACTCACCGCCCACGGCATGCCCATCGGCTCGATCATCCTCAACAACGTGCGCACCGACCCCCTCGCCGGCGCCCGCGTCACCCAGGCCGAACTCAAACGCGGCCTCACCGCCGCGGGCCTCCCCGCCGACAAGAACGTCGTCGCAGGGCTCCTCGACGAGGTCCGGGCCCACCAGGTCCGACTCGACCTGGAGGCCGGGCTGCGCGCCGAGCTCGCCGGCGAGCCCTACCCGCTGATCGAGCTGCCCATGCTCGCCGAGGGCGTCGACCTGTCGGGGCTCTACCAGCTCAGCGAGCTGCTTTCCGGGGAGGAGCCCCAATGAGTCTCGACGTCGACGCGCTGCTCGGCGACCGCGGTGTCCGCATCGTCGTGTGCTGCGGTTCGGGCGGGGTAGGCAAGACCACGACCGCGGCCGCGCTGGCGCTGCGGGCCGCCGAGAAGCACGACCGGCGCGCGGTCGTGCTCACCATCGATCCGGCCAGGCGCCTGGCGCAGTCGCTGGGGTTGACGGAGCTGTCGAACACGCCCCGCACGGTCGCGCAGGCCACCGGCGGGCAGCTCGACGCGATGATGCTGGACATGAAGCGGACCTTCGACGAGGTCGTGCTCTCGCACACCAGCGAGGAGAAGGCCGCCGAGATCTTCGCCAACCCCTTCTACCAGGCGATGAGCTCGACGTTCTCCGGCACGCAGGAGTACATGGCGATGGAGAAGCTGGCGCAGCTGCGCGCGGCCGACTCCTGGGACCTGATCGTCGTCGACACTCCCCCGTCGCGGTCGGCGCTGGACTTCCTCGACGCGCCGCAGCGGCTCGCGCGGTTCCTCGACGGGCGGATGCTGCGGCTGCTCCTGGCGCCCGCGCGGGGTGGGCGCAGCGTGTTCTCGGTGATGACGGCGGCGACGTCGTTCTTCACCAACACGGTCGCCAAGATCCTCGGCGCGCGCCTGCTCACCGACATCGGCACGTTCGTGTCCTCACTGGACTCGACGTTCGGGGGCTTCCGCTCGCGCGCCGAGCAGACCTACAAGGTGCTGCAAGACCGGGAGACGGCGTTCCTGGTGGTCGCCACACCCGAACCGGACGCCGTGCGGGAGGCCGCCTACTTCGCCGGTCGCCTCACCGAGGAGCGCATGCCACTGGCCGGGCTCATCCTCAACCGCGTGCACACGACCGGGGTGGGCGAGCTGTCCGCCCAGCGCAGCCTCGGCGCCGCCGAAGGACTTGAGGACCACGGGCTGTCGCCGGTCACCGCGGGCGTCCTGCGCATCCACGCCGACCTCGTCGCGCAGGCCGAGCGGGAGGAGAGGGTCGCCGGGCGGTTCATCACGGCTCACCCGGACGTCCCCACCACGCGCGTGGCGGCCCAGCCCGGTGACGTTCACGATCTTGAGGCGCTGCGGCATATCGGGGATCTGCTCGCCGCCGACTAGGCGGGATGCGGATGCGCGGCCGGGGCCGGGGCAGGTCGGCGCGCGGCCGGGGCCGGGTCGGGGCGGGCCGCCTGAGACCCGCGCGGTCGGCGCCAGAGCCGGCCCCTGCAACCCGCGCGGCTGGGCCCAGAGCCAGCCCCCTGCGACCCGCGCAGCCTTGGGCAGCGTCCAGCGGCGGACGACCACGCGAAACGCGCACTCCCCCGCTCGCCCCAAAGGGGCCCCAAAAATCACGATACGCGCGAGATGCGACAGAAACGGCGACCCGAGAATCGCTCACAACCGGCGGGGAGTCGTCCGCGCCGGACCGCACAAGCCCGGATCGCTCCCGCTTCACCCATGCCGGCAACCCCGCACCCCCGCGGGCGCAGCCCGATCCGACTCTCGCCTAGAGCGAGTCCCGCAGTCACCCACTCACCACGCCGGAAACTTCGCACCGGCGGCCCACCACGGCGGGCTTCACGCCAAGGCGACGAACTCACGGCAGGCCGCGAGCGACGAGCCGCACCACGGGGGCACCAGGTTTCACGGCCCTCAGGCCGGAAACCCCGCACCGGCGGCGGGCCGAACCCGGTCCCCACCCACCCACCACGCCGGAAACCCCGCACCCCGGCGGGCCGCAGCCCGATCCCCCCACGCGGCTTCGTTCGCCGCCGCAAAGCAAGAACCGCCTGACTCGGCATGCCGGGAACCTCCGAGTCAGGCGGTGTCGTGCTGCACGGCTATATACCGGTCGGTGTGAGGCTGCGCGGCTTGGCGACCGAACGCTGCTCGGCCTCCTTGGTGAGTGCGGCCTCGAATACCCGCCGCCAGCTGCGGACGTCTGTGTGCTTGCGAAGCAGGGCGCGGCGTTCTCGTTCGGTCATGCCGCCCCAGACGCCGAATTCGATGCGGTTGTCGAGTGCGTCGGCGAGGCACTCCATCCGCACCGGGCATCCTCGGCAGACCTTTTTCGCGGCGTTCTGTTCTGCGCCCTGTACAAAGAGCGCGTCCGGGTCACCTTCCCGGCACGCGGCCTGACTCGCCCAGTCGACCATCAACTCCATCAGCACATCCCCACCTTCTTGTTACGTACCTCTTGCCCCCAGGTCTGATGACGTAAACACCCGCTGGTTCACCCCCGGAAGAAGGGGCGACAACGAATGTGTAGTCGATCAGTTACGCACTGTTGCTGTCGAATTCGGACAGTACCCTTTTCGCGGGCATATGGCTACCCCTTGGCGGCAAGTTGATCACGATGTGGTTACGACTAGCTTCGAGAGACAACCTCCGACCTCAGTCGGCGCGTCGCCCCGATATGGACCCTTGTGGACCCCGGTACGCGGCACCTTGCCGCTGAACGAGGGTCACGTACTCTGAGGCGGTGAAGTGGATGCCCCGAGACCGCAGCCTGCTCAACAACGTCACATCTCTAGTGGTGTGCGGACTACTGGCCGGACTCGTCGTCGCGGCGGCGGCCTTCCCGGCCATCGCCGTCTCCGGCCTGGCCGTCAAGGCGGGGGCGGAGTCCTTCGAGGAGCTGCCCGACGAGCTGCGCGAGGAGCCGATTCCTCAGCTCACCTCCGTGTACGCCAACGACGGCAAGACGCTCATCACCTCCTTCTACGACGAGAGCCGTCAGCCCGTCGCCCTCGCCAATGTCCCGCAGGTCATGCAGGACGCGATCATCTCCGTCGAAGACAGTCGCTTCTATGAGCACAACGGAGTAGACCCCCGCGGGGTTGTGCGCGCGCTGCTGGCAAATAGCAGTGACGGTGAAGTTTCCGAGGGCGCGTCCACTTTGACCATGCAGTATGTGCGGAATGTCTTGAAATACAACGCACAGACCGACGAAGAGATCTTCGAGGCCACTGAGGACACTCCCGAGCGCAAGATCCGCGAAATGCGCTATGCCATGGCCATCGAGAAGGAACTCGACAAGCCGACGATCCTTGAGCGCTATCTCAACATCGCGTTCTTCGGCAACCGCGCCTATGGCATCTACGCGGCTTCGCAGTCCTACTTCTCCAAGCAGCCAAAGGATCTGACTCTCGGCGAGTCGGCCTTCATCGCCGGCCTGGTGCAGGCGCCGGGCGCCTACGACCCCAGTGACGGCAACAAGGGAGAGGCCACCGCGCGCCGCAACCACGTGCTGGATCGCATGGTGGCCAACGGGAAGATCACCCAGGCCGTCGCCGACGAGGAGAAGGCCAAGGAGCTCGACCTCAAGCTGAAGGCCCAGCCGAGCGAGTGCGTCGAGGTTCCCAAGAAGCACAACGACTGGGGCTTCTTCTGCGACTTCCTCAAGGACTGGTGGTCGAAGAACCCGGCCTTCGGCGCCGAGCCGGCCGACCGTCTGGCGAAGCTGAAGCAGGGCGGCTACAAGATCGTCACGTCGCTCGACCCCGAGGTCCAGAAGACCGCGATGGACTCGATCCTGAGCCAGGAGAGCAAGGACAGCCACCTCGCGCTCGGCACCGTGGTGATCGAACCGGGCACCGGCCGGGTCCGATCCATGGCGGTGAACCGGAAGTACAGCCTCGACATCAGCGAGAACCCGCTGCACTCCGATCCGAAACTGGCCGCCGAGGGCGTCAAGGGCAGTTATCCCAACACGACCGTTCCGCTGTTCACGACCGACGGCGACGGCAACGGCGGTTACCAGATCGGTTCGACGGCGAAGTTCTTCACGATGATCGCGGCCCTGGAGAACGGGGTCCCGCTGACCACGGCGTTCCAGAACCCGGCCAGGTACACGTCGAAGATCTACAGCGCCGGCTACCAGAAGACCGACAGCGCCTGCGGTCCGCTGTTCCCGGACGGCTCCTACCGCTGGTGCCCGAAGAACGACAGCCCCAGCTACCAGACCGGCCGCTTCAACATGTGGCAGGGCTTCGGCCGCTCGGTCAACACCTACTTCGTGCAGCTGATCGAGCGCATCGGCGCCGACAAGGTCGTCGACACCTGGGAGAAGATGGGCGTCTCCTGGCACAACAACCCCGACCGCGAGCGCGCGACGCCGGGCTGCCAGGAACTGCCGGGCGCGGACTTCTGCGGTGAGCCGGACGGCTGGGGCACGCTGACCCTTGGCGTCGCGGCGACGACCCCGATGGAGGTCGCCAACGCGTATGCGACGATCGCCGCCGAGGGCACCTACTGCGAGCCGACGCCGATCCAGTCGATCACCGACCGCGACGGGAACCCGGTCACCGCCGGGGATCCGAAGTGCCAGCCGGTCATCTCGCCGGACGTGGCCCGCGCGGCCACCGACGCGGCCCGCTGCCCGGTCGGGCAGTCGTCGTCGACGGCCAAGTGCAACGGCGGCACCTTCGGGGGCGACGGCAAGCTGACCGTCGACGACCGCGACGTCGCGGGCAAGACCGGTACCACGGACAACGGCTCGCTCTGGTTCGCCGGTTTCACCGGCAACAACGCCCTTGCGACGTTCCACACCGACCCCGACTACGTCGGTAAGTCCTCGGTGGGGATGCAGCCTCAACCGCACTATGTCGTGTCGGAGGAGATCCTGCGGGCCGCCGAGGAGGGCTACGACAAGAAGGACTTCAAGAAACCCTCGGACGCGATGATCTACGGCAAGAACCCGAGAGACGTGCCGTCGGTCAGCTGCGACTCGGTCGAGGACGCCAAGGACAAGATGGCCGGTGCCGGCTTCAAGACCGAGGTGGTCCAGGGCGAGCGCTCCGACTGTCCGAAGGGGACGGTCTACTGGACCAACCCGGACGGCCGCGCCGCCGAGGGCAGCACGATCATCCTGTACGTCAGCGCCGGGGTGAAGAAGGACGATCCGCCCGATGGCGGGGACGATCCGCCGACCGGGACGGACCCACCGGACTTACCGTGGGAGCCCGGTTGTCCGCCAGTCTGCGACGACGATAAACCGGGCCGAGACTAGAAGACGGCGGCCCCCGGTCCACATAGGACCGGGGGCCGCCGTTTCGCTTGTGCGGTCAGGCACCCAGCTTCGCGCGGACGAGGGTCGACACGAGCTTCCCGTCGGCGCGCCCGGCGACCTTCGCCTGCACGGCCTTCATGGCCTGGCCCATCTGGCCCATCCCCGCGAACCCGCCCTCGGTGATGGTGTCGCTGACGATCGCGGCGAGCTCGTCGTCGGTCAGCGGCTGCGGCAGGTAGCGCAGCAGGACCTGCTCCTCGGCGAGCTCCTGCGCGGCGGACTCGGCGCGGCCCGCGCCGGCGAAGGCCTCGGCCGCCTCCCGGCGCTTCTTGGCCTCCTTCGCGAGGACCTTCTCGATCTCCTCGTCGGAGAGCTCGCGGGCGACCTTTCCGGCCACCTCTGCGTTCTTGACGGACGTCAGTGCCATGCGCAGTGTCGCGGTCGTCAGCTCGTCGCGAGCCTTCATCGCCGCGTGCAGGTCGTTCTCCAGCTGCCCCTTGCTCGTGCTCATCGCCCTCTCCTGTCGTCAAAATCCCCCAAGGCTAACCATGTGGGGCTCGCGCGCACGCACGGCGCGGCGGGGGAAGCGCCCGGTGTCCATCATCGGGATGCGGGCGCGGAAGTCACGTGATTTAGGCATCCGCGCCCGGAGATCACCCCGAAGCCGCCGGAATCTACCCTGTAAGGCATGGGAAAGCGCAGGGTCATCGCCGCCGCAACCGTCATCGCCGCCGCCGGGGCGGCCACTCTGGCGTACGCGTCGCTGTACGAACGGCTCAAGTTCACGATCCGCCGCTTCGACGTGCCGATCCTGGCCGCCGACGCCGAACCGCTGCGGATCCTGCAGATCAGCGACCTGCACATGACGCCCGGGCAGCGCCTCAAGCAGGACTGGACGGCCTCGCTGGCCGCCCTCGATCCGGACCTGGTGCTGCTGACCGGTGACAACCTCGCGCACGTCGACGCCGTCCCGGGTGTGGCACGCGCGCTGGAGCCGCTGTTCGACTACCCGGGCGCGTTCGTGTTCGGGTCGAACGACTACTTCGGGCCGGTGCTGAAGAACCCGTTCGGGTACTTCAACAAGGAGAAGGTGAACCGTCCGGGTGACCCGCTGCCCACCGACGACCTGCGCGATCTGCTCCTCAAAGGCGGCTGGGCCGACCTGAACAACCAGCGCACCACGCTCAAGGCGGGCGGTCGCTCCGTCGAGCTCGCCGGTGTCGACGACCCGCACATCGAGCTTGACGACTACGACTCCGTCGCCGGTCCCGTCTCGGCCGAGGCGGACGTGTCGATCGGTGTCACGCACGCCCCGGTGCGGCGGATCCTCGACGCGATGGCCGTCGACGGCTTCGACCTGATCACCGCCGGCCACACCCACGGCGGCCAGGTGTGCGTGCCCTTCTACGGCGCCCTGGTCACGAACTGCGATCTGGACCGCAAGCGCGTGAAGGGGCTGTCCCGCCACGGGGACTCCTACCTGCATGTTTCGGCCGGGATGGGCACGAGCCCGTACGCGCCCGTGAGGTTCGCCTGCCCGCCTGAGGCGAGCGTGCTCACACTCGTCCCGAGCGGGTGATACCCCTTGGCGGATGACGCGGGCCGTCCGCTACTATTGCCCGGCGGCAGAAATTCTTGCCCGCAGGAAATCCCGGGATGTGGCGCAGCTTGGTAGCGTACCTCGTTCGGGACGAGGGGGTCGTGGGTTCAAATCCCGCCATCCCGACCGGGAAGTGAAAGGCCAGGCCCTCGGGTCTGGCCTTTTCTCGTGTGCGGCGATCTGGGTGGTCCAGTGGTGGTCCAGTGGTGGTCCACGAGCCGTCGGCGGTGTCGGGGCTGCATCGTCGGCTCCCAGGGTCCTCCCCTCGCCGCGCCCCGCGGGCA
>Ga0307515_10020028_pt1 | contig 11978 bp, 12 predicted proteins | sample 17_EM_MG_FD_194513 | JGI IMG/M metagenome (GOLD analysis project Ga0307515, IMG submission 194513) | Populus trichocarpa ectomycorrhiza microbial communities from riparian zone in the Pacific Northwest, United States - 17_EM | ecosystem: Host-associated > Plants > Roots > Unclassified | place...
GAAAAGGAAGTTTATATATATATATATATATATATATATATATATAGGATGATGATGAGGAAATCATGAAAACTTCATATTTGAATTTTTCATGGCTACATCTTGATTTAAAATATATAAGTTTAAATATCTGTTTTTATTATTGGACTTGGTTTTTCTGCAAAAACAACTTTCGTATCAAACTTCAAATCGAGATATGAGTAAACTGATCTGGAATTTCGGATATTCATATTAATAACAATAATAAAATCCTCAAATACTTAAGTTAATAACCTATAAAATGAAAAGAAAAAAAAATATAACCAAGAGATCGAAAGCTTTGGAAAGTAAATATTTTGTATGGTTGTTTTTATTAAATTATTGATTAAATTTGTTTACGTGTCTATATAAGATATTTATAGATCTCGATTACATTAACTTACAAGCAACTTAGGATGTATTAAGCCTGGAGAAGAAATTTGAGGATTTAACCAGGACAGGACATAAGGAGGTCGACATGCAAAAGTGTGAGATGTAGAAATTAACGCTTCAAGTGGAATAACATGAGCCTTAAGTGCCTGTTATTCAGATCACAAGCTTGTGGACAAGTTGAGGCTGCCGTCGCCAATGGCCGGAGAAAGAGTGAGAAGAAGGGGAGGCCGTCGGTTGGAAGCATAAATTTTCTTTATATAAAGCTTGATATAAATGCATTTTTTTAAAAAATTTAAGGTTATTAATATATTTTAAACCGAGTTTGGATAAGATTGAGCAATATCAATACCCAACTCGAAAATTTATATTTTAATTTTAAATTTTTATTTGAAATCGTTAGTGTAAATATTCATCAATTTAGATAAAATTATCATTTCTTTCTAGAAATTTGCATGGAAAGATCCAATCCCCAGGATGATCAGAACGAAGCTAAGCTAGTTGAGGGCCGAAAAGATAAGCTGTCCTGAATGGACAGCCAACCTGCTATTTGGGCTGGCCTAAATGGCTTGAGAGTTTTTTTTTTTTTGCCTGCTGCCATTTGAGCTGGCCCAAACGGCGGTAGCGATCAATTTTTTTGTATTATCGATTTCCGAGAAAGAAGTGTTTATATATGTGTGTAGATGCCCGTGAAATAACCTCAAGGACAATGTTTTATGTAAAATTATACTAAGAGTTATTTTAAAAAAAAAACAATTTAAAAAACAATTTAATTATTTTTACTTTTCAAAATATTTTAATACGCTGATGTCAAAAATAATTTTTAAAAAATAAAAAAACACTATTTTGATATATTTTCAAGCGAAAAATACTTTAGAAAATAACAACTACCACAATCTCAAACACGTCTAAGCGATCTCTTTTGTTTTTTTTATCCATTTGTGTTTTATTTTTAACACAACTTTCAATTTTTTTTCATTGAATATTTTAATATATACATTCTCTAATATAAAAAAAAATTACATACACCCTCAAATATATATTTTATATTTTTCATATTGAATAAAAGTATTCAAATAATGAATTTTGAGTGGATATTTGAAACCCAATAAATCAATATAAACATTCAAATTTCTTATTCGATGGTTAATAGATATGAAATGAATATTAGTCTGGATTTTAGAATCAGCGACGGAACCACAAACTTTTTAAGAAAGTGTTGCAAACCATTTCCAAAAAATTTAATTTTTTTTGTTAAAATTTAATATGATTTGTAGGTTTTGGATCGTTTTGATATACTAATATTAAAAATAATTTTTTAAAAATAAAAAAACATCATTAACATATATTTTGGCATAAAAAATTATTTGTAAAACAACCGCTATCATATTCTCAAATATACTTCTGTCCTCGTCGCATGGTTCTAAAGTCACGTGACCTACTGTTGAGATTTTCGTCTGATAACGTGTCACAGCATCAGTGGCCTGTCATGTAGTTTCCTACTCACTGAAAATCTCTCTCATCCCTCTCCGAAAATCAGCCTAAAATCATCCATCGTCATCAACATCAGCGGTCGTCTCCTTCACAAACAAATAACACAGACCAAAAGCCGCCAAATGCCAAACTAAAACCCAAAGCCCACAGAGATCAGATAAATACAGCAACAGAACTACAAATAAAAAGCGTAGCCATTTTTACTTTGGTTATAGCTAATCAAATGGCATTCTCCGCTGCTTCGATCTCCAATACTTCACGCACTTTCTCTTCTCCTTCAACTACATTTTCTCAACTCAACAACAAGATCTCTCCTTCACATTTCTCCTCCTCTTTATCTCTTTCTCCTCGCTCTTCTCCCTTCAGGTTCTTTTCTTTATATTCAGATCCAATTTCGATTGGGAAACAGTGCTCCTGTTGTAGTTTCAGCGATTGGGTTATTCAATTCTGATACCTAATTTAAGTTTTTGTATTAAATTGATTTCAGGAGGGGTTTTGTTTCCCAGTGGGGAAGAAGGGAGTCTTTGCGCGGCCATGTCTCGAGCTCAGTTAAAGGTTTGGTGCTTGTTCTTCTCTCTCTCTAGAGTTGGTTTAGATTTGTTTCTTTTGATTTTAGCTGATTGATGTCACGGGGGCTGTGTCGTGTGTAGCGGTTTTGGTGGATGAATCCAAGGAAAATGTTAAACTTCTAAAAGGTGATATATGGTCGGTTCATAAGTTTGGTGGTACTTGTGTGGGAAGCTCGGAGAGGATTAAGAATGTGGCAGATATCATTTTAAAGGATAGCTCAGAAGGGAAGTTGGTGGTTGTATCGGCCATGTCCAAGGTGACAGATATGATGTATGATCTCATAAACAAGGCCCAATCACGGGATGATTCCTATCTGTCTGCTGTTGATGCTGTTTTTGAAAAGCATAGATTAACAGCCATGGATCTTATTGATGGTGATGATCTTGCTAGCTTTTTGTCCCGGTTGCATCATGATATTAATAACCTCAAAGCCATGCTTCGTGCAATATACATAGGTATCGGACTGCTCTCCTTCCTTCTCTCCTTTTCATGCATGCGTATGAGATGTTGAAATGGACTAAATCTCTTTTTGCTTATGCAACTAGTAAATTGCCATATCTGAGTTTGTTCATAATTTTTAGCAACTCTGTTTTGATTCTTAATTTGTGTTGATATGAAGTGTTTGTCTGTTTCCTTGTCGTGTTTGGCTTTATATTGCCTCTGACAGCTTTCTACTTTCATCGATTGCAGCTGGTCATGCAACGGAGTCCTTCTCTGACTTTGTTGTAGGACATGGGGAGTTGTGGACTGCTCAGATGTTGTCATATGTTGTTAGAAAGGTCCAGTGGTTATTTTCTCATTGCCACAAACAGTACCTGTCACTTGTGACTCTCACATGTTATCCGGTGTATTATTAGGTTATTGTTTTCTTGTGCAGAATGGGCTAGATTGTGAATGGATGGATACAAGAGAAGTGCTTATTGTAAATCCGTCTGGGTCTAATCAAGTTGATCCTGATTTTGTGGAATCGGAAAAAAGACTTGAAGAGTGGTTCTCTCGACATCCATCAAAGACAATAGTTGCAACTGGTTTCATAGCCAGTACGCCGCAAAATATTCCCACAACTTTGAAGCGAGATGGAAGTGACTTCTCCGCAGCTATAATGGGCGCTATGGTGAGGGCTCGCCAAGTCACAATTTGGACAGACGTTGATGGGGTATACAGTGCAGACCCCAGAAAAGGTTTGTGCTTGGCTTACACTTTTTTTTTCTTAACCTCTACAAGGTTCTACCTCTTCTGCTGTACTACCTATTGGGAGACCATTCATATTCTGGAGAATGGCCTCTTACAACTTTCAAGAGGACACAAGTGATGAGGTTAGATAGTAATGCTGAAAGATTCTTTTCCTTTTCATTTGCAGTTAGTGAGGCTGTAATACTACGGACATTGTCTTACCAAGAGGCTTGGGAAATGGTGAACTTCACCACTCTTTTTGTACCTGTCAATGCTTGAACTATCTAACTTCATGTTTCTAAGATTATATTTGTGGATTTGCAGTCTTATTTTGGGGCAAATGTCTTACATCCCCGCACTATTTTGCCTGTGATGCGATATGACATACCCATTATGATAAGGAATATTTTTAACCTCTCTGCACCTGGGACAATGATCTGCCGGCCTGCTGAGAATGAAGATGGCCAGAAATTGGAGTCACCTGTCAAAGGTTTTGCAACTATTGACAATGTGGCTCTTGTGAATGTTGAGGGGTGAGCTATTTCTTGGTGATTTCATATTCATGTATTTCATGTTGAATTCATTTTTTCCCATTTTATGTTTACTCCTTTGTTTTCAGAACTGGAATGGCTGGTGTTCCTGGTACAGCTAGTGCCATTTTTGGTGCTGTCAAAGACGTGGGAGCTAATGTCATTATGATATCACAGGTACTTTTTATCCTCTTATATCAATTTGATGGTTTTCTCATTTAACGTGGATGCTAAGTGACTGAATTTCATGTAGGCTAGTAGCGAGCATTCTGTGTGCTTTGCTGTGCCTGAGAAAGAAGTGACAGCTGTTGCTGAGGCTTTGAAGTCTAGATTTCATGAAGCTTTGAATGCTGGGCGTCTTTCCCAGGTGCTGTTTGGATTTAACTAAAATTCAACATAAACACTACCAAGTACACATAATCTTTATGAATTTGTCTTCTTGGAGTTTTTTCCCTTAATTTTTTTTTTTTTATCTCTGGTGCTGTCATATTTTGTGGGAATTTTGATAGTTCATGTCTGGTGACTATTTTGTTAAAACTGTTGGTGTCTGGAAAACAGCCATATGTAAAAAAAGCGTCAACATTATCTTATTTCATTTTCAAAATTTCAGCTCCTGGACTTTTGGCATCTGACATGGGTTTTTAGTTTTGAGTATGATTTGGTAGTTCCTGTCATATGCACTCACTGAATGATAATGTACTTCTTGCCATTCTAATCAAATGTCATAGCAACATTCTTCTGACCTCGTTCCCTTATTTGTGGACTCTTGGTCTGGAGCTCTATTAATGTAGTTTGTTTTCTCAATGACAGTGCATTTTATCCTTTTTACTTTCTAGTGTATTGGAATCATATTTAGCCACTTCGTTGTTTTCTCAAAATCACTCTTCAGGTTGCAGTCATTCGAAATTGTAGCATTTTAGCAGCAGTTGGCCAGAAAATGGCTAGTACACCTGGAGTCAGTGCTACTCTTTTCAATGCCCTGGCTAAGGTAAAAGGCTTTACACATACTTCTTGAAGTGGGTATTCTGGATGGTTAATATCTTTATAATTTTAATATTATCTATTATTATTTTCTTGCTGTTCTGTTCTGATTAGAGTATGAAATGTTTTTGCAAATGCAGGCTAATATTAATGTTCGTGCCATAGCTCAAGGTTGCTCTGAATACAATATTACAGTTGTTATTAAGCGTGAAGATTGTATAAGGGCTTTAAGAGCTGTTCACTCGAGGTTTTATCTCTCAAAGACCACGATAGCAATGGGAATTATTGGACCTGGTTTGATCGGTGCCACATTACTTGACCAGCTCAGGGATCAGGTGTGTATTGGGACATTGTCATATCTCTTATTATTCTTTCATATGTTGGCAATTATGGAATAATTAACTTTGGAATGCAAACATTAATGAATTCATTATCCTTTGCCACTTAATCAAGTTAATAGCTGTTGATCTGAAGAAAATGACTTTATAGTTGAGGTAAAATACAATTGGAATGCAGTTCCTTGTCATTTCAACCACTATCTATTTAAATAAGAATGTGGTGCCTGATCCACGTTTAGAAGGTTTTTTTACGTTTTCTTGCTCGTGCTAGTACTTGCTAATTATGAGTCAATGTTTTAGAAGTGAACGAAACGCAGTACCAATAAAGGAGTAAATACTATGCAGTGTGCTAGTGGTGCCTTTTACCAACAGAATATTTAAGGCCACTGGATGAATTCCTCGTATTCATTTGTATCTTCTATTGGTTAAACAATAACTACATTGTATAGATGGTTGCTTAAACTTTTCTATTTCTTTGCATAAAATCCATCTTTTCCCAAAGTGGTTGCTTACATAACATATGGTTTAGGTTCTGGCATGTAACTAGGATTTATTATTACTGGTATTTTGATGTGGTTGCTTGGTTGGATAGTTGTTGGAAATTAAATATCACCATGAGTGCTATAATTCAGCTTTCTTTTAGTTCCTGCTAAGGGAAAATCCCTGGAAGGTCATACTGACATCTATACATATTCCCAGTTATGCTTTTCTGAAATAAATGGCCTTTACCTTCTCTCTCGAATCTGAACTAGAGACTGAAAGATTTCACTAAGCTTGAATAAATTAGCATCAGGTTCCAAGAACTGTTTTTGACCACCAATACTTGCAGCCTTGATGTTGGAAGCCTTGCCGTGGCTCATGAATGGGTAGACATGAGTGAGAATGTTAGCTGAAGGAGCAATCCATATCCTGTCTTCATTTTTAAGTAGTGGTATTGTCTAACTTATTATTCTAAATGTTACATTCAATCTGAACATGTTCTGAAATTTCTTTTGGCAGGCAGCATTCCTTAAGGAAGATTTTAACATTGATTTGCGCGTTATGGGAATCACTGGCTCAAGAACAATGTTTTTGAGTGATGTGTAAGTCTTAAGAATTACATCAGGTTCCTGTTTGTATGATACTATCTATTAGCTTTGCTTTCCGAGTTCCTGTTGAAAGTCAACATAACTGCCTTTATACAAAAATTATGTGCTTAATCTATAGATGTAAAATGTTCAGAAGTCCTATAAACAACTATTGCTTAGTATCAATCACATTTTTATCAAAGGGCATAACTGAAATTATTGCACCAAAATGCTGAGCTATCTGAAACAAAAAAGACCATTCTCTTGAACACGCATCAAGAATTCTGAGGTTTGAGAGGCTTAAATGTTGTCTTATAATTTAATATGGGAGGGAGTGCAACTCTCTTCCATCAGGACCTGACACATTCATTTAGCAAATATCTTCCTGCAGCATTTAACTCCTCATTCATTTAGCATTTCCAATTATGGCCTTTCAATCAATGTCCTATTGGGATTTACATAGTGCATGTCCCTTCAAGGGCCATGTTAAAATTTAGAAAAATATTTAACTAATATACTCCCAAAAATTGTCCAATATTAACAAGATCTGCTGATCTTTATGGAGCTGCAAAATCAGTCAGAAGTGCACTCCGAATAATCCAGTTCTCACTTTTCAATTAAAGCAAGAAAATTGACTATGCTAGGCAGCTTAAATTGAAAAGAGCTAACACCAAATACATACATTAGTTGAATTACTTTTCTACTCTTCAGAATTTTGTGGCTTAGCTTTATATTTAGAGGCCACTGGGATTGGGCTTAAGTAGAAAATTCAACATGGAAATAGTACTGAACAAAGAAAATTAATTGCACCCTTCTAGGAAGCTTGTATGTAAGCTAAAACCCTTTAATATTATTGAGAATCACATTACAGTTTACACGATGATTTAATTGTCATTTCCACTTCTTAAGATGGTAAAGTGACTGACCCTTACTACTACCCAGACTTGAAAGGCCAAAAGCCTCTAATCCCGTCCTGGGACTAAAGGCTAGATGATTCCTACTGAAAGAGAATCTGCCCATAGGTATTGATGTACTTGTTCAATTTGTCGGCGTTAGTGCATTGTTACTGGGCTAGGTTTGCATTCACACACTTCTTAACAGAACCTGACATATTTTTGTGCTTTTTCCATGCTATCTCATACCTTATTAACAATATCTAGATCTGTCCTATAATTTAGAATTGGTTTCTACACCCATTTTATTTGGGTTACTCCCATTTCCCAAACTTTATATGAGCATAGCAGAGCTCAACCCTTGCTGAAAGCATATAACTGAGACTCATAGTTTACATGCTTGCTTCCTCTGAGCTTCTGGGAAATAAATGTACAGATTGAAGTTGTGTGTGAAAATATCCAATGTTGTTGAAACTGCAGGCCATAGATTTATCCAATTGGATTTGATTTGCACCAGTACATATGATTAATTTGTTTCCTGTTTGTGGGCAAACATCTTACTCTGTTGATAACAGTCATGTAAAGTAATCTTTATATCTATTGGCTCATGAATCTCTGGCTGCAGAGAAATTGACTTGTCGAAATGGAGAGAACTTGTAAAGGATAAAGGAGAAGTGGCTGACCTGGAGAAATTCACTCAACATGTGCATGGAAATAATTTTATTCCAAATACTGTTTTGGTAGACTGTACAGCAGACTCTAGTGTTGCAAGTTGTTATCATGATTGGCTGCGGAGAGGAATTCACGTAATCACCCCAAACAAAAAGGCAAATTCAGGACCTCTTGATCAGGTAACATGAATTATGTTTGGGTAGTATTGGGTAGTATTCAGGACTTCTTGGTTGGTTTCTCTTTTTGTTAATTTAAGAGGAGAAGGATGCTGGTCATCAACTATTTGTTAGTCACTGAACGTTTTGTTGCTGCTATGTTTTTTCTTTTGTCCTCATCATCATCTCTGCTTCTGCCTTTGTTTACTACGTGCTTTTCTTGATCGCTTAAACCATGTAAATTCAGTATTCAAAATTGAGAGCTCTGCAAAGGCAATCCTATACGCATTACTTTTATGAAGCAACTGTTGGAGCTGGCCTTCCAATTATTAGCACTTTACGAGGTCTCCTTGAAACTGGGGATAAAATACTGCGCATTGAAGGGATTTTCAGGTTAGTTGTTGTTTTTTGCTTAATAGATGGAAATATGAGCACTCAAGAAGCCCTGTAATATTTATATCCTGGCCTTCCAGTTATGTTATATATTTCCATCATTTTTTTTCCAAGTATCTGAAATAGTAATGTTAAATAATTTCACTGTGCATCTTTTGAAACAAGTTCTCTCAATTTTGTTGTCACAGTGGAACTTTGAGTTATATTTTCAACAATTTCATAGGCACGCGAGCATTTAGTGACGTGGTGGCGGAGGCAAAGCAGGCAGGATATACTGAACCTGATCCAAGGGATGATCTATCTGGAACAGATGTTGCCAGAAAGGTTCTGTCCTTAATAACTTTGTCAAATTGTTAAGTTTATGCCCTCTTGTTGTCAAATATCTGCATCTATTAGACTTCTGTTCTTTGGAATTGCCATATAATGGTGACTTCCTGACCCATGAATGATTGAGAAAGTCGTCTTGTGAATCTGAGTTGTTACTCATATATAATATTGGGTCAATGTATGTCCCTTGTGATTCATTTCCACTAAACCTTGATTGGATTCAGTGGATGGCATTCTCTTAAGTGCTGATGTTGGTGGCATCAACTTGCTGTCAGTATGAAGACATGACATGTGATAGTTGACTAACTACAACTTTATTGCATGTGAATTGTACTTATCAGTTTCTTAAGTGCACAGTCATAAACCTGCTGCATTTTACAGGTTATCATTCTTGCACGAGAATCTGGTTTAAAGTTGGAGCTTTCTGATATCCCTGTTCAAAGTCTTGTCCCTCAACCACTGAGAGTAAGACTCATGTTATGTCAATCATAAACTGGGCTTAAAGATTCATGTTATGTCAGTCATAAACTGGGCGTAAGATACTGGTTTTTCTTTGAGATGATGGTTTCAATTTTTGCTTCAGGCTAGTGCATCTGTTGAAGAATATATGCAGCGGTTGCCACAATTTGACAGTGAAATGGCTAGGGGGAGACAAGAGGCTGAGGATGCAGGGGATGTGAGTATCTCTTGAAATGCCTGCTTGTTTCTAAATACTGTTTTAAGTAGCAGAATTCTTCAATTGCCAACTTAGCAAAATGTCTGTTATCATAAATTCATAGGATTCTATGAAAAAGCTTAAAAAGGGAATATAATAGGCTTGTGCATAAATTTATATAAACATCATGCAAACAATGTTAAATAGTTTTAGCTGCATTTACAGTAAATGCAATCCATTTCCATAGGTGAATGATAGATATGGTTTTATTGGGCATTTGGCGTTGTCGTTGGGGGTGCTTTCCACCAATTGTAATGCCAAATGGTCATTAGCTGGACAAGTGTATGTGCTGTTTGATAACACCAAAGAATTTGAAAAGTAATTTGGAAAAGGCATCTCTTTATGGAGGTTTTCTGTTATTATCTGCTAGAAGACAAATATCAAGACTTCATAAATTATGTTCATACTAGTATTTGTTGATTAAATTATGATTTCCTCATTCTAATAGCAAAACCACTTTCAACAACACTTGCTATCAAAAACATGTTTGTAATTTTTTTCCTTAGTAACAATGTTTTTCCACAGTAAACGCAAAACTCTATCAAATTCTGAAAGACTCTTAGGCTAAGTTTGACAAGAGGGATGGATTGTAGTAAGGTAAGGATGGATACCTTACTATCCATCCACTTGTTTGGCTAGCAAGGGAGGGGAAGGATGATAGTCAATCCTTCCAATTGAAAGCATTAAAAATTATTAAAAAAAAATGGAAGGATATGAGCAATCCATCCAAATTGGGAGGATTGGAAATTACAAGGAAGGATTGGAGCCTCAAGTCCTTATCCTTCTTGGCAAACAAGGGATACACCCAATCCCTCCCCTCTTACCCATCCTTCCTCCAATCCCTCTTGGCAAACGGTGTGTTAGTTCGTAGAGGATGACCTATGTATTCTTTTCATCACCATTTGTGTGATAAATGGCTTTTGTTCGGCAGATGGCCTTAAACTGGGATGTGTAGGTCAGAAGTGATCCAGTTTATGTGATGTAGCCTGAATCAAGTTTAAGAAAAATGGAATAGTAAAGAGAAGACCATTATTAATGTCAAATCAGGGGAAGGAGTACATTTATTTCATTAACTTCCTAGTTCTTTTGTGGCAAGCATAGACCTGAAATTGAGATGTTATTCCCCTCCCCCTGTGTTTTGTGAGGGTCAGTGCCACTGGCCAAAACATCCATTCATACTGTATAACAGTACAACTACATATGAACCATGGTGAACTCAGAAATTGTAGATTTGTTTGATTAAGCATGTCTTCCTTCCATAATTGGTTTGCAAGAAATATTTCATGGCCACTTTGTGTTTGTTTAGGTGTTGTACGCTTAAATTTTTTGTTCATTTAAATTCTTAACCTGTTTCATTCTCTCTGTTGTATGTAATCCAAAGGTCTTGAGATACGTTGGGGTGGTCGATGCGGTGAGTGAAGAAGGGCGTGTTGAGTTGCGAAGATATAAGAAAGATCACCCATTTGCTCAGCTCTCTGGTTCTGATAACATCATAGCTTTCACAACTAAAAGGTATAAAGAACAGCCCCTGATTGTCCGAGGGCCTGGTGCTGGGGCTCAAGTGACAGCTGGTGGAATATTCAGCGACATATTGCGACTGGCCTCCTATCTTGGTGCTCCATCATAGTTGCATCAATTTCTTAGTTATGAGTTGGTCTCGACTCATTTTGCCTCCTTTCTTGTTGTGCTTTTCTGCAGAGGTAGTGCTATTAGTGCTCGAGTTGTCGTGCATTGTAATTGTTCTCTTAAAATGCGAGCTTAGTTTTGCCATCATATAAACATATGATTGGCCTTTCCTTAATTTCTTGCATCAGGTCTTGTAGATCCTGGAAAGTTGGAAATGTTAAATTTAAGCTGTTTTAACATTCATGGTAGGTCTTGTAGGTCCGTATCAATTCATGGTACTAGTCTTTCGATTGGTCCGGCAAATGTCATTATCTCAGCTTTTTTAAGAACAACAAATTGGCTGATTATTTCATCTTCTTCCTTCCGAACTAAATGGAGGAGTAACAAAATTTGCAGAGAACTCAATTCAAGATCTGAAAGGGATTGCCGAAAAAAGAAAAGAAGGGCTTCTACTGGGCGTAGTTGGATGTGTGCTAACCATGTAGCAAGCTTTGTGGCTGTCTGAGGTCTGAAAGATCACATCTTCTCTCCCGTTTTGGCTCGAGGGAAGTCTCCACGAGAAACTCCCAATGGTCACTTCACATCTGCAATTGGAAACTATACAATGACAGAAGGGGGGGCGCACTGAATTGTTTC
>Ga0307515_10020029_pt1 | contig 11978 bp, 13 predicted proteins | sample 17_EM_MG_FD_194513 | JGI IMG/M metagenome (GOLD analysis project Ga0307515, IMG submission 194513) | Populus trichocarpa ectomycorrhiza microbial communities from riparian zone in the Pacific Northwest, United States - 17_EM | ecosystem: Host-associated > Plants > Roots > Unclassified | place...
CAGCAGAGCCGCCCGAAGGGCGAGCCGGGTGTTGAACTTCATGATATTCCCCCGAAAACAAACTACGAGCCTAAACTTGGCCGTGAGCAATCGCTAAACAGTTGCGGCGTTTCGTCAAGAACCTTCGGTTGTCGCCAATCCGACATGAAAGCCTCCCGTATCGACCAGACCCTGACCGGCCGCCGGGCCTTCATCCTTGACAACACAAGGCCTCAGGCCCCGCCGCACACGCCTGAACTGACGCTCTATCTGGCCGATGAAATAACGCCGATCTGGAAGCTGACCGAGGAGGCCCTGGCCGAGATCGGCCTGCCGCCGCCGTTCTGGGCCTTCGCCTGGGCGGGCGGCCAGGCCCTGGCCCGCTACATCCTGGACCATCCCGAATCGGTGGCCGGAAAGCGGGTGATCGATTTCGCCAGCGGCTCGGGCCTGGTGGCCATCGCGGCGATGAAGGCGGGCGCGGCCAGTGTCCTGGCGGCCGACATCGATGTGTTCTGCGAGGCGGCGATCGGCCTGAACGCCGAGCTCAACGCGGTCGCGGTCGCGTTCACCGAGGTGAACCTGCTGGACGCCCCGCCGCCGGTCGCTCCCCCTTCAGGTGTCGACGTGTTGCTGGCCGGCGACATCTGCTACGAGCGGCCGATGGCCGAGGCGGTGATGGCCTGGCTCGCCCAAGGCCGGGCGGCGGGGGCGAGCGTGCTGATCGGCGATCCGGGCCGCACCTACTTCCCCAAGGACGGGTTGGTGAAGCTGGCCGAATACCAGGTGCCCACCACCCGTGAGTTGGAAGACATGGCCGTCAAGCGCACCAGCGTCTGGACTCTGCCTTGATGGCGATCTAGAACAATAAGAGAACAAAAGCAGAGGCGCGATCATGCGCGAAGACGGCAAGATCGACTATATCGAATGGCCAGCCGGCGACCTGCCGGCCACCAAGGCCTTCTACACGGCCGCCTTCGGCTGGGCCTTCACCGACTATGGCCCCGACTACGCGGCCTTCGAGGGCCAGGGCGCCGACGGCGGCTTCGCCACGCCGCAGGAGGGCTCGACCGACCGGCCGCTGGTGGTGCTCTACGCCCACGACATCGAGGCCATGGCGGCCAAGGTCGCGGCGGCGGGAGCCGTGATCACCAAGCCGATCTTCAGCTTCCCGGGCGGCCGGCGCTTCCACTTCACCGACCCGTCCGGCAACGAGCTGGCGGTGTGGAGCGAGACCTGAGCGGGCGCACGCGAAAAACCGTCACGAAACCGCGATAAATCCGTCTCCGGACGATTTGCGGAGTGACGGACGGTGGGCGAGGCCAGGACCTGCGGCGACTGCGGGATGTGCTGCAAGCTGATGGGCGTGGCGGCCATCGACAAGGCGCCGCACGCCTGGTGCGGCCATTTCCGCAAGGGCGCCGGCTGCGGGATCTATGCCGACCGACCCAAGGCCTGCGCCGATTTCGCTTGCTACTGGCTGAACGCGCCCAATCTCGACGACCGCTGGCGGCCCGACCGTGCGCGCTTCATCCTGCATCGCGAAGACGAGGGCCGATCCCTCGTGGTCGAGGTCGACCCGGCCTCGCCCGACGCCTGGCGCAAGGCGCCGTTCCACGCCGCCTTCAAGACCTGGGCGGCGCGTGGCGCGGCCCAGGGCCTGACCCTCAATGTCCTGGTCGGACGGCGCGGCTTCACCATCCTGCCCGACCGCGACATCGACCATGGCCTGGTGCGCGAGATCCCCGCATGAGCGACGCCGGCTCTTCCTCCGCCCCGGCCAAGTCCTGCGGCAGCTGCGGCATGTGCTGCAAGGTGCTGCACATCAGCGCGCTGCAAAAGCCCGCCGGCCAGTGGTGCGGCGTGTTCCGCAAGGGCTCGGGCTGCGGCGACTATGACGGCCGGCCCTCGGCGTGCCGGGGCTTCCACTGCCTGTGGCTGACCTCGGAAAAGCTCGACGACGCCTGGCGGCCGGACAAGGCCGGCTTCCTGATGTACCCCGACCGTGACGGCAAGCGGCTGAACGTGGTGGTCGATCCGGGCAAGCCGGTGTCGTGGAAGCGCGAACCCTACTATTCGCGCCTCAAGGCCATGTCGCGGCGGGCGCTGGACGGCTTCGAGCTGCTGATCTGTATCGGCGACCGCCGGGTGGTGATGTTCCCCACCGAGGACGCTGACCTGGGCGTGCTGGACCCCGACCACAAGATCGTCAGCGGCTATGTCGAGCGCGACGGGGCCCAGGTCCCGTTCGCCATGGTGCTGAGCGACGCGGAGGGGGTGGAGGCGGTGCATGGAGGCGGGGACACGCACTCGCCGCAAGGCCTCGGCTAACCGACCTCGGTCGCTGGGCGAGTGTGTGTCCCCATCGTCGTCCACCGACTCCTCAGAACTTCGGCCGGAAATCCCGCGGCTTCCAGCCGAAATCCCGCCGCGCGGCCGTGTCGTCGAAGGTCAGGTTCTGGGCCATGCGGTCGCCCATGGTCGCCGTGGCCCCGGGATAGAACGGCTTGGCCATGGTCAGCAGCAGGCGAAACAGCCAGGTCGGCAGCGACAGGATCGCCGGCCGGCGCCCCAGGCCCGCATAGATCCGCTCGGCCATGACGCGGTAGGTCAGGGTCTCGCCGCCGACCAGGTCATAGGCCCGGTCGTGGGCGGCCGCCGCCCCGGCGGCGGCGATGGCGCCCTCGGCCAGGTCGGCGGCATGGACCGGCTGACGCAGGCCCTCGCCCTGGCCCGACAGCGGCAGCACCTTGAAGCGCCGGATCAGACCCGCCAGCCGGCTGACATTGGCGTCGCGGCCCTCGAGATAGATCAGGGTCGGCCGAAGGATGGTCCAGGCCACGTCCTGGGCGGCGCAGAACGCCTCGACCTTGGCTTCGGCGTCGGCCAGCGACTGGGCCACGGCGCGCTCGGCGGGGTCCGGCGAGTCCAGCTTGGTGAAGCGGCTGGTCGAGGAGAAGGCCACCAGCCGGACCATGCCGCGCGCCTTCAGGGCCGGCAGGGCCTGGGGCAGCAGCCAGATCGGCGACAGCGAGAACACCGTGGCGATGGCCGGCAGCTCGTCGGCCAGGTTCGGATCGGCCAAGTCGCCGTCCACCCAGCAGACGTCGTCGGTGGGCGGGCGGCGGCTCAGAGAGATCGGCTCGATCCCCGCCGCGTTCAGCCGCGCCAGCAGGAACTCGCCGATCAGGCTGGTCGCGCCCAGCACCAGGACCGGCGAGGCCAGGATCGACGGCAGGGCGGAATGGGACCGGGTGTTTTCAGCGTCCATCTTCCCCCTATAGTCGCGCTGCGGATGGCGCCAAGGACTTTGACCATGACCTTCGACGACGTCAGGGACTTTGCATTCAAGCTGCCCGGGGTGACGGACGGAACGGCCTACGGTCATCCGTGCCTGAAAGCGCACGGCAAGTTCCTGACCCGGGTCTGGGAGGACGGCGACACCCTGGTCTGTCCGGGCGTCGGCTTCGACGAGCGCGAGATGCTGATCGAGGCCGCGCCCGAGACCTTCTTCGTCACCGACCACTACAAGGGCTACCCCTATGTCCTGATCCGTCTGTCGCGGGTCGACGCCGGCACGGTGGAGCGGCTGCTGGAGCGGCGATGGCGGGCGACCGCGCCCAAGAAGCTGCTCAAGGCCTATGACGCCGAACCGACATCCGGCGGCTGACGCGAACGGCGCGAGCGCCTATATCGGCCAGACCCTCTCCCTCCTCCCCGGGGAACATCGCCATGCCTCATTCCATCCCGGACGTCCGCGCGGGCGACGTGGAAATCCCGGTCGTCGGCCTGGGCACCTGGCAACTGGGCGACGGCGAGGTTCAGCCCCTGGTCGAGAAAGCCCTGGAGCTGGGCTACCGCCACATCGACACGGCCCAGGCCTATCGCAACGAGCAGCACGTGGGCGCGGCCCTGGCGGCCACCGGCGTGTCGCGCGGCGAGATTTTCCTGACCACCAAGGTCTGGGTCGACCAGTTCGCCCAGGGCGATCTGCAGAAGTCGGTCGAGGGCAGCCTCAAGCGCCTGAAGGTGCCGCAGGTCGATCTGCTGCTGCTGCACTGGCCCAAGCCCAAGCCGGCCCTGGCCGAGACCATGGCGGCGCTCAACGATGTGCGCGACCGGGGGCTGGCGCGGGCCATCGGCGTCTCGAACTTTCCCTCCAACGTCCTGGCCAAGGCCCAGGCCGCCTCGGACGCCCAGATCGCCACCAACCAGGTCGAGTACCACCCCTATCTGTCGCAGAAGACCGTGATCGCCAAGGCCAAGGCGTTGAGCTCGACGGTCACCGCCTGGTCGCCGCTGGCCCAAGGCAAGATCGCCGACGATCCGGTGCTGATCGAGATCGGCCAGGCCCACGGCAAGACCCCGGGCCAGGTCACCCTGCGCTGGCAGGTCCAGCAGGGCGTGGTGACCATCCCTCGCACCCGAAACCCGGCCCGGCTGGCGGAGAATTTCGACATCTTCGACTTCGCGCTGTCGGATGCGGAGATGGCGCGGATCTTTGGACTGGCGCGAGCCGATGGGCGGCTGGGGGACTGGCTGGATCCGGCGTTTGAATGGGATGCGGATTAAAAACCTCCCCCCGTGGGGGAGGCGATCGCGCAGCGATCGGTGGGGGGAGTTTTAGGGTCGAAGATCGTAGGCCCTGCCGCCCGCCGAAGACTCCCCCCACCGTCGGCTTCGCCGACACCTCCCCCACAGGGGGAGGCATTTAATGGCCTACTTCGCCAGCCGTCCGTCCGTCAGCGCCGCCGGCTCGAACTTGAAGATCACCTCCGGATCGGGCCGTGAGATCCCCTTCAGCAACTTCTTCGGCGCCGACACATGCAGCAGCCAGCGCAGGATGTTGAGCCGCGCCGCCTTCTTGTGGTTGGCCCGCACGCAGACCCAGGGGGCGGGCGTGGAGTGGGTGCGCATCAGCATCTCGTCGCGGGCTTCTGAATAGTCGTCCCACTTGGCCTGGGCCACGGCGTCCAGGTCGCTGACCTTGAAGGCCTTCAGCGGCTCCTCGCGACGGGCCTTCAGGCGCTCGGCCTGGGTGTCCTGGTCGATGTCGAGCCAGAACTTGGTCAGCTTGACGCCGTTCTGCGCCAGCATCAGTTCGAAGGCCGGCACGTCGCGCAGGAATTGCTCCTGCTCGTCGGGCCTGGAAAAGCCCATCACCCGCTCGACGCCGGCCCGGTTGTACCAGGAGCGGTTGAAGACCACGGCCTCGCCGGCCGCGGGCAGGTGGCGGACATAGCGCTGGAAATACCACTCGCTGCGTTCGCGATCGCTGGGCGCGGGCAGGGAGATCACCTGGGTGGCGCGGCGGTGAGCGTGCTCGGTCAGGCGAGCGATGGCCCCGTCCTTGCCGGCCGCGTCTCGCCCCTCGAACACGGTGACGGTCTTCCAGCCTTCCTTGATGGCCTGTCGCTGCAGGCTGATCATCGCCAGTTGCAGGTCGCGGAGTTCGGCTTCGTAGTCTTCGAGCTTGCTCATGGTTGGAGCCTACCCCCGTCTGGTCCAGTTGCGCTAGAAGAGCGGCATGATCCGTCTTTTCGTTCCCCATCCCCTGAAAGCCGGCGCCGGCGTCGCCCCCTCCGTCGACCAGTCGCGCTACCTGACCGCCGTCATGCGGCTGGGCGTCGGCGACGAGATCCTGGTGTTCAACGGCCAGGACGGCGAGTGGCGCGCCAGCCTGACCGAGGCGGGCAAGCGCGGCTGCCTGCTGCGCTGCGAGGAGCAGACCCGCGAACAGGACCACGCGCCCGACCTCGACCTGGTGGTCGCCATGGTCAAGCGCGGCCGGGTCGAGACCATCGTCGAGAAGGCCGCCGAGCTGGGCGCGCGCCGCGTGCGCCTGACCCAGACGCGGCGGACCAATGTCGACTTCGTCAAGCTGGGTCGCCTGGACGCCATCGCCATCGAGGCCGCCGAGCAGACCGGTCGCCTGGACGTGCCGGTCATCGACGACCCCATGAAGCTGGACAAGATTCTCGAGGACTGGGACCCGGCCCGCCGCCTGATCTTCTGCGACGAGGGCGGCGACGCCAAGGGCATGACCGAGGCGTTGGCCGGCACGACCGCGCCCGCCGCCATCCTGATCGGCCCCGAAGGCGGCTTCGCGCCCGAGGAACGCGAGCGTCTGCGGTCGCTTCCGTTCGTCATTCCGGTGTCCTTGGGCCCTCGCATTCTGCGGGCGGACACGGCGGCCATCGCGGCGATGACGCTGTGGCAGGCGGCGGTGGGGGATTGGCGGTAGCCGGCGGCATCCGCCTGGGATCATGCCTCGGGCAGGTTTGGAACGGCGTCCAAGCAGGCGTCGCGCCGGGAGTATAGGTTGGGCCGCAACCTGTGATGGACTTGTCGAGCGCGCTCCGCGATATTCGCCCAGGCTCCGGGGTTCGATCCATGAACAGGCTCGCGCGCGTCATCGCCACGATGGTTCTGGCCTGGAGCGCTCGGCCCGCCTTGGCCGCCGAGCCGGCCGGCAAGCCGGCCTATGAAATCGCCTTCGCCGGCTTCGGGCCCGTCAATAGCGACATCTTCATCGCGGACGCCGACGGAAGCCATGCGAAACCGTTCCTGCCCCACCCCGAGCTGGACTCCAACGCCAGCTTTTCGCACGACGGGAAGTGGGTGCTCTTCACGTCCAGGCGAGCGGGAACCTCGGACATCTATCGCGCGCGCCCCGATGGCTCCGGGTTGGAAGCCCTGGCGGCCTCGCCCGCCTTCGACGACCAGGCCGCTCTGTCGCCGGACGGGCGATCGCTGGCTTTCGTCTCGAGCCGTAGCGGCCAGGCCGACATCTGGGTGCTGGACCTCGCCAGCAAGGCGCTGCGCAATCTGACGAACCACCCGGCCGGCGACTTCCGCCCCTCCTGGTCGCCGGACGGCAAGTGGCTGGCCTTCTCCTCGGATCGGGATTCCGAGCATCCCCGACTTCCCAAGGGCGACTTCACGCTCCGGCATTCGACCGAGATCTACGTCGTGAAGGCCGACGGCACGGGACTGCGGCGGATCACCGAGAACCACCAGTACGGCGGCAGTCCCGCCTGGTCGCCGGATGGCGCGAAGCTGGCCTTCTACGCGACGACGATCGAGGAGGTTCGCAACATCACCGCCGCGCGGCGCTTGCGAGGCGTCACCCAGATCGAGACCGTCGATATCGAGACCGGCGCGCGCCAGGTCCTCACCTCCGGGGCCGGCGAGAAATGGTCGCCGCATTGGCTGTCGCCCGACAAGATCGGCTATGTCAGCGGCGGGCCCGATGGCGGCGTCGAGACGACGACGGCGCCCCCTGGCGCTCGGGGCGAGTTCAAAAGTCCAAGCTGGTCCCCGGACGGCCGCCACATGCTGTTCCATCGCGAGGTCGATCCCGCCTGGCCGCCGCACCGCCGCTGGGTTTCCCTCGATCCCCGGTTCGGCCTGACGCGGGTGGGGATCTTCCCGTCCTATTCGCCCACTGGAGATCGCCGGGTCAGCAACGACAAGACCGCCGGCATCCTGCACAACAGCATCCTGATGATGAACGCCGACGGATCGGGGACTTCCGTCCTGTTCGGTGATCCCGAGAAGAGCGCGCTGGCCCCCACCTGGTCACGCCAGGGCGACCGGATCGCGTTCGGACTCGGTCAGTTCTTCCAGAACATCAAGGGGCCGGCCCAGGCCGATATCGCCATCATCGACGCCAAGGGCGGCGGCCTGCGGATGCTCACTCACGGGGGCGGCAACTTCGGCTTTCCGGACTGGTCCGGCGATGGCCGCCATATCGTCTATCGCGAGGCCGGCGCCGTCAAAGCGCTGGATATCGTCGACCTGGACACCGGCGCATCCCGCGTCCTTCTGGCGGGCTCGGCGCATTACAATTTTCCGGCTTGGTCGCCGACGGACGATGTCATCGCCTTTACCGCCGACATCGACGGCGACTACGAGATCTATTCGATCCGCCCGGATGGCTCCGAATTGAAGCGCCTGACCCGCTCGCCCGGCAACGACGCCCACAACGCCTGGTCGCCGGACGGCCAATGGATCGCCTTCACGAGCGCGCGGGGCGGGTTCAAGGACGAGGCCGTGCTTCATCCAGCCAACCCGCAGCCCTACGGCGAGATCTTCGTCATGCGAGCGGACGGTTCGGAGGCGCACGCCCTCACCGACGAGCCCTTCGAGAAAGGCACCCCCAACTGGGCGCCGGTCGGAAAGGCCAACTGACTCGCGGCGTCGACGATTGGTCGGCGAAAGACGCGAAGGCAAAGAGGGGCCAACCAGAACTTGTTCGGTTGCGAAAGGCTGGGCGTACCCCTTGAGGTTCGCTAAGAAAACGCCCAACTGCGCAGCACGACAGTTCGCGGGCGGGTCGGAGGGTTTGCCCCCTCCCTTCTTGATGCGTGTTTTGGGAGGGATGACCGATGGCGCAAGCCGCGAGCCAGGAGCGTCCGCTGACGCTCGACGATCTGACCGCCTATTTTGCCCAGGGCTCCAAGCCCAAGGAAGCGTTCCGCGTGGGCGCCGAGCACGAGAAGTTCGGCTTCTACCTCAAGGACCACACGCCCGTGCCCTACGAGGGTCCGAGCGGCGTCCACGCCCTGCTGACCGGTCTCCAGCGCTTCGGCTGGAAGCCGGTGATGGAGGGCGAGGTGATCATCGGGCTGGAGCGCAACGGCGCCAATGTCAGCCTGGAGCCCGGCGGTCAGTTCGAACTGTCCGGCGCCCCGCTGCTGACCATGCATGACATCTGCGAGGAGACCGGCCAGCACCTGGACGAGGTCAAGACCGTCGCCGACGAGCTGGGCCTGGGTTTCCTGGGCCTGGGCTTCTCGCCGCTGTGGAAGCGCGAGCAGGTACCGATCATGCCCAAGGGCCGCTATGTGATCATGCGGAACTACATGCCCAAGGTCGGTAGCCTGGGCCTGGACATGATGCTGCGCACCTGCACGGTGCAGGCCAATCTCGACTTCTCCAGTGAAGCCGACATGGTCGCCAAGTTCCGCATGAGCCTGGCCCTGCAGCCGATCGTCACCGCCCTGTTCGCCAATTCGCCCTTCACCGAAGGCAAGCCCAACGGCTTCCTGTCGGCCCGCGCCAATGTCTGGAACGACACCGACGCCGATCGCACCGGCCTGCTGGACTTCGTGTTCGAGGACGGCTTCGACTTCGAGCGCTATGCCCGCTACGCCTTGGACGTGCCGATGTATTTCGCCAAGCGCGGCGACAAGTACATCGACCTGGCCGGCCGCAGCTTCCGCGACTTCATCGACGGCAAGATCGACGAACTGCCGGGCGAGCGCGCCTCGATCAAGGACTGGGCGGACCACACCACCACCCTGTTCCCCGAGGTGCGGCTGAAGACCTATCTGGAGATGCGCGGCGCCGACGCCGGGCCGTGGAGCCGTCTGTGTGCGCTGCCGGCCCTGTGGACCGGCGTGTTCTATGACGACGCGGCGTTGGCGGCGGCCTGGGACCTCTGCAAGGATTGGACGGCCGAGGATCGCGCTGGCCTGCGCCGCGACGTGCCCAAGCTGGGTCTGAAGGCTCAGGTGGCGGGACGGTCCGCTCAGGACGTGGCCAAGGATTTCGTGGCCATCGCCAAGCAGGGGCTGAAGGCTCGCGCCCACATCAACGGCGGTTTCCTGGACGAGACGATCTATCTGGGCGACCTGGAAGAGATCGCCGCCAGCGGAATCACCCCCGCTGAACGCCTGCTGTCGCTCTACAACGGCGCGTGGAAGGGCGACATCAACCGCGTGTTCGAGGATTTCGCGTACTAGGGGCGCAGGCCCGTGCGTCTCTAGAAGATCGCGCGGGCGGCGGCGATGAGGCCGACCCAGGCCATCAGGCTGGCGGCCACGGCCGCCAGGCGACCCCAGGCCAGCTTCGCGCGCGCCTCGCGCGGCATCGCCTTGTGGGGGGCCATGCGAGCGCCGGCATTGTAACCGATGTAAGCCACGACGTTTTCTCCCGTGCCCCTCTATGCTTGGGGGCTATGCGCGAAGCGCTGCCGTTCATGCAGCGCGCAAAAGGTTAACGAAAGCTTTACACTCTTGGGTTGGTAAACGTGACTTAAAGCGATCCGGTTCCCTCATAGGGCTTCGCCACGGCCGCCGGGCCGCCGTCTTCGCGAATATCGTCGCCTTCCCAGGCCTCGTCGTCGGGCATGGAGACATTGGCGTCCCAGTGCTCGGCCTGGCTGGCGCCCGAGCCGCTGTCGGTGTGCTTGACCACCTCGTTCACATCCAGGCCTCGCGTCTCGGCGGGCGTCAGGCCGGCGCGCTTGAACTCGACATGCTCGGGATAGAAGGCCAGGCGGCCGGCGATCTGGCTGACGCCGGGCAGGGGCGTCTCGTAGGACCAGACGGCGTTCTCGATGATCCGCCGATCGCGAACGATCGTGTAGTAGGTCGCGTCGCCCTTGTAGGGGCAGTGGGTGACCTTGTCGGTCTTCTGCAGGAAAGCCATGGCCACATCGGAGCGCGGGAAATAGCGCACCGGCGCATAGTCGGCCTCCCGCAGGAGCAGGACATCGGCGCTGTCGGCGATCTCGTGGCCTTCGAACAGCACCTCGACCCGCCCGGCCTCGCGCGAACAGGTGATCGGATGGTTGGGGTCAGTGGTGGTCATGGTGGATTCTCCCGTGAAACAGGGCTCTGGCCTATCAAACGCGCGGGCCCGGAACCGGGGTCCGGACCGGCAAGCCATTGCTTGTGAAACGCAAAGCACCGTGATCTTCTCCCCGCCAATTGGGGAGGGGAGGGCGAAACCACCTGCTGGCCGCCCACCTGCTTGTACGTTTCAAGGTTCGTGAATGAATATCGTTGTCGCCGCCGGCATCCTGGTCACCCTTGTGACCGGTGTCCCCGTGCTTATCCAACTGCTGCGAGGCCATCCGCGCGGTCTGATCATCTGCTTCCTGGCCGAGATGTGGGAGCGGTTCTCCTACTACGGCATGCGCGGCCTGCTGATCTTCTATCTGACGCAGCACTTCCTGTTTGATTCGAAGACGGCCGGCGGCCACTACGGTTCCTATACCTCGCTGGTCTATATCGTGCCCCTGTTGGGCGGCTTCCTGGCCGATCGCTATCTGGGCACCCGCAAGGCCGTGGCCTTCGGCGCCATCCTGCTGGTCGCCGGCCACCTGACCATGGCGGTCGAAGGCAAACCCGCGACCCAGACCCTGGCCTATGCCGGCCAGACCTATGACTTCCAGGTCCACGGCCGCGGCGAGGAACGCGTCGCCAAGATCATCGTCGCCGACAAGCCCTACGAGGTGGCGGCCAACGACAAGGGCGACTTCGAGATCAAGAACCTGCCGGGCGGGGCGGCGATCCCCTCGGTGCTGCCCAAGGGCCAGTACAAGCTGGACGTGAAGGACCGCGATCCGGTCTATCTGAACATCTTCTGGCTGGCGCTTTCGCTGATCATCGTCGGCGTCGGCTTCATGAAGGCCAATGTCGCCACCCTGGTGGGCCAGCTCTATCCGCAGGGCGATCCGCGCCGCGACCCGGGCTTCACCCTCTACTACTACGGCATCAATCTGGGCTCGTTCTGGGCGGCCATCCTCTGCGGCCTGCTGGGGGTCAATGTCGGCTGGAACGCCGGGTTCGGCATGGCCGGCATCGGCATGCTGGCCGGCTTCATCGTCTTCGTGCTGGGCAAGCCGCTGCTGCTGGGCAAGGGCGAGCCGCCCGAGCCCAAGACGCTAAAGGCCCCGGTCCTGGGCCCGATCAACCGCGAAGCCATCATCTATGCCGGCTCGCTGGGCGTGGTCGGCCTGGTCTTCGTCCTGGTGCAATACACCCCGGTGGTCAGCGCCACCCTGATCGCCGGCATGTTCGGCTCGCTGGGCTACATCCTGTGGTTCGCCTTCGTGAAGTGCGAGAAGGTCGAGCGCGAGCGGCTGCTGCTGGCCACGGTGCTGGTGCTGGGCGCGGTGGTGTTCTGGACCCTGTTCGAACAGGCCGGCTCGTCGCTGAACCTGTTCGCGGCCACCAACGTCAACCTGGTCCTGCTGTCGCAGCCGG
>Ga0307515_10020030_pt1 | contig 11977 bp, 7 predicted proteins | sample 17_EM_MG_FD_194513 | JGI IMG/M metagenome (GOLD analysis project Ga0307515, IMG submission 194513) | Populus trichocarpa ectomycorrhiza microbial communities from riparian zone in the Pacific Northwest, United States - 17_EM | ecosystem: Host-associated > Plants > Roots > Unclassified | place...
TCAGTTATCCCGCATTATATGGAACTTCTTTTTTTTTTCCAGAATTGTTGATAATTAAATTTAAAACATGAAAATCATGAGTGAGAAAAGGGTGGAAAGATGGATTATGCAGAACAGCCGCCAATGGACATAAAGAAATATCTGCAAAATCATTAATAGTAACAAGGGTTGAAGTCTTCGTAAATATCAGATCCCTATTTACAGGCTTTTTTTGTAACTTTTAATGACTTTTTCTGCGGTCAGTTGTTGTTGTCATCATGTAAGATTTTTCTTAAGCAAATTATGAACTGCTTTACATGTATTCATTTCAAATCTAACACGACGGAACAAGCAAAAACCCTGATTGAACTAAAGCTGCCAATCTGACTTAAAAATTTCAACAGAGCAAAAAATCATAGCTCCTCAAAAGTAAACTATAACTCACCTCTCCAGCGTAATGACAAACACCAAAAGCCCTGCCTCTTTCACCTTTAAAGCAAGGATTACCATTCAAATATTGCTTGAGCTTATTGGCAAAGGTTAAATCAGTGGCATTGGGGAAATTTGATTCCTCATCCAATAACGACAATAGCCCCAAAGGTTTCTGCAGAAACCAAAACAATTAAGGAGCGACCACCTTAAGTATAAGGCAAGCATTTTGATATCACATGCCTAGGAGAACTCTAAATATGCATGTGCAGGACATAGACAAGAGAAGCTGTTAAAATACCTTCTCAAAGAGATTTAAGCACTCTTGGTTATCCTCAAAATCAACTTTAGTCCAATCAATCCCATCCTCTTCATACTCCTGCAATTAATAAATAAAATGGTGAGTTTGACAGTTAAAACAATCAGATTTCATTAACCAAATTCTTAAGCAGGAAGGGGGGGGGGGAATAAACCCAAAAAGTCAATGAGACTTTATATTTGAGGAAATAAAAGAATCCAAGTTTTAAAATCGAGAAAAATGGTTTGCGATAATTAGTTGGTGTGATCAGAGCAATGCAGACCTAAAATATGACTTTCTACACATTTTCTAAATACAAACATTTTAAAATGCAACTTACATGTTAGCACAGAAATTTAACTGAATACTTATATGCTTCAATATTGGAGTTGCAACAATCTACATAGATGTCACATTTGTTTCATGCCTATGACCAGGCAGCATAACTTAATGGAAACAGAGAGGCCAACAATTTTGGTGATGTATACTTCTTGATTCGCTTTTAAAAATCCCTCTTACACAATTTTGAAAGTATCAAGACAGCAAAAGCATATTCATTTCATTTTTATTAATTAGAGATGACATGTAAACATTCTTTCACAGTGAAAAAACACAGAAAATAAGTTTGTATATGAAATGATAGCATATGGATAGCATTTTGCACCATTGCAACCACGAAGGCCACTTCCATTATGATCAGCACACCCCAGTGTTGATGTTGCTTCAATATGATATGCTTACCTGCTGCTCAAGTTTAAATAGATGCCGGTTGAAATGTTGCTGCAGCCTCTCATTTGCATAATTTATGCAAAATTGCTCAAAGCTATTATTCTGAAAATGTAAAGAGGTGATCATCAGGGACACAAGTGTAGAGCACTAAAAGTCTCACCACACAGATAGATAAGATTTATAAACCTTAAATGACTCAAATCCATAAATATCAAGGATACTTATGGATCTCCCAGTAATCATCAGTTCACCCACTTCAAATGACTTGTTTATTTGTACCACAAGCCACTCAAACAGGTCTGCATAGATAAACTTTGACAATGCATCTCTTCTATCAATAGCCTGAAAAGAATACGATAAGGAACCCTTAAAAAACCATGTATCACCGGTGAATATACAGTGCTTTTGGGGTAACGCGTGGGTAAATTTGTTTTCAAATGAAGAACTAAACATGCCTGCTGCATTGTCAATTTTTTAGCAATGCTATCCTTTCCAGCTTGGATTTTATGGCTTGATAGAGCCAACATCAGATCCTGGGCACTGCAATTTAATAGCCTGGCAGCACTGTTTACAGCTGCCAAAAGGAAAACAAATGGAATCAATCTTATTTCAGAAAAATCACCATGGTATACCAGTGATAGCATGTCATGAATTTAGCATTGCCTCATGCAATGTGCATGTTTGAAGATCCATTATTAATCAAAATATTGGAAAGACCCATTCCACTCATTCAACTGAATGTTTATATCAGCAGACATTCAAACACATTCCAGGTGTTATTGATCATGCAAATACTATTTCAGCATGATACTTGAGATGAAATTGCACAAATGATTATGCTCATCCAAATTGCTATAGGAAATCCAGGACCAAACTCATTAAACCCCATCTCTTTCCATGAAAATATTCTTCCTTTAGAGTTAGGAAGACACCAACTCTTAAAACAATGAACAGATTCAACTAGGCACTTGCACCTTTTTTATGATGACTCGAGACAAGCTAATCAAACAAAAAACAATCAGTATGTGATTTCCCAATTCCATTTATGGTGAAATAAGAGAAAATAAGATGTCAGCTATTGTCAAGTACTGAAAGCTGGCAATTCAATTTACTCAAATTGATATCACTCTTACCTTCATCGGCCAATGCCTCCACATGATTTTCGTTGTCAATTACTTGAAATGAAATGTTTCCAAGCCATAATACTGCAGCAAGCATTGCAAATGCCTGCTCTTGATCTTCTTTGTGAATTTGAACAATGTCCAGGGCTTCCTGGGGAGATAACGAAAATAACACACAAATAGGGAAAGATGGATGCTTATGACCATGAAATAAAATGAAGTGACAGTGGGCCTTCAACCCATAAACAGACAATCATTTGAATTACCACAAGCTTATGAAACTTCATGCCATCATCAACACCGTCGATTACCAAGCACTCACTCTGGTTAAGATACTTGTACTCACTGGCCATTTTAAGGTTAAGTCTATCTGCAGAAGAAACAAGAAATTACCCCAACTTATGAATCAATTGCATAGTGGAACATAGAAGTAGAGAACACATGATATATGTTTATCTTTTCAAGAAAAACAGCTGGAACATAGAAGTAGAGAACATAGAAGTAGCATGAGAGTTTCTGATTGATAACTACAATAAAGCCTTCCCAAACTAATCTCAGTCAGCTATATGGATTTATGATTGACCATTAACAAATTTCAGTGTGTTGTGTCCTCTACTATTATTAATCACCAACAAAATTAGCATATAGAGAAGGTTCAAGCAATTGGATGATCTTCCATTTGGTTACAAAAAACATCTTTCCAATTTTGCAGATTTCATTTTCTTTTTTAACAGGAAAAGGTGTTCATTTGGCAGAACATGAAGAACTGTTTCCAATTATGAAAAATCACAAATGCATTATATTTTGAGAAAGACAACATAATACGTAAATACATTGATCAAGCATGAATATCAAAAAACAATAACAAATTATTATAATCTGAGGGCACAACAAGGATTTACAGGCTTCAACCACCAATGAAAATAAAAGCAATAACAATCTAAGAAAGGAAAAGTACTTTGGTAATAGTGAGTATCAAGAAACTGCACGACAAAGTGGATGACACCAGATTTTTTTGGATGCTAATAGGGTCAGGAAAAAAAAAAAAACTTGAACTTGGTAGGAGCGAATGTTGTCCAGACGAAAAACAAAGCAAAATTGTATACAAGTTTCAACATAAACATGGAAAAACAAGGACTCACAAGAGCGAACCTTCATTTCCCAGTGCAACTAACATTCAGTTGAGATTCTAGAAGACATATATAGTTATAGACACGTGAGAAACTATTAGCCTAAGCAGCATTATGTCAATGCTACTAGTTCAGCCCTTTCTGTTCTGTGAAAGAATGGAAAATACATGCATCCCATCCCATACAAGGTACTGAGGTAGCATAACGCAAAAACAGTACCTCTAAGAGTCGATGGAGCACCAGCACAAAGTTGATAGAAGATATGGTATGATCTTTCACCATTGGCAAGCTGAACTACTCTTGACTGGTCAAATGAGAACATGTAATTTCAGAAATGTATGGTGATGCTGATTGACATTCCAAGCTAAAACTTCAGAAGCAGGGGTAACTTACCTTTTCGAGTAGGACTATCAACAATTATCATCGGCGAATGGTTTTTGAATATACATGAGTTCAAGTTAATCAGTACCCAGATATCAAATGGCAGACTAATAATGACAATCTATTCAACTTCAACATACTTACAAGTTTGGATTTTAGCACCACGAATCTTTCCTGATGCGGTAAAATGAATTTCAATCAACTTTCCCTGCACCAATTGAGAATTACCTATAAACCAAATTGCAAGAACAACAGATTTAGGAATCTAACCCAACAAGAAGAAAAAGAATTGGTGACAACTTACAAATCTACTAGAGTTGTCATTCCTGGATGTTTTTGCATTCCCAAATGCTTCAAGTATACAATTGGTCTGAAGGATTTCATACTCCATACCATCATTGCCACAACCAAGAGCTGCCAAGTACTGCATAGCATACTTTGCTGTCTCAGTTTTCCCAGCTCCACTTTCACCACTGTAGGATAAATAATAAAAGTGACTCTTCAGAGCAGCAGAAATATCTCAATTGCTCATGAAACATGAAAGAGGCAATTAAAGCTGCATAAAAGAAAATACCACAAGACAACAAGGGAAAATATCATGGAAAAGCTCCAAATTAGACTACATTAATGAAAGAAAAAGGCAACAAACCTTATGATTATGGATTGGTTCTTTTCATCTGCAAAACCGCAGACAGGAAAAAAAAAGAATGAAGAAATAAGAACTCTCAGAAACGATACTAACTTCAAACTCAAATGGTGAAAGGAAAAAAAACGATTCATCCACCTCTCATCATCTCATTATAAGCAGCATCTGCTATAGCATAAACATGAGGGCTGTCCTTAGCATTCTGCTTGTAAGAAGTGAGGGTTTCATTTCCATAAATTGGAATGTCTTTAAAAGGATTGACAGCAATCAAAACTGGCCCTGCTTTACTCTGTGGAAGGAAACACAAGAGCCAGTCAAAGTCAAGCAGAAAGGAAACATAAATTTGGTTTGCAAGGCAATTGCATGACCATCAGAATTATATTCTACTCACATAAATCAGATCCTGAGCATATCTGTGCTTAACATTATGAAGCACAGAAGGTTCATTTAAATAACTAAGCTGTATGAGATCATCTACACCCTCAAGGACATCAGGATTTGCAGGTATGAGCTCTTCTGTAGACACTTTGATAACCTAGCAAAATGACAAGCATTATTGCATATATAATCCACCAAGGAAGTAACCAGCACATGTTTAAATAGAATCAGGGATAAAAGGAGCTTATTAACTTACAGTTCCTGATGAAAGTGAAACAGTTGCTTCATCCCCTGAAGTTGACTGTATCTTTCCTATCCCCCACTGTCCATTTGGGAGCCGACACCAGACACGTAGCCTCTGAAAAAAAAAATGTGTGAATTAATGTTTCAATTCTCACAAATTTAAAGAAAAAGCAGAGAGAGAATTTTCACACAAAAGTATGCTCTTCTCAAAACAAATCTGGTGCCTTCTGGGAAGCTACTGTAATAATTGACAATAAAATAACAAATCCTTAGTATCTAGCCTCTCTAAACACTTCAGCTACAGTGGATCTTCTAATTTAAATTACTTACTATTTGAGGGTGTTTGGCACAGCTTTTGCTACTGCTTTTAGGTGCTTTGGGCTTAAAAATGCATTAAATTGATGTTTTTTAGTGATTTCTGATGATTTTGATGTGCTAATGTCAAAAATAAAAAATAAAATTGAAAGAACGCATTTTCAAGCAAAAAGCTATTTTGAAAAGCACCCTGCACCACAATCCTAGACACCCATTTATGATAAAAGGTGTCATCCAAGTACACACTACGTGATACCTACTAACTCATCTCAACAACACAACAAAGTTAACTTGTATCTTCTTTCGCACTCTGCCCCACCCACCATAAACCATTAACAATAACAACTCTGCTCTTTCTTCAAAGTTAGTCTTCCAGTAAGTACAGCAATATAGAATAGGAACTACTGGTCTCTTCGAGCTTAAGTACCCCTGCTGCTACACATGACACCAATGAATTCTCCATGATTAGAAACTTTCTTTAACTCTTAAAATTACTATTTCTGCCGTGTAATTATAACAAAAACCTTAACTAACAAAACATGCATAACAAGAAACACCCAAGCATTCCTCTTCTTGCAACACGAAATTGCAAACTAATAATAATATTACACACCAATAACCAAGTTAATCCAACAAAATAAGAATAAAAACCAAACACATTAATTAATTTTTTTCATCAGTTACCTTCTTGATAAAATAACCAATGTTATCATCCCACTCTGGCTCTTTCCCCTTTGGCACTGAACCCGTGACTGGTCCCCTCGCTTTCTCATTATTCTCTTCTACATACGGATTAGAATCCACACAATTTTGATCTTTCCTCATTTTCTTGCTTCCAAAACTCCCTGATTTGTACCCTAACTCCTTCTCCTTTCTTTTATTATACTCCTTCACTTTAGTAACTCTTGTCTCCACTTTGCTCTCCACTTGTCCATTGGAACCAACTTTAAAGTCTGTAGGCAGTGAGTGGCGTGCCGATGGAAGCCGTGCCCTAGAAGCAGGCCGTGCTGGCAAAGCAGGCGGCAGGTCCTTTGAATTCTCCAAAGCCTCATCTCGTCGCCGCAGCGAATCTAGCATCTCCTCCAGAGAGCTCCTTGTCACCGCAGCTGGTGATGCTGATAACATCATTTTTATCGCCAATTTTTCTTCCAATGTCAAAACCCTGAAAAAATGACACACCAGTAACTCATAATCTTTAAGAAGAACGCTCAAAGTGGGACCTCCAAAATTAGATTACAGTCAGGATTTCTCGTAACAACTTGGGATCGATGCTTGCGTTTATGAGGCCCAGAAGGTAAAAGAAGATGACACAAATTGGGTTTTTCTTTTCTGTTTTGTTTTTTCTCTATTGAGTCAAAAATTGAATAAAAAAATAGAAAGAACTGATTCAACAACAAACTCTAAAATTGTCACCAAAAGCTCAGAAACTTGTAATTCAGTACACAACACTTTCAAAAAAACAAAACAAAACAGCTTAGATCATCTGCTTAAGATCAACATGGGACCCGCAAACTTAAATTAACAACTAATGACCGGTGATTATGAGGCCCGAAATGCAAAAGAAAAGGGAAGAAACTCAACTTGACACCATCTTTGCAATAAATTATTATATATACAGAAAGTTTCTAACTTGGGGTGGTTTTGTGATTAAAACAAATATTAAAGAGGAACAAAAAAAACGAAGAAAAGAAAACTATAATTCAACAACAAGTCGTTAATTGTTACCAAAAGCTGAAAAATTGGGATTTATTAAGGACAGCTTGACAGCTTACAAACCCTAATCTGGATCAAAACTACAAATTTCCAGAAACAATAAAGAAGACAAAAATCTCAAATTCAAAATAAAAACAGCTTCTTGTCTCAAAAACTCAAAATTGATGTTTAGACAAGACAACAATTCAATAATAATAATAATAATAATAATAATAATAATAATAATAATAGAACAAGTATACTTACAATTGGTAACCAGAAACTCGAAATCTTTGTCTCCAACAAACGCCACCTTGTCCACTTCGAAGCTAAAGACCCAAAAAAGAAACCTTAATCTGGACAGAAATTTAAGGCTAAAGGTTTTAAGAGAAGGCGAGATTTACAGGTGGAAACAAGAAAACAAACTTCGTTTTAAGGAAAAAAGAGCGTAAGTTACGAGGGAGGTTGAAAGAGTAACAAAATGCGGTTTAAGTTTTGTTAAGAAAACAAAAAACAGAGAGAGAGAAAAACAAACCTTGAGACAACAAGGAAAGAGGGAAAAAAGCTGTTTTTTTATAGAAAAAAAGAAGGAAAAACAGCAGAACAGAACTTATTACTAGGTTTGATGAGGTTGTTGTTGTGGGTAGTGTCGTTGTTGTTGCTGCTTTAAGGTTTTCTTCTTCTTCTTCTTTTTTGTAATGTTGTTTGTGGTTGCAGGAATTCAAATTTTGTGCTCGTTAGGTGGTGAGGGTATTTTTATTCGTTTCTTGACAAAAACGGTTTATTAGATCTGATAAAAAAGATGATGGATAAGGCAAAATGTTAAAACTTTGCTTCATAAGACGCACAACATTTGGCACCGTAATGCTAACTCTTTAAAAAAATTTTAAAAAAAATTAATTTTTTATGATTTTAATAGAATAATATTAAAAATAATTTTTAAAAAATAAAAAAAATATTATTTTAATATATTTTTGAATGAAAAACATTTTAAAAACTAATCGTTACCACATTCTCAAACACCCTCAATATTTAATTATTTTTTTAAGATTAGAGAGGTTGTATAATTTTTTTGAAAATACATAAATTTATTTTAAAATTATTCAAAAGACTATTTAGAATTAATTTGTATTAAATTTAATTATTATATTTAATTTGAATTTAATTGATAAATAAATTAAACTCATATATTTAGAAAAGATAAAATTCAATTTATTTTTTTTAAGATCTCTTAAAAAAAAAAAGGTAAATGACTATTTAGAAAAAAACTAGTTAACTTCTCCTGTTTAGTTTAATAAATCACAGAAGTTGGTTTTTAATTTATTTTTGTACTATTTTTAGATATTTAATTCTTTTTTAAATTCAATTCTTAACACTTAAAACAATTATAAACATGAAATTTTATTTAAACATCTTAATTTAATATACTAATTTATTTTATTTCATGTTTTTATTTTTTAAACCAAATATATTTTTATTTTTCCTGTCTATTTTTTCTATTGACCAAATATAATGCGACTTAAAAAAGCCACGAGAGAAAATATGGAAAGTTTACCGGGGGTTTTTGGGTTGGATTGTCTTTTGGGTTTTTTTTATTTTAGGTAGAATTTACAGCTTTTATTTGGTTTAAAAAAAGTAAATATTTGAAAATTTGAGTTAATTACCGTTATAGGATTTGCTGTGTTGTTTGGGTGGATGACATTACCCCACTGAGATTCTGCTGCTTATGTGGGACTTTGTTTATTGCACTAGAAATGGAATTATATGTAATGTTGTTATCTACGACAAAAAAAAATCTATCAATCAATCATGGATTGCCGTAATTGTTAAGAAAATTCAAGTTAAAAGTAATTCTGATCTTGAATAATTGAACCCATGGCCTACTCTTCTTCGTTATAAATTTATTTTCTTTTATTGAATACAAAATAGCAGGAGTAGTATTTTTTTTCTATGATAAATGTATTTTTAAACTTGTTTTTACATAGTTATTAAACCCGGCCCGACCCGGGACCCGATCGACCCGGTGGCTAGACCGATTCGGGTTTGTTAAAAAACCGGTAGGTGCACCAACCTGGCAAAACTCGGGCGACCGGTGGGTCGACCCATGACCCGGGCTACTCGGGAGAACTCGGACGAGACTCGGTTCTTCTTCAAATGTGGTTTCTGTCATTCGGCTTCTCTTTTTATTTCTTCATCTTCTTTATAATGAGCTGCTGTTTGCAAATACTCCAGTCGTCTATGGAAGCTGGCTAGACTGAGACATGAAAGCTGGCCCGACTGAGACAAGCTAGCTAAGAAGTTTGTTGTCATGCGCAAAGCCAGTCTTGGAAAAGAAACACATAAATAAATGGTTTATGCTGTTTGATTTTTAGACCTTTAATGCTACTAGAAAATAAGAATAGTGCAGAAAACAAGCAAATCGCCATTGAAAAGCTGGGTCTCTTGGTTTGGCCAATAGGTGGCTGGGAAAAAAGAGGGAGGGACTCTCTAGTTTTGGCCAAATGGGCAGGGGTATGATTGAGAGAGGGATGAGGGAAGTTGTGGCTGGGTTTTTGTGGCAGCTGCTTTGACCAAGTAAAGAGGGAAGCTTTACTGGTTTTGGAAGAGAAAATCCAAAGCAAGGGAGTCAGCGGCTTGTTTTTTTTCTAGTAGAGATAGGGAAAATTTAGGACTGTCTGTGCCTTTTTTTTAAATTTTAAATAACATATTATTTTTTTAATGTGAAATAAAAAAAAATTAAAATATTTTTTAAAACTTTATTATTTATAACATATATAGCCTATATTCATATAGATTTTTTCATATAAAATATTAAAATTTTAATATATTTTTTTAAAAATTTCCGGGTTGACCCATAAAACTCAGAACCCGGCTCCTTAACCAAGTCAATTTCCGGACCGTGTTTAATAACTATGAGTTTATATGTTAATCAAATGTTATTAAAGATGCACTGCTCATAACAATCTAGTGCATTAAGATGAATTTAATAATTTTAAAAAAAATACTAACGATGAAGATTAAATTCAAAAAAATAATGAATTAAAAAAAAAATTAACCATGAAGACAACCCTTTGAAATTAATAAGAGTAGTGATTAATTAAACCTTGTCGATGCCTAAAAAAATCTAGAAAAAAAATAATTAAAACGGTGACAAAATTATTGATAGAAAGGTTATTTTATTGGCATTTCTATAGGTAATTTTATTGGAATTTCCAAATGTTCAAGGCTTTCCAGCGAATTTGGCAAAGAAAGATTCTATCGGCAATTTAGTTGCCTTGGAGTTTCTAACGGGAAATAGGCAGGAAAATCTTATTTTTTGGTGCATTACTCCATCGGTATTTTTAGCTACCAACCAAAAAAAAAAAAACCGACGAGATACTTTCCAAAAACATGTTTTTATCAACAATTAAAAATACTAATGAAATCTAGCTTAAATATGAATAAAATATTTCTTCGGTATTGTCCAATATTTTGGTAATGTTACTTCTTTAACCTATCGTCGTGAAAAAGCAAAATAAAATGATGATGATCATTATTACTAAAAGTAAAAACACTGTTTGTTTTTGCATTTGAGCGCATTTTAAAAGTATATTTGACTTGAGGAGATATTAAATTAATATTTTTTTAATATTTTATAATAATTTTAATATGTTGATATAAATAATAAAAAACAATTTGAAAAAAAATATATATTAAAGTATTTTAAAGCAAAAAAACATCCTGCATCATAATATCAAATACACACTAAGATGAAACCGTGATCAAAATCATTGTTAATATATTTTTTTTCTTTTTCATGTCTGAAAGAAGAAGCTTTGAATAGCTTCCACTCAATAACAAAGTATAAAATATACCAAAATGGCTAGATAAATCATTATATAGTAATTCACAATATTTTATTTTAATTTCATCCTTAAATATTTTTTCAATTATAGCTTTCTATGTCAAAATTAATAACTAATTTGTTAAAGAAAGAAAACATTCAGTAAAAGTAGTGGCCAATCTCAAATTCGCTAGCAAAATTTCTATTTAGTCCACTTATTTTTTTTTTTCCTTTACAATCCTTATAGTTTTTTTAATTTTAATTTAAATATTCATTTGCTTAACATTTTAGTCTCTCAGTTTGAAAGAAAAAGTCTTCTAAAAATAATAAAGAAGAGAAAACATTATCGGTTTAGCCACTTTCTAGCGATATAAAAGATTCATATTAATATTAATAAGTTTTATTAAGATGTTTTTGAACTTTTATAATGTTTAACAGAGTAGATCTGGGTCGAGAGATTGCTTTTTTCCTAGTTTGATTTTTTTATATATATAAATTGTGTATTAATTACCATATTTGGTAAACCAGACTAATCTTAGCAATAAATATATAATTTTCACAGCTAATAGGTAATTGATGATTAGTCGATGGCTAAGTCCTTCTATCATAATGGATCACGATTCATTAAATAACGAAGCACTTAGACGGATATAATTTGTATAAATAAGGTAGTTCACTTTTAAACCCTCTACTTTCCTTGGTTTAAACATTTATGGTATTATAAGATTAATTATGGCAAATCAAGACCAAGTCCCTTCTAAATTGAATAAGCAAAATCAATGCATTCATGGGGTTTATTTCACAACTTTCTTT
>Ga0307515_10020031_pt1 | contig 11977 bp, 3 predicted proteins | sample 17_EM_MG_FD_194513 | JGI IMG/M metagenome (GOLD analysis project Ga0307515, IMG submission 194513) | Populus trichocarpa ectomycorrhiza microbial communities from riparian zone in the Pacific Northwest, United States - 17_EM | ecosystem: Host-associated > Plants > Roots > Unclassified | place...
TAATACTACTAAAGTTAAACTATAACATCTATAATAAGGAGTTATTAAGTATAGTAGTAGTACTTAAGGAATAGAGGGCATTTTTATAAGGCGTAAAAAAACTATTTATAGTTAAAATGGATTATAAGAACCTAGCGGGGTTCCTAATAATAAAAGAACTTAACTATAAATAGGTTAGATAGGCAGAGATGCTTATAGAATACCATTTTAAGATTTAGTATACTAAAGGAACTAAAAATACAAGAGTAGACGCGCTAAGTAGGAAAGCTAAACTATAGAATAATGAGAAACTATTAGAAGTAATACTACGCAAAATAAGGATAGATTAATTAGGTATAATTATTCTAAGCTAGTAATAACTTAAGGAAATAATAAACTAGGAAGAGTTTATAAGACACTAGAGAGCTTTTAGGTATAAAGAATTCTAGAGGTATAACTAGAAGATCTATAGATGGATATATATAGAAATTGAGAAGTAAAGTACATTCTAAAAAGTATAGTAGAGTATTTTATGGAAGACTTTTATAAGGGAATAACTTAAGGACATAACGGAGTAATAGGCTTAGTATTAAGACTCTAAGAAGAATATATTATTAACGGAATCTAGAGAATTATTAAAAAAGTAATAAAGGAGTATTTAGATTGCTAAAGGAATAAATTAATAAGGTATAGGCTATACGGAGAGCTATTACCTATTAAAATACTAGAAAGACTATAGGAGGTTATATTATAGGACTTTATCGTTAAGTTACTAAAGTTAAAAGATCCTATTACTGGATAGGAGTATAATGTAATCCTAGTAATAGTGGATAAGTTAACTAAATAGGGCTACTTCGTAGTATATATAGAAGAAATGTTAGCGGAAGATATTGCTAGAATCTATATTAAGGAAGTGTTTATAAAACATAGAGCACTAAGTAAAATTATATTAGATAGGGATTTAAGATTTATAGCAGTATTTTAAAAGGTATTCTTAGCGGAATAGGGAGTTAGAGTAGTAACTTCTACTATATATTATCCGCAGACGGACGGATAAACGGAAAGATTAAATTAGACGCTAGAACAGTATTTAAAATATTATATTAATTACGCATAGAATAATTAGGTATCGCTATTACTAGTTATATAGTTTATATACAATATAACACTATAAAAAGAAATAGGCACATTACTATTTAAGGCAAATTATAGATATAAGTTAAGAATATCGTTATTACCATAATAAGTGAAGAAAACGAGTAGTATAGCTAAAAAAAAGAATAAAGATATTAATAAATCTTTATATAGACCTTATAGAATTAGTAAAAAGAGTATAAGAAAGAATAAAAAGGTACTATAACGCTAAGAGATCTAAGGGACTAGATTTCAAGGAGGGGGATAAAGTATAGCTACTGTATAAAATTTTTAAGAGTTAATAATTAAGTAAAAAGTTAAACTATATTAAACTAGGACCCTTTAAAATTATATAAAGGATTTTACTAGTTATATTTAAGTTAAACCTACTAGCTAAGATAAAGATCTATCCTATATAGTATATTATAATACTAGAGCCAGTATATAGAAATATTAAGCCACTAATTTATAAAGTAGATATATATAAAGGATAAAAGGAAAACAAATAGTAAGTTTTAAAGATTATTAGTTATAAGAATATTAATAATAAAATATAGTATAAGGTTAAGTAGATAGGCTATAATAAGACTACCTAGAAACTACTACGGAATCTAAAAAATGCTATAAGAAAGGTATAGGAGTATTAGAGGAAAATAGGTTAGGTAATATTAGGGAGGAGCTAAAGATAAAGGATTAGTTAAAGGTAATAGATAAGCTGGATTATCTAAGAGATCTACCGCTGGCATATTAGTTGTTTCCGCCTCTTCTTAACTAGAATCCCTTTTAGCCTTCTTAGCCTTAAGTTTAGATAAACCTTACTCTACTAAATAGAACTCCTTTAAGCGTACCTTTTCGCAACCCTTTGCTAATTGGCTTAGGCGAGTATAAGTAACTAGTTAAGCTTTTAAAGCCTAAAACACCTTATTAAAACGACGCTAAACCTTAACAAGGGCCTTAGCTAGTTTACTCTTTAGTTTTTTGGCCGCTACTAATACGTATAACCCTAAAATAGATTAGATAAGGAACTAGACGGTTATAAAAAATAATAAGACGCGTATACTTAGCGTTAAAGACGGATTAAACATTATAAGACGACCGTATGTTTGCTCGCGTATATTTAGTATAAAAAGAAGGTTAGTAACTAGACGGAGCCGCGATTATAATATATACTAACTTTTTCTCTATATAATAAGAATAGGATAGTATAACTTCACTAAGTAAAAGAATAAGCGTTACCAGCCGATTACAATAATTAGACGTGGAGGATTTAATAGAAGGTATTAGAAATAATGGAGGTTATTAGATTAAAGATAGGAATGCTATACCTCTAGTAGATAACTTAGAAATAGGAGATATCTTTAAGGACGAAGATAAAGAGGAGGGAGATAGTATTATGGACCTTATATTAACAGTAGTACGACTACTAAAAAGGGATATAAATAGGTTAGTTAAGATAGTATAGGAGGCGCTAGAACTAATTAAGCTATAAAATAAGGGGTAGCTAAGTTATATACCTAGTTACGTTATAAGTTTAGAACATAGGAACGTAGGAATATAGGAACGTAACGTACTAACATACTAACGTACTAATGTACTAAACCTTTACTATAGGGAGGAGTTATATATTTAAGGACAGATGGTCTCTATAAATAGTTTCTCTTCTTTATAGTAAATCTTAGAATATAATTAGAGTTAATCTATTAGGCAACTACTCCACCAACTATGTTTATATTATTGACTATTTTATACCTATATACCCGGCCCATTGACAAGTCTACTATAGTACTTCCTATAAGGCTTCGTTATAGCCTTCCTACTATATATAAAGGTCTTAGGTTTAAATATATAGCTAGTAAGTATTTATATTCTAAATACTATATTATAATACATATACAGATAGCCTATATAGGTAGTATGCTATAAACTAATTTTTTATAACTACCGCTTAGTAAGCGATTAGCTATTTACTAGTATAAGTATAAATAATATTACTTAGATATTTTTTATAAGTAAAGCCCTATATATAATAGTATAATAGTTTATAGGCTAAGGAGTTCTTTAGTAGTTCTAAATAGTATATAAAATCTAATAGAAGGATACTAAATAATATACTCCCTTTTAGTCCATTAAGGACTAGATATCTCTACCTAGCTATAGGCGGCATACTAGCAAATTACTAAACCCTCCTACTACTCCCTTTTAAATCTTTTAATATACCTAGAAAGTATAGTATATAAGGTAAATATACTATAAAGTTATATAGGCTAGGCAAAGGCGGAATGCATAAAACTAGCTAAAAGGAAATACCTAGGTTTTCCCCCCTTAGGGGGCCTTTTCCTATATAGAAAGTAAAAGCCTATATAGACCTAAAAGGGACCGAATTGGGCAATAAATAGAATTAATAATAATAATGGTATATTAGTGCTGCGTGTTAGTAGAGCTTTAGAACCCTATATAGGGTTCTAAGCAGAGCCTCGAGCAGAGCTTTAAGCAGAGCTTCGAGCAGAGCTTCGAGTAGAGCTTGAGTAGAGCTTCGAGCAGACCTCCGAGCAGAGCTTCGAGTAGAGCTTCGACCAGAGCTTCGACCAGAGCTTCGACTAGAGCTTCGACCAGAGCTTCGACTAGAGCTTCGACCAGAGCTTCGACTAGAGCTTCGACTAGAGCTTCGACCAGAGCTTCGACCAGAGCTTCGACCAGAGCTTCGACTTGAGCTTCGACCAGAGCTCCGAGCGGAGCCTCAAGCAGAGCCTCGAGTAGAGCCTCGAGCAGAGCTTCAACCAGAGTTTCGACCGGAGCTTCAACCAGAGCTTCGTGCAGAGCTTCGTGCAGAGCCACGTGCAGAGCTTCGTGCAGGTCTCCCCCTAAGCTTCGTTCCGCAGAGCTCTCGCAAAGCTCCACAGCTCTACGCAGAGGGCTGGTGGCGTGGGCGTAAGCGTTAAGCGTTCAGCGTTGGGGTTTACTGCGCGGCTCGGCGGTGCAGAGGTAGAATTAGGGCCTCTACGGCGACGAATTCCTCTTAACGTCGCGCGCGTATAGGGAGCTAAAGATCTTATAATTTATAGAGTAGTGTCGACCTGAATCGAAGTTCCTTACTACCATCGTAATACTGTCTGACGACCTAGATCGTCTATACGAACTATGTCTCAGTTGTCTCGTATCTTGAGCTCGGATGTCTCATCGAACGTCTCATTACCTGTTTCTATTAAACTATGACCTACTAAATGACGACGTCGTCGTCATTGTATTTGGACCTACCTGATGTATATAAGAGAGCTTCTAGAGCCCTCTTTAATAAACAGAGTTCTCATTCCTGATCGTCCGTTCAACAAGTAGGCTTTTTTCTATAATTTGGTGTAATTTTTATGTCGATAGGTATTATGGGAGGGTAGATTAATTTCGTTACTGTGGTTTGCAAAAGTATTGCGAAAATCAAAATTAAGCGAGCCACGCACACTTTTGGTGAGTTTACTATACAAATCGTATACCTGCCACGCCTATACGTATTATTTAATAAAGTAAGTATATAGAACTATAGAATAGATACTACTTTATAAATTTAAGGCATAGTAGGCTATTATATAATGTAGTGGTGGAGTTATAGGTAGTAGAGCCTTAAAACGCTTAAAATTGTATAAAAATGCTTTTATAACCATAAAAATATGTTTTATTTTATAAAACTAGTAAATAGAACTATAAAATAGATACTAATTTATAATTTTAGATATATAGTAGCTTAGTAAAAAACGTAGTAATAGAGCTTTTAGGGGTAGTTAGTATTTAGAGGCTGAAGAAACTTGGAAAGCGTTGTAGCTTGGCAGTCTTGGCAACGAAAACCGCGACTTAAACGTTTTACCCAGCCTAACGCTTTACTACCTAAAATTCTACAACCACGTTATTTACTAAGCTGCTACGCATTTAAAATTATAAAGCAGTATCCATTTTATAGTTCTATCTACCAGTTTTATAAATAATACTTATTTTTAGTGGTTGTAGAAGCGTACTTACCAAAAGTCGATGTTATATATGCGTGGCTCGCTTAATTTAATTTTCGCAATACTTTTGCAAACCACAGTAAGGGCGGCAAGGGGTTACGGGGTTCAACGCCTCGATTTAGCTTAAAGGTAAAATTATCGGGCACGAACTACAATTCTATCGTGTAACATGGTGGGATTAGTGGATTTTAGCTTTAGAGCTGCGTAATCCAGGTAATATAATACATGAGTATTAGGCTATATCCAAATTCTTACCGTTTAGAGCATTCTATTTAAGAAAAATTAAAAAGTGCCTTCTACTAAGTTCGGGTTAATATTCATTTCTTACTCGCTAGGAGAGGATGGTATTATTAACAAAGAGCTATTCCCTCAAGTCTTATACTATTCCATCCCAACAAGCAAAATCTCCAGATAGTGCTCTCGCAAGGCTATTTTATGTATATAAGATTTGACTCAAACCAAGCCATTGCGAAGGGGATATTTTTCTCAACGCTACCATCTCCTAGGAATACCACTAAATTATAAGAAAATAAGAATGTTGTAAGTCTCAGCCAGTTTAAGCAGGCCATCTCTACGTCTTGGTTATTATAGCTCGAGGTTGGGAGGAAATATAAGCATACTGGTCAAAAGGTCGAAGGAACCCTTTATATCCTGCTCTTTTAACAATACTAGAGTATCTATCTCACTCTTAATGTTATAGGTTATTAGACAGTACCACCCAATAAGGTGCGATAGCTGTGAAATCTAAATAGAGGACGTAAGTTTAAGAATGCGTATAGCTTAGCCGAACCGCGATCTATCGGAGTCGGATATTGTGGAGTATCCATATATTAAGAACCGCCCAACTGCGCTAAGGCATAATGGGAGGACAAGGTAGCTAAGAGTTATCTTTAGAAAGCTTATCTGCCAATCTAAATAGCCTAGGAGTTTACCTATTTCAGGGTTTACGTTATAGTAAAAGATAACGGTCTTAAGACCAAAATCGGACTTAAGTATCTGCCACTATTTAGCGATCGCTAGCTCTAGTTATTGCATCTTATACTTTATTATATTCTGCTAGGGTTAACTAATTATCTATAGACTTAGCAGGTAGACTCTTAGTAAACCTTTCCATCTAGGACTTACAGGACTGTTCGTAATTAAGTAACAAGTTATAATTAAGGCGATACTAGTAGGACCAATCGGTTATAAACGGTCCATATATTTTTGGGCCTAATAAGCGCATATAGTCCGTTCGAGTGCATCGGCCTTCCCAGCATTTTGCTGCTTTATCCCACTTAGAGTAGGATACCTCTCGCTAGGGGAACAGAAACTCTTCTTTAATTATTCCCACTAGCTTAAGTGACAACTTGTTAATATAAACCTTAGGTCCTTAGCCAAACCAATAACAAAGTCGCAAAGTAAGAATTACGGAAGATCCTTTGGCATAGGCTTTAAGATGCGCTCCAAGTTTGGTAATGCTAACGGGAAATGCCCATGTAGTTTAAAAATGGGTCATTTTAAGTTTGGTCAATAGGGTAACATTTATACACATCCCCAGAGACCGCTCAATTTGAAGCCTAGCCACCTACATCCTACTTTGGCGGTCTTAACGCCACCAAAACCATTAGTGCAGGTTCTATTATGGCGTAGGGTGAACTATTTTAGTCCTGCCAGGAGGTCAAAGCGTTAGTTGGCGTATAGAAACGCTAAGGTTACACCAACCGCGACTAGGGAATACTCCGAGTTCTAAAATACGGAGCTGCCGGCGACAATTATATTATCTTTACTTATTATTAAATTAAGCTGACTGCCATATTTATGGTTAACTGGCAACCTAGCGTTTTATAGTGGACACTAATTAGGTTCTTAAACATCAGCCGTATACGGCGTATCGAAATCTAGATTTGGCCGCGTAATATACCCTGTTATAGGCTTGAGTTCGTGCAAGCGAACCTACCGTGCTACTATGGTTTTCTAATAACCAAACGTTTATGGTGGGTTGTTCTTCCTAATAATAGGTTCTCACCATACGGCGCGGTTAAGAAGTGTGCGACGCGTTAAATATAACATGTTCCATAGTCTAGAAATAAATTTCAAAGCTAGCAGCATACCAATAAATAGACCGCTATAATCAGCTAGAAGTGGAATAACGAAAAAGATATACAACACCAGACATGGCGTAAAGCTCTGTTATCAACCAAGAGTTTAGCAAAATCGAGAGGGCTGCTAAAGACCTCCTGGTACGTTAAAGATATATAGCTTTAACCACATCTAACTAGATTTAGAAATGGGTAAAGGCATTCCGTGCTGATAACCTTCGTCATATTTACGAAAATAAGGATGTTCTAATTAATATAGGGGTCAAATGGGACAAGGTTTGGAAGGGCCTAGAGAATATTTCTACGTATTTTGATAAATATACGGGAAATCCTAAGCCGCGTAAAAGATGTGGCAAAAGAACATTAGGTTTAGCGTCTACCCGTCTATATATTTAGAGGGTTCAATATCCGGACTCAATTAAACTTTTCACTGGCGACTGCAACCAACTCACTGTTAAAGAGTTGTAAAACCTTCCTTACACCTTTCGCTCTATTCTCACAGATAAGGTTTGCAAGGACGGATTCATCCGGATTAAAGTGCCTGTGGAACCATTCGACTTTAGCAGAGCGCACAAAAGTTTCCCGTCGGTGAATTTCGAAAGCACTATATTCCAGCTTCACCATAACGACCTCTTAAAAAAGTCTCTAAACTCTATGGTCCATTAAGTAGGCCGAGGCAGGCCCTATAAAAATCCTCTTATACCGGACATAAAGGCGCCTACTCTATATAAAGATCTACCTTCGTTACCGACCGCGCAGTCTTAGGGAGATTAGCTGACCGAATTAATTGGAGGATTGCCTATTAATATGGACTACTACATACTTAACGCAAAAGACCCAGAGACACGAGCCTCGATTGGCTTGCCTCCAATACCTCTTTAATGCGATAACCGCTTAATACAAACAGCCCAGAAGCTAGAAGGCATACACTACCCCTACGCGTATATCAGCCGAACAATATCGCCGTTTAGTATGCATATTAAAGATACCGGTCTTAGCTCCATTAATCTCCTCTATACTAGCTCCCTAAAAGTATAGATTGTCATACCCCCACACTATTCCCGTCTCCTCAAATCTAAGCTAAGAGAGACCTTTCGCAGCATCAAGTCTTATACTCAATTTGTCCGCCATTTAGCTCCTCTTATTACCCCGTTGCAATTGCTGAAATAGAGTATTAATTTCACTATTATCTATCAGGAACCCGGGCAGGTTATTAGAGTTCTAGAAGATACATACCACTTTAGGCTAAACCTAGGTCCTAATTACGCCAAAGCCATCAACTTAACACCAAAAGGCGACTGGCAAGCTCCTGTCGGTTACCAATTCTGCTTGGAGAAATATACAGAGGATGCATATATTAACGCATAAGATTTGTCTATCTTGCCCAGCAATCCAAACCAGGAATTTTCTCCATTATTCGAAGCAGATACGAGGCCCGGACATGATCAAGTAGCTATAAATAAACGTAAGAATAATACAATCTCGGACATGGAATTCGACGATCAGCTTTTAAAAATGCCTAACTCGGCTAAATCAACCGACTCGGATGCTCTCGAGCGTAAGTTAAGGAAAGCGCTCGAACTAGAAGATTATGGAACTCCTCCTAAACTGGTCTTGTCTGCCGAAGTTCCTAGCATGCAATCCACTAATACAGACGCTCTCCAAGGGTCCTCTGAGCTTTCTCCGTTGTTTAAAGAGCAATCCTGCACCTCTTCTACCTATAGGTCGGGCGTTAAATCTATAATAGACCTCCATCTTATGGATATACCGATATCAAACTCTATCCTAGACGGCGGTTCCAAGTACCCCTCACCGGGATCCTCAAGTATGCCACCACTGGATTATTCCAAAGAACTACCGACTCCGGACAACGACACTATTATAGATAAATATACCCCAACATCAACGGTTGTATCTATAGACTTTGTAAATACCCACTACTAGACCCCAAGGTCCGAACACTGCGTTAAGCAAGCGTCAGGGCCATTCTCAGGAGGCAGGGAAAGCATACTTAAAGCAGGCCATAGATCCCAGGTACTGGGAAGAAAGAGAAAACATACAGCAGACGAGGGCTTTTCTTTAAACACACATATAGTTTCACCGATCTCAACCACTAGTGACCGTTAGATGTGCTGCCTTTAGGCCTCCGCGGTGGCTGCGGGCTATAAAGAGCATCAAATACTATGCATTTTAAAAATATAGGATAATCGTCCAAAAGATCAAGCAGACGAATGTGTGCTTTAGACGATTCAACTCGCATATAAGATTAGGAAACCAGCAATTCTTAGGTGTCTTAGAAATGCTATACGTTATATAGAGTCTTATGCACCTATAAAAGATATAGTGAAGAGCATAGACGGCATCGTGGAGTCACATCTTGCAGCAGAAAATTCCAAATATAATATTAGTTTGAATTCCTTATACGAGCACAGGTCCGCTCTTTATTAATACTTTTAGAGCTTCTCTAAGGAAGTTAAAGCAGTAAAAAACAAACGGGCCGAGTCCCGGAGTAAGACTAGGAAAAAAGCAACTACTATAGTCTATAATACGGTTATCCCTCGCCTGGAAAAGCTTTACCTATATAACGACTATAAGAAATCAAGAGCTGAGCTAAAGAAAACTATCACCAAAGGACGTGCACTTTATTATGCCCTCTCACACCTTAATTCAAGTTTGCTTCTACTATTCCCAGGCCACCCTTTAACCCCGCTATTACTTAATCTAAATTTGAATAATCCACCAGGCTAGATCTCGTACTTATCGCATCGATTTAAGAGACATTAGTTAGTAATCCGCTCCACCATAGGCTGTAGGAATTGCTAATAGTACTAGTTTATTCCAGCTTAGTTACCCCAATATAGGTAATAAAAAGATTTGGGAGTACCTTAAAAAACACCTAATTAAAATGTTACCTAGGTTGAAAGAACTTAATCTAGCCAATATTCTCGATGTTCTCAATAGCTTACCCGTGGCTTCTACTAAGGTCAATATTAATATCACAAGCAGAATGAGGTTGATAAGTTGCTTAGATAAGGAAATTGCAATAGTGTAGCAGAAAAGGGAAATTCAGGGCTTATTTCAATGTAACTAGGAATTATTATTACTATACTAAAATGTTCTTTCTATCCTCTACCCTCTATTCTTAGCCCTCTCGTATAAAATCTATAATACGGCTCATACTTTGTTCTAATAAGGTAAATCTTTACTCCATTAAATTATATCTCTTGTTTATATTAGTAAATTCATTCCACATCTGGTCTGCGTAGGGTAATCCTATAGCTAGGTTATACTCGGTTAAAGTATATAATATATCCTAAGAGCCGGCCCCATTTAAAGGGCTTCTGAAATTTATAAAAGGTTGGGCATTAGGTCTACTTAAAGTCCCGCTAGAGCTAGCCCTAGCGGATAAGGGCATTCCGGGGTTTGTAAAAGGTTAAGCGCTAGGTCTGTTTAAAGCCCTGCTAGACCTAGCCCTAGTAGATAAGGGCATTCCGGTGTTTATAAAAGGTTAAGCACTAGGTCTACTTGAAGTTCCGCTAGAGCTAGCCCTATTTAAGGCGAATAAGGGCCTTCCGGAGTTTATAAAAGGTTAAGCATTAGGCCTACTTAACGCCCTAGTAGAATCATCTACATTTCCTAAATCAGCACGCTAATTTCTACCATACTGGGGTGGTGAATTTGGCGGATTGGATATTGGCACTTATCCAGCTGCAGTATCTCTAAAATGCTAGTTTTGTTATAGGGTTCCCAACATCTATTCCATCATTATGTAAAGCTTCTTAAGATTCTCTACCTTTTCGCGGCAGGGTAAGTGCTCTAGGGTTTTTTCTGGTTTTAATAAGCTAGCATATTTCCTAAAGTTAGCGAGCCATAGATTAATTCTTTTAGGAAATTTCGACTAAAGCTTTGCTCTAAAAGCCCAATGCGATTTCATTTCACCAGTTATCCGGTCGAAATAATCATAAGAAATTAGTTATCGTTATTCCTTTACAAACTCTTCATCATAGGTATTTGGTCTGTGGTACCGGCGTTAAACAGCAATACCATAGCATTCCCGTATATCCTCCCAGTGTCGTGTTACTAGACTTAAATTATCACTATAAATTATTACCGGATCCTCTCCATTAGCTTCCATTTCGTCAATATAATTATATACAACCTTCTTTCCCCCAAATGGATAGGCTGGAACTATTTCATAATCGTAGTAACCTAGATTTGGCGCACGTTATTAAATAATAAAAGAAAATCTTACAGCCTCGCCGCTGGAATATCCTTAGTAAACCGTATATATTTTTTTAACAATACTATCATCTATAATTGTCCCAGGCGGTCCTTCGGGTGGTAGCACTCCACGCTTAGGTTTGTCCCAGTTATCTCCAAGACCGTCACTGCTAAGTCTATACCGGTATTTATTACCGGGCCTATTACTCCATATATCGGAATCGACATGGCCGCTAAACCTAGGTTGCGCTCCTCTAGTACCAAGTCCGTTAGGTCCAGGTTGCACTCCTCTACTAATACCAGGTCCACTAGGCCCAGGTTACGCTCCTCTACTAGCGCTAGGTCCACTAGGTCCAGGTTATACTCCTTTACTAGCGCCAGGTCCGCTAGGTCCAGGTTACGCTCCTCTACTAGCGCCAGGTCCGCTAGGTCCAGGTTACACTCCTCTACTAGTACTAGGTCTACTAGGTCCAGGTTGCGCTCCTCTACTAGTACTAGGTCCGCTAGGCCCAGGTTACACTCCTCTACTAGCGCTAGGTCCGCTAGGTCCAGGTTACGCTCCTCTACTAG
>Ga0307515_10020032_pt1 | contig 11976 bp, 7 predicted proteins | sample 17_EM_MG_FD_194513 | JGI IMG/M metagenome (GOLD analysis project Ga0307515, IMG submission 194513) | Populus trichocarpa ectomycorrhiza microbial communities from riparian zone in the Pacific Northwest, United States - 17_EM | ecosystem: Host-associated > Plants > Roots > Unclassified | place...
TTCATTTTTATCATACACTAAATCATAATTATTTAATTTGAATTCAACAAACTTAATAACCTGATAATGGATCCAATCTCACCTTTTCTTTCTCTTCAAATCTTACCGAGATAAATCCTCATTTATTTGTTTTATTTTTTTTTTTGATTTACGTGGGGTGTCCGGGCCAGCTTACGCGCACCACGACTATTCCCCACGGCCCACTGGACATCCTGCAAGCCCAGGAGCAGGTAAGGCACCGTGGGGGTGACAGGCGTGCACATAGAGGGTCGAACCCGGGACGGGGGCGGAACAAGTCACACGGTTGACCACAGCAGCTATACCCTCAAGTGCATAAATCCTCATTTATTATAATTTAATGTCTTAACCTAATTACTCTGTGATGTTTTCTTTTCAAAAGTTTGACTTTTTCTCTTTTTTTAAAAAAAAAATCCTTATTTCTATTTTTATTTTTATTTTGATTGAATGCTTTTTGATTTTTTTCTATCAATTTTTTCTTTTAATATTTTGTTGATTTTGAATTTATCATTATAATTTGTTTTGGTTTGTTTTTTTTTTTTTTTGAGGTTATCGCAATCTCAAATAAACATCTTGATATTTGATTGATACTCAATTTTACAAATTTTTATTTTTGTTATGATATTATTAAATAAAAAATAATTTTTTAAAAAAAGTTTTTAAACCTGATGAAGTCCACGATCCGAGCTGCGAGTTTGGTGAGCTAAACTGTGTAGCTTAGATCAATCTAATATGTCGTTGTCTCAATATAAAAAAAAATCATATAGATATATTTTGTAATGTCAAATCATATTTTTACTAGTCATTCGGGTTACCTTCGGACCTAACAAGTCAATTGAGTCACGTAGAGGCAACTCTCATCCGTATTAATTTTAAACCTGAGTTAGGCAAAAAGTCAAGTTTAAAGGTTTCAAGATTAACTCGATGGGTCAAGTTTAGTAACAATGTTATATAGTTTTCATTTTTAATAGAAAATCCATTTTCCAATTTTTTTTCTTTCGAATGAATCCTTTTTATTTTATCATTTAATATTTGATTGATTTTGAATTGGACTTCATAATTTGTTTCGGTTTGTTTTATATAAGGTTATTACAATTTCAAAAAAAAAACATTCTAGTATTTGGCTAGTGTTTAATTTTGTAAGCATCTAATTTTGTTATTATATCATTAAGTAAAAAATAGTTTTAAAAAACAAAATTATTAAACCTGGTGGAGTCCATGATCTAAGTTGTGGGTTTGGCCGATTAAGTCACAAGGTCCAAGTCAGTCTAAGATGTTACCGTCTTAATATTAAAAAAAAAATATCACCTTGAATTTTTTTTAAAAAATCAAACTACACTTTTTACTGGTCGTTTGAGAGTTGTTTTTCAACTCATCAAGTTGATTAGGTTACGTTGGGGAACTCCCACACAAGTTTATTTTTAATCAAAACTAGATAAAAAGTCAGGTCGGGAATTTAAGATTGACCCGTTGAATATTTTTTTTGTAACAATACCTAATAATTCTGTGTAGCCTTGATAATTTTTTGTTTACATATTTTTTTAATCCTTTACACAATACAGGAAACTAGTTAACTAATTCAAGTGTCTCTTCCTCCTCCACCCATGAAAAGAAAAAAAACTCAGGTTCGAGCCATCTAGGTGGTGGCCCAGTGGTAAGAGCCTGGGACCAAGAGGTTTGCTCCCTCTGTGGTCTCAGGTTCGAACCCTGTGGTTGCTCATATGATAGCCACTGGAGACTTACATGGTCGTTAACTTCAGGGCCCGTGGGATTAGTCGAGGTGCGTGCAAGCTGGCCCGGACACCCATGTTAAACTAAAAAAAAAAAAAACTCCTAAGAAATGTAGTTTAACTAGGTCAGGCTTTGGGTTTGCTTTGCAGATATCACTAGTTCGAGTGTCAGTAATCTCAGGGTCACTAGAGGCTTACCTAGTCATTAACTTCAGGATCTCGAGAGATTAATCGAGGTGTATGTAAACTAGCCCGAATACCTACGGTTAAAAAAAATTCAGTACTTGAAAAAAAAAAAACATTAAACCTCGCGAATCGTACTTGTAAAAAGAGATACATCATCATGAATCAAACAAGTGAGAACATATAAAGAGAAACGAAAACAAAACACATAATGAAAAAGATAAGATTTATTGTTAATAATAATTAATAAACTTGTCTATACAATTTAGGGCCTATTTGTAACTTTTGTCTGTATCTCGATGTGCAAAATTTAGATATGCTAAGTGGATTTAGATTAAAAAAAAATTAAAAAAAAAAAAGCACAATCCTGTAGATGCCGAATTCCATGATGAATTAAAACCAATATAATCTATATAGATTATACTTTCTTACAATGGGTCCTGATTCACACCCCTCATCAGTGATCATAATCTTAAAGCCTTGTCCACTTGTGATCCTTAACAATTAGTGCTATGTATCATTTATTCATGAGTGAATAGATTACCTGAAGAATAAAAGAGAAAGGGAGAAATTAACAACTTAAATGTCCTCCTAAAATTTATTAGGATGTTCATGGCTTGATCAGGGAGTGTGCCTGTGATGTATTCTGACAATTCCATGCTGGAAAATGATGTTTTCCGTGTTCATCCCCTGCTAGAAATCTAGTGGAGATCAAGCAAATGAGTGGCTAAAATATTTTCATAAAAGTAATTAACTTAATGATATAGACAATGATGTAATTAATAGTGATAGAAAGGAGAGTAAGCATCTATAGTTTGTCAATAAATATTATTCCAAAGTATTTTAATGAAAATTATATATATAATCAGTTAAGCATCTTAATATATATTTTTAATCTATTAATAACAAATTCAAGTCGGCACTGAGTCCGTCAAGTCATGAGTGAGAACCTAGATGTCAAAGGTTCTAGAGCTAGAGTGAGAATTTACTTTTATAATTGTGATAGACAACATGTCGGTTTTTAATTATTATTTTTTAAATAGTTGTTCACCTCTTTGGTAAAATATAATTATAGCATAGACAAGTTTATCTTTATGAAAGAAGATAAATTTAAAACTGTTATATTTTCAGGTTTAATAATAATATAAAAAAATTCATACATATGGAAAAGAAATAGCCACTTGGGTAAATAAGGTAAGTAATCCATTATTCTTTAAAAATTAATCATTTTTCATAAGTATTACAAAACAAATATAAAAAATCAAAGCACACCTGCATGTATATGGTATCTGATTACTGAACAATATACAACGGATATAGCAATTAGCCCTTACAAAAACTGAGCAAATTGCATAAAATTGCAGGAGGAAAATAATATTATCCTCGCGATGTAATGTATGTGTGATGTATTTACAGTAAAAAAATATAGGAATAGAATCTAGGATGAACAAAAGTTACCACACATGAACTGGTCGTTCACATGGAACTACTGAAGCAATCCTTCCTGAAGAGCTTGTTTCGTGAAATTTATGTAGAGTTTTTATCAGAGCACGAGCCTTACTGCTACCATGAGGAGTCCCATCTGTTAGAAGTGAATATAGTGAACTCATGAGAGAATGGTCCTTGGCTAAAATCGCAATCGCTTCTGCACCACCGTTTTTGCACAAACTTAGCAGAACAGTAACGCAATACTCCCGGGCAGCTCTAGATGGCGAAGATTGCAAAATCCTTGGGATTGTAGATAAAGCCGAAGTTTGCAGGATTGCTAATGTTCCGTCAACACTTTCGGCTATGGCTGCAAGAACTGCTACTGAATCTGCTATAAGTTCATCGTTATCTGAGGAAGACAAAATATCCATCAGCAATGGAATTGTACCGGATGCAAGCACCCTTTGGTGGTTCCCTGGGTGTAAAAGTAGCCCGAAAATTGCCACAACTCCATTCTTTTTGCCACAAGTGGTCCCATCTTTGATCAGTTCCACGAGGGTCGGAACTACTTCAGGTGTTTCTCCAATCAGTTTCCGATATGCCTTCACTGAAGCAAGGTAAAAGATTGTGGCGGCTGCCATTTGCTTTGCTTCCAAACTCAATCCCCTTCGAAGAACTGCAAGAATCGGCTGCAATCCACCGCTCTCAATGATCTCTTTCTTACCACAAGTATGCTTTGAGAGCTTCAATAGAGCTGAGATAGCAATCTCTTGAGCATAGTGTTCACAAGAAGAAGATAGAAGGTTTATGAGAGGTAAGATTGTGCCTGCTTCAATCAAGCAAGATCGATTAAAAATGTTTGATTTTGCAAGCAACCGAATTTCATAAGCAGCCTTTGTTTTCTGCTCTCTTGAACCGAAAACTAGCCTTCTTGCAAGAAACCTCGAGAGGAATTTCATTTCCTCTGCTGCTGCAGGACTACCTGGAGAGATGGTCCTGGCTATGTCTCGACTTTGGCTTCCTGAATTGGATGCACAAATGCCAACATCGGTGCAGAACTGTTGGATTAGCTTCCGGAGAGTGCTGTTGGGGACCAACTCTGTGCTTGTCAGTCTCTCACCTGTTTTGGGACAGGTCATATTTCCAGCTTTGAGCCATCTTTGAATCGAAGACCGATCATAAGTCTGCCCAGTTGATACAGTTACCGGATCAGTCATCAGCTCAAGTGAAATCGGGCATCGAAAATCTTCAGTATTTATGCAAGTAGGGGCCTCAATGCCGTGCCTTGCATCGCTTTTATCATTGTTGCGATGATTCCAGGTCTCAAAAATCACTCCCCTGCAATAGCTCATTAACCCCAACAAACTGCTTAGAAATGGGACCTCTCTTTCTTTACAATCTGAGCACTGAAAACCAATTTGTTCTTCCAAGAACTTGATTTCCTTGTTACAGTCATTCCAGTTTCTAATCTCTAGATGATCAAGAACCCGTTTCATGAAGCTGGAATCAGGCTCAGTTCCCTTCTCAAAATGATCTAATATCGAGAACACTTGTTTCAATGCCCATTCATCTTCAGGGTCTACCTCAACTTTAGCGTTACGTGCTTGCTTTCCTACTAATTCTACCAACTCCTTCACTTCACCACCAACATCAATCAAACTCAATGGCAAAACATCAAGAGCTGTCGCTATTGCTCGAATTAGTGCTCGAAACTGCGTGGAAACTATTTGAAACTTGATTAGAATCCATAGTTTTGCACCTTCACGCGTACAATCTTCCAACAAGAACTGGACCTTCTGAAAGGCAAGGTGGAGCTCGGAGAAGCAAAGAACAACCGAATCAGAAAGAGCCAATCTACGGTCCCTTGTTTCCTCAAAAAATAGAAGAAGAAGACCGATTTGTCGAATGGTTTGGCGGGCATTTTTCCTTTGTGTAGCAAACAACTTTGATTGGTAATTGCATATGTTTTGAGAGAGATTGATTAAAGAATTGAGAAGGGTTGCCGGGGAGATGGCTTCACAAGGATGAACCGCCGGAAATGTGAGAATCCGGCGATCAGTTTGGTCAAAATTTTGAATCATTTGAAGTGAAAAACAGGAAGGAGGATCCTCTGTATTTACTCTGTTCTGTTTTGGATGGGTTTTCTTCCTTTTCTTTTTGCTGGGTTGAAACTTGGGAGTTGAGAGAACTATGATCGAATTTGTCCTTATATAGGAGTGGGAGTAACTAGTAAGTCTGGCTGGACACGTGTTGAAAGATCAAGCTTCTAAGCACCTGTGATGACGGCTACATTCGACATTAGAAATGCAAGAACACGTGTAGACACGTGGATAGATGGGGTTGGGCAAGAGCTGCTTCTTGGATCATGGTTATTTATTTTGGACAGGGCTGCGGGTGTACAGACATGATAGAGTAAGATGATAACTGGTGGGTCCTACAACCGCCTAAGGACACGTGGGCGAATGAGAGGACGACATGTTACTCGGGGAACGGGGAGTCAATTATTCAAAACAATGAAGTAGGATGGTGATGACTTAGAGATATTATTATTGTGGCTTTTTTTGTATATAGGAAATATCGTGCACTCGAGGAAGCAAGGAGGAGACTTCATATGATGACCGTTGACTTCAAAACAACGAATAGTGTCTTTGTTTCATATGATCCTTGAAAGAAAAGTTAGTTTTTTTTATATATATAGTGTATATAATGGGAGCACTTGTGCAGATAATTGGACTTGCTTTTATTATTATTATTATTATTATTATATATGGATATGGGAAATAAATTTTATTATTAACATATCAATTTGGATAAATTAATCAACTTAAAAATAAATTAAAAAAGAATTGAATTTCAATCAAAGAATATTGTGATGGCGATAAAGATTAAAAAATAAATAAAGAAGAAGATGAAGATGAGGTGAGCTCGGTTAGGCCTTGGCTCAACTGAGTTTCCACACTCGATTGGGTCTCGACTCAACCAAGTTCATAATATTTTCGCAAACTCCTCAATTCTTTTTTTTTTTTAGCTAGTCACTTCTTGTTTGGATTCTATTATAGCAGCATGAAGAGCTATAAGCTCTGTATATAAAGTATCTTTTTTTATATGTAAAGAGTAATATGTTGATTACAATTCACTACTCTGACTGAGCTTGTTTCTCCTTGCAAGTGGTAATTATCTCCCTATAAATATGTATCAAAGAATTGATTATCTATTGTGTTATCCTTCCTCTCTTCAGAGAGCTAATACTTGACTTTGAAAATTCAAATTTTTATTTTGTTAATAGTGATAAAAATAATAAAGGATAATGATAAGAGATCAACATTCTTTTACTCACATGGAGAGTGTCATTCAAGTTATTAGTCATTAGATTGGACATACTATCTCCTCTGAACCGTTAAATATCTCAAGGAAACTGAGTTATTCTAGCAATAATATGTATTTTGGCGATGACTATCAACAATTAAAGGATTATCTCTAAATATGAAGTCATGAAGTCTTTCTCCATGTTGGTGTATATCTCTTCTAAAAAAGGTTGGAATCTTACTAAGGAACCTACTTCCAACTATTTATATGTCAATATTAGCATTCATATCCCCACTCTTCTGTTGAGTTTTGCCAATTACCTCTACTTCAGATTCTTCTGTAGTCTCTTCCTTCTCCTGAGATTCTCTTTCCTAAGACTCTTCCTCTTCCTCCTCTTTAATTGTCTTAAAGAGTGGGGTCCGCCTGTAAACAAGATAGATAAATATTAGTATAATAGCTATATTGCACATAATACAAGGAAAATGACAACATATCTCTTGTACCATACATATTATTGTCTAGAGAATACCCTTCGGCCAACCAAATAAGGTAATATTGACAGTTATCAACAAGATTTTAGAACTTATTCTCCTCATTTAGACTCACTCCTCCAAGTTTTTACTAACAGTGATTTGCCTTGAAAAATATCTTTTAAGGGATTTTGTGTTCTTCTCTTAAAAAAAGTGTAAAACCATGCTATACTTTTTTAGCTTAAAGAGAACTAAACAAAACTATAGTAATATTTAAATAGGTCAACAATATGATTTTAGCCCTTAAGTCTTAGATATTTGTCAAAAGATACTATAGTCATCCATCTATTTAGGTGGAATTGACTCACATATAGGTTATAGTAGAAAAATATATCTCTAACAAAACTAGATTAGAGAACAAAATACTCAATCTTAAACATGCACATAGGTTCCATGATCTCAAAATCTCTAGTTGTTGTCTCTAGTGTTCTATTTATTATTTCACGTGGAAGTGGATTCCTAGCATTATACCTCGTCCTTGTGTAAATGTTAGCTGAGTAATAGCATTATTAGCTACAATGCTCCTACATGGATCATGTGGTTAAGGTGGGTTAGATGTAGGTGTAAAGGACTAATGTACCCTATGAGAAGATCTATTGCCTCTACTCCCACTAATGTGATAAGAAGGATTAACTCACTCACTCCCCACTGGCAAAAGCACAGCTCCAGAATCTCCTCTACAAAAGGTTTTTTTTTTTTTATCCAGCTAGACATTTAAAATCAAGAAGAAAAATCAAGAAAATAAGAGTACGATTCCTCACCTCAATATTGACACATAAAGGTTCACCACAAGTAATTCGAAGGAAAGAAGAATGTGATGCTGAACTAGAGAAGAAGTAATGGCTATTTATAGTGGTGATTCTACCGACAACCATTAAAGTGATTCTGGGATGCCTAAGTAAAATGGTGAAGAGATGTAACAAGATTCCTTAGATAATTGTTATATCATGGTGGACCAAGATTCTCCAGTATTATCACGTACACACTAATGTGAAAGATATTATATGATTCCTGACATGGCCGCAGGCTTTATTCCCATAAATTTCAGCCATAACATAACTAGCTTTCCTAGTTAGTTCACATCATTCCTTGTATATATCATCTTTATTTATTTCCCCCCCTGCATATGGCTTTCTGATAAGGTAGTTTTTTTTTTACAATACTCTATTAAGAATTTACTTGGAGGGTGATTGATAAAGATAAAAAAAATAAAGAAGATGAAGATCAGGTGAACTCGGTTGGGCCTTCGACCAACCGAGACTCACACTCAACCCAACTGAGTTCTCCTTCTCCTCCCTCTCCTATTAATCTCTTTTTATTATTACAAGCTACAAGTCTACAACTCTATATGAAGGTATAACAGAGGAATAAGGTTTCCACCTTGAAGAGCTGAAAGGTTTTTTTATGGATATTATCTAGATTTTTTCATGTTTTTCAGCATATAAAATGTCAGGTTTTAGCAAGAGTAAGAGGACTCTTTCAACCCAAGACAAAGAAAAAAATATATTACTCTCTCTACTTATTGTCTTTACATTATCACTATCTAAAATCCCTAAACTGATTTTGACATTGAAGGGTTTTTGAGAGATAACACCCTTATCTAAACGACTATCATCCATAACCTCAGATTCAGTGAAGTTTTTTCAAGTTTTATAAGATGGTTTAAACTAAAAAAAAAAACATAAAATTCGATAAATTATGTATCCAACAAAAACAACAAGGTGGTATTTTTTACACAAGTGTATATATATGGTTGCGTTTTTTTTCCGCTAGCTTTTGCGTTTGCAGTGAAACACACGCAGCAAGGTGTTTGCTAACAAACGAAACTGCGTTTTATGCTGTTGAGCCCACTAAAAAATTAAGTTTAAAACGCAGTTTTTGTACAGCAGTTTTTACATGTTTTTTTAACTAAGTTTCGTAAAAATTCTAACCCTGTTTATTTTTGCGTTTCAAAAGCGCTTTTGAAAAAAAATTAAAAAATTTTTATTTTTTTTATTTGCTTCAAATTAATATTTTTTTGTATTTTCAGATCATTTTGATGCGCTGATATTAAAAATAATTTAAAAAAATAAAAAAAAATTATTTTAATGTATTTCCATATAAAAAAGCAATTTGAGAAGCAACTGCAACCATACTTTCAAACACAACTACATACCAAACATTTTATACATGTTTTTGCTATACATAAATTTCAACCATAATTTTTACTAAACACGTATTTAAATTAAATTAATCATAGATAATCATATTTTTTTAACAATCACAAAAACTATCTCAGAAACAAAAACATTCACCGAATGTAAAGACTAAAAGACCGTGGATAATTTGGATGAAACTTATTCATGTTGATTAAAAAAAAAATTATTTCACCTAAGAGCCACAACGAATGTTCTAAAGCATGGAAAGTCAACTCGCATGGAGAGTTATACACACATGGTTTCGGTCAATAATACCCCAGCTAGCTCTGTCAGCAAGGCCGCCCGCCAAGGCTAGCTCTACTGCCCATGCAAGGGTGCATGCTGCTCTACACTTTCCCAGGAAGGTCGACAGCATCACTCACTCTTTTGTTGTTATTATAATATTTATTACTTATTTAATGAATTAAAGGGGAAAATACACATAAATGCAGAAATTAATCTTTATCAGGTTTTTTTGTGACTAAAAATATTTTTTCTAGAATTTTCCAAGGTGAGAATCTTTGACTCTTGGTAAGGTTTCACGTCTCGTGCGTGACTTGTAACCACCACAGGCTTCGATATTTCACAAATCGTTCTCATCTGTGGACACAAACTTTCCTATTAATTGCAGTCTTTTCTTATAAAAAATATATATATATTATTTTAATATATTTTTAATAAAAAATAATCATTGCACATTTCGTATATATCTAGATAGACAAAGCATGATGTTGACCAATGAGAGGACTGGCTTGAACGTGGGCCAATCATTTCATGACAAATATTACGCGCTAGCCCTACCAGCATTGATTATGAACGTGGCAGGTTATGGTACATGCACTCTTCAATTTAGTACGCGTATGTATCTAGTCAAACTGTCAAGTCTGAGTCCTATAGTACAGAGACACACTCAAAGAAACAGTCTCTTTTTTAGCCGTGTTCGGTCAAGTACAATCTTTCTACTCGTTTATTTTTTTAAGTTTATTTTTAATATTAATATATTAAAATAATTTAAAAGTATTAAAAAATATTTTGAAGTAAAATAAAATTTTAAAATTTATTAAAAAAAATAGTTTGATATAACATGTAAAAATCAAGGGACCCAATTAGCATTAATTAGAAACATGTTCAATTTATTTCATCTTCCTCTCTAAGAACTGGAAGGAGATCGAGTATTAATGTTTTATTTATCAAAGAACACTTTAATCAAATAAGTAAAATAAGTTATTGTTTGACTTAGCCGAATTATTCCGGTAATATTGTTGGCTTACCGACTTAATCATTGAGTTCATAACTAGTTTTTTTTTTTTTTTTGTAACTATAGCTCTGTAAATGTTGGTTTGGGATAATATTTCAACTGAAGGTTTTTTAAAATTTTAAGTTTTATTTTATTTTAAATTAATATTTTTTGATATTTTTAAATTGTTTTGACGTATTGATGTTAAAAATAAATTTAAAAAAATAAAAAAATATATTATTTTAATTTATTTTTAAATAAAATAAAACACTTTAAAAAACAACAACTATTACTTTTCCAAACACTCTTTGGTATTGTGGTAGCTTTCGTGATTGTGATTTGAAAAAAGTTGTTTTATAAAAAGTACTTTTAGTTGAGATTGGTTTGAAAAAATATATATTGGGTTAAAACTGTGGTTCAAATTGAGGTTGAACAAAAAGTAGTTTAATGTGTTTGGTTAATAATACTTTTTAAATTGAGGTTATAAAATAACTAAAAAAACATATATTAATATTGATGGTTTTTAATTGAAATATTGTTGATTTAACTATTACTATTACATCATGAAATAAACAATACTTTATATAAAGTATTTTTTTATTGTTTTATTAAACTATTTGCAATTCCATCACGTATGAAATTCATCCGACAAGTACTATAGTTTTCATGGCTTCTTGAGCGTGCAACAATATTAGGTAAAATATCATCAGGAATAAAATTATGATTGCGATCAAATTCTGCAAATGTTACGTCATCATGGAATCTTATTCTAATGTAATTATGTAGTGTCATGTTAAACACTAGTTTTTCAAATAAAACACGATACCTGATAAATTTTGTTGATTTTTTTTTATTTTACTTGTTCGGACCCAATCCAATGTATTTAGGTTTGATTCGGGACCTGTCCGGCCAAAAACAGAGGAGACCTCTCCACTGTTCATGTAAATCTCCACTATTCATGGGAATAATGGAGAATAAATTAATTAACTCTCCATCTCGAGTGAATTAATTCACTCATCATTGTCACGTGAAAAGTGGAGGCTCGGCTGCTGTTTGCAAAGTATAGAAATTATGTTTTTATTAAGCTTGAGCCGCAATTTATTATGGATCCCATCAAAATAAAACTTTATTTTTAACTTAACCAAATATTAATATTTATTAATGACTATTAACCTATCAAAGGGTCATTAATTACTCAATTAATCACAGCCCGCGGATTGAAGAGCAATGATGTTAACTGTTAAGTTAAAGTTAAAGCCTTGGAGTTTTGAAATGGGAAAATTTTGAAAAAATAAATAAAAAATAAAAGGAAGAACCCAACTGTTTTTCCAATTTTAGAGTTTCGTTTTGTCTGTTGCTGCATTGAT
>Ga0307515_10020033_pt1 | contig 11976 bp, 9 predicted proteins | sample 17_EM_MG_FD_194513 | JGI IMG/M metagenome (GOLD analysis project Ga0307515, IMG submission 194513) | Populus trichocarpa ectomycorrhiza microbial communities from riparian zone in the Pacific Northwest, United States - 17_EM | ecosystem: Host-associated > Plants > Roots > Unclassified | place...
TTCATCTCTTATTTGATTAAAAAATAACGTTAATGCCTAAACTATAAGAATGTAGGTAGTTGGGGATGATCCTAACACCGCTCTCAAGATTGTTATATTCTGGGTCGATACCTTCATTGTTTGCCTTCCATAGCATGAAATTGGTTCCCTGCACAAAAAGATTTGCTGAACCTATTCCAGCTTTCCTCAACAAGACAGCAGGAATGGCATATGACAGGGTAATGTCCCTTAATTTGAGATAGGATGCGCTCAACACATTCAGGTCACCATTGGTATAATAACTTAGCTCACGGGTTGAAGAGAAAAAATTCTCTGCAGAGAGATAAGCGGGAATATGTGTGAAAGCTTCGTCACCTGGATTTTTCCATCGGTTGAGGAAATCAGTATGGAGATTTCCTAAAAATGAACCACTCACACCTGTGATTCTTCCATTATAAACCTGGTTAACATCCTTCCGCATTACATGCCCAAGGTTATAGATCATATTTGCAGTAAGAGAAAACTGTTTAAATCTGAAGGTATTGCTGATTCCTCCACTGTATACAGGTAAAGTTGTGCCCATGTATTTAACATCTTCAGGTTTTGCTATATTTTTTTCACTGGTTACAGTACCGTCTGCGAGCCTGATTTTCGGGCTTCCCGTATTGTCAAGCCCATCAAAATCATACGCAAAAAGGGACTGCATACTATACTCAACCCAATAATTTGAACCAATTTTGGCATCAGCCGTATTCATCCACTCTTCCTGTTCTGTATAGGAAAGCAATTTATTTTGATTATAGCTGAAGGTAACAGAAGTATTCCACGAAAAGTCCGTGGTTTGGATATTTGATGACTGGATCCCGAGTTCGATACCTTTGTTACGCAGTGTACCAATATTGCCCAGTGCAGAACTGAAGCCAGTTAAGGGATTCAACTTCACACTTCCCAGCAAATCATCAGTCATCTTTCTGTAGACATTGATGCTTCCCACTATCCGGGACTTTAACAATTCAAAGTCCAGGCCAATATTGGCGGTACTGGTTGTCTCCCAGTTTAATGTACGGTTAGCAGCCGAGGTAATCCTTAGGCCGGGACCGGCGAGAGATGAAGAACCAACAATTGCTCCCCCTCCACCGCCCTCCGTTGTGAGGATATCATATTGACTTGCCCCACCGATATACGGTGAGTTCCCTGTAATTCCGTATGTTGCCCTAAGAGAAAGGTTGTTCAGCCAGTCTAATTTAGGCATAAACCTTTCGCGGGTTAGATTCCATTTTGCACCAATGCTCCATACCGGACGATTTTGCGTAGAATTATCTGAACCAAAAAGATTGCTATGATCAATTCTCCAGCTGCCGTCAATACTGTATCTACCATCAAAGGTATAATTTAGCAAACCGTAATAGGAGCTGAAACGTGTTCTTGCGTCTGTAGAGCCATAATTCTGACCTGCGATTGCGCCAAAAAAGGACGGTACCGTGTTATAAATCCCTTCGCTTAACGTCTTATAATCCAGAATGGCATAGCTTTGCAGATTATCATCATATCCCCTTAAGGTCAGATTATGTGATCCAGCATATTGCTCCCTGGCCTCATGCCCGAACTGTAAGTTGAGCTGATCTTTTCCATCCCTTAGACTACTGTTATAAATCAGCTGATTACGAACTGTCCAGTTACGCTCCTCGGTTTCAGCAGTTACAAAAGTACCACCCGTTGTAGGGAGATAGTAAATTGGTGTAGATGCCACTGTCGGTGCTACGGTCATTGAGAGTAATTCCCTTCTAACTTTATAGCCCTGATGGTCATCATAGGTACGGTTAGACCCTGGTGCCTTCTGATAACCATAGTTCCCGTGGAAACTTAAGCCTTTGAAAAGCTTTAAATCGACTTCACCGGCTACATTAAAATTCAGATTATTTACTGAGGCGTACCCATAATTAATTTCATCCAAGGGATTGTAATCGAGATCTATGCGGCTGCGACGCTGAAAATCAGCCCGTCTTTCCGGGGTGTACCCCTGTACATAAGGCATTGAAATTCCATTACCATTTTCATCCCTGAATAACTGGTACGGAAGAAATTGATCAGAAATTGTTATCGGTCTTGCCTGTTTGACCAGGTTGTTGCCCAAAGATGTAATCAATGAAATTTTCAGCCTTTTGCTCAGCGTATAATCCTGATTAAAATTCAGACGGTAATTTTTGTTGCTTTGTCCGATGGTATTTGAACGGGTATCTGTATAAGCTGCTGAACCATAGTAACTGTAATCAGTTGTTCCACCAGAAAGTGCGATGGTATGGTTCATGGTCACTGCATTACGATACCAGATATCTTTGATCTGGGATATGTTGTTTATAGCTGACAAACTATCCAGACTTTTTGTAGCCTGGGCTGATGATATGGTTCCTGCATTCTGACCATAAAGAATTCGCTCATGTGGAGATAAAAATTCATTTTGTAGGAACATGTAAGGAAATTGAACAGGATCAAAAGTTTCCTTAGCAGTCTGGATATACTGAGAACTGTTCATAGATTTACTATAATCAAAATCCGGCTTGCCCATCATATTCACAAAGGCACTGTAGCTAACTTTTGTCCGACTATTCTTAACACCAGTTTTGGTTGTGATGACAATCACCCCATTTGCTGCCCTGGCACCCCAGATAGCAGCAGAAGCCGCATCCTTTAATACCGTAATATCAGCAACATCATCTGGGTTTAATGAGCTGATATTATCTACTGCTACTCCATTTAGAACATACAAGGGGGATGTATTCAACTGAACACTTGATAGTCCCCGGATCACGCTTTTCTGTGTTTTGTAGCCGTTACCTATGTTGTTATTGGCAACGCTGCCAGCTTCACCCGCAATCACAGTTACTCCTGGCACCAGGCCTTCAAGACGATTAATCACATCCATTGTACCGGATCGCTGCTTAAAAACATTCATATCAGGTTTATCAGCTGCACCTGTAATTCGCTCCTTGCTTAGCTTTTGATAACCAGTAGAGATCAGTACTTCCTTCATCTGAACACTCTCCAGTTTTAGCGTCAGTGTGAAGCTAGACTTATTTGCTACAGGTATTGATTCCCTCGTGTAGCCGATATAACTGACTATCAGGTTCTGATCTGCGGGTGCAGCGTTCAGGATAAAGAAGCCTTTACTATCTGTAATGGCTGTCTCGGACACAGTCAGTTCATCTTCCAATGTTACGGTTGCACCCTGCAGAGGTAAACCATCTGCATCGTATATATAACCGGTAATTTTTCCAGTAGAGGCTTGAGGAACAGGAACTACTGGATTGGATGCATCATCGATCCTTCTGATAACAATGACATCGGCAGAAATGGTATATGTTACCGGTTGCCCAGCAAACACAGCTTTCAATACCTCTTTAAATGAGGTGTTTTTGAGGTTGACTGTAACCTCCTTGGTACCTTCAAGCGTCTTTGCATTATATATAAATCGGTAGCCCGATTTATTTTTGATTTGGTCTAGTGCTTTCTCAAACTTGACTTTTTTTAGGTTTATGCTAATATTCTGCCCCATTACTGTTGAAGAGGCGAAAATTAGGGCAAGGATAATCCAAATCCTTGATATTGGTCTTAAGTAAAATTTATACATTTGTTAGTTGTTGGTTTAGTTAAGGTTGTTTCATTCAATTTTACGATTACCGACTGCAAATTTCGGGTTCCAATGTCCGTTGGGACCCGTTTTCTAATAGCCGGCTTACTGCTATCTCATAACTTTTATCCTCCTTTCCTTGTGATTGCCAATGGCGACTTCAATTTTAAATTTGACTGTACCGGTTAATTCTAAAACATCCAATACCTGAGCCACATCAGACATCCTTGGGACCGAACCAACAAAGATGTTGTCTTTGAGCTGGTCATCAGTATAATAGATATTCACATCATACCATCTTGAGATTTTCCTCATGATACTTTCTAACCGTTCGCCACTAAAAATAAATTCTCCATTTTTCCAGTCCTGTACTTGCAACAGGTCCACCTCAGCTACTTTCAGTACCCCATATTGAAGTGTAGATTGTTCTCCAGGCTTGAGGATACGCTGCTGACCGCTACTAGCGAGGGAGTTCACCTGAACACGACCTTCCAACAGCGTAGTCTTAACCTCTTGGTTATCTAGATAAGCGTTTACATTAAAATGTGTACCCAGAACCTTAATTTTCTGTCCCATGGTTTCAACGATAAAAGGATGGGCAGCATCCTTTTTCACCTCAAAATAACCTTCCCCTGAGAGTTGAACTATCCGGTTAGCTGAGCCTTCAAATGACACAGGATATTTAAGTTCAGAAGCGGCATTGAGCCAAACAGATGTCCCATCTGGCAAGGTAACCTGGAACATTTCTCCTCTTGCAGTAGTTAAGATATTCTTCCTATTAGACAAGGATGCGTTTGACCCTGTATAGATAATCCTTCCGTCCGACGATCTAGTAATAATGATGCCTTGTTCATCAGCAAGTTTACCATGAGAAATCCCGGATAGATTGATTTTTTGACCGTTAGCCAATGTCAAGGTACCTTTGTTCCCGCCAGGAGGGAGCGTACTCACAGTTTCGAACCTTATTTCCTGAGGACGGTTCTGAAAATAGAAATAAGCACTAAATATCATTATCGCTATTGAGGCTGCAACGGCACTTATGCGCCAAAGCCTAATGACTGGCCTTCTGTTAGAAACTAGAACTGGCTTTGCCTCAACCAAGGCTGCCTGACTAAACACAAAATCCAGTGTCTGTTTACTGACTTCATCAGAAAGCATCCTTTCATCACCAGTTTCTAAGAAAGCAGCATCAAGCAAGTCTTTTACTTCACGATCATGAGTATCACTTGCAACAAGTGTATAGAATTCTTCCAGTTCTGCCGCAGAACAACTCCTTGATAAATATTGGCTTAATAAATAAGGTAATCTCTGATTTTCCATAATCGAACGCATAATTTCAAATTAAATCTATCAATTTGAAGCTGTTTCAATTACATTGACACCGAAAATCCGTATGCGGGTAGGATAAAACTAAAATTTATTCTTATTTAATCAGCATTCCCAGGATAACCACTGGTATTCCCATTCTTTTCAGGTAAAAACGGATGTTTCGAAGCGCTTCTTTCATATGAAAATGTACAGTAGAGGTTGAAATCTCAAGTTGCTGCGCTGCCTGGTCGTAACTAAGGCCCTCCAGGTGACATAACTCGTAAACTCGCTTCTGCTGGGGGCTCAGTTTAGAAATTGCCTGATGAACAAGAGACTGGCTTTCATTAAAGTCAAGCGTGTCCTGTGTGGAATCATCAGTATAAAATTCATCATTTTCAAAACGCCCAAAGATCATCGCCTCCCTAGCCGAACGTTTCAGGACATTAAAAGAAAGATTTCGGGTGATCCTGTTCATATATGCTCCTGGAGACTGGACTTCTGCAAGTTTACTTCTACTCAGCCAAAGATTCAGAAATACATCCTGAACAACCTCCTGGGCAAGGGCTTCTGAACGGATTAGTTTAATCGCAAAAGTATAAATTTTGCCGTGATGAGAATTGAAAAGCTCAGTAAAAGCCTTTTCATCCCCCTTTGAAATGTCGTGAAAAAGCTGTTTATGATTACCCTCAGACACCTGCATCCTGTTATCTTTATAATGTATAGGTTAAAATATTCAATGTTAAGGAATTATTTCGGATAAAAAAATATATGAATCCAATAGATGATTTCGATATATTTTTTATTTTTGTATCAATCAATACAAAAATAAAAGAGGGTCTTATTCAGACCAATTATATAACAAGGAAAAAGTAATGAAAGGCAGACCTGTAATACACAATTCAGACCAAGCGCTGGTAAAAGCGCAGGAAATATTTTGGAAAAAAGGCTACACTGCAACATCTTTGGGAGATCTTCTTTCAGCAACGGGGATGGGAAGCGGTAGCTTTTACAATACCTACAAATCGGGAAAGAAAGAACTTTTTAAAAAATCAATAGACCAGAGATGGGAAGAATACAATGCGTTTGAGAAGTTATTGGGTCTAAGTGAGGATCCAATAAAGATCATCAAAGAGTTTTTTTTGAGCATTGCAGACGCTGATCAAGTGAGCCATCTAAAAGGATGCTTTATAGTGAATACCGTGATTGAAATGACGGGACTAGACCAGGATTTACAAGACCAGGCAATGAATATGCTCAAAAAAGTTGAGCAGCTGTATACCGACACCATTGCTGATGCACAGAAGAATGGCAAATTGAAAAACCAGACAGACCCGGTAGTCCTGGGGCGATACCTGGTCACGCTCTGGAGTGGCATCAATGTTACTCGAAGGCTATATCCCGACAAGCAGATTCTACTGGAACAGCTGGAATTGCAGCTCAGTGTGCTAAAGTAACTATATTACACTAACAACAATAATATATTTAATGGATTTACAATTGAAATCAAAAACTGCCTTTATCAGCGGTTCAACCCAAGGCATTGGTTATGCCATTGCAAAATTATTACTATCTGAGGGGGCGATAGTAGTCATCAATGGCCGCACACAGCAAAAACTGGATGATGCCGTTGACCGATTGAAGAGTGAAGTCCCTGGTGCAAAAGTTTCGGGTGTAATTGGGGATTTTGCGGACCCGAACCAGGTCAACCGGCTCATCTCTGAATTACCAGATATCGACATCTTGATCAATAATGTTGGGATTTTCGAGCTAGGAGACTTTCAAACTACCTCCGATGAGGTGTGGACGAAATTCTTTGAAGTGAATGTCATGAGTGGCGTCAGGATGTCAAGGGCACTGTTCCCTGCAATGTCTGCTAAAAATTGGGGTAGGATTGTTTTTATCAGCAGTGAGGCAGGAATTAATGTTCCAGAAAACATGATTCATTATGGAATGACCAAAACCGCAATGCTTGCTGTAAGCAACGGTCTTTCAGGTCTTACAAGAAATACAGGTGTGACCGTTAATACCATCTTAGGCGGCCCTACCTATTCTGATGGCGTGGCTGATACAGTGAAGCAAATTTCTACAGCGCAGAACGTAAGTGTTGAACAAATGAAGGAAGGGTTGATGAAAACCCTGAATCCAAGCTCCCTGTTGCAGCGGTTTATTGAACCATCAGAAATCGCCAGCATGGTAGCTTATCTTTGTAGCAATGCATCAGCGGCAACCAATGGTTCAGCTATAAGGGTCGATGGTGGAGTACTCAGCACGTTGATGTAAACAATTTGTGATAATGTGGCAATTGACATTAACCTAAATAAGCCTATAGAAGCTATAATAACCACTTTTGAGCATAAAAAAAAGCCTCTCAGAAAGACTGAGAGGCTTGTGCGCCCACCTGGGCTCGAACCAGGGACCAAAAGATTATGAGTCTTCTACTCTAACCAACTGAGCTATAGGCGCCGAAAACGTATTAGGTTTTGCGAGTGCAATGTTACATATTTGCATCGAATTTTGGAAACACTTTTTATGGAAAATATAAAAAATATTATTTTCGATTACGGCAATGTCATCTTCGAGATTAACTTTAAAATCACTCAAGAAGCTTTTAGTCAACTTGGTATAACCGATATTGATGCCTTTTTTGCCCATAAAGGACATAACTCTTTATTTGATGATTTAGAGATGTCGAAGATAAGTAGAACAGAATTTAGAGACGGAATTAGGACCGCAGCCAATAATCCCGCATTGAGCGACCAACAAATTGATGCCGCTTGGAACAGTTTGTTGATTGGTGTTTCTAAAGGAAACCATGATGTTTTACTAGAAGCAAAAGCCAAATACCGTACTTTTTTATTGAGTAATAGCAACGAAATTCATTACGATTGGATTGTAGATCACATTGAGCAACAATTTGGAATTAGTAATTATGATGATTTATTCGAAAAGGCCTACTTCTCACAACACATGGGTTTACGTAAACCTAACCTTAACATTTTTGAGCAAGTAATTAAAGATAACAACCTTAATCCAGTCGAAACCCTTTTTATAGATGATAGTCCACAACACTTGGAAGGTGCTAAAAAAGCAGGGTTAAATACTTTGTTGATGGATAAACATCCAGAAAAACTAAGGGAGTTTTTAGTGCAGCATGGTATTTTGTAATTAGATTTCTTTAATGGAGAGTTGTCGCTCCAATATTGTCTTCACTTCTCGGGAAGCTGAGCATGACGGCATCTCTTTAGTTTGCGTCATTCCCACGCAGGTGGGAACCCCGAAGGGCTCAGCGCAGCTAATCGTAATGCGGCATGAAGGTGAAGAAAGTTATTAAAAACTGTGCAATCGCATTAGGATGCCCAGTCAAGCTGAGCATGACGAATTCCTCTAGATGACCCTACAAGCTGAGCATGACGTGTCTCGCTAGTTTCGTCATCCAAACAATTAATTTTATAACATTCAATAGATTTTTCTTAAATTTATTTTCCTTCAAAAAAATCAAATGGCCGATAAAAGATTTAAGTCTCTACAAGAATTCTATCCTTTCTATTTATCAGAACATAGAAACTTAACCAGTCGAATTTTACATTTCATCGGCACTGCCTTATTAATTTTATGTGTTATTGCCGCTATGCTTTTTCATGACTGGCGTTTTTTGGTAGTAGTTCCATTTATTGGTTATGGTTTTGCATGGGTTGGGCACTTCTTCTTCGAAAAGAATAAACCCGCTACATTTCAATATCCAGGTTATAGTTTAGCAAGCGATTTTATGCTTTTTTGGGATTTGCTAAGTGGTAAACAACCATTTAGGGTGAAATAGTTTCTGCCTATAACCATATAGATAAAAAGCTTTTGCTTTGACAATCCATTCTATATAGATTTGTTTATAACGAGATGTGTTAAGCAATTATTAATTCAGATTTTTTAGATTGATTTTTTAAATGCTTTAGCTAAATTAGCATAAACACATTCTGCTACACCCAAATTTTGAACAATCATTTCTTAAATCAAACTAAGGATAAATAAAACAAATAGATATGGAAAATCACCCTAACGGCGATATCAGCAAATGCCCATTTCACAATGGCAGTATGAACAGCAATGCAATTAATGGCGGTACAAAAAATCGTGATTGGTGGCCCAACAAATTAAATGTCCAAATCCTGCGTCAACATTCATCTTTATCTAACCCAATGGGTGATGATTTTGATTATGCCGAAGCTTTTAAAAGTCTAGATTTAGAGGGTTTAAAGAAAGATTTAACGGCATTAATGACAGATTCGCAAGATTGGTGGCCAGCAGATTTTGGTCATTATGGTGGTTTATTTATTCGCATGGCTTGGCATAGTGCTGGTACTTATCGTGTAGGTGATGGACGTGGTGGCGCCGGACAAGGGCAACAACGTTTTGCTCCCTTAAATAGCTGGCCAGACAATGTGAGTTTAGATAAAGCTCGTCGTTTACTTTGGCCTATTAAACAAAAATACGGCAATAAAATATCTTGGGCAGATTTAATGGTGCTTACGGGCAATGTAGCCTTAGAATCAATGGGCTTTAAAACTTTTGGTTTTGCTGGTGGCAGAGCCGATGTTTGGGAAGCTAGTGAAGATATTTATTGGGGTTCTGAAAAAACTTGGTTAGGTAACGATGATCGTTATTCAAGAGGATCTGAAGGCGTTGCAGCACATGGTGTTTTGCCTTCTGATGAAGATGCAGATGGAAACAAGCATTCTCACGACCTAGAAAAACCATTGGGTGCTGCACACATGGGTTTAATTTATGTAAATCCAGAAGGGCCAGATGGCAATCCAGACCCAATAGCTGCTGCAAGAGACATTCGTGAAACTTTCGCCCGTATGGCAATGAATGACGAAGAAACGGTAGCATTAATAGCCGGCGGACATACCTTTGGTAAAACACACGGTGCAGCTTCTTCAGATCATGTAGGCAAAGAGCCAGAGGCAGAAACAATGGAATATCAAGGTTTTGGTTGGAATAATAGTTATGGAAGTGGTAAAGGTGCTGATACCATTACAAGTGGATTAGAGGTAACTTGGACCACAACCCCAACACAATGGAGCAATAACTTTTTCGAAAATTTATTCGCTTTTGAATGGGAATTGACAAAAAGCCCAGCTGGTGCACACCAATGGGTAGCAAAAAATGCGGAAGCAATCATTCCTGATGCTTATGACCCTAATAAAAAACATAAGCCGAGTATGCTAACTACCGATTTATCTTTAAGATTAGATCCAGCGTACGAAAAAATATCTAGACGTTTCTTAGAAAACCCTGATCAATTTGCAGATGCATTTGCTCGTGCTTGGTTTAAATTAACACATCGTGACATGGGGCCAAGAGCGCTTTATTTAGGTCCAGATGTGCCAGAAGAAGTTTTGCTTTGGCAAGACCCTATACCTGCAGTTGAACATCAATTAGTTGATGAAAGTGATATAGCTAGTTTAAAAGAAACCATTTTGGCAAGTGGCCTATCAATTTCTCAATTGGTATCTGCGGCTTGGGCTTCGGCTTCTACTTTTAGAGGTTCTGATAAACGTGGTGGTGCCAACGGTGCTCGCATCCGTTTAGCTCCTCAAAAATATTGGAAAGTAAACAGTTCTGCATCTTTGGATAAAGCGTTAAGTGCTTTGGAGCAAATTCAAAATGACTTTAATGGCGCACAAACAGGTGGCAAAAAAGTTTCATTAGCAGATTTAATTGTCTTAGCAGGATGTGCTGGAGTTGAAAAAGCCGCTAAAAATGCTGGACAAAACATTACAGTTCCTTTTACAGCTGGTCGTGCAGATGCTTCTCAAGACCAAACTGATGTAGAATCTTTCAGCGCAATGGAGCCATTGGCAGATGGTTTTAGAAACTATCAAAAAGGTAATTCGAACATTTCTACCGAGGCATTATTAATTGATAAAGCACAATTATTAACCTTAACTGCGCCAGAAATGACTGTTTTATTGGGTGGTTTACGTGTATTGAATACCAATTTCGATGGTTCTAAATATGGTGTTTTAACGGACAAAACGGAGGCTTTAACTAATGATTTCTTTGTTAATTTGTTAGATATGGAAACCGCTTGGAAATCTGTAGACCATTACCAACAATCTTTTGAAGGTAGAGATAGAAGCACAGGTGAACTAAAATGGACTGGTACGCGTGCTGATTTGGTATTTGGCTCTGACTCTGAATTGAGAGCAATAGCTGAGGTATATGCTAGTAGCGATGCAAAAGACAAATTCATAAAAGACTTTGTAGCTGCATGGAATAAGGTAATGAACTTAGACCGATTTGATTTGGTTAAACGCTAAATTTAAATTAACCGCTCCAAGGGAGTCCCTTTGGGACAAAGGCACGAAGAGCGCAAAGGTTATTAAATAATAGTTTTATGCCAAGGTGCGTGAAGACACGCACCTTTAAAAATAAACCACAAAAGACACAAAAGCTTGGAAAAAGGTTCCGTTGAACTTATTTTGTTTCTTTTGTGGTAAAAAAGAAAGAATTACCTTTGATGGAAATGAATCCAGAAAGACTAGAAAAAATCAAAAAATGGGGCAAAAAGCTCGGCTTTTGGGGCTTTATGTTTTTCTTGGTTAAAGGATTAGTCTGGCTGGCTATTGGATATTTTATAGTTAAATAAATATTTAACAATCCTTATTCTTTAAGGCTTAATGCCGGATTCTCTGTTCGATGCACTATATTTCGTTTCTAAACCCGATTTAGTGAAAATCCTTTTTTGTCATCCTGAGCTTGTCGAAGGAACAAAAAAGATTGAAACGAGAGCGGGACTACATTAACCGATGAGCACTGCCTTCAATTTTCAAATAAATAAGCAATTAAAATCTTTGGCCTTTATTCTTTGGTCTTTAATCTTTCAGCTTTGGTCTTTCACCTTAAAGTCTTCTCCTAGCCTTCTCCTTGCTAATTAATCCTAACTCTCTTCCAGTTTGTCCGGCAACAGAAGTGTTTTCCTGAGCTCTTCTAAATAAATAAGGCATTACGGCTTTAATTGGGCCGTAAGGAACGTATTTAGCCACATTATAGCCTGCATCAGA
>Ga0307515_10020034_pt1 | contig 11975 bp, 13 predicted proteins | sample 17_EM_MG_FD_194513 | JGI IMG/M metagenome (GOLD analysis project Ga0307515, IMG submission 194513) | Populus trichocarpa ectomycorrhiza microbial communities from riparian zone in the Pacific Northwest, United States - 17_EM | ecosystem: Host-associated > Plants > Roots > Unclassified | place...
TCGTCGGCGCTGAACTTGTCGCCGTTGTGGAAGGTGACGCCCTGGCGCAGCGTGAGCAGCAGCGCGGTCGGCGACTCCCACTTCCAGGCGGTGGCGAGCTGCGGCTTGTACTCGCCGGTCTTCTGGTCGCGGTAGACCAGCGTGTCCCAGGCCATGTTGGCGAGGATCACGCCTTCGCGCATGTTGTTGTGATACGGGCTGACGTTCTCGACCTCGTTGTCCGAGGCGTAGACCAGCGTGTCGCTGGCCTTGCCGGCGTGCGCCGCGATCGCCAAGCCGGCGGCCATGCCCAAGACAAGAACACGCAGAACACGCCGATGCACCGTGGTGGTGGACACATGCTTCATCGAGAACTCCTTCGTCATGCCGAAACGCGAGACCTGCGCAGTTTGAGCAAGAAGAAGGCCGAATGAGCGTTTCACCCGGTACAGAATATCGATGCGTCCGTTGCCGAACGGGCAACGCTGGAGACCCGATGACAACCGTGCCCATGAAGCCGCCGCCGCAGATTGCCCGCCAGCTGCAGGACACGGCCCTGCGCTACTTCCTGGAGGTAGTGCGCTGCGGCTCGATCCGCGAGGCCTCGCAGCGCCTGAACGTGGCCGGCTCGGCCATCAGCCGCGCGATCGCGCAGCTCGAAGACTTGCTCGGCACCTCGCTCTTCGACCGCCACGCGCGCGGCATGATCCCGAGCGCCGCCGGCGAAGTGCTGGCCGTCCATGCCCTCAAGTCGGCACACGACTCCGAACGCGCGGTGCATGACATCCAGGCCCTGCAGGGCATGCGGCGTGGGCGGGTACGCGTCGCCGCGACCGAGGGCTTCGCGATGGAGTTCATGCCGCGGCTGACCAGCGACTTCGTGACGCAGCACCCCGGCATCCAGTTCCACCTGGGTGTGCACCCGCCGGCCGAATGCACGCGCCGCATCCTGCATGGCGATGCCGACATCGGCGTCACGATGAGCCGCACGCCCGAGAGCGGCATCCAGATCGAGCACACGCAGCCCTCGCCGGTGCTGGCGGTGATGCGGCCCGGCCATCCATTGACGCGCTTCAAGCAGATCAGCGTGTCGCAGCTGCTGGCCTACCCGATCGCGCTGCCCGAGCCCGACACGACCGTGCGCCAGCTGTTCGACATCGTCTGCAGCCGCCAGCGCCTGAGCTTCGAGCCGGCGCTCACCAGCAACTACATCAGCAGCCTGTTCGGCTTTCTGCGGCACACGGAAGACGGCGTCACGATCGCCGGCGAAATCTCGATTCGCTACCAGGTCGAGCGGGGCGAGCTGGCCTGCGTCGGCCTGCGCGACCGCGGGCTGGACCTTCGCAACATCGAGGTGCAGACGCTGACCGGCCGCACGCTATCGAGTGCGGCACAGGCTTTCCTGATGTTTCTCAAGGGGCGGTTGGCCGAATCGGCGGCGTGAGCTGCACTGCCACCGACATCCGGCTCAGACCTCTCCCTTCGGCCAATGCAGGACGAGGTTCACCGGCTCGCCCGGCTTCAGGTCGACGGCACTGCTCTCCTGAACACCATCGCGGCGCGTGGCAACCACGCGGTAGTGGCCGGCCGGCAGGCTCACATCGGTCAGCGGGCCTGCATGGCGGAGACCGAACGCCCTGTGGCCCTGGGCGTCGACGATGCGCAGCTTCAGGTCCGCCGCGTAATCCTTGTGGCCGCCTTCGGAGAAGGTCATGCGCAGGTCGTAGGGTTTCAGGTGGTGGTCCATGTCGACCACTTGTTCTTTGCTGACGCCACCGTTCTGGTAGGCATGGCCTTCAACCGTGTCGCGCGCAATGCCCGCCGAGGCGGAGAGGTCTCGTGCAGACGCTGCGGTGAAGGCGCCACCAAGTGCAGCGAGCGTGGCTGCGGCGAGCAGGATTCGGGAGGTTTTCATCACGTTTGCCTTTCGAGTGGATGCGCGGTGGATGCCGCAATTGCATCGTGATCGGCGCTCGTGATCGTTGTGTTGCGAAGCCGTTCGACGCTGTGACAACTGACATGCTGTCTCATGGCACAGCGGTCGATCAAACCGATCACTGCAATCTGGCCGACCGGTCCAGATAGAGGTTCACCGTGGCCCCGTGCTCCAGCGTCACCGTGTAGCGCCGTTTCGCGTCCCCCAGGCGAACGTTGACGTGGTACGTGCCGGCAGGGAGAGGCACTTCGAGCACGGACTGCGCGTCCTCGGCGGCGTAGAACTGCTGGCCCCGCAGGTCGTCGACATGCACGTCAGCATGGGCGCAAGGCGCTTGCCCCAGCAAGCTCGCCACCAAGGCGCGCCAAGGCCGTAGCAGCGCGACGAAGTGGCCTCCGCTTGGGGCTTCCCCGTGTGCCGCATGGATGAGCAAGCGGGCCATGCTCAGTCCCAGCGCGGCTCTGCGGCGCTGCCGCGAGGCAGGCCCACCTCGCGCGAGCGTGCGCGCTTCAGGAGCACGATGACCAGCAAGGCCGCCGCCGCAGACCCCGACAGAACGGGCGACGCGCTGAGCATCTGCGCCAACCCATCCACCGTCTCTACGCTGACTTGCTGCGCGTGGTCGACCAGGGCCATCACCTGGGGAGCGTCGATGTTCTGAATGTCTTCGATGCGCACGTCGTTCCAGCCGCTGCGCAGGCGGATGCTGGCGAACACGCCACCCGCAATGCCGAAGAGGGACAAGACCCCCAGCGGCCGCATGAGTTGCTCGAGCAAGTGGCTCCGTTCCACCGGCGGCGCCTCCTCGTAGACCTCGGCCACCAGCTCGGGGATCGAACGCTCGGTGACCAGAGTTTCGGCGGTGGCCGCGGTGGAGGCAACTGGTGTGGCGCGTTGATGATCCATGGCGGGCCCGTCAGCTGGTGAACGAAGGTGTCATCTTCGGCGGCGCTTCGATCAGGTTTGTGTCTGCTGCTGCCTGCCTGTATTGCATTTGCAATGGAAGCGACGCTTGGCCTGAAGGCCAGCCGAGGCCGGGCTGGGCGCAGCCCGGCCCTGGGGCGCTCAGAAGCCCACCTTCACCCCGAGCGAATACTCGCCCACCTTCGGCTTGGCATCGAAGGCATCGGAGAAGTGGTAGTGCTCGTACTCTGCCCGCACCGCCACCGTGTTGGTGATGTCGTACTGCAAGCCGGCACCCAGCTTCAGGGCCGGGCTGGTGTCGTCTCCGTTGGTGGTGGTGAAGCGGCCTTCAGCGACGCCGGCGCGCCCGAGCACCGACCACTTGGGCGCGAACTCGTAGCTGCCCACCGCGTCGGCATAGGCACCGCGCAGATTGACCTTGCCGGTCTCGTCGTCGATGTGGCCCAGGTCGAACGCCCCGCCTTCAACGGCGAAGTTCGGCGTGATCTGGTAGCCGCCGAAGACCTTGCCGCCCACGCCGCTGCCGTCACCCGTCACGCCGTTGACACTGCTCTTGTAGTCCGGGCTACCGAGGCTGCCACCCACATAGAGCCCTTCCGCATGGGCAGCGCCGATCCCACCGAGAACGATGGCAGTTGCAAGCACAGACTTGTTGAGGCGAGAAATCATTTTCAGAACTCCTTTGATGACGCATCCCTGTGATGCGGTGGAGCCATCATGTTGTTCGTCTCGCCTGCTGTCGTTGCAACGGCATCTGCTCTTGATGACGGATGCAACATGCGTTGTCATCCGCGTTCTGCCGCGTGCGGTCCGCCAGCGGTAGGCTTGCCGGTAACCGCTATCTCATGCCAAACATTTCCAGGCCAAGGAACAGAACCATGCTCCGCTCGTACGTTGGACTGTCATGCCTCTTGTTGCTCACGGCTTCCGCCAGCGCCCAGCCGTCTGACTGCAATCAACCTGCGTCGAGTGCGATCACGCAGATCGAAGTGCCCGGTCATCCGTTCTCAGCCATTCCAAGCGCGGACGGTTGCTCGATCTTCGTCTCCATGACGGCGAGAAATGGCGAAAGCAAGATTGCCGTGATTGCACGTTCAGGTGGCGTGATGTCCATCGTCCGGACTGTCGCCGCACCGGGTCAGCTGAGGGGTCTGGCGCTCAATCGCGACGGCAACGTCCTGGTTGCCGCGAACGGAACCGGCGTTGCGCTTTTTTCTACTGAGCGTCTGAACTCCGGTGCCGCCAACGCCGTTCTCGGGGTTCTCAGCGACGGCGCCGGCGCTGGAAGCATCTATGTCGCACTGACCGCTGACGATCACCTGCTCTTCGTCAGCGATGAACGCTCGAACAGCCTCAGCGTTTATGACTTCGCTGGATTGTTGGCTGGCAAGACCGACAAGATGATCGGACAGATCCGCACTAGTGGCGCGCCGGTGGGCTTGGCCTTTTCGCCTGATGGGCACCGGCTTTACAGCACCAGCGAGGTCGCCCCGGGGGAACGGACCTGCGCCGCCGAGGGGCGGGGTGCCGCTCACCCGCCGGGCATGCTGATGGTCATCGATGTCGCACGCAGTGCGACGCACCCTGCCGACGCCGTGGATGTGCGCGTGCCTGCTGGCTGCAATCCGGTGCGCGTGGCGGTATCGCCCGAGGGTGACCGCGTTTACGTGGCATCTCGCGGGAGCAATGCGGTGCAGGTTTTCGATGCAGACAAGCTGATGAGTGACCGCGATCACTCGCTTTACACAGCCGTTCCTGTCGGTCAGTCCCCGGTCGGCATTGCTGCAGACCAAGCCCATGTCTTCGTCGCGAACTCAGACCGATTTGGTGGCGGGCGACATCAGTCGATATCGTTCCTTGATGCCCGTCATCTGGACGGGCATGCCGGCAACATTCCCGCCGGCGGCTTTCCACGGGAGCTGAGGATCACAAGCGATGGAAAAAGCCTGCTCGTGACCAACTTCGAATCGGGAAGCGTCGAATTGATCGACCTCGAGCGTTTGGCCGAGTTCGGGAGCGGGCGCGAAAAGTAGTTTTTCCGCACAGCAGGAACCGGAGGTCCTGCAGGAAGACGGAGGTATTTGACACGCTGCCCCGGCGAAAAGCTGCTCCCATCGGCAATGAACATCAGCGCAGCACGTCGGCCAGAACGCGCGCCAGCTCCCCGCGCTGCAATGGCTTGGACAAGACCCGCGAGACCCCTGCTGCGGCCGCGCGCTGGGCCAGCTGTGCGCCCCCGTAGCCGGTGAGCAGCAGCACGGGCAGGCTCGGCGCGAACGCTCTCAGGGCCTCGGTCAACTGCGTGCCGCTGAGCCTGGGCATCACCTCGTCGGTGATCACCGCGGCATAACGGGTCGGATCCTCTCGCAGCGCCTGCAGCGCGTCGGCCGAGCTGGTGAAGCCCACCGGTGCGTAGCCGAGCCCCTGCAGCAGCTCCTCGACCAGGCCGACCAGCGTGGGCTCGTCGTCGACCACGAGCACGGTCTGCCCCGCGCCGACGGGCGCCGCGTCGCTCGCAGACTTGGGCGCCGCAGCAGCATCAAAGCTCTCTGGAAAGTACAAGGTGAATCGCGCGCCCTGCCCGGGTGTGCTCTTGACGTCGATGGCCCCGCCAAACTCGGCCACCACGCCATGCACTACCGCCAAGCCCAAGCCCGTGCCGGACTGCGCGCCCCGGGTGGTGAAGAAAGGCTCGAACAGGTGCTCCATCACATCAGGGGTGATGCCACCGCCCTGATCCGACACGACCAGCGCCAGGTAGTCACCCGCAGCCAGTGCGCTGTGCGACAGCACACGGGCCGAGCCCACTTGTTCGCGCCTGAGCTGAACGCTGAGCATGCCTCCCTGCGGCATGGCCTGCATGGCGTTGGTACACAGGTTCATCACGGCTTCGAAGGCTTGCGTCGGGTCGCCCCGCAGGTGGGCCCCCGGTGCTTCGAGAATGCGCTCCAGAACGACGCCCGGCCGCAACGAGGCCGACAGCAAGGTGAGCACCTCTTCGATCACGGACTCGAGCTCGAACACCGTCGACACCCGGGCGCCACCCTTGCTGAACGCGAGGATGCGTTCGACCAGCGCCTTGCCTCGCTGGGCGGCCTTCAACACCTTGTCGAGATGGCGTGCTTGCGCGGTGCCGGGGGTCGCGCCGTCTTGCGCCATTTCGCCGAAGCCGATGATGCCGGCCAGCACGTTATTGAAGTCGTGTGCCACGCCGCCGGCGAGCGTACCGAGCGACTCGAGCCGGGTCGCCCGGATCAACTGGGCACTGAGCGCGCGTTGCGCTTCGCTGCGCTTGCGGTTGGCACGCAGCACCAGCTGAACCGCCGCGGCCATGATGGCGAACAACAGCCCGAGCGCAATCACGGCGCCCTCTGCGGCCTCGCGCCACGACTGGAGTGCGGTGCCCAGATCGCGCGAGAGCAGCACCTTCACGTCGAATCGCGGCACGCTCCGCACGGCCACCAGGTTGTCACGCCCGTTGCGGAACTTGCGCACTTCGATGAGCGGGCGATTGGCCAGGCTGCGCGCCATGCTGGCCTCGTCGCGCGTGGGCTCGCCCACGTTTTCGCTGCTCAAGCGGGCACCGTCGGCGCGCAGAACCTGTACGCGTGCGTCGGCAGCAGACAGGGCCGCGCTGAGGGCGCCCAGCAGGCTCTTCGCAGGCATGGCGCCGACGATCCACCCGCCGGAGTGGCCGGGAATGTTTTGCAAAGGCACGGCCAACGCGAGCATCGGCTCCCGGTCTCGCGGGTCGTTGAACGGGCGGCTCATGGAGACCGCGTCCGCCGGCAGGCCATCCAGGGCGGGGGCGAACGACCCCAAGTCAGGCAAGAGGGTGGCATCGGATGCCGCGATCACCTGGCCTTTGCGATCGACCACCCAGATGGTTTGCACCAGCGGCATCAGGCGCGCCCGCACATGCAGCGCCTGCATGGCGTCGTTGCCTTTGACCGGCATGCCCCCTTGGCGCAGCTCGCCACGCAGGGCGTACAAGCCTTCTTCTGCGCCGCGCAGCCCGCGGTCGATGGCGTCGGTCAATGCGAGGGAGAGCAGCCCGAGTTCGCGCCGCTGGCTTTCGACAGCGTCGCGCTTGAGGTGCCACAGCGCGAGCGATGCCGTGGCGGCCAGCATGGCCCACAAGCCCAACGCAACCAGCCACGGTCTCCACGGACTTGTCGAGCGTGGTTGAAGGTCAGGCTGCATGCGTGGGGTTGGATTCGAATCTTCTGGATGGGGGTCTGATGCAAAAGCGGCTCAGGAGTTTGCGGCAGATTGTGTGACCTGGGGCGAAGCCGTGGCGGCGAGCCGTTCGCGGGCCAGATGACAAATGACATACAGCGCGTGGCGCCCGCAACATTCGCCACATGAGTTCGCCTGAACATGGCCTTGCCGTGCGGGCCACATCACTCTCGATGCGGCCCGAGACCCGGCACATCGCGAACAGAGGAACCACCATGAGACTGCAACACATCTCGAAGATTGCATGCGCCACCGGGCTCTTTGCCATCACCATGGCCCAGGCCGCCACCGGCTACACCGTGACGCCCAATCAAGAAACGCAGGTCGTCCCCGGCATGAGTTCCGAGCAGGTGCGACAGGCGCTGGGTCAGCCCGACCGCCATGTCAAATTCCGCAACGAACCCGGCCCCACCTGGACCTACCGCCTTGTCGGCGGCGGCAACACCGTCTTCGATGTCGACTTCGACGCGGATGGGAAGGTCGCCACCACCAGCGAACGCATCGACGAATCGGAAGACGGCGGATCTTGAGGTGCTCGCGGAGGGCCCGGCGGAACAGGCTCGGCTTGATCGGCGATGCGGAAGCCTTGCGCTACGATGGATCGAACCGTTACGGCAGTCGCGCACTGCCGCCTGACCTTCCCTGCACATGAACACAAGCACCGCTCCGCACATCCTCGTGGTCGACGACGATGCCGATGTCCGCGAAATCGTTTGCGAGTACCTGGGCGGCAACGACATGCGTGTCAGCGCCGCAAGTTCGGGGCGCGAGATGTTCGAGCTGTTCGACCGCGAATCCATCGACCTCGTCCTGCTCGACCTGAAGCTCCCCGGCGAAGACGGCATGCAGCTGGCCCGCAGCCTGCGCGAGCGTGCCACCGTGCCGATCGTGCTGCTCACCGGCCGCAACGAAGAAGCCGACCGCGTGATGGGCCTCGAACTCGGAGCCGACGACTACGTCACCAAACCCTTCAGCCCGCGCGAGCTTCTCGCCCGCGTGCGTGCCGTGTTGCGGCGCTACCAAGTGCAGGCCACCTTGCCGGAACGCGACAACTCGCGCCGTGCGTTTCGCTTCTCGGGCTGGGAGCTGAACCTGCGCACGCGGCGCCTCGTGTCGCCCGACAGCACGTCGGTGGAGTTGTCGAACGGCGAATTCAGCCTGCTCAACGCGCTGTGCCGCGCACCGCAACGGGTGCTCACGCGCGACCAGCTGCTTTCCATGTCTCGCCTGCACGAGGCCGAGGTCTACGACCGGACGATCGACGTGCAGATCCGCCGCCTGCGGCTCAAGATCGAGGCCGACACCTCGAATCCGCGGCTCATCATGACGGAACGCGGTGCCGGCTATCGCCTGGCCAGCGACGTCGAGACGCTTTACTGATTGGGGGCACTGACCTCAGCTTGAGGCCATGTGCCCCATGCCTCAGCGGCGAGCCCAGTGCCCTTCGCGCAATTGCCAGCCCGCTCCGGTGTGCACCCACACGTGAGGTTCCCAGTAGTAGCCCGGTCGCGGAGCGTCCCAATGCCCGCCGACCCAGACATGCCGGCCACCGACCCAGCCCCAGTACCCAGCGATCCAGATGTGACCAGGCGCCGGTGGCACACCGATCACTTCCACCTGCGGAGCCGGCGGAGCGACCATGACGACCTCACCGGCGAACCGGGGATGCACGGGCGTGACGACGCAGCCGGTGAGGCCCGTCAAGGTGAGCGCCGAAGCGGCGATCAAGATGGCACCGGAGACCCGGCGCCAGTGAGAGGTCGAAGTGGTTTGAGCCTTGTTCATGTGCATGCCTTTCGATGTCAATTGGGCGGGGGTGATTGGCCCCGCGGAAAAGAACACCCTCAGCATCGGCGGCACAGTGCCGTGCCGGATGACATGGCAGGCAGCGCTCTGTGTCGATTGCAATGTTCGCCACTTCGCCCACGGCGCCAGTGCGGCGCAAGCCTTCTTGGCGTTCCTCCAGGGGCGGTTGCCCGATGGAGCGTCTGCTTCGCGACTCGTTCAGGCCGCCGGGGGCAGCGTGTCGATGAAGCTCTGGCGCAAGGCGAGTTTCGCTTCCAGCTTCGCGAGGTTCGGGTACTGCGAGCGCCAGTCGATGTGGCTGAAGCGGAAGTCGAGATAACCCAACGCGCAGCCGGTCGCAATGTCGGCCAGCGAGAAGTGGATGCCGGAGCAGAAGGGCTTGTCGCCCAAGCCCGTGCTCATCGCCTGCAGGCAGGCATGCACCTTGTCCATCTGGCGGCTGATCCAGGCGGGGCTGCGCTGCTGTTCGCTGCGGCCGGCCCAGGTCTGCTCCAGGCGGGCCAGGATGGCCGCGTCCATCACACCATCGGCCAGTGCCTCCCAGGTGCGCACCTCGGTGCGCTCGCGGCCGCGGTCAGGGATGAGCTTGCCGACCGGTGACAGCGTGTCGACGTACTCGACGATCACGCGTGAATCGAACACGGCTTCACCGCCTTCCATCACCAGCGTCGGCACCTTGCCGAGCGGGTTGGACTTCATGATGGTGTCGCGATTCCAGACGTCTTCGAGTTCCATCTGGTAGTCGAGGCGCTTCTCGGCCATGACGATGCGCACCTTGCGGACATAGGGGCTCGTGAGCGCGCCAATGAGTTTCATGTGTGAGAAATTCCCTGTTTGAAACGATTCTAGCCAAGCGCTTCACCGCGGAGACGCAAGATTTCAGGCGTCGGGCCGACGCCACGCTGCCGCTTGACCCGAGGGTTTACGCCGCTGTTTTTGGCGCTGCCTGGCGGCCCAGCGACCAGTCGATCTGCGCCGGCCGCCCGACCAGGCTCAGCGTGGCCGTGGCTGCCGGGGTACGCGACACCACGGCCCCGCGCCGCACCACCGCCAACCGCGTGGCGCGCAGGCGGATCGCTTCGGCCGGCGAGTGCGCCTGCAGCAGCACGAAGTCGGCGTGGCAGCCGACCTCCAGGCCATAGCCTTCGAGCCCGAGAATCTTCGCGCTGTTGACGGTGACGGCATCGAAGCACGCCCGCATCTGCGCCTGCGAGGTCATCTGCGCCACATGCAGGCCCATGTGGGCCACCTCGAGCATGTCGCCCGAGCCCATGGAGTACCACGGGTCCATCACGCAGTCGTGCCCGAAGCCGACGGTCACGCCGGCCGCCATCAGCTCGGGCACGCGCGTCATGCCGCGCCGCTTGGGGTAGGTGTCGTGGCGACCCTGCAGCGTGATGTTGATCAGCGGGTTGGCGATGGCATTCACCTGTGCTTCGGCGATCAGCGGGATCAGCTTGCTGACGTAGTAGTTGTCCATCGAATGCATCGACGTGAGGTGCGAGCCCGTCGTGCGGCCATGCAGACCCAGGCGCTGCGTGTGGAAGGCCAATGTCTCGATGTGGCGGCTCAGCGGGTCGTCGCTCTCGTCGCAGTGCATGTCGACGCGCAGGCCGCGCTCGGCGGCCAGCTCGCACAGCAGGCGCACGCTCTCGGCACCGTCGGCCATCGTGCGCTCGAAGTGGGGGATGCCGCCGACCACGTCGACGCCCATGTCGAGCGAGCGCTTCAGGTTGGCCAGCGCCGTCGGCGAACGCAGCACGCCGTCTTGCGGAAAGGCCACCAGCTGCAGGTCGAGGTAGGGCTTCACGCGTTGCTTCACATGCAGCAGCGCTTCGACAGCGAGCAGGCGGTCGTCGCACACGTCCACATGCGTGCGGATGGCGAGCAGGCCCTTGGCCACCGCCCAGTCGCAGTACTGCATCGCACGCTCGACCAGCGCCTCTTGCGTCAGCAGCGGCTTGAGCTCGCCCCACAGCGCGATGCCTTCGAGCAGCGTGCCGCTCTGGTTGACGCGTGGCAGGCCGTGGCTCAGCGTCGCGTCCATGTGGAAATGCGCGTCGACGAAGGGTGGGCTCAGCAGATGGCCTTGCGCGTCGATCACCGTCACCTCGTCGGGCACCGCGAGCCGCGGGCCGACGGCGGCGATGCGGCCATCCTGGGCCAGCACGTCGATGCCGGTTTGGCCATCGGGGAGCGTTGCGTTGCGGACGAGCAGGTTCATGGGTGCGGCTCCTGGGGTGCGCTCGGGTGTCGAGGCATTCTGACGTACGCTTGCCAGCCCCAACGCAAAACACGTTCCCGAGACACGTTCCCATGATCACCAAGCGACACCTGCTGCGCGCCCTGGCGGCCAGCCCGCTCCTCGCACACACCCTGGGCCGCGCCCAGGCGGCCTGGCCGACCAAGCCGCTGCACCTGCTGGTCGGGTTCCCCGGTGGCTCCACGCCCGACCTGATGGCGCGGGCCCTGTCCGACGGCCTGGCGCGTGCGCTCGGCCAGCCGCTGGTGGTCGACAACAAGCCCGGTGCGTCGGGCAACATCGCCGCCGACCAGCTCGCCAGGTCGACCGACGAGCACACGCTCGGCGTGCTGATCAACGGCAACCTGACGGTCGCCAAGCTGGTCAACCCCGCCACGCCCTTCGATCCGGCACACGACTTCGCGCCCATCTCGCTGCTGGGCACCTCGCCGCTGGTGCTCACCGCTGTCAACACCGCCACCGGCACCACGCCGGCCGAGCTGCTGCAGTGGGCGCGCGCGCTCGGCGACACGGGCAACTACGGCACGCCGGGCAACGGCACGGTGGCCCACCTGGGCATGGAGCTGCTGAAGAGCAAGACCGGCATCGGCGCGCTGCACGTGCCCTTTCCCGGCAACCCGCAGGTGGCGAATGCGCTGCTCGCCGGGCAGATTCAGCTCTCGCTGCTGCCGCCGGCCATCGCGATGCCCCAGGTGCGCGCGGGCAAGCTGAAAGCCATCGCCGTCACCTCGCCGACACGCAGTGCGCTGGTGCCCGAGCTGCCCACGCTGCGCGAGAGCGGCATCAGCGGCACCGACCTCGAGGTGTGGACGGCGCTGGTCGGCCCCG
>Ga0307515_10020035_pt1 | contig 11975 bp, 1 predicted proteins | sample 17_EM_MG_FD_194513 | JGI IMG/M metagenome (GOLD analysis project Ga0307515, IMG submission 194513) | Populus trichocarpa ectomycorrhiza microbial communities from riparian zone in the Pacific Northwest, United States - 17_EM | ecosystem: Host-associated > Plants > Roots > Unclassified | place...
CTTAGCTATTATAGCCTTTTACCTAAATAGGCTTCTCTAGTTAAATAGCTTCTATATTTAAAAACTTAGCAATATTATTTATATAAGTAGTATTTATAAAGGCGAAGCTATTTACTCTAGTATTAATTAGGGCGGTTATATTAACTCTATATCTATTTTAAAATACTATATATAGAACTATAAAATACCTTTTACCTATTAACTAACTAAGATTAATTTCTTTAAGATTAATAGGGTACCCTATATTACGGTACTAGTAGAAAGCGGTAGCTATAGTAGACGTTATAGTAAATATAGGGCTTACGTGACTTTTACGTAACTAGGGATTATATATAACTCCTTATATTACTACTTATCCTTTCCTTTCCTTTTCTTTAGCTTTAGATTCTTATTTATAGATAATCCAATTATATAGGCTTACGTAACCCTTTTACCGTACTTATATCTTAATTAACTAAATCGCTAATATTATCTAAAGCTTACTCTACTCTTTCTTTCTAAGAAGGAACTTAAATATATCTATAAGAACATAGAATAGAACCCTAAGGACATTAATAGGACTATAAGGACAGGACCTAAAAGAAAAGGATAGAATTCTAAGGAAAGAACCTATAAGATACACATAAACTAAAACCCCTAAAGAAATTACCCAAAATTACCTAATACCCCTACCACTATGCCATAAACTATAGTAGCAGGTAAAGCAGCTGTAGGACCCTTAAATACTTTAGATAAAGAAATAATTAACATTTTAACCCCCTAGGCGGAGCTTACGGCTGCTAATACTAAAATTAAATAACTATAAGAGCTGCTTAAAGCTAGAGATACCCCTATATCTAATAATGAGTTATTATTAAATAATTAAAGACTTGCTATAGTCCTTTAGGCCCTATCCTAGCGCCTTAGTAGACTTATTAAGGTCTATATAGCACTAAGGTAGTTAGTAAAGGTTACGGATCCCCCGCTACTTATAGACGGAACTAACCCTATATTTAATAATTAGAAGCTTTAATTATAGGATAAGCTTAAAGTTAATATAGACTACTTCCCTAACGCCCGAGCCAAAATGGCCTATATTTTTAGCTGTACTGGCGGAAACACCTAGACGTATTTACGCCCGTAATACACTAAAGACTTAATAAACCCCTTTATCTTTAAAGAAGAAATAATTAAACACTTATCTTCTATTTATAAAGACCCTTTTAAAGTATAAAACGCTCGCCTTAGCTATAAAAGCCTAAATATAAAAATAACGGAGACCTTTTTAGCCTTTTAAACCCGCTTTTTATACCTAGCCGGATAGGCCTAGATCCCCTAAGAAGACCTATTACTAGACTTCTTTAATAAGCTTACCCTAGACCTATAGCGGGCCGTATTGCTAGCTTATACTATAGTATAGATATTAAAGGAATTTACGGACTATTGCCTAGCTATTAACTAAGGCCTCTATTAAATTAAGGTATGCGCTAACTGGCTAAAAACTAGAAACCTTATAAACTAGGCCGTAAGTACTATAAGTATAGCCTATAGTGCCCTAATATAATTAGCAACTCCTATAGTTAACCTAGTAGCTAGCTATGCAGCTACCCCTATTATAGGCCTAGTGTATACCTAGCCTATATATAGTAACCCCTATATATAGGCCCTTAGCAATTAAGGAGCTTACTTTTTATATGGTTAAATAGGCCACCCTATAAGAAACTGCCTAATAAAGGTAAAGACAAACGAGGTCCTATTAATTTAGGAGGATAGTATAGAGCCGGAAAAAAAGGAACCCTAAAGAAAGACTCCTCTCTAGGGTTAAAAGGGATTAATATATTATATATTAATCTAGGTTAGCTAGTTAGTAGAAGAAGCTACACTATCCCTTATACTTTATTTTGTAATAGATATTAAGTTTTAACCTTTGCTTTAGCTAACTTAGGAGTAAATGCCTTTACCTTAATTAATATAAAGTGTGCTATAAAACTGGCTAACTTTTTAAATATACCCCTTAAAGAACTGCCTAAACTAGTTCCTATTTATGGTTATAACGGACGGATAGGACTACCTATTACTACTATCTTATAGATTTACCTCTGCGTTAATAGACAAAGGTAGTATAATATCCCCTTCCTTATTACGGACCTTAAAAGCTATAATATAATCTTAGGGAGAAAATGGCTAGCCTATTTAGGCTTATAGCTTAATATATAAAATAGGCAACTTATCTAGCCTAAAACTATGCCCCTAACGCCTTCCTTTATAAAAGAGATTAATATTATAATAGAAAACCTTATACGGCTATAGATAAACACCGTTTACTAGACTAATATAATGCGTAGGGACTAGGCTTTTAAGAAGGATATATAGCTTAACCTGTAACAGATCTATATACTACGCCGCCCCTAAACTGCCTATATTATACTACCCGCACTAGAGACTTAGAAAGTTAGTAGTAACCTAGCTAAGTCCCTAATAGAGAACTTAGGCCCTACGCAGCTATAAAGAAAGGCTAGAGATATTAGATAATATACTAAACTAATAAACTAAAAGGATAACTTATAGAAAATAGAACGTAAGCTAAGGAAGATTATAAACCTTATACCGCAAAATACGGCCTAATAAATATCTGTAAAAAAACCTATAGACCTCCCGCCAGTTAATATTTACTATATTAGCGCTATAGGATTCTACTAAAACCTAGTTTAGCTTAATACCGTTGCCTTTATAACTAGCTTATATAAAATTAATTAGATAATTAAAGAGAAAGAAGCCCTAGCCTAAAAGAAAGGTAAGCTTATAGATAAGGAGCTAGTAGAATAGAAACTACCCTATTAATACCAGAAATTTAAAAATACCTTCTCTAAAGTAGCGTTTAATATACTCTTGCCTTACTAACCGTATAACTATAAGATTAAAATTAAGCTAGATAAGGTGGTTACCTTTAGCTATAGCTCCCTTTAATAGTAATCTACTGCTAAATTATAGGCTATAAAGTAGTATCTTATTAATAACCTAGATAAGGGCTTTATTAAGCCTAGTTAAGCCCCTTTTAACTTACCTATTCTCTTTACTAAAAAGCTAAATAGAGGACTTTATTTCTGTATTAACTACCGTAAGCTTAATAATTTAACCCTTAAAAACCGCTACCTACTACCTTTACTTAATAAGACTTTGGCCTAAATAAATAGAGCTAAGATCTTTATAAAGCTTAATATCCGCTAGGCTTTTCACCGGATTAGGATAGACCCTAAATTAGAAAACCTTATTATATTTTAGACCTATTACGGAACGTATAAATATAAAGTACTACTTTTTAGACTAACTAATAGACTAGCTATATACTAATAATATATAAATAACGTACTATTTAACTACCTTAATAACTTCTATATAGTATACCTAGATAATATTATAATCTACTCTAAAAATAAACTAGAATATAAAGAGTATATCTATAAAGTCCTATAACGGCTTTGGGAAGCTAGCCTCTAAGCCAATATTAAGAAGTTAGAATTTAGTGTTAAGCGTATAAAGTACCTAAGGTTTATTATTAGTATAAATAGGATTAAGGTAGACCTAAAAAAGACGGCTATAATTAACTAATAGGTACCCCTAAGGACTGTAAAGGGGGTGTAGTTATTTTTAGGGTTCTATAACTTCTACTAACGCTTTATTAAGAACTATAGTAGGATTACCTAGCTACTAAGCCTACTTACTTATAAGAACCGGCCCTTTTACTTTAATACCGTATATAGGTAGGCCTTTAATAAGCTTAAGAAATAACTAGTCTCTGCTCCCTTACTTACCTATTTTAACCTAAAACAGCCCTTAATACTAGAAACCAATGCCTTAAATAGTGTTATAGCTAGCGTTTACTTCTAAAAGTAGATAAACGGAGAATAGTACCCTATTACTTACTATTTAAAGATTATAGTAAATGCGAAGCTAAACTACCCGATTTATAATAAAGAAATATTAGCTATTATTTATAGCTTTTAGCACTAGCGAGTATAGCTAGAAGGGACCCCTAAACCTATTTAAGTGGTTTTAGATTATAAGGCCTTAAAATATTTTATAATAATAAAAGCCCTTATAGCCTAGTAGGCGCGCTAGGTAGATATCCCATTTTAGTTTAACTTCCTAATTATATATAAGCTAGGCGCTACTAACTATATAGATGCTTTTATAAGATATAAATAAGACCTAAATAACTAGATAGCTGTGAAGATCTTATTATAAACCTAGATACTATTATAACTAAAGTACCTTAACCCTTAGATACGGGAAGAACTAAGTACTAAATCTTTAAGCACTGAGATATGTCCCATTAACCCTATGGAATTTAACCTTATTAATAAACTACTATAAGTAAACCGTACGGACCCTTCTTTATAGGAGTACCGCGAAAAGGCAAAGGATATTACTAGCCTATAGTCCCTTAAAAATGGACTGCTTAAGTACTAGGAATAGCTAGTAGTAGTAAAAGAATAAAACTTATAAACCCGGCTTATTACTAAAGTACATACCTAGGTCTCTACGGCCTACCCTAGAAAAAATAAGACCTATAAGATTATTAGTAACCGTTACTACTGGCCCGGAATAGTTATAGATATTAACCGTTATATACGGAACTGTAATAACTACTATAGGTTTATAATTCTACGAGATAAGACCCTAGGACTATTAAAGCCACTCCTAATACTAGAGCGCCCCTAGTAGTATATCTCTATAGATTTTTATAAACTACTAGTAGACCGTAACGGGTACGATATAGTTATAATCTTAGTTAACCGTTTTAGTAAACGCCCTTTTTTAATCCCCTGTTATAAGAATATTAATACTAAAGAGGCGGCCTAACTATATATCTATTATATCTACCGAATTTACGGACTATTAAACACTATTATATCGGACTACGGACTATAGTTTATATCGGCTTTCTAGAATGAGTTTACTTGGATTTTAGGAATTAGGCTAAAGCTTTCTATAGTATATTACCCCTAGATAGACGGTTAGACGGAGATTGTAAATTAATACTTAAACTAGAGACTCCGGCCCTTTGTTAACTACTTCTAAGATAACTAGGGCGAACTGCTACCTCTAATAGACTACGCCTAGGCGACTTTACCCTATAACTTTATAGGATTCGCACCTATCTAACTAAAAATGGGGTATTTATTATAAATAAGCTTTAACTAGGATAGACTAGAGGGACTACGGACTATACGCGAGAAACTGTCTTATAAGGAAGCCTAGTAGTACGCTAAGCGCTTAGAGGAAGCCTAGACGGTAGCCTATATAAATCTAGAAAAGGCCTAAAAATTAATAAAATAGTAGGTAAATAAGTATAGGCGCAAGCCTGACTTTACTATAGGTAATATAGTCTAGGTTATAATAAAGAACTAGAAGATAGAACGGCTAAGTTATAAGCTTAATTATTAGATAGTAGGACTATATAAGGTCCTTAAGAAAATAGGCAACTTATATAAAGTAAAGCTCCTAAATTTAATTAAGGTTTACCCTATCTTTTTACTAAATAAGCTATAGAAGGTAGTAAATAACCTATTATCTAGATAAAAGAACGAACCCCCCCTGCTAATTTAAGTCAATGGCGATAATAAATGGGAAATTAAAGAGATACTAGCCTATAAGCTAGTAAGGAAAACGCTAAAGTACCGCGTTAGTTAGAAAGGCTATGACCTAGATCCTACTTAGTACCCTATATAGAACTTTATTAGTAGTCCCTATAAGCTTTAAGAATTTTATAGCTGTTACCCTAATAAACCGGGACCGCTAAAGTACCTAAATAAATAGATAGAATGCTAGTATAATAAAGATAATAAGCTATTGGAAGAGTATAAAGATAAGAACACCTTATAGGCATAATACGGATATATAAAGCCTAAGGGTAGGCTTTTATAGAGGGGGGGGTAATATTACGGCACTGGCAGAAAGTAGTAGCTATAGTAGACGTTATAGTAGACGTAGGGCTTATATAATTCTTATATAACTAGGGATTGTATATAACTCCTTATGTTGCTATTTATCCTTTTTTTTCCTTTTCTTTAGTTTTAGATTTTTGTTTATAGACAATCTAATTATATAAGCTTGCGCGACCCTTTTACTATGCTTATATCTTAATTAACTAAGTCGCTAATAATTAGCGACTTAGTTAATTAAGGTATAAGTATAGCAAAAAGTATATATATAAGTCTATATAATTAGATTACCTATAAATAGGGATCTAAAGCTAGAGAAAAGAAAAGGAGAAGAAGAGTAGCTTTAGTTAAAGTAGGGTTCTTTTATACGGTCCTCTAGTTACGTAACTATAAAGTTCTACTAAGTTCTACTAACTAAGTTCTGCTATTTTCTGCTAGTGCTATAACACTTAGTGTAACTACTATAGTTAGATAGTTTTATAGCTATAGGCTTATGGTTAGGGATATCTAGTAGATTTAAGTGCTAAGTACTAGTAAAACTACTAAGAACTAGCCCTATATTACGGCACTAGCAAAATATTACACCGGTAAGTTGCTATAGATTGCTATATATTGCGATTATATGACGCGAAGATCTTATAAAATACTAAACGGCGCTACTCTTTTTCTCCTTTCCTTTCCCTAGCTTTAGATTCTCGTTTATAGATAATCTAATCGTATAGGCTTACGCGACCATTTTACTGTGCTTATATCTTAATTAACTAAGTCGCTAATACCCTACGCCTCCCAATTATATAGTAAAAATTAAATATCCCCTTACGTGACTGTAATAGATAGAAAGTAATATTTATATATTGCTAAGGTTGTTTTAATTTCGGTATATTTATTATACCGAAATTAGGCAAATGTTCTAAAAGGTCTTGTTGTTTTGATTTCGGTATATTTATTATACCGAAATTAAAATAAAGTTCTAAGAGGTCTTATTGTTTCGATTTAGTATAATAAACATACTAAAATTAGACAAAAGTTCTAAAAGGTCTCGTTGTTTTAATTTTAGCATATTTGTCATGCCAAAATTAAACTAAAGTTCTAAAAAGTCGTGTTATTTTAATTTTGGCATAATAAACATGCTGAAATCAAACTAAAGCTCTAAAAGGCTACTTTTAGTTTAACGCCTTTCACCTAACTTATGTCCGTAATTTATTATTTATTCTTAATTCTTAATTAATATCTAGTGTGGTCCTAATTAAGGTCTATATAAATTACTACCGCGATATAGGTATAAAAAACCTCTAAGTTAAACGTAAGTGGTAATACAAAGTGTACCCTTTTAGGTAGTACGCCCGTACTATATTAACGGGAGGAAAAATACTATTAGGTCGCTGCTCTGTATTAGCGACTTAGTTAATTAAGGCACAAGTACTATAAGATAGACGCGTAAGCCCGTATAATTAGATTGTCTATAAACAAAAATCTAAAGCTAAGGAAAAGGAAAGAAGAGGATAAGTAGCGCTGCTTAAAGTTTTATATAATCTTTATATTACATAACTACAATCTACGGCAATCTATAGCAATTTGCCAGTACCGTAACATGAGGTGCTATTAGTAAAAAAAAAAAAAAAAAAAGGTTTTAGTATATTAATATGCCGAAACTAAGTTATAAGTTGTTAAGGAAACCGCTCTAAGTTTTCTACAATAATATAGCCTATATTAAGAAATGATCTTCTAATTTATAATACATTCCACCTTACCTATCTAATTGTGGATAAGGAGAATATTAATAGGGCTTTTTTTATGTGCGGGCTTTAGTACCTAACCTAGCCGGCTTTAACAGAATGCGACTGTATAAGGTATTGCGCGAAATTTGCCCTAATATAGTAGTTAAGTTAGAGAAGGCTAATAAAGAGGTAGATTTAGTAATTTAACTGGATAATATTAGATACGTAATAAATGCGTAGTTAAGTAGAGCTAGTTAGGCCAAGTACTTAGGGTATTTTAACAGCGAATAGTTAAAAGATTTAATCTGGAGGCTGGAAAAGTGGGAGAAAGGGTTAGCTAAGGTGTATTAGGTAATAGAAATAGTAATTTAAAAGGCCTAGCGGGCGTTATATACTAATGTAGTCGGGTTATTAGCGGTAAATTATATTAATAGGCGGGAGATAGGTAACGACATAAATAAGAAGCTATTAAATGCTATATAAATGGGTATAATAATAATTACGTATAGTAGGGTATAGACTAAAATGGTAAGTTATATATAGCGGACCTATATATTAGAGGGGGTTAAACCAGGAAATAGAGAAGAGGAAAATAGGGAGAAGAGGAAGGGGGAAAGAATAAAAGGAAAGAAGCTGGCGTATAGATTTACAATTTAATAGGCAAAGAGATTATAGAAGATTAAAGAAATTATAGGAGAGGTCAAAGAGGAAGTTAATAAGGGAGAGGAAAACGAAGAGAAAAGTAAGGATAAGGATAAAGAAAGCGAGGAGGAATAGGAGAGGTTAGGGGATTGAGTTTTAGTATTTTTGTTAGCGTTATTAGACTATAATTTAAAGGATAACGAGTATAGGAGCGCGTTTATTAGCGCGTCGGCCGTATTAAGGGTGGATAATATCTATAGATAGAAAGACCCGTTAATTTATACGCCTACAATATCCGCTATAATTACGGTTATAAAAATGTTAGTATTATACTAGGCTAAAAAGATATAAGAGGAATGGGTAGTAGATATTATAAAATAAGATAGTTTTAGTAGGGAGGACGCTAAGGATTAAGCGCCGAGCTATTTTAATTTAGTTAAGGAGATAGCTAACTAGTTTATAACATTAACTAGTTATAGAGGTAATCCTAGCCTAATAGATTAGTTATTGCGTTTACGTATATATAAAATAGGGACTAGATTTAATATAAATGCGGGTGGTGTTATATAGTAGGTAGAAGACATATTATTATATAGCTATATTAAGTTTAGTATAGCGGGTTTACGGTTAATAATTTATAGGTTAGTTAAGATAACGCAGATAGAGTTGCGGAAGGAGTTATTATTATTAGGCGTTAATAAGGACGGCTAGATTGTAAATAGGGCAACAAAGTTACCTAGAATTAAGTGGGATAGTTTAGTAGATAACCTAGTAGAGATAAAGACGGGTTAGAATTTTTTTAAATACAATATAAATACGTTTAGGGGCGTAGATAGTAGGAAGTAGTTAATAGCGCGTATAGTTAAAGAGCGGGGTTTAAGGGAAGCGTTTATTAATATATAGGCTATAAACGCAGTAGTGGTAGGTGGGGTAAAAGTGGTTTAGAAGGGCGATTGGGTAAGGAAGTATAGTAAAGCGATGCGATTGTTCCGGGAATATTTATTAGTATTGGCGTATATAATAGGTGAATAGCTAGCGCGCGGTATAGAGCTAGTAACGGTATAGTATAAGAATAGCGCTAATAGGGAGAGCCGTAGTATATTTGTAGAGGATAGGTTAATAGTATATATAACTAGGTACTATAAGGGGATTAGGGCTAGCAGAAAGGCGAAGATTATCTACCATTATTTACCATAAAAGGTTAAGGAATTATTGTTTTATTATTTATGGTTAGTTATACTATTTTAGCGGAAGTTAGAGAGCGTATATATAGAGGAGAGAGGGATAAAAAGTAGTCCGTTTATATAGGAACTAGTAAAGGAGGAGCCATAGGCAGGTTTACGGCTAGGTAAGAGAAGACGAATAGAAAAAAAGGAAAAGGAAAGGGAAGAGGGTAAGGAGGTTAAAGGGAAAGAAGAGAGGGGAGAGAATAACGGTTACGCTAAAGGAGTGCTGGATAAATAGAATACGAACTATATAAGACGGGCGATTTAATAGGTTTTAATATAGTGGATAGGGGTTAAATTAATAATAATGGGATGGCGATATATAAGTAAGGCGATTTATTATAAATATATTAATAATAAGGCGGTAATTAAAGTGGTAGTTAAAGGGGATAAGGGCGAAGATAAAGAGGATAATCTATTTAATATATAAACTAGGTATAGTTTTAAGATTAAAGGGGGGATTTATAGAAGACTAATTATAGAGTCACCGTTTAGTACTAAGTCCTAAAGAACGGCGTTAAGGCGGGTTAGTATAGGGTAGTATTAGTAGTTATTGTTTAAGTTAGCGTTAGAAGTTTAATTAAAAAAGGGTAGTTAGGTAGCCGAAGCTAGGAAAGAGGCGATAAAGGAGGAATTCCGGCGTTAAAGAAGGATAAGAGTGGTGGATATCTAAGAATAGTTAGAGGCGTTAGTTGGAGAAGGGGCTAAGTTTAGGGATGTCTAAGAACGGGCTATATAGGTAATTATGCAATAGAAGAGCTTAGTTATTATAGTTATAGGTATAGGGGCCGGGAAGAGTATATTATTTATATTACCGGCATTATATTTCACGGGGGTAACGGTAGTAGTTATCCCGTTAATTTTATTAAGGGATAATTTAAAGAACTATTATAATAAGGTAGGAATTAAGTACGTTAAATAGGATAGCCGTAAACCACATAAATAGGCGTTAGTTGTTTTAGTTACGCCGGAATTAGTAGTTAGCAAAGGTTTTAGGGATTTTATTAACCGATAGCGGGCTATAGGGAGGTTGGACCGGATAGTAATTAATAAATACTATATTGTTTTAAATTTAATTAAGGGTTAGAGGATACGGATATTAAGGTTATAGGATTTAGTTAAAACGGAGACATAGTTAGTATATTTAACGGCAATAATGCGGCTAAGAGATAAGGTGGAGTTTATATAGTTAATAGGGTTGCTAGTAAAAGAAAAAAGCTATTAGTCTAAAGGGGTAATAATATAAAAGAATATTAAATACTAGATTCGGTTATATAACTAGGAGGAAAAGGAAAAAGTAGTAAAGAAATTAGTAAAGAAAAGGAAGCGCTAGTACCTAATACCCGGATAGATAATTATATATTATAATAAGGTAGAGAAGACGGTTAGGTTAGCAATGGGTTTAAGTTACGTTTATTACTACTAGCAGGTTAAAAGTAGAATAGAAAAGAGTAAGTTAGTGTAATAGTTAACGGAAGGAATATAATAGGCTTTTATAGCTACAAACGCGTTAGGTTTAGGGGTTAATGCGCTAATAATTTAGGCGGTAATCTATATTAGGGTAGTAAGGAAGTTATAGGATTATAGATAGGAAAGTAATAGGGCAAGGTAGGACGGGTTAAAGAGTAAGGCAATTATATTACGTAGGGTATAATATAATCGGGCAGAGAAGATTTAAGAAGGGGGTTTAAGTAAAAATATTAAAGAGGATATACTAGAGTTTATAATAACTAAAGGTTGCATATAGGTTATTTTAGACTAAGAAATAGATAGAAGGAAAGATAGGGTTAGTTATAAAGATAGGGAAGAAAAGTATAACAGATACTAAGTAAATAAAGTAGGGTTAAGAGGGGAAGAAATAGATGCGAAGGTAAAAATAAAAGAGGAAGTAATAGGGGTAAAGATAGAAGAGGAAGTAATAGAGGTAGATAGATTAGGAAAGAAGAAGGAAAAAGAGGTAGAGATAATTAAATTTAAACAGGAGGTAGAGAGGCGAAGATTAATAGCGGTTAAAGAGATAGAGTTATAATTAAGAGAGATGTTAGAGGTATAGGTATTAGAGGAAAGGTTAGAAGAGTAAATATTAGGTTATTAGCGGTATAGGGCGGCGGGTAAAGTAGATAAGGGGTATTTAGGTTATAGTATTTAAGAATGCTATAAAGAGCGGGCGGATATAATTAGGGATAAAATTAAGGAAATAAAGGGGTTAATTAAGTGGGAGAGGTTTTCGTATTATTTTAAGTGTGGAATCCCGTAGGGTATATATAAGAGGTTTAAGATAAACCTAAGTAATAGTGGTTAGAGGAAGAGAAGAGGGGTATTTATTAGTTTAAGGGGGTATTAGTTAAGTTATTAATATTAAATTAAATTATATAGCTGGTTAAGTTTAAGGTATAGGTTAAGGGTAGAATAAAAGAGGATGGTTTAGAATAGGTTAATTTAAGTAATATTAAACTGGTAATAAG
>Ga0307515_10020037_pt1 | contig 11973 bp, 12 predicted proteins | sample 17_EM_MG_FD_194513 | JGI IMG/M metagenome (GOLD analysis project Ga0307515, IMG submission 194513) | Populus trichocarpa ectomycorrhiza microbial communities from riparian zone in the Pacific Northwest, United States - 17_EM | ecosystem: Host-associated > Plants > Roots > Unclassified | place...
AACATGACACATTGTATTTAGCTCCCCAGCCACACCTCTCTTCTCGCCTAATCTTATTATAACTTTCACTGCTTAAAATTGGTTAGTATCGACCCTGTAAATCGACTCGGGGGCGGGGGGTTGCGTCATTTCCCTAACGTCCCAGCCTGAAAAGGAGGGGTTGCGAAGTAATAGCCCTTCCCGCCTTTCGGAATCTTTTCTTCCTGCAAGATTTTCACCACAAGTATGGCACAATGCGGCTAAGTCTGATTGATATATGCACAACGGAGGGTGGGTGAGTTTATCAAAGGAGAATGTTTGTAAGCAGAGAGAATCGAAATAGATCACCCATGCCTGATTGGGCGGCTGTACGATCGAGCAATTTAAGGTGCTGACCTCAGCCCAATTACGGCTATTTCCCTTCCTCCGCTTCTGCACATCTCCCCTCGCCCTCGAATCCAGTCGGAGAATCTGAGCTCGATAATTGAACACAGCTAATGATATGAATATCCCCTCTGAGCCTGCCAAGCAACACCGCGCGGGTGCACCTAAGGCTCGCACCGGGTGCTTGGTTTGCAAGTAGGTTTGCACGCTCGAACAGTTAGCTGGCTTAAATCTTGACTGTCTGTCCAGGGCTCGAAAGGTCAAATGTGATGAGACCCAACCGCAATGTAATCGATGCAAAATGTTGGACTTCGCATGCCGATTTCCGCCACCGAAGTTTTCATCGAGGTCCCACGCCCGCAGCAAATTTCTCATCCCCATCGCACCTCGATTATCCTACCTAGACGTCACTCCTAACCCACCCTCTTCCATCCCTGGGGATGAGTCTGAGAGGCGTTACTTTCAGCTATTCCAAGAGAGACTCTCTTCCGAGTTTTGCGGGTATTTTGCAACACCATTCTGGACGCAGGTAATCCTGCAAGAATGTCACCACAACCCAGCTGTCAGACACGCGATCTTCGCCCTTAGCGCATTATACAAAGCTTCAGAATCTAGGACCAGTACTATGCGAACAAACGATGAGCATCTCGATTTCGCGCTAGTGCAGCACAGCAAAGCTATTGGTTTCTTCCGCAAGAGTCTTTCCGAGGAATGCCGCCAGGTGCGACTTGCTTTGCTAGCGAGCATGCTCTTCGGCTGTTTCGAGAGCTTCCATGGCAATTGGGAAACAGCCTCACTGCAGATATCTAGTGGACTGCGCCTCCTAAGACAGTGGGAAAGGACTCAGAGGAGTAAGGGGAAGCCAACTTCGGCCCGGGAAGCCATCGATTCCCAGTTAGGTGGAACTCTAGCCCGGCTAGACTTGCAGATGGAGTCCTACTTAGCCTTGCATCCAATGAACGACAACCCAGTTATGGAATTGGAAAGTATTCCTCTCAACCACACATACCCAGCTCGTTTTACGAAATTAGCTGAGGCATTTCCCTTAGCGCTCGAATTATCTATTTCTGGTGTTCGCCACACCCGAAATGCATTCAGGTCCTTAAACCTGGGGTTTATTCAAGATGCTGCGCTAGAAGAAGAGCGAGACTATATCTATAATTGTGTCCGTCAATGGAAGAAAGCCTTCCGTCCTATTCTCCTGGAGAGAGAAACGGGTCAGTATTACGGAAATCGAGATAGCTTTGGTATTCTTCTACTTTACGCCTGCGTATTAGGGTTTGAAGTCCTCCTGTTAACTGGCTTGTCGAAGGAGGAAATCATCCACGATCGTTACACCGAACAATATCGTCGAATCGTCTCTGTATGCCGGCGGCTATCCGAGATGGATAGAGATTGGGATCGGCGAAGTCGACAGGTTGACTACTTGAAAGCTCAATTTGGCTTGGGGGTAATTATGTCGATATACATCGTAGCAACAAGGTGTCGAGAGCCGTTTATACGCCGAGATGCGATAGTCTGCATATAGCACAGGTAGCGGAGTGGATTATGGGTATTGAGGAAGAGGTGGCCCGTGGGAGTAATAATATACCAGAGGAAGCGCGAGTAAGGATGAGCAGTTTGAAGGTAACCACGAGGAGGGGGGGAATCGATGTGGAATGTATTCAAGGGTATGCTGATCAGAGAGTACAGAGGACAAGCATTAGATTTTCATGAAATAAACTGAACTCTTGAGTCTAGTCAAAGACGCCTTGAATTTTGTGTCATAGTTATCTGAGACAAGTACTGCATGTGTTTTGAGGCAATTAGTTGATTATCCACAATTATTTCAATTACCCCAACTTTGACTTCCCGGCTGCCTCCAGGATCAGTACCTAGGCGCGCGAGAAACCCGAGGTAGCGTATCGCACTCATATATTGCTCAACAGGAAAGCCGCCTAACTCTGCAACCTTCCAAATGCTTTCCATCCCTCGAAGCACTTGCTCTTCCACATGTAATCTTACATACATCTACTCCGAAAGTCAAGCCTACTACAACAAACCTCTCACTCTCCAGCTCTGCCCATCACATCAAACCTCACTACTGATATCAAACCAGCATGTCGTGTTAGTGTTGGTATTGCATTTCAAAATACCAATACTTTATTACGAACGATCCGGCACAGTGTGTCAAATGAATAGAGTAAAATAGAATAACGGCCGTTACTCTTATTTTATTCAAGCTTAAAACCTGTTACTCTTATTTTATTCATATATTATTCAAGTTATTCATGAATAATTATGAATAACTTGAATAACGCACGTGATTAGTACACGTGATTAAGCTAGCTTAATCGGGTAATACTCCGGGGGGGCTAGCACCTAGCGTCACGTCACTACCTAATTAGGTTATAGTTATATTTAGTAAGCAAATCGAACCTTAGTATTTAAGTACCCTTATATAAGTACTAGCTTAGCTTATATAAGACTACTTAATATGTACCTTAATTCTTTTTTCAAAATTCAATTATATGTTAATTTATTATAATTATATGACTTTCACGTAGTTATTCATATTATTCATGAATAATTATTCTATTTTACTCAAGTTATTTAAGATATTCGTTACTCATATTTTATTCAAGTTATTCATGAATTATTCATGAATAACTTGAATAACTTGAATAATCCTTTGACACACTGATCCGACATGTACCCGGGACGGTTGCCAGCGATGCGGCTAAAAGAAGCCGTGATCACTTGATTGCTTCTCAGATGAGAATTGATATTAAGACACCCGAGTGCAGTGATGACTTATGATGCGTAAGTCGGATTCGAAATTAAGTTGGAAATGCCTGATTGTGGAAGAAAAAGAGATCTACAAGCGATGATTGATCAGTTTCGCGCGACCCCGACTCCGACTCGGTGCGAAGACACTTGAGAAGTGGAGAAGGGGCTAGCGAGAAATATACTGTTGCCTTGCTTATACAATATACCCACTTCTAGGCTATGAAATATTCCTTGAAGCTCATCTGCTCTCCATCTGGGTCTCAAAACCTGAACCAAGATATTTATATACAAGAAGGTGCAATGTCGTTTACCTGTCCAAAGAGACAATCCAACGCCATGCGATCCAACGCCCGTCCCTCATGCCAGTATGTATGCACCGCTGTTGGTCAGTCTCCAATACCTTTGGCCAAAAAGGATACCCAAACCCTTATCCTTGTCCATATCCATCTAAGACCAACAAAAGAGATGCTGGGGTAGACACAATGCTCACGAAATCCAAATCAACTCCACAACCCCATCCTTATCATACATCCTCCACCCCTTCCCACCCTGCTCAAAGCTCCACCGCCAATCATCGCCCTTCCGAATATAAGTCTGTCTGACACTCCCACCTTCCTCGACTCTACTCTCCTTTAACTCCCAGCTCGCCTTCCTCCCAGTCTGAATCAAACTCTTCCTTCCCGGCCCTAACATAAAGTCTAGATTCCAACCATAATCGTCAGGCGCTGCACCAAATGTCCGCTCCATCTGATGGACACTGAAGTCAATTCCTTTCGGGTAGTGGGCGACGGAGAAACCGTTTGAGATGATGTAATTATCCTTCGTTTGAAATCGCTGCAGGAAACAGTCTACGCCGCAGGCGTGTGTGATTTGCGCACCTTCATACGGATGTGCGACATGCCACATGCCACCTTTGAAGTGATGGAGGGAAAGCGGCGCTATGCCAGATTCGTAGAATCCAGCGGGGTCGCCCACAATGTCGAGTTGGTGGAGATCACGCAGCATTGTGAGGCGGACTTCGGTGTTTTCGTAGATGCATTTTCGGAGCAGGATGTCGCCTTGGGGTCCCCAGCCTGTGTCTGATTCTTTTATTTTCTGGCGTGTGCTGCACTGCGAGAAGAAGGAGGATATTTTCTTGGCAAGCGGAACGGAGAAGAAAACACCTGCACCGCCGAAGGCTTGGGACCCGTGACGTTCGATGTTGTTGATATCCTCGGAGAATGTACCCATGTAGAGATCGGTGGTGTGGTCGTAAGCAGAAAGAAGGTTAAGGAGGCGGTGCATGGAGGGGAAGAAGGTATCGTCGTCGCACATGACGAGGTATTTCCGTTTCTTGTGCTCTGACTCTTGGTAGAGTGCTGGGAGGAGTGACAGATACCGCTTCGCCATTTCGATCGAGCTGTCAGAGGGGAACACCTTGACGTCCATTCCCATCTCCTTCATCATTTGTCTTGTTGCTTCGATTTCGGCATTGGTTGCGTCCACCAGACATAAGACCAAACCAGCACCATTGGACTTTCCATTTCCATTCGTCAACCAGTGTGACCATTCGGTGATGGGGCCCGTCTTTGGGTCACTGAGCCTTTGGAAGGTGGTGGATATGCCGAAGAGAAGATTAGAGGCATCCACAGTGCTGGGATATGGCGATCTTGCAACCGGAACGTCCAGCGGCTTTGGACAAGCAGTGCTGTTAGGAGGGTTGTTGACGTTAATCGTATCGAATCCCTTCGGAAAGAGGTCATTGTCTATCTTGGTCATTGATGCTCGTGCGATGTTGTCGCGATGAAATCGTATGTATCGTCGTCCGTAGTCGATGTTCTCCTCAAGGCCGTAACGCCACTGTAATGACTGGAGGTGGGTTGCGTTTAGCGTGCAATCCAGAGGACGGCTCTGATTGCCATTCTGCACATAGATCACTTGAGATTCCGTTTCGAACGGTTCAATTCGGTTTTTAGTGGTCGTGGAACGAAACGTGTAGAGGGAAAAAACGAGACAAACGAGTGTGAGCAAGGCAACTCGCGAGAAAGAGCTTCGTGGGTTGAGCATAGTCCCGCTTGCAATTGCGGAACCCATAGCGAGTGAGGTACTTCAACGCATTCAAAGTGGAGGAGAACAGCACTGGAGAGAAGAGAGGAGGATGTGAAGAAGAGGAATATAAAGGTTGGTCTAATCTGGAAACGAGAGTGATGTTGCAAACCCATTCTGGAAGGCGCGAAGGTGTGAGGCGGGTCATAAGAGCAATGAGACCTGATCCACCCCTCCACTGGGAGAAGTCCGGAATTTCACAATTACAGGTTGGGTACCAAGGGGGATTGAGGTGCAGCATGTTCACAGTTGACTTTGCGCCTTTCTCTCGCCGCATCGCAGATCCTGTAGGGTTCTCGAGAGGCTGGTATTGCAGAATCTCCAGACTAAGTTGAAACATCCGGAAAAAAGCCATCTGGGGGTGACCCGCTTATGAAATCTCGATCCTTGAACGGCCAATCATAAGACTGGACGTGGGGGATTTCCGTTACAGAAAGCTACATCTGCAGAAAGCGTCGAGGCTGACGAGGAGACTTTGATTGCTTGTGCCCCTCTTAGTGAAGGCGAGCAAGCCTAGAGAGCTCACTGAAAAGGAGAACGACCATAGGGGCTAGCCTTGTCATGAGAGCTTTTCGCAGCATCGAGTTGTGATGTTCTGGGTCGGTTCAGGCGACCGACTTAAACGTCAGAAGACGACTGTCGTTATATCGGGTAAGCTGAAGTGTTACATCAGCTGTCAAAAGCTTTTCTGATCTTGAATGACGCAGGGGAAAGAATTTTTTGAAGTTGAAGATAGGAGAAAAGGGGGCGGAGATCATCACGTGAAAGTTGGAGCCCTCCCGTCTGCACTTGAAGATGATACGACGATAGAATGAGGTTTAAGTGTAAGGAACAGGATCTGCGAACATTACGAACGATCGGCCTGGTGGACTAGACCGAATGTTTCGAAACAAAATGCAGTCGAACGGAGCAGTTCTCCTTTTTGACGTGTCCCTGTGAGCCAATGAGAACCTGTGCAAGATCGTCGCCTGAATTCGTGCCTCTGATTCAAGGCCTAATGAAGTCATCGTCAACGTCAGGTTGGAAGAACGCGTGAACAAAACCATCTCTGAACGCGTCAACAGACTCACATTGTTCGGAGTCGGCATGGCTAGGTAAGTGCTGTCCTCCTTTCACGGTATCCTTGGCCAGTTGAGCTGCTAATCTACTCCCAGCAACATCCTCTTCCTGCCCTTCCGCAAAACGAACAGCCTTGCCTTGTCGACTGCAATCAAGCAGTACATCTCCAGCAAATATGACCAGCATCCGGATATGTTCAAGCAGGACTTGGAGGTTATCGATGCTCTAAGAAGGGATGCAGTTCACGTGCGAGAGCCGCATATCAGTGGAATCAAGAAACTCACTGCTTATGCGGGGCAACTTTCTTGGATTGGGGGGAAATTCCCTATAGATGTGCGTAACCTTTTGTTGGCAAAACCTCATGCTGACACGGTATTGCCAGATTGGTGTAGACTTCACATGGTACCCGGCACTTGGCTACAATACCGAAAGACCAATTTCGCAGAATAACCTCAAATTCGAACTTGCCAATGTCCTCTACAATCTTGCTGCCCTCTACTCCCAACTTGCAATGACCTCGAACCGTGGCACAACTGAAGGACTACGGGCAGCATGCAACTATTTCTGTCTCTCTGCAGGGGTCATCTCCCACATCAAGAACGCCGTCATCCCAGAGCTCCGCTCAACCCCTCCCGAAGACATGGACGACTCCACTCTCGAATCTCTGTCCCAACTCCTCCTCGCACAAGCGCAAGAGTGTTTTTGGCAGAAGGCTGTTATGGATGGATACAAAGATGCGTCAATAGCAAAGTTGGCTGCTAAGGTTTCCGACTTCTATGGTGCAGCTGGGGATTGGGGCGTGAAGAGTGAGGCGATAAGTTCGGAGTGGATACATCATACTACAGCCAAGCACCATCATTTCGCTGCTGCAGCACAGTATCGGCAGGCTTGTGATTGTTTGGAGAAGAGAAAATATGGTGAAGAGGTGGCGAGACTTCGGGACAGCATATCCTGTGTCAACGAAGCACTGAAGGAGGCTAAGTATCTTAATAAAACAGTGATGAGTGATTTGAATGGGCTGAGGAACAAGGTCACTGAAGATCTAAAGAGGGCGGAGAAAGACAACGATTTGATCTACCTCAGTAAGTAGCTTGATCTTGGTATTTTCACGGGCTTATATTACAGGTCCTGTTCCTCCCAAATCGGAGCTCAAGATTCTCGAACGAGCAAATATGGCGATTGCCAAGGTACCAAAAGAAGTATCAGCACCTTCCGAATTTATTGGAGATAAGGGAGAATTTGGGCCTCCCCTATTTGCCAAGCTTGTACCGTTCGCTGTTCATGTTGCTGCAAGCATCTATGAAGAAAGAAGAGATCGTCTTGTCAACACCAACATCATCGACGAACTCGAGATTTTGACAACCAAGATCCATGACACACTATCATCGCTCAATCTTCCCGGATCTCTCCAAGCGCTGGAGAAACCTCTCGGCTTACCACCAAGTCTGACATCTCATGCCGAGGAAATTCGTCAAGCAGATGCCCTTTCCAGACTCCAAAGATCATTCTCAGACACCAACAAACTCAAAGCCTCCGATGATGCAATCTTCAACGAAGGTAGAGAACTCCTCCAAGCAGAAGCAGCTGAGAACGACCGATTCCTCAAGAAATACGGCACTGACAGATGGACACGTCTCGACTCAAAATCTGCTGCAGCTAAATTATATGCCCAAGTCACCGAAATTGATGGCTACCTCAAGAGTGCAGGAAACAGCGACCAGCTCGTCGTTAGCAAGTTCCGTGAATGCGAAGACATGCTCCGCATTCTGTCTAGCACCGACCGCGACATTGGGAACTTCGTCCCCAGTAGCCGCCGTGTCGCCATCCCTCCAAAACTTGAAGGCGAGGTCTCACGTCTCCGCAACAGCCTCAACGAGGTGAGTCGTCTCGAGTCTCGCCGCCGACGCAAGATCGAAGCCCTTCGAGAAAAAGCAAAGAAGGACGATATCAACAACAGCATTCTCGCCGAAGCTGCACGACTTGAACGCGAATACCCCAGCCAAACAGTAGTCCCTGCCCATTTTGAAGACTTCTTTGAACAACGCCTCCAAAAGTACGACGTCGATCTCGCGGGCGTGAAGTCCGAGTCCGACGAGCAAGATCGCTTGACTTCACAACTCGAAGCCGCGAACACATCTTTCGTGGCAGCAAGGAAAGGTGATACCAGCTCCCGCGAGCGCGAGCAAGCATTGCAGAAACTAGAGAATGCATATTTCAAATACAAAGAAATAGTCAGCAACCTTGAGGTCGGGCGGAAATTCTACAATGATCTTGCCAAAATTGTTGCCAGATTTCGGGATGGCTGTAAAACCTTCGTCTACGAAAGAAGGGAAGAGGTCTTAAGGATGGAAAACGACCTCTCGCTCCCTCCGCTGTCAAACTTGACACTTTCGCCGCAGCCGCAGCCGCAGCTGCAGCAGCCGAGAACGTATAACACGCGCTCATCCTCCCATGGACCTCCACCTCCGAGTCAGAATCTGCCGCAGGCATATCAGCCAACTATGATCAATAACGAGAATATCCCTGCGCCCATACCGCAGAGAGCGAATGTTTCAAGTATGACGACGCCGCCGATTACGCCGCAGACGTGGAATCCGGAGTTGGGGATCAAGTTTGGTGGGCCGCCGCCGGGGCAGGGGCAGGAGCAGGATCAAGCAGGACAGAGACCGGGCGGTGGTGGGACGTGGGATCCGAACAGGGGGTTTAAGTTCGGTTGAGGGTGTGTTGGAGAGATGGAGGTTAGGAAAAGCGTGAAGGGAGGATTAATTATGATTAATGACCGGAGTACAGCGTAGCATTTTTGGAGTCAGAAGAGCAGGAGAGCGATAAGCGAGATTTGATTTACAGGCAATTGCCACAATCAAGGACTGTTTTAAGAACTGTAAGTTTTGGCTGTGTGCATTTTTGAGTCACGGTTCATTTGACTTGGGAGGTAGAGGTTCAAGTGAACCGTAGACCAACCTCAAATTTCGCCCTCATCATCGCTGCACAACGCGGCTTCGCGAGCGATGAAAGATGGAGCTTTCATCACATCTTTTTCGACAGGTGAATCTCGAAGCAACTTTGTTAGTTATCTATCGCGCGAATGAGTGGATGAAATCTCCATATCGTTGTCTCACCAACCTCTCAATATCCTTGCCCGGGTAGCAAGTCTTGCTGCCCGGATTTGCACGGGGAGCCATGAGGGCCTCCACGATTGGCACGTTGCTGTTACACGCACTTTCCACCAACATGTTAACCCCGCTCTCCGTTCAAAGACCGCGACACCTCCACATGCCCCATCTCTATCGGTCTGTATAGATCCTCCTCAAACTGGACATGGCTTTCTCACGCGAGATCTGGACTTTGCTCGCTATCCTGGTCGGATATGCTTTCATATCAAGGCTCCGCACTTGGTTCCGCCTGCGCCATATTCCAGGCCCAGCTTTCGCTGGGTTCTCGAAAGCCTGGCTCCTCCGGAAGGCAATAGGCGGTCGCTTCCATCTAGATACTGCTGAAGCGTGCGAAAAATACGGTAGCGGCCTCCTTCTCCTTGCAAGAAAAGACTTCGCTAAAGTGGATTGCAGGTTCACTCGTGCGACTCGGCCCAAATGAGCTCGTCATGAGCGATCCCACGATTTTGAGGCGGATGTCCGCTGTTCGGTCACCCTATCGGAAATCGGATTGGTATAATGGTGGACGCCTTGAGCCGGAATACTTCTCCATGTTCTCGGAGACGAACGAGGAACGGCATTTGGAGCTTCGAGCGAAGTGCGCCGTGGGAGTAAGTCCGCCGTCCGCCTTATCAAATTACGCTACTATGTGGCTGATAGAATCTCCAAGTATGCCGGCAAAGAGAATGAGTACCTGGAGATGTCCATCAACGACAATATCGCTAAGCTCGTGCAACTCCTAGACTCTAGATATGTGTCCACGTCAATGGAATTCAAGCCCGTGGACATGGCTGCCAAGTTCCAGTTTCTTACTCTTGATATTATTTCTGAAATCGCGTTCCGAACAGCTTTTGGAAATCTAGAGGCTGACGATGATATAAGCTCGTATATGAAGACTATGGAGGGTATGTTCCCCTTGGCCACCCTGCTCGGGACCTGGCCTGCGCTCGCGAAGGTGTTCTTCTCAAAACCTCTCCGGCGGTTCCTCCCTAAAGATACGGACACCGCTGGTATGGGCAAATTAATGGGGTTCATATCTCCCTCGCTATTGACCCTCTCTTTATTACCATTGGATAACGGCTCTCTGACTATATGATCTTATAATTAGCATTGGGAAGCAAGTAGTAGCAGAGAGATTCGGTCCAAATAAGAAAGTCAAGCGGGACATGCTAGGCTCCTTTCTCGCTCACGGCCTCACGCAAAGGGAAGCGCGGTCCGAGTCTCTTCTTCAAATGTATGCCCCTTTACCCCGCCGTATCCTCACCCCTCACCCCTCCTCCTCAGCCCTCCTTCTCAGCCCTCTCTAACCCCTCTCCATTATATGTAGAATAGCAGGCTCCGACACCTCCGCAACAACCATGCGCGCCACCCTCCTGCACATCCTCACCAACCCCACCGTCCAAGCAAAACTCCTCACCGAGCTCTCCTCCTCCAACCTATCTTTCCCCATCACCGACGACGAAGCCCGCAAACTGCCTTACCTACAAGCAGTCATCAAAGAAGGGCTCCGCATATTCCCTCCCGCCACGGGCTTTATGTCGAAAATCGTGCCCACTGGCGGCGACACTCTTCACGGGTTGTTCATACCTGAAGGAACATCGATTGGCTGGAGTCCATTTGGAGTGATGCGGAATCAGGACGTGTGGGGGAAAGATGCGATGGTTTTTCGCCCCGAGCGCTGGCTTGAAGGCAACCCGGACCAGATTGCAAAGAGGGAGTTGGACGTGGAGATGTGTTTTGGGTATGGGAAGTATCAGTGCCTTGGCAAGAACATCGCGGGGATTGAGCTGAACAAGGTTTTTGTTGAGGTGAGTGAAATTTTTCACGTTATACCAAGAACGACAAGAGAGGCATTCGGTTGGTGATATTTGGGGAAAGGTTCTAACATGGCGATTGCATACTAGTTGCTACGTAACTTCGATTTCCAAATCGTGGATCCCACGAGCCCGTGGAAGTGCTTTAATGCTGGCTTGTTTTTACAGAGTGATTTTTGGATGAGGGTTACGAGGAGGGTGCCGAGTTTCTGACTTTCCAATTATTTGTTTATAGTGAGGTTAATACTGTGTGTAATGCATATCTTCAATTGATGCGATGGTGGCAATGCTTCTTTTCAAGTAGTGGGCGGGAATCTGATCATTTGGAGGAGGGACAGGGTGATCTAAATAAATCCTATCTCTACAACTTTCCAAATTTAATAAGGATAGACAAGGGCTTTCCGTCTAGCTCTCCAAGACCTGAGGTTACCATTTGGAGGTTGAAGTGAGTAGTATAAAGATCTAAGCACATCGTCTTAACGCTATATAAATATAACTATTTCTATTCGTAGAAATAGCAGTTTGGAAATTTTGGGAGCTTCGAGGGGAAGTGCAGGCGTCTGTTCGCTGCTTTTCCCGGCTTGCAGTTTGCAATGGGGCTTCTTCCTGCTTCGGTAGAGGGCTTGGTGAGATTCGGGGAAGATAGCGCTCTTTTTATCTTTTATAGGTGCGTGTTTTAATCCGAAGTCTTAAGCTTGATGAGCGGAACCATGATCGCTGGGTGGTATAAC
>Ga0307515_10020038_pt1 | contig 11972 bp, 15 predicted proteins | sample 17_EM_MG_FD_194513 | JGI IMG/M metagenome (GOLD analysis project Ga0307515, IMG submission 194513) | Populus trichocarpa ectomycorrhiza microbial communities from riparian zone in the Pacific Northwest, United States - 17_EM | ecosystem: Host-associated > Plants > Roots > Unclassified | place...
ACATCGCCTAAGCTCGGAAAGAGGGGTTGGACTATATGAGGTGTGGGAGGCGACTCACCCTCAACACAGGGAAGGCCTCTATCCATAACCATTGCCCTCACTTCCATCATGCTGTCTATTCTCCCATACAGATGACTTGAACCCTGGAGAATTTGGTGGATAGCCTTAGGGTCCGCGACCCACAAGCGTTCGTCCTGCACGACGGCATCAGTGCAAGGACCTCACCGCACCAGACCACCAGAAAAGGAGCGCACCCCGAGTGAGCCGTTCCAGCGAGCTACGGTCCCGTATTCTTCCAGAAGGCGCTTCTCAACGGTGTTCGCCTCTTCGCATCGCCAGTACCATTGGTGTCCTGTCCCAGAATCTGTGAGATAATGACATTTAGTGTGTGGGGTGACCCAGAGATACCGCATATCCAAGATGGGTTCTTCGGCCCCGGGACGTCCCTGACTGCAGAATTGCGATACCGACTGTACAAGGCGTAAGCCACTGTGGCTCCAAAGATTGTGAGGGCCGCTTGTTGAAAGTCCATTGCGGTAGGCGGGGTCATACGGCCACGGCTCAAATTCCACGCGAGATAGCGGGCGGGTCAACGTGACATGCAGATCCGGCGCCGCCGCCGAAGCCCAATAGGGTTTACGCAGCCCCCTGCCTCGCCAAAAGGTTTGATTCAGAGGAAAGCTCGGTGCAGTGACAATCGAAACCCAATAGAGGGTATGTACACGTTAGAGGTGGACGTCTCGGATGGCGGGTCGGGGAACCCTCCGCTTGCGGGGTCTCGATATCACAACGACAACAACCTTGGCGTTGCTGAACAAGGTAGAACGTGGAAACACGGAAGTGCCACGAATCAAAGCCTAACTCGAGCTCGTCATGTCAGGTCAAGCAAGTCACGGAGGAAACGCGACGGTTATCATAGCGTCGTTGGCAAATGCGATTACCGCTTTCGGTTGCCAACCTGAGGGCGAGGCGACCTAGGGATCTCTGCGGTACGAAAGCCCTCTGCATTCTGAACTAGTGTCCGGTATATGCATACGTACGCACTAAGGACAAACATAACTACCAACAACTACCACGAAGTCCGAAAGAATAAACAGGTAAAGGTAAACTATACACTATGATATCGAAAACATGGCGAATGAAAGCAAGAGTAATAAAATTGCGGTAACTGGGGACGGTATAGTGTATCGTCCGGCAGACCCACTGCTCCACCCGTATGGAACACCCAAGGTCGGTTGGTTATCATGCGCTGTGCTGACAGTTGTCGAAATGTCACCATTACTCGTGACGATGAGGGTGACCACGTCTGGCAATAAAGTCACCAGTGGAACGGCTGTTGGCATAGGGGTGGCCCTGGTCCCGATCATGGGCAAGTAGGTACTCGCTCCGAGCTCGGAAAGCACAATTTGTCCTGGCTCGGCCGTGACGGAGGTATTGAGAGCGTAAGGGGGAGTTGTGTAAGACGGCGGCGAGAGTAAGGAATTAGGGAGTGTTGTAGCGATGGTTGCGGTATTGGCGGAGAAAAATGAAGAGACGAAGGTGGGATCCTGTTGGAGGGTGGTTTGATTGTTGAATGCATAGAACCCCACGGCAGGGGCCTCCTTTGTATCGATGCCATAACTGGGCAACGATGGTCAGATGATATAACTCTCTAAGACGGGTGGAACACTTGCCTGTAGATAGTGTATACCGAACGGAGGAATGCAGAACCTGGGAATGAAGAATAAGCGCGCGTTCTGATCGTTTGCGATTCCGAGCGCACCTAGTTGCCAATCAATGCCGTCCGGTGTGGGTTGGTTGGCGCGAGGCCACGTCAGGCACATATTTGGGTTTCCGGATGCAGGACCGATCATGTAATCAGTGGGCTGCAACGTGAAGTTTTGACCGCTTCGACGAGCAATATTAAACTCCACTCTCAGACCACCACAAAGCTGAAACCCCTTACCCGAACGAAAAAGACATGGTGACCAGAGTGTCACAAGGAACCGCCCATTGGCCGCCTGCGCCTTTGTTAACCAGTGTGAATTAAGCACGACATTCACACTTACTTGGATCCACGAGCCTGCTACCGGGAATAAAGGAATACATACTTGCGACGTCATCGTAGGGTCCGTATATCCCCGGGGTACCTCTGCGAAAAAGCGACAGCTAAATTTGGTCACAATCGCTATCAAAGAGCAAAGACACGTACACGTCGAGAAGTGCAAGAGAACCGACCCCTGGCGTGACTGAAGGATATCTGGGCTTTGGAGCGATGCCAGTGCCGTTTATCTGTGTAAAGCCAATGGGCGAAGGACTCGAGCAATGCGTTGACCATGACTTACGGAAATCGAGTATAATTCGAGCGCCCAATATAGATAGCTAGAAACGTTGTTTGAGGCGCCTTCCGGTGCAAAAGGAACTACATAGTGCCATTCAATGTTGCTGACATTGCCCACGACGCCCGAGTCAATGGCACCTGTCAGATGGTAAGGCGTCTCGTTATCGTAACACCAGCAGCGTTGCCGGACTGACCGAGAGAGAGAGTACCAGTGGAATTCCGGGTAAGATGAATACCAAAAATAGGGTAGTCCACTGTGCCCCGTTGCGCCAAAGACGAAAAGAACGGGGTGCCTGTTACGAGTCACCTCAGACGGACCCAGGAACTTGCGGAAACATAAAATCGTTACCATGTACAGCAGTGTGATAAATCCTGGAAAGACGAGGGAAGCCGAATCCCAAGACACCACTGATCTGGTCAGTAAAAGGAATAGTAGTCTCGTTGACAACGCCTAGTTAAAACGAGAGATTTGGGGTAAGCTAATCGACCGGAAGGCAGCTGATGAATCAGGTTCTATACCGAATGCTTGGTCTGGCACGGTAAGGTTTGCGACCCTCACGGATTCACGAGCGACATATCCGCTCGAATCTGCAACATTAGGGGTGGATTGTAATATGAAATAACGGGCCGGGTGGCCGTGTTAGGAAACACAGATCAAGCAAACTCTGGAACGCGATCAAAAACCACGCACAAGTTCCGTCTGCATAGCTCACGTTGAACGCAGTGGCGTTTCCGTTGAGAGAAGCAAACGTGGGGCTCTGGTATTTCAGAGGGTACCTTGGAATCGAACGGCAAGCGGTCGACAGACAGTCAGTCGAAGTAATGAACATGTCCGAGGATCCCGTGTCGACCGCCAGTCTGAAGCTGATGTTCCCCGCAGCAATGGTGGCGTAGTATGAGCTGTAAAGGAACCAACCGATTAGGACCAAGGTGTTTGAGCCAGGATGGACAACTCGAGGCACACCTATGATCGCTCGCCAAAACGAGCGGGGTGATCCCTGTCCCTGGGATGTCGCCCGGTGAACCCAACATAACTCCTGTAATATTCTGACGGGGCACAAGCCCGCGCGGCCTCCTCACGTCTACCACATATGTCGGTCCTGGACTTGGTCTTGAAGCGGCGCAACCGACGAAGGCAGTTAAGGAGACGAACAAAGCGACTAAGAGGAGCATTCGAAAACCGAGCGCAATCTGTACACTTGGAGGTTTCAGGGGTGGACAAATCGGGCGAAGGAGGGCATTCGAAGCGGCAAAAATTGAAGGAAGCTGAGGCCGGGGGTGGCGGTAGAAAGGAGAGCAGGAGTAAGCGGGATAGCTTTACATAACTGCCTTCGTACGAGGTGTTCGTCCCGTCCCGTGGGTCCGCCGGCCACTGAGGAATCACACGGGCGCTGGGATTCCAACTGCGGCTATGGCCATGGAGACCGAGTCATTCGAGATGAAATCGATTGGCAGAGATTAACAATCAGGTAAACGAGACGTACATGCTACGTGATAGAGTATACGATACAGTCGAGGTATGAGTTCACAAGGACCAAAGGTAGGGGGCAGGATTCAAGGAACAGAACAGGAAACCATCTACAAATTTCACCTGACTTTCCAGTGAAACGATAGAACATAAAGATATGAACACTAAAATCCGAATGAAACGATGATACACGCTCGAGAGAGAAAGCGAGAAGATCGCGGTAAGGTCGTGGAAACTGGGCAGGTTGCGAAAGTGGACGTCTATCGCTTAGCGAACACTTTCTTAAGGAGACCCAACACCTTTGGCACGTTCAGTTGAACGTACTCGAGGTCAAGAAGGTGCTTGTTGTCCTTTTGCTAGGGGAGAACACAGGTATTTTCAATAGGAGGGATATAGGGCGATGCTGATGGCAACAAACCTTCTCCAGTAAGTCATCAATGTTGAGGTCCATCTCGAGAATCGCCTTTTCCCTGCCTTTGTAATGGAGTGCGATTATAAACGTTCCAGGTGTAGGTGAGGTGATGTTGAAGTAGATGTTTGGTCGCCTGGAGCCGCGTGTCAGTCGTCCGTTCGCTCGCAGTCACGAAAAACAACGGCTGCTCACCTGTTATCTGGGACATTACTCTCGACGATAATACCCTCCTTTTCGAGTTGCGCGTGAGTGAAACGGTAAGGGCCAAGAACTTGAGGTTTGACAGGTTTCTTCTCCTTCCCACCAACAGTAACGACACCCACTGCAGTCGTGGCACCCTTGTCCTTCGACGCGGTCAACCGGACATTCTGAAGGTAGGCCTTGTACTGTTCAAGTTGTCCTCTGAGGTAGTTGTTGTGGTCGCAGATAGTCTTGTACACGGCGTCCAACGATTTAGTTTCCTGGACGACCTTGTCCTTAAGGTTCCCAAGGTGAACTAACTCGGCAGCGACTTCCTCCTGCATTAGCTTGTAACCATCTCCCTTGTCGACGATCTTCTGTTCCTCCAACTCCCGTATCATCTCCTTCACTTTGATGCCTTTACGAACGAGCGTGGCATCCTTGGTGGTGGCGGCACGCTCTGCGATTGCGCCGAGGTTGTAGGGCCTTCGATCAGCGACGTGCGGCAGGGATCGGATAAGTTGGACAAAAATAGATTTGGCCTCCATGTAGAGCATATCGCTTGAGGAGACCGAATCCATAAGAGCACTCTGGATATCTTGGATCGGCGTCTCCCATCGACTATAAAGTTGGAGTTCGAGCGTGCGATTTTCTTTCCGAGGAACCTGGGCTGGGGCAGGCCCGAGTTCATCAGTGAGAATGCGCAAATGTTGCTTGTCGTTCGGTGACTTTGAAAGAGTGTGAGGAGGGGATCAAGGGTTTGAGAAGAACAGTCACTCACGAGAGTCTCAATATGTTGTAGAATCAGGGAGTGTGTATTGTATAACTCGTTGAGGGTGATATGGATGACGAGGTCCTTCTTGGAAAGTGCCATATATTGGTCCATCTACGATAATCTCGTCAGTCAGCCGGCCTCGGAGGGGAGAAGGTCGGAGTCTCAGCCACGAACCTCAAGAGTATCGTAGAAGTCTCCGACCTCGCACAAATTGTTTAAAAACTGGTTGATCCGCGCTTTGTTGTTTTCAACGAACGGGTTGAGCGTGATCATGTAGGCTTCCTTCGCGTAAGAAGGCTTGTTCGCCAAGTTCTGGAGCATTTTGGCAATCTTCGGGGTAACGGATTAGCGACTCGCTTCAAATTGAACGGGGAGTCGAAGTCAGACTACTTACCAGCGTCAGAGTTCGCCTCGGGTGTTTCGCCGGAACGCCATCAACCAACATGTACGCCTGGGGTGTGACAACTGCAGGGTTGATAAATCGCAAAAAGAAAAATCCTCCAATAAGTGAACAAATAGCATAGTCCGTTGCCTCTGGGTACTTTCGCTGTGAGCGAGGAAGTGAGGTCAGATGGTGGTTTGATCAACAAATGATTGACCACGGACCCTTGTCAAACTGCGAATCTGCTTGCAGATCCACCTGATTCCATAAGGGACACTATCCATACTGTCGATAATCGTCATGAGGAAACTATTCGCAATTTCCATGAGCATCGTCAACCGCGGAGCGATAATTGCTTGGACATCCGGGTTTGCTTGGGCAACTTCTGGCGGGACTCCGCGGGGAAGGTTAGGCGGCAGCGACCCCGTTTCTTCCTCAATTTGATTGACCATCTGTTCATAAACCTAATGTGGTGTATTAATGAATGAATGTTGACGGCATCGTTAAAATGTGATGACGACTCGCCTTGACAGGATTGATCTCCAAGTTCAAGTCCTTATGTTCAATAAGACTATTGATACGCTCGGCAAGGACGCTCTTCAGATAGCTCTGGCCGGGGCCGCGCCGTGTATATGTTGTCATCATGCGGGAGACGGGGGTATTGGCGCGCAACAGGGAGCCGAACTCGGTAGCCGTTTCAAACTGAGCCGATAAGACTGACTGGAACATTGTCAGTAACAGATGTTCTTCGCGACTCTCGTATTGGTTTCCGTATAGTGTGAACATAACGGTCTGGAGGAGGGTGTCAATTTCGGATAAGCTGACGAGACGGCACAGGGCGGCGATGTGACGGGGTTCTGACTGGAGAAGGAAGAAGAGATTGGAATACTGCTGGATTTTTCGGTCGTCGGGGAAATGGCCCTCTTCTGGATCAACGTCTTCGAGGTGTCGTTCGACCTCGTTTTGCTAGAGATGCCGATAAGTAAAAACTCTGGTTAGGCAAGGCAACAATTTCCGAAACTAACTTCGTCGAGGGCCATACGGTTCTGAATCAACAAAGCTATCCGGGAGTCAAGGAAACGAACGTCGCGCTCGAGCACGAAGTTCTTTTTGGACTGCGCAGAAATGCGAGCTTTGAGATCCCTCAAACGCTTCTGGGCTGGAAAGAGTTTGGTACAGAAGGTGGAGGAAAAATGCCAAAAGAGTGCGCACCTCTGGCCAACTCGTCATCGACGTCCGCATCCTGTTCAGCGGCCATGCTGAATAAGGCAGTGACGCTGTATCGGTTCGTATTCCTGTTCGTAAGGCGTCGCATGCTCCCTGGGGAGTTGGGTTCTGTAAACGTAGACATGGCTGGAGTTGGAAAGAGGATCTTCAAAGTTGGCAGGAGACTGGTATAGGTCAACTATGATGAACGAGGAGTTTTGCAGCCTGGCAAAGCGAAGGAAGGACGATCCGGGGAATATGATACTTGGAGACGGCGGAAGTTGTCAGAGGGTTAGAGTACAGACGATGAAGGAAGGGAGAGAGGAGAAATAGAGTGAGAGATGGTAGTACAACAAGCGCGGTCGGGGAACGAAGGATAATGTGAACCCTACACCACTGAGTAAACGGCAACCTCGGCATCTCCCGCGGGCCGTCAAGAACTCACCACATTAAGACGCTGACGGTCTCACAGTGAGTAAAGCTAAAGGTATCCTACGAACTCGCAAACTGCAGTACACAACGAAGTATCTCCAAAACACGCAACGATGTGGATGGCAAAAATTACGGATGGAGGTGGCGATCGCAGGGACGCTCGCAGTGTGGAACCGTCCTCGGAGGAAGCACCCAGGCCCATGCGGCAGACCGCTACTCAGTGTCGCAGGCAGTTTCGCTTGTGAAGAGAACTTCGGAAGTGAAGAAACCATTCGCCGGCGATTTGCTTCTGAAAAAGTTGGCTGATGGCGTCTGTCACCAGTCATGATGGAGCTCAAAAAAGGTTCATCCGAACAAGCACTTCGCCAAACGAGGCCACAAAGGAATCATGGCGACCAGATAGGAGCAAAATAGATGACAAAGGTGTCCCTCCATGATGCTCGCAGGGATCCGCCAGCACTTCCGCGTGGGTGCAGGACGGAACCGAGGTCGGAATCCGTACCGGTCGCCATGGGGAACATTGAGACTCGATGCGGATAAGAGCATCCAAAATTCACCATGCAGCCATGTGATGAACGGTGGTTGGCATGAGGTCTCGAGCTTCTGAGGCCGGAAGACCCCCAGTCAAACCATCAGAAGATTGTGCTCAATCGAAACCGGTTGATGATTCGGATGAGAATCCTTCAGGGTGACGGATCCGACAGCACTGCGACTCCCGTTAAATAATTGGTGGTGCATTGGCACTGATAATCGGTTGTAGGGGCGCAGTGGCACCGTGGCACTCTGACGGTTGCTACTAGGGTGAAGATCGCGACGACCAAGGAAGGAAGCCCGTGCGGAGGAACAAACGAATGGAGTGCCGGATAGCCGGAAATAAGACCCTTCAGGCTACAATCGCGGACAGCAGGTTGTCTCACACGTATCGACAAGTTCAATCGGAGTTTGCCGAACATTCTCTCCCCCAGCCTCATCACCCGTCCTGAGGCCTGAGGCGCCACAAGTCTATTGGCAATATTTGATTCGCTGTGGACCCGACCTGCTACGAGGGATTTCGTACCTGGACACAGGAAATCACGCTTCGTCTGCCATCATCCGATGTCGAATCTGCTGGTATTCCCTTTCAAGAAGACCTTCGCGATCCCCATCGCGCAGACTGCCCGAAAATACATCCAAGACAACCTCCCCGATTCCAATCCAGATGCCTTCAAATGGGACTTTAAAGAGTGGGAGGCCCTTCGGAAGCGGACCTTGAGTGACGTCATTCATGTCGATCTCATCCAACACTTCCTAGAGTGCGTGACCCTCTGGGCACGGGAATGTCGCAACTAATCTCTGTCTAGTTACCACGCTCAGCTGGTGTTCATCTTGACGAAACTTCCTGTGGATGTAGGAGCCTCCTCTGCGAATTACACACCTAGACTGAAACCACATGTGATATCAGATTGGACTGGAGATCCCGTATTCGCCGGCGTTTGCGATCCCTAACACAATACCCATATCACTAACAAACCTCCTGTACGAGAGGTGTGGGGTCCTCTTCAACTTAGGTTCTCTTTGCTCCCAGATTGCGTACGCCGAGGATAGATCAAGCCCAGAAGGACTCAAAGCGGCGTCAAAGTATTATCAGGTAAACTTACGGTCTCACTGTTCGCGGACTCATGTCTAATGCGCGTGGGGGAAGTAGCAAGCCGCAGGTGTCCTGAAGTACTTGGGGACCTCGGTGCTGCCCAGATTTCACCAGTCATTGAATGATGCGGAGCCTCCGTTGGAGTTCACAAGCCTTTTCGTCCACAGTCTGGAACTTCTCATGCTTGGACAAGCTCAAGAGTGTGCCTGGCAACTGGTACTCACGAGACCGAGTGCGTCGGCGTGGCGTTGTCTGTTGGGAGTTGCTAACGCACATTAGACAGTTCTAATAGCATAATCGCCCGGTTGTCTGCTCAGGTAACCATTACTTGTCCCAAGCTAATGTTCACGGCCGGTCTGAGTTCCTGGAAGGTTTCCATTTATTATAATCAAACGGCTTCAACCATACGGGAAGCACCCCCTTCCATTAAACACCTCTTCCCTTCGGTGAGCGCTGACGTTATACATCATCTTCCTCCCCTGATGGAATCATAGAATTGGCTCGTCCATATGCAATCCAAAGCACTACATTTTGATGCTGCCGCCCAGTATCGGAAGGCGAACGAGGAGCTGGAAAACAAAAGGTATGATCGTGCTTGCCCCGATAGTACTAGGGCCCTGACATCCTGTAGGTATGACCAAGAGATTGGTCGACTTCAGTCCGCTCGGAAGAGGGCTAAGGAAGGCTCCGAGATTGCCCGCAAGGGTGGTGTCTCAGCTTCCGTTCTTAACGATCTAACCGTTGGTGCTGATGACTGGGTTAACCGATCGATAAACTTACTCCTCTTTTCCAGTCCTTGCTCAGTGCTGTGGAGAGCGATATCAAGAGGGCGGAGCGCGATAATGACTTGATTTATCATCAAATCCCTCCATCACTCACCTCGCTCCAGCCAATCCCTCCCGCATCTATGGTCAGGTCCGAGGTACCATCTACCCTCACCGACCCACAAAGTGTCATTCAGAGAAAAGCCGTGATGTTTGGCGAACTGCTTGCATGGGGAGCCAGGAAGGCGATTGGTTTGTGCGTTCACTTTGGTGTGGTGACCTTACTCATGGGTGCGTTATTATAGGTATTTATAATCATAGGAAGGACGGGTTCATTTCCGATGAAATCGTTACGTACGCGGGCGAGTTGACCAAGGATATAGATGCGTAAGTTTTCCAGTGTCCGCCAACTTGTACGCGAAAGCTCAGAAATGTGAAAGGGTGACGAAAACCCTGAATCTGCCCGCAGTTCTGGACGCCTTGGAAAAGCCGATTGGTCTCCCTCCGAGTCTTTTGGCTAAGGCGAGGGAAATTCGAGGGCACGATACGCCTTCACTGATCGGGCAATCTTTGGAGGCGATCGAAGAATTGTCCTCCCAGAACTCTAGCACCCTGGATGAGGTGATTCGGCAGATGTTGCGTTCTGTGTAAAATATCTCACCGAGTCATAGGCGATTGAAATTCTCGACGAGGAAGCAGAAGAGGACGAGAACGTCCGGGAGGGTTACGGGCTGGAGCGACCGCAATCCCACGAAGCTAATTCAGATCTGATTGTGAAACACTCGAGATATCTCAAGATACTTGAACAAGCCTCTGAGACCGACAAACAAGTACGAGGGAAGTGGGATGAGTGGAAAGAGAACATAGAACAGCTGTGTTGGGACGAGGCAAGCATCCCTCTTCCTAGCAGGCCTTTCGTTGCTGATGCTGTGATTCCCAGGACACTTTAGAAGCATCCGTCCCGTCACCCACGATCTTCCCTGGAAGGAATTCTTCTAATGTGAACCAGGAGACGAGGAGATGCGCCAGAGACTTACGAGCTCTTCTCGAGAAACTAGAAGACTTGAAAAGGTCGCGCGCTCAGATCGTACAACGAGCGAGATTCGCAGCAGAGGCGGACGACATTACCGGTCGCGTGCTACAAGAAGCGGCGGGTGTCGCGCAGTGGGCTGAGGTCCAACCAGCCATGTTCGAAGATACCTTTGAGAAGGAGATGGGCAAGTATGACAAGTTCAGGAGTGCTTTAGAGGAAGGGGAGTCGACCCAGGAAGAACTTTTGGAACAACTGAAGGTTTGTTGTCTGTCGTTTCTGGAGATCGAGGAGGACATTGACGCATTGGACTCAGGAACGCAACGAGGGACTGGTAATGTCGAGGCAGAATGATCCCACGGTGAAACAGCGCAAACATGCGATTCAATCTCTCGACCTTGCATATCACAAATGCAAGGAAATTCAGGCTAATTTGTCCGAAGGCACCAGTGTAAGTTACCTCGCTCGCTCTTCACTGAAGTCTAAGCTTGAACGTTTTCAGTTCCACCAAGGCTTCTCGGTTCTCCTCAAGAGTTTCAAGGACGAGTGTCAACAATGGGCGCGTCAACGTTCATCTGAATTAGAGTACGTTTATTTTCGAGGAGCCTTTCTCAGATCATTGAGGGCTGACACCGTTTTGAGACTCATCACGCGCTCGATGGCTTCCGTATCGCTGGATAAACCGGGCGAAGAAACCGAAGAGAGTAACGTGCTACCGACACCTGTGTCTCCACCTAGGGGCCTCCCTTCCCCGGGGGTTCCGGGAGTAGGTCTACCGCCTCCAGGTTCTGATGATTGGGAGGAAGTGGGTCTCCCGCCCCCACCTTCCGGTGCCAACCGTCCTGGGACCAGAAGCACGACTCGTGGTAGAAGGTGATCGAAAACCATTGCATCCTGCCAGCTGGGCGTGAACGTTGGTGTTTTCGAGTTCGAGTTGAGTTGAGTAGTGTAATCGATAGGTTGATGACTCGCGGGGGACCAAGTGAACAACATACACAAATTTCTTCAAAGACCACCAACAAAGTCACTCATTCTGCGACTCAGAGGTCGTTATTAGAAAAACGCAGCATTCCTTAATCCGCACCCACTGTGACGCAGAAGTGACTGAATCAAAGTTTCCTACGCATGGGGTCAAACGAACCGCAGTGAGACGGTGACAGGGTGGTGGACGAAATCGAAGTCAGGACCCCGAAGGTGATGCTGCCTGTATTGCCACAACGGAGCTAGCAAGTCAGCATCCCTTTTGCAACACGGATGGGGATGGGGAGTACGCATTCCCGACGGTCGTTTTTTGTACAATTCCAAATGCAGGGTCCTCAAAGATTCCAAGTCACGAAATATCCTGGCGGAAAACACAGCCCGGTGTTTGTGAGAAG
>Ga0307515_10020039_pt1 | contig 11971 bp, 7 predicted proteins | sample 17_EM_MG_FD_194513 | JGI IMG/M metagenome (GOLD analysis project Ga0307515, IMG submission 194513) | Populus trichocarpa ectomycorrhiza microbial communities from riparian zone in the Pacific Northwest, United States - 17_EM | ecosystem: Host-associated > Plants > Roots > Unclassified | place...
TTCGAACCCTGTTTCAGTTGTTTTCTGCTCTCTTTATCCTTCCCATTTGTTGCCGAAATCATCAGGATTCTTTAGGATTCTTCGTGATGTTAAACTCGTCCTTTCTTTATCTAGTCTTTAAGTTTGGATAAATCCCTCAGAATTTGCACTAAAAAATGATTCTGCTGCTGTCACAATTCTATTGTAATACCAATTTTGTTCCAACTTAGGCTTTAATTCTGATTTGGTTTTGCGCAATATTTAACCATTCCAGCTATATTCTATCATTCATGACATGTTAAAGAATTGATCTGCACCTTTATTGGGTCATAGGGCCCACTATGTCAAAATCTCAGTCAGATTGGGATGCTCAACATTGCCAATTTTCAAATCATATCAGGAGATCCTTTTGACCAAGCAGATTGCGGCCAGACTCTTTTTTTCAAAACAATTTTATCTAACTTTAAATCCTTCATGAAAGTTGTAGTCTTGTATGTGTAGATGAATTTGGTTTTTTAATCGCTTGATTTCGATATCATAAGCTCAAGATATTCTCATTTGAATGTCTAGTGTAAAAGCAGAGAATCTTGTCGGGAGAAGGATTCTGACCCGAGTTTGCAGGTCTAATTCGAGGGACTCGATTTAATGTTTTAAGGATTTATCGGATTAATTAAAGATAAATTTCTAACTTCGAAAAGTGAATCGATTTTACTGGAGGAATTAAAAAAAAACAGGGACTGGATCGGAAAACGTCACAATAATGTCTGTTACTTGGCTACCGCGTTGGATTTTATTTTTGTTTCTTTTCATAAAATCAGCGGCGCCGTTTCTTTACCTTCATATATCCCATTAAAAAAAAACACCACCGTTTGGAACTTGGCAGCATAAAACAGCCCCATAAGATTTAATTAGCATGATATTATTCATTGTCATTTTGAGAACAACCTCCTCCCCGTCTGCAACTCTTTCCTTTTTCTCAACACAACCATTCCAGCTGTTTTTTTTCTTTTGAATTTCTCCTTTGTTAATTGGCATGTGCAAGACAGCCCCCTCCTTTTGTCACGCCAGAATCGCAGCTACGAGAAAACGCCAGCAAAGGAAACCATTTTGCGCCTCCTCTGTGACAACTGCAAAATGACATGAAGAGAGGAACCTCACCATCATCTAATGGCTGGGATTTTATCCCTAACATAGATGGCTGGGATGATGTGTTAATGTGGATAGTAATTACTGAGATCAAAGAATCAATCAGAATAATTTGTTTTCCTAATTTGTTTGAGCTGATTGTAAGTAACCCGAAATGGTGTCCTAGATTAGTGTATTTTATTTCCTAAATGGAGTTGTGTATAGGCTATATATAAGCCTCATCTGCTGACCTAGAAAGGGAAAAAAAAGAGAAAGGGAGGAAGAGTAACGAGAGCGAGAGCCGACAACGACACAATCGAAAGCAAGAAAACACAGAGGCAAAAACATGAACTCAACCAACAGAACACGCCTTTATCGCCATCGTCCTTATCATCTCCAGAGAGAGCACCAATAAAAGGAGAGAAAAAAAACAGAGACCAAAACCAGCGTGGCCATCATTTTCGTTGTCCCCAGAAACAGTGACCATCGGCTGTGTGCAGAAGCTTCAGCACCATCGTCTTCGTCTGTCTTAGTTACCAGAGAGGGAGAGAAAGAAAACACGGAAAATGGGACAGAAAAGAGGAGAACAAGGGGAACGAAATACAAAAGAAGAATGGACGAACGCAGACAGCCGAGGGAAAAAAACCGATCACTAGCAGACCAGGTAAGTTGTTTCTCTTCTCTCCTGGTTTGGACCAGTGACCCGGCTAGGCCTGCTGGGTTCAGCCCAGCCACATGGGCTGGGCTGGACCCAGCCCCATAAAAAAAATAAGTAAGATCGTTTGTTTTCTCGTGTATTTATTTTGTGGTTGGTATTTTTATACAAATCTGGTATTAAAATACCTGATTTTTCTATGAAATGTTGCAAATATATATATTTTCTTGTGTGTTGCATACGGCCAATACCATAACATATTTTGAACATTCCTTTTTCTAAAAAAATAAATATTTGAGATTTCAAAAAAAATATGTTTTAACATGGATTTCTTGAACACAAAAAATTATTTTCCTGCATTTTGGATTTTACAACAGGTTTGTAAATTCCAAAGGGTGTTGGCCATTATTCTAAAAATATAAAAATCTTTTTTTTTTTGGGAATTCATCCTTATTAACCATTAATATTTGAATAAAGAAATCTCAAAGGGGTTAATATCCAAAATATTATTGAAAATAATTTGCTATTATTCACTGTTAATATTTGGATAAAGAAACCCAAGTGGTTAATATCCAAAATACTTTCTAGGAATAATAAGTGATGATTATTTATTTAATCACACATCCTTGAAAGAAGCCTTGATTATAATTGGGGACATTTTAATTTTTGACTCCACGGTTTACAAGTCGTGAAAGTATGAAACACTAAGGTAAAAATAGGCTTTTAAAGCGCTCTGAATTTTCTTAGATTTCTGAATTTTTGTTTCTCTTCCTTAAGATTTACGAGTCGTGAACACTTGAAATACTAGGGGGAAAATGAGAGCACATTAAATCTCCTTAGATTTCTATCTTAGCTATCTCTTAATTAATAGGTTATAAATTTAGTTTAAATCGAATACAGATTTCAAGAGATCTGCATCAGTTCTTCTTGGCACTCTATAGACATATCTAAAGGTATGATTCATATTGGTCAAGGGTTTTTTCTTTTAGACTTTGAACCCAAGTCCATTCATCATAGCAAACTCATCCTAGAAAAACTGATTAGAGAACACCAACACCACAACAATTATAAGGCAAACCAAACACCAAGCAACTTACCTTAGGTAGGGCATGCTAGGGGTGCTAAAACCTTCCCTTTACGCAACCAGTCCCTTGCCTTAGAATCTTTGAAAGACTAGTTAGGGTTCTTAGTGACCATAACACTAGGTAGCGACTCCCTTATTCATAAAACAAAGACCCCGACATCAATTCCCCGCTTCGGGGAGGGTCACCGCAACGTCGAGCTCTCATGAGGGTGCGACACTCTTCATATAGAGGAGTTTGAGATTGGCTTTTTAAAAATTTCATAAAGTAAATGATTTGCTTTTTGAAAAGTTGGAAAAGTTGTTTGTCATCCTTTGCAAGTGGAGGGTCAACTTTTTGAAAAGTTGAATTAGAATCTAGCTGGTTTAACCACTTGTGCCAACAGGAGGAGATGAGCCAACAAGTTTTGAGAATGGGCCAGAATATTTCTAGGCCTAGGAAAATACTTTTTTTTTTTACAATAAGTGCAAAAGATTTTTGTATAGGAGGAAGAATTCCATAACAATCATCTTCATTGTCACCAACTAGGCCAACATTGAAACCTGAAGATAAAGATGAAGAGGATTTTTATGCTTTGTAAGAGTTGTTTCATGATTTTAAAATACCCTTCTTCAATTGTTTTTTAGGCAAGAAGAGTAGAAACATGAGATCTTTAGGCTATAAATTTGGATTGAGGATTTGAGTCTATAATTTAGGCATTCTGGTGTTGCTGACGCCATTCCATTACAACAGGTTTTGAACTTTTGCTTCCTGCTGCAAAGGAGTCCTACCATTTTACTTTGTATCTTCTATAAGGATGGGATATCCATGTTGGGTATTATAGTCAAAATACCAAGAACAAACCCAAGGGACAAAGAATTTGGAACAAAACATGAGAATTGGTGGGATTTTCTTCTCATTTTCTGAAGGTTTAAAATTTTGTTTGAAGTAAATGTAACCATTTTCAACTAAAGGATGAGGTTTTAGTACTTCATAAATACAACCAAAGTATTCCTACCATTGAAGGAACCAGTTTGGTAGGTTTGAAGTCATGATGAAATTATTGAAATAGAATAACAGGAGTGGCTACCTTTATTATTTTGAAGGAAAAAAGACATTAAACCATGCTTGTTGATAATCCAAGTATGAATAAGAATGGTCAATGGAACACCAAGTTTGACATGATAGCTGATCAAAAATTGGATTGTTTGGTGAAAGGGGTTGTTTTCAATAAAAAGGATGAAGGATATTAGATAATGCATGTGAAGTAGGCATATTGAGAATGATTTTGTTGTAGTTTGAAATGTTTGAATTTGACAGATCCTATTATTTCAAGTATTGTCATGTAATAAGATTAGAATTTAGATAAGTCGCAGGATTTGGAATACCAATTTAGAGGGAAGATTTTTGCGGTTACAATAGAAAGATCAGGATGGAAAAATCCATTTTTTATAGTTAAAACATTTTGATAATTTAGTTTTTCAATATAATCAGATTTTTCTTTTGAAACTTTTTGAGGTAGTTCAAATGGAAAATTTGAATTAAAATGAAGCGGGGATTTTTTAGAGGAATAACCTGCTTTGATTTTGAAAATTGGTCTAGAGGATTTACATAGATGGAAAGATTTCTCTTCCTATGAGGATTTCTTGTTAATAGCTTGTAAAGCCAGAAGTAATTCTAGTGAATTAGATAGGGATTCTACCCAATTTTATACTTGTGAAGAGCATTGTTCTTCTTCTTTTTTGATAACTGCTTCATATCATGATTTGATTGATTTTGCAAAATTGCTTATGCAAGTAGTTTTGTAAGGTTTTGATATTTTTTAGATTTTGGAGACTTAGATTTTGTTTATGGGTCTTTGCCTTTGTCTTTGGATTTAGATTTGGGAGGCATCAAGACCTATTTTGGAGGAATTCTTTGGTTAGGAAATCAGGAATAGAATTTGTTTCTTCTTTTATATATTCTAGGAAATCAGGAATAGAATTTGTATCTTCTTTTATATATTCTATATTACCAAATTAAAAAAATAACAATAAAAAGAATGAGGATCACAATTTATGGGAAAAAAATAAAGGAGTATGAAATCATTAAAAAACTTTATTTTTAAAAATTATCTATAATAAAACAAATATCAATAAAAAAAATGAAGACCAAATCTAACAAATAAAAAAGTTGAAGGACAATAAAATTGAAAAAAAATCTAATTTTACAAATTATTCAAATAAAAAATAGTAATCAAAATAACATGATCAAATTTGAAGGATAAACAAATGGAGTGACTGCTTTGAAAATTCAGAGGGTTATATACTGAAATCAATGAGGAGAGAGAAAAAAAAAGATCATCAGTTACAAACTAGAGGTTAGTAAGCCACACGCGTCATCTAGGAATGGAAGGGCCGACAAAATAATTTAAACGCAATCTCATAAGCCATTGTTTGGTCATCGAACGCCTCATCTAATGTCGCTCGAATGGCAAGTTCATAACTCATGTTTTGACTGTCAACCACTTTTGTTTTAAACAATAATTATATTTATTAAATTACTAAGTTACCCCTTAATAAATTTAATTATAACAAAAAAAACTAAGAAGAAAATACGATAAAATCTCGGGGCACAAGTTAAAGAAATTTTACTTTTAAAAATAATTAATTCATTTGACTATGTTTTAAAAAGTGAAAATGTAAAAAAAAAAAAAACCCTAATGTTAGTTTTTTTTTCTTTTAAAGATAATATAATCATTTTATTATTAAAAATGATAAACTGATTTTTTCCCTTATCAATCTAATAAAGAATAATAAACCCTATAAAAAAGCACTATATTATCTTTAATAACTAATTTATTGATTTAAAAAAAACAAAATAATTATTATATTATTTTAATCCATATTGAAATATGTTTTAGTCTATCCTAATAGACTCGGGCCTATTAGTTTTTCTTTTTAATTTTAATGTTCAAAAATTTGATAAAAAAACTGAAAATACAAAAGGAAACAATACGAAACAAATGCTAAATTTTAATAAAGTAAAAATAGAAAGAGAGAGAAAAGAGACGAAAATAAAAGGGAAAGCAGTCGCTGTTACTTACCTCCGTCATGTCATGTAATTCTCTCGTGAGAGAAGTATAAACAAAAACGAAACAGAACAGCGGAAAGACTATTAGTTTAGATTAAAGAAAAGCTGGAAATATTTTAGAAAAACTTAATAACAGATAAAGAAAAGGAGAGAGTAGAGACGAGTGATCAAAAATCAAACCAAAGAGAGAAGGAATGGGTCAAGCCTTTCGCAAGCTTTTCGACACCTTCTTTGGCAACACCGAGATGCGGGTACTCTCTCTATCTCTGTCATTTACCGGTTACCTCTGTCATGTCATATCTTAAAAGACTAATTATTCTTTTTAATCATGATTTAGGGTTCTTTCTTGTGATTAGCGTATTTTATTTTTATACCTTTTTCAATTAATTGTTGTAAAAAAATCGCATCAGGTATTAAATTTATATGATCTGATTCTGTTTAAATTGGAAACTGACATTGATGATATGGTTTCAAGAGATTTTGATTTGATTCTTGAAACTCTCCAATCCAATCGAATCCGGACCTGGTTACTGTTTACTTTTATCCTTGAAACAACATTTAAGCTGTAGATAGATGTTTTTGTTGAAGTGAAGTAATAGAATTAGTGGCTGTGTGTTTATCGTATGTGATGTGATTGTGCAGTGCAGTGCCGAGTCCACATGTTTTATGATCTCATCCTTTTTCCTTATTTAGGTTGTGATGCTGGGACTTGATGCAGCTGGTAAAACTACCATACTTTACAAGTTGCACATTGGAGAAGTATTATCTACTGTCCCTACCATTGGTTGGTATTTTTCCTTATGATTCTTACTTCATTTCTTTCCATCAAGTGTTTCGCTATATTTGAACAACCTTTTTAAACTTTTGGTGTTGCTACTTTATGTTCTCTCTTCTTTTTTGGTCACATATTTTCTTCTTCTTCTTCTTTTTTTCTTATTCTCTGTGATATCATATGAAATTTTTTGTTTATTAATCCTATTTTTCGTTTATCAATTTGTTATCTTTGTTTTTAAACCATCAGTGCCCACAGTTATGATATGGTGGATGTAGCTTGCTCTTAATATAGACCTACTATTGATATTATAAGATACTGATTCTTCCCATCACCCATAGGGTTCAATGTGGAGAAAGTTCAGTACAAGAATGTGGTATTCACCGTTTGGGATGTTGGTGGACAAGAGAAATTAAGGCCGCTCTGGAGGCATTACTTCAATAACACTGATGGACTGGTAATGTTTATTGCCTGCATGTCTTATTTTGCCAAGCTATGCTTCTTGCAATTCTTTGTTTCTTTTTAAAGCTCAGTTCTCTCTTTGCATCGATCCTCATACTTCTACAGTGAATCTGTGCAAGTTATCAGATTTGTCTTGAAGCTGAAGGGTTTGTAATAGTACAGTAATCTGTACCTTGTTTTCAGGTTTGATGGAGTAGTTAATATATTTCCCCATGCAGATATATGTTGTTGATTCATTGGACCGAGAGAGAATCGGAAAAGCAAAGGCAGAATTTCAGGTTGTATATTCAGAAAGGTATGTGGATTTTACCATGCTAATGCTAGAAAGAGTTCTAAGTTGACCATCATCTTCTCTTTCAGACCATCATCAAAGATCCATTTATGCTCAACAGTGTCATCTTGGTGTTTGCCAACAAACAGGACATGGTAAGCTCTATTAATGGTTTTGGATATGCTTTCCCTCACATATAAAACTCATTAAACGAGGACTTCTTGAGTGATTCTGATGAGCTGCATGTGTATTACGATATTAATAAACAAACAAATAGAAATGTCCAAGTCAATGTCCTGCACTGATACAAACTGTCTGACCATCGCAATCTTGCAAATTGAACAATAGCATAGAGACAATTAATTCTATTCTTCTGATGTAGATGGAGAGCATAGAGGATATAAAAGTCCAGTACAAGTTTGTAATTATAATTCGAAAGACAACTGCATATAGACACACACTCATGTTACCTGCTGCAATGATTAATTACCAAGTCTATCCATTTCTGTGCTGTCTTTTTGCTGTGTCTGCCTTCTGGAGCCTGTGGTGCAAGTTATTTTTCCTGCAATTCTCTATGTTTGCATTGACTGAAACCATGCATTACAATTTGATATTCTATGTTGTACGTGAATTGTTACTGTCCCTACTTTATTTGTAGTGCAGGTGATCAATTATTTAGTTTCATAGAGGAAAGTGCCATTTCATTTCCCGCTATGTGTATTACCCACATCAGTAATTTATTGGATAAGCTATAATCTAGGCAAATTTGCCTACATTTGTTTTCTTATTGCTAAAAACATAAAATAAAAATAAGAGCCATTACCTGATTATTTTTAGATTAAAGGAAGTTATATTAGCTTCCTAAAAAGAATTGCAAAATTGTGATAGATGATAAGAGTCATAAGACATCGTCCAAAATATAAAAGCTTAAAAGCAATGCTGCTGAATATCAGCTAACAAAACTCCCCTAAATGAACCTGAAGCATGACATCATAGAGAAAAATGAAAACTATCCTATCCCACAACATTTGTCTCGAAGAGTACTTGTCCACTACGCAATCATAAGCTCATCAATGTGGGGCAATGAGAAGGAGGTTGGTGGCAACCCTGCCTTTAGCATACCTGCATGACTAGATCTCTAAGTCTAGCTTGTTCCTATTGGTTGCTAACCTAAGGATTTGACCCCTTATTTGGTTAGGCATGCATGCTTCTCTTAAAAATGTGAGATTAATGAAAGACAGGATATAAATTAAAAAGTGGTATCATACCTGAATATGGTCTTTTATGCGTAATTAACTTTCTGAGAGCTATGAACAAGGATTTTTCTGTACTGTTGTACTTATCTAGTGATAATGTTAAATCTCAATCTTTTCTTTTTTCTGTAAATGAGTTTTATATTTAGTAAATTCTTGGGTGGTATTTCTTTCCTCTTACTTCTGGATGAAATCCGTATGTGAATGATAGATAAGGCAGCTTTTTTCTAATTCTTACAACATTACAAAAAGAGGTATCGAATCCTGATATGATACCTTGAGAACAGTGAAAGATCAGGATAATAGTAAGACTCTTTTGGTCAGAAAAGACTCATCTGAACTTGATGCTGAACTTGGATGTTTGGCAAGTTCCAGCTAGAACGTTGGTAAACTTGACTTATTTTGGAAATATACAGGACTGAAAACTTATGTTTCAGATCAATCTCTTGTTCTTTAAACAATGAGAATCAATTGGTGAAGCCTCTCTAATTTTGAGTAAAATTCATAACTTCAAGCTATGAACTTTATCAAGTAGGGATTTGATTAAATAACTTATTGCCAGACTGCTTTCTAAGTTTATCAACTGCACTAAATGTGAGTGGTAACCATGTTCTCAGACTTGCTTCTTATGTGATGCTTTATGCCTCTTGCTTGCTGAAGAGTTCTTGGCACTTAGACTTTGGACTTTAGAAATTTGCAAGGTGAAATGGAGCTGCTATGAGGGAGCTTGTTTATCTAATCTGCAATGCTTTCAATATTGAAGTCTCTGCTCATATCTCATTTGGCCTTTTGACTATACATAACAGCATTGAGCTGGGTAATGGAGGGAAAGGTGCCTATCCATCTGCCTAAAACAGTGGTTAGATGCCTTGGGGCCTGTTTGCGTGTCTTTCAATCCCTGCCCTTCCCCCCACCCCGGGCCCTGTTTTTTCCTGTTTTAATTTGCTAAGAGCACATATTTTGAGTGGAAAGCAAAGCAGATTGCTTTTTCCAGTTTTTTCTGAGAGTTCCAAGTCTCATGATGGTGTTGGTGGGAGTGCTGGAGGTTTGGTAAGATGGTTTTTGTTTTGGTGGATGTAATTTTCCAGCAAAGATGGTTGTAATGGTCAGCAAAAGGTGGTAGCAGTAGTGATGGAGAAAATGGTATAGTTGTGACTCTTAGCTACTGCGATGGTTGTTTCAATTGCTACAGAGTTTAAAATTGGAATTAGAACGTTCATTAATTTGAGACACAATATCAATCAATTTTATATACAATCAGATGAAATGAGGAGCAAAAGCACTCCAATAAAATAGAGGCAAACTAGAAAAAACTGAAAGGAGCAAATGCTTTCTTTATGTTGAGGTCCATTTGTTTGTCTATTTCTTTTTGCTTCACATTGATGGCTGAGACATCCCAGCCTATGCTATATCTATATCCCACTCTATAGTAATTTGTATCCTTGTTAATAGATTTTCCATAAGCATGCCTTGGAAGTCATGAGAGTGTTGTATTGAACTGCAAATACCTGTTGATTTTTATTGCATCTGATATGTTGGATTCTGTTTTGCTTGTTCAGAAAGGAGCAATGACCCCAATGGAAGTATGTGAAGGACTAGGTCTTTTTGAACTCAAGAACAGAAAATGGCACATACAAGGGACTTGTGCTCTCAGAGGAGATGGACTTTATGAGGGCTTGGACTGGTTATCTGGAACTTTAAAAGAGATGAGAGCTGCAGGATACTCTTCAGTGGGCACCTCATCATTCTAACATACCAAGGTTATTAACAAATTTCCAATTTACCATTAAGATTCAAGAAACAGCAAGCTGGCGATTTTTTCACTTAGTTTTTAATTACTTCCTTTCACAGGTTTGTTGGAAGCGTCGAGTTCATCTTGATAAAGCTGAAGAGTTGGCCGTTGCTTCTGTGGAAGTCCGGAGTTAATCATTTGGAGGTTGTCTAAATCACGTATGTTTACTACCTTGCTTACCTTTGGCCTTTGACTTTCTCCAGTGTATATTGAAATACAGTGCCTGACATTGATAAAAGTGAATTGACATTGGGGATCATTATGTAATTTGGGGTGTCCCTCTTGTAAAGTCGATTACTTTGATTCGGTCTCTTGCTGTGTTGGTTCTTTAAAAGGGAACCATCATTTTTGCCTTTATTTTCGTTAACCAGTGAAGGTAAAACTTCGACAATCCTCTCCTGTCTTTAAAAATAGCTTGGCGTTGGGCATGGCAGAGGACGGTGGCTCATCACCACGTAGGAAGTGTTGTCATGATATTAAGATTCACCTGTTTTTTTTTTTTTCTTTTGATTTTTCAAAACAAACCATTTTGGTCTTTCTCTTAACCATTATTAGCGTACCTTAGTATTGACTTGTGATTTGGAAATTTCCCCTTATTCTTTACAATTGGCTCATTTCTCTGTCTGGAGCAATTTGGTTACTTTATTATTAATTATTCATTAACAAAATACTAAAAAGTTTGGTTAAATTACTGTAGCTACAGCCACACAACTTTATTCATTGAAATAGGGTGGTTGTTTTTTTTTGTTTTTTTTTTCAATTTTATTTTTTACCAATCTAATTTTTTTAGTATTTTTTTTCAATTTCATATGTTAGATTGTTTTGGAAAATTATATTTTCTAATTTTTTTATTTTTTTATTCATTGAAATATATTGTGTTTTTTATTTTCAATTTTATCCTTCAATATTATGTTGTTTTGGAAATTGTGCTGCTTAATTATTTTTTTATTTCTTTTCTATTAGGTCATTTCATAGATTTAGTTTTTATTTTTTATTTTAACCTTTAATATTAGATCTACTGGAAGTGAGATTGTATTTTTTTTATTTATTATTTTGTATGAATTTATTTTAATTTTATAATTTAGGTCGTTGTTTTAGCAAGTTATCCCGAGTTGACTCAGGTTAATTTTTTTATGCTTTTTTTAATTGATTTTTTTTTTCAATTTTATTATTCAATATTTGGTTGGTTGAGAATTTGGTTTCATATTTTTTTTTATGACATGAACTCAATGTCATAACCCCAGGTCTCAGGGTTGACAAGTTACTTGAGTTGACTCTTTTTTTTTTTTTAGATCTTTTGTTAATTAAGCTTTATATTTTTTTTCTATGGAGTTATCTTGATATTTATTTTCTATGGAGTTATCTTGATCTTGTGACACGTGTTGCAGATTAAACAAGTTAACTGAGGTTGACTTGATTGTTTTTTGTTATTTTTTAATTGATTTTTTTTTCAATTTCATCCTTCAATATGTTGTTTGAGAATTAGGCTTTGTAATTTATTTTTTCTATGAAGTTATCTTAGTTTCATA